>BNJU01005331.1_pt1 | contig 45862 bp, 60 predicted proteins | sample 8539281 | NCBI WGS metagenome assembly BNJU01 (sample SAMD00202456, study PRJDB9452) | human saliva metagenome | isolation source: human saliva | place: Japan
CTATAAAAAAACGTAATTTATGGTAAAATAATACAGATCAAAAAAAGGAGAGAAAATGGTAGAACCTAAGTATAAACGTATCTTAATCAAGCTATCTGGTGAGGCTCTTGCTGGCGAACGTGGTGTCGGAATCGATATCAAAACTGTCCAAAATATGGCCCAAGAAATCAAGGAAGTTCATGAACTTGGAATTGAAATTGCCTTGGTGATTGGAGGGGGAAACCTTTGGCGTGGAGAACCTGCTGCTGAAGCAGGGATGGATCGTGTCCAAGCAGACTACACAGGTATGCTCGGTACTGTCATGAACGCTCTTGTGATGGCTGATTCGCTTCAACAAGTTGGCGTGGATACCCGTGTTCAAACAGCGATTGCTATGCAACAAGTCGCAGAACCATATATCCGTGGTCGTGCCCTTCGTCACCTTGAAAAAGATCGGATCGTGATCTTTGGTGCAGGGATCGGTTCTCCTTACTTCTCAACAGATACGACAGCAGCCCTTCGTGCAGCTGAGATTGAAGCAGATGCCATTCTCATGGCCAAAAATGGGGTCGATGGTGTTTACAATGCCGATCCGAAAAAAGATGCTTCAGCTGTGAAATTTGAGGAATTGACTCACCGTGATGTGATCAACAAAGGTCTTCGCATCATGGATTCAACAGCCTCTACTCTCTCCATGGACAACGACATTGACTTGGTTGTCTTTAATATGAATGAACCAGGCAATATCAAACGCGTTGTCTTTGGTGAAAATATCGGTACAACCGTATCGAATAACGTAGAAAAATAATAGAAAATAGAGGAAGATTATGGCAAACCCAATCGTAGAAAAAGCAAAAGAAAGAATGACTCAGTCTCACCAAAGTTTGGGACGTGAATTTGGTAGCATCCGTGCTGGACGTGCAAATGCAAGTCTTTTGGATCGTATTTTCGTAGAATACTACGGAGTAGAGACACCATTGAACCAATTGGCATCGATCACCATTCCAGAAGCACGTGTCTTGTTGATCACACCATTTGATAAATCATCTTTGAAAGACATCGAGCACAGCATCAATGCTTCTGACCTTGGTATCACTCCAGCCAACGATGGATCTGTTATCCGCTTGGTTATCCCAGCTTTGACAGAAGAAACTCGTCGTGACTTGGCAAAAGAAGTGAAAAAAGTGGGTGAAAATGCTAAAGTAGCGATCCGTAACATCCGCCGCGATGCTATGGATGAAGCGAAGAAACAAGAAAAAGCAAAAGAAATCACAGAAGATGAATTGAAAGGTCTTGAAAAAGAGATCCAAAAAGTTACGGATGACGCTGTTAAGCATGTAGATGAAATGACAGCTCACAAAGAAAAAAAGAATTGATGGAAGTTTAATCCATCCCAACCATTACAGGAAAGAAAGACTCAGTTGGCACTGCTGGCTGGGTTTTATTTCCATTATTCTTGTGAAGAGGCAAGAGGAAAGAAGGAAACATGAATACGAATCTAGCAAGCTACATCATGGGAATGGTCATCGATGAAAAATGATCACTTCTATTTTGTTCAAAAAGATGGCCAGACCTACGCGCTTGATAAAGCAGAAGGCCCACACAAAGTCGGAGAAAGTGTCAAGGGCTTTGCCTATACAGATATGAAGCAAAAAGCTCCGACTCACGACACTTGAAGTCACTGCAACTCAAGAAAGCTTTTGGCTGGGGAACGGTCACGGAAGTGCGCAAGGATTTGGGAGTCTTCGTGGATACAGGGCTTCCAGATAAGCAGATTGTTGTCTCACTAGATATCCTACCGGAGATCAAAGATCTATGGCTCAAAAAAAGGGCGATCGTCTCTATATTCGCTTTAGAAGTCGATAAGAAAGATCGGATTTGGGGGATCTTAGCCTACCAGGAAGATTTCCAGCGTTTGGCTCGTCCAGCCTACAACAATATGCAAAAACCAAAACTGGCCAGCCATTGTCTACCGCTTGAAATTGTCTGGAACCTTTGTTTACCTTCCAGAGAACAATATGCTGGGCTTTATCCACCCAAGTGAGCGCTATGCAGAACCTCGTTTGGGAGAGGTCGTAAATGCTCGCGTCATCGGTTTTTCGTGAGGTGGACCGGACCTTGAATCTATCTTTGAAGCCACGCTCCTTTGAGATGTTGGAAAACGATGCCCAAATGATTTTGACCTATTTGGAAGCCAATGGAGGCTTTTATGACCCTTGAATGATAAGTCATCTCCAGAAGAGATCAAGGCAACTTTTGGGATTTCAAAAGGCCAGTTCAAAAAAAGGCTTTTGGGTGGTTTGATGAAGGCCAAAAAAAATCAAGCAAGACCAGTTTGGAACAGAGTTGATCTAAGAGGAGGCTTATGCGAAAAATCGTTTTTATACTTGGTTGATGACGGAGCGCAATCCTAAAAAGCAATGCTCCTAAAGGCCATTCTAGCAGATCTTGCATTTTCACGAGTCTGCTTTTTCCCAAGCATACAGATGACTTCGACGAGGTCAGTCGCTATCTAGAAGAGCATGCCAGCTTTTTCCTTTAATCTTGGCGATTTTTGATGCGATTTGGGAAGAATACCAAGCCCACTAGAAAAGGACAGGTCGAGGATGGTTTTTTTCTCGGCCTCTTTGTTATAATAATAGAAAAACACAGGTAGAGAGGTTCTTTATTTGCAAGAACATTCAGTTGAAATTACATTAACGCATCCAGACGATCTCTTTCATTTGTTTGGATCTAACGAACGCCATCTCCGTTTGATGGAGCAAGAATTTGGGGTGACTATTCATGCCCGGACAGAAATCGTCCAAATCATTGGGGAAGAAGAAACCTGCGAGCAGGTTCGTCAAGTCATCCAGGCTCTTTTGGTCCTCGTTAACCGTGGCATGACCATTGGTACGCCGGATGTGGTGACTGCCATTACCATGGTGAGAAATGGGGAATTGGATAAGTTCATCGCTCTCTATGAAGAAGAGATTATCAAGGATAGTTACGGCAAGCCCATTCGGGTTAAAACGCTTGGTCAAAAGATCTATGTCGATAGTGTCAAGAACCATGATGTCACTTTTGGGATTGGACCAGCGGGGACTGGGAAAACCTTCCTAGCAGTGACTTTGGCCGTGACTGCCCTCAAGCGTGGTCAGGTCAAGCGGATCATTTTGACGCGTCCTGCTGTAGAAGCTGGAGAGAGCCTTGGTTTCCTACCAGGAGATCTCAAAGAAAAAGTGGACCCTTATCTACGACCGGTCTATGATGCTCTATACCAGATTTTAGGGAAAGACCAAACAATTCGGATGATGGAGCGGGAGATTATCGAGATTGCGCCTTTGGCTTATATGCGGGGGCGGACCTTGGACGATGCCTTTGTCATCCTCGATGAAGCGCAAAATACCACCATCATGCAGATGAAAATGTTTTTGACCCGTCTTGGTTTTAACTCTAAGATGATTGTCAATGGAGATACCAGCCAGATTGACCTTCCTCGAAATGTCAAATCCGGCTTGATTGATGCCCAGGAGAAATTGAAAAATATTTCTCAGATCGACTTTGTGCATTTCTCTGCCAAGGATGTTGTTCGCCATCCTGTAGTAGCAGAAATTATCCGGGCCTACGAGCCCATCCCAAATTCAGTGCTCAAAGAAGAATCGGATGTGGAAGAAGAAGAATAAAAGAAAAGGCAAAGATCATCAGATCTTTGCCTTTTTTATGTTAGAAATTAAACCAATTCATCGATTGGTGTGAAGTCGCGCTCTAAACCAGTAGCAACAGGTTGGCTTGTGATATGGCCTTGGTAAGTAGTGACACCTTGGCGCAAGCCTTCATCGAGGGCAATTGCCTTGTGGAAGCCATTGTCAGCTAGGGATTCAACATAAGGAAGGGTCACATTGGTAAGGGCGATAGTAGAGGTACGAGCGACAGCCCCTGGGATATTGGCAACGGCATAGTGGAGCACGCCATGTTTTTCGTAAACTGGCTCCGTATGCGTTGTGACACGGTCTGCTGTTTCAATAACCCCACCTTGGTCAACGGCCACATCGACGATGACTGAACCGGGACGCATTTGTTTGACCATATCGTCTGTCACTAATTTAGGAGCTTTAGCCCCAGGAATCAAGACAGCTCCGATGACAACATCGGCATCACGGACGCTGGCTTCAATGTTAAATGGATTGGACATAAGGGTTTGGATTTGGTGACCAAAGACATCTTCCAGAACAGCCAAACGTTTAGCACTGATATCTAAGATGGTCACTTGGGCACCGAGTCCAAGGGCGATACGAGCTGCGTGGGTTCCAACGACCCCGCCTCCGATGATGGTGACTTTCCCTTTGGGAACACCTGGCACCCCACCTAGGAGGACTCCTGATCCACCTTCTTGTTTGGTCAGGAAGTGAGCACCGATTTGCACGGCCATCCGTCCAGCAACCTCACTCATTGGCACCAAGAGTGGCAACTGTCCATCTAAGTCACGAACGGTTTCGTAGGCCACCCCAGTTGTTTTAGCTGCGACCATAGTGTCTGCTAATTCAGGTGCGGCAGCCATATGCAAGTAAGTGAAGAGCAAGAGGTCTTCGCGAAGGAAGGCATATTCTTCAGCGAGGGGTTCCTTGACTTTGACCACCATCTCAGCTGCCCAAGCTTCTGCAGCAGTTGCAACGATGGTTGCCCCTTGCTTCGTGTAATCTTCATCCGCAAAGCCAGAACCAAGTCCGGCATTTGTTTCCACCAAAACGTGATGACCTTTCTTCACCAAGCTTTGTACGCCTGCAGGTGTCAAACCGACCCGATTTTCGTTGTTTTTAATTTCTTTAGGAATTCCAATGAGCATTCTTTGCCTCCTTGCTCAGATTTAGGTGTAAAAAGGCCATTGGTGTGAGATTGCTCTCTTGACTCAATGACCTTTTCACTCCTTATCTGATTGTTTTGATTGATTTTATTGTATAGAAAAGTGGGATTAAAAAGCAAGAAAAATTTGAGCTTGCCTTCCTTTAGGTTATTTGCTAAACTAATCCCTAAAGAAGGAGTGTCAAATGGAAAATTTATATGTGAAGTTAGCGGCTTATCGTGAAGTGGAGACAGAGCGTTTGCACTTGCGTCCGGTCACTCTTGAAGACGCACCGGCTATGTTTGAGTATGCTTCTGATGAGACAGTTACGCGCTATACCTTTGCAACCAATCAAAGTCTAGAAGAGACGCGTAATAATATTGCCCTCTTTTACCTAGCGAGCCCACTTGGAAAATGGGGGATCGAGCTCAAAGAAAATGGAAAAATTTATCGGGACGATTGATTTACTGGATTTGGATCTTTGTCTGAAGAAGGGAGTATCGGCTATGTTCTGAATAAAGACTATTGGAACCAGGGTCTTGCGACAGAGGCTACCAAGGCAGTCATTGCCTTGGCTTTTGAACAGTTAGGGATGAACAAGCTCATTGCTGTTCATGATCAGGACAACCCAGCTTCTGGACGGGTGATGGCCAAATCAGGTATGAAATATTCTCACGAGGAGCCCTACGCGATGCTAGACTTGCATGAAGAAGGGAGAATGGTGACGAGAGTTCATTATGTCCTCACTAAGGAAGAATATTTGGCAGAAAAATGAGTCAGGATATTGACAAAAGACCTATCTCCATGATATAGTAGATAGGTACTGCTGGTTTAGCTCAGTCGGTAGAGCGCATCCATGGTAAGGATGAGGTCGCCGGTTCAATCCCGGCAACTAGCATAGCAGAAGAGAGAAGCTTAGAGAGGATCTAGGCTTCTTTTTTTGCGAGTCCATCTTCAAAAGTCCGCTTTTTTCAACAATTTTCAAAAAAACGTTGACAAGCAAGGAAATACGTGGTAAAGTTAGAACAACAAAGAGAAAGGAGAAAACCATCATGAACAAAGTAGATGTTTTGATGACACAATTGAATACACAGCTTCTCCAATCTCAGTTGAGTTCGATGTAAACTATAAATGGAACCCAAGATGGAGGAGTTTGTCTTGGGTTTTTTGTATGCATTTTTACCTGCCTTAACTGAATTGGTGATAGGCATCAGAAGGCCCAAGTGTGGACTGAGCACGTACTCAGCTCCTTGCTTGGGTTTTTTCTGTGCCATTTTGAAAAGGAGAATATATGATCAGAGCTATTTGGGAGTATATCAGGGAGCGCAAGTGGCGATATGTGAAGATCGCTATGGTCCTGATTCTTTATGATTACACCTTATTGATCCCGACGCAAGTCATCCAGCGCTTAGTGGATCATTTGAGTCAGCGGACGCTGACGCAATCCAACTTTGTATGGGATATGGTCCTCTTGGTAGGATCAGCCATCCTCAATTACCTGACGGCTTTTTATTGGCAGTTGCGACTTTTTCAGTCGTCAGTCCATTTCAAGGCGACCCTTCAGGGACAAGCGTTTCGTAAGTTAGTAGCTATGCGGCGTCCCTTTTTGAGAAATTTCCGTTCAGGAGATCTCTTGACGCGCTTTACGACAGATGTGGATGGGCATGGCTGATATGGCTGGTTACGGGATGATGGTGCTCCTGTTTGGCGGTGGCTTGTTTGCCTTTTATTATTCCGACCATGTTTTTTTCATTTCTTGGCAATTAACCTTGATTTCCTTTATTCCCATGATCTTCCTCGTCGTCTCTACCTATTTTTTTGAGTAGAAAGCAGGAGGAGTATGTTGAGCAAAAACCGGGAAGCGGTCGCTCAGTTGAATGATGAAGTCTTTGGAGTCGATCGAAGGGATCCGGGTCATGCGGGCCTATAGTAGACGGGACCAGCAGGTCAAACAGTTTCAGAAAAAAACAGCCAGTCTATCCAAAACAGGGGATAAAATTGCTTCTATCCAGTATTCTTTTTGGACCTTTAGCCCTGTTGTTTATTGGATTCTCGACGGTCTTGCTCCTGCTATTTGAGGCCAGTCCCTGGCAAGCGGGCAGTTGAGCCTTGGTAAAGTTATTGGCTTTACAGCTGTATTTGGTCTTTTTAATTGAGCCTATGTGGATGATGGCGGACCTGATCTTGGTCTACCAGACAGGTCAAATGTCCTATAAAAAATAAAAAGAAGTGATTGATGAAACGGATGATCTGGAGCCAGATGGTCCTCACTACTTAGAGCAGATTGATTTGGTGCAGTTTAAGGACTATTCTTTCAGCTATCCTGGTGTTGAGCGAAAGAGCCTGTCAGGCATTGATTGGACCATTCAGAAAGGACAGACGGTTGGAATTGTTGGTCGTACCGGTGCAGGAAAGACTACCCTGGTTCGACAATTCTTGCGGCAGTACCCAGTTGGTGAGGGAGAATTCTTGATCAACCAGCAACCGATCGTGGACTACAACCGACACTCCATTGAAGATAAAATTGGCTATGTTTCCCAAGAACATATTTTATTTTCCAAGTCTATCCGTGAGAATATAGCGCTTGGTAAAAAAGGAGCCAGCCAAGAAGACTTGGTGGAAGCAATAGCCCAAGCTGCTTTTGCGGATGATCTCGAGCGGATGTCTCATGGAATGGACACCTTGATCGGTGAGAAAGGGGTCTCTGTATCAGGAGGTCAAAAACAACGGATCTCTCTGGCGCGTGCCTTCTTAAGAGATGCAGAGCTCTTGCTGTTAGATGATTCCCTTTCGGCAGTGGATGCTAAGACTGAACAGGCCATTATTGACACGATTCAAAAAGAACGAAAAGACAAGACGACCATCATTGTTTCTCATCGCTTGTCTGCTGTTCATCAGGCGGATTGGATCATCGTCTTGGATCAAGGACAGATTGTAGAAGAAGGCAGGGCTAGTGATTTATTAGCTCAAGAGGGCTGGTATTATGAACAATACCAACGGCAACAAAAACAGGAAGGAGAATAAGATGAAAGTTTTGAAACGATTATTATCGAGGATCACGCTTTATCCAACTGTCTTTCTTGCTGGCTTTATTTGCCTCTTACTAGCCACTCAATTTTTTCTGAATTGTCACCCTTTCTTCTCCAAAAAGATGATCGATGGGCCTTTGACCGCACTGACCCACGGTGGCGGGCAAGGGGACTTGCTTCAGATGGGAGGATTCTATCTCTTGGTCTTGAGCCTCGGACAGCTGATTAGCTACATGGGCAATCGGATCTTGCTACATGGAAGTAATCAAGTAACCGCTAGTCTGAGAGATCAAGCCTTTCAAGTCATGCAAGGGCTGCCTATTTCTTATTTTTGATGATAAAGCCGGCTGGGAAGATCGCGACAAGAATTGTCAATGATACGGAGACCTTGCGGACCCAGTTTTTATAACTCTTGTATGATTTTAGTCATCTACTTTGGTGCGTTTCTCTTTATCCTAGGGATTCTCTTTTACCTGAGTCCTATGATGGGCCTTCTCTTGTGTTTGGTCTTTCCGATTTTCTATGGGATCCAGTATCTCTACAAGGTCATGACGGACCAGCCTATGAAGGATTTCTTTGATGCGCGAAGCGAGGTCAATACCCAGGTCAATGAACTCTTGCATGGTGCTAGTATGATTCAACTCTATCATCAAGAGCCTGGTGTGGTGGAGGAGTTTGAAGCCACTACTCAGAAGATGTTAGGAGCCAATGATCGAATTCTCTTAGCTGATTCTATTGCTTCTTGGACCTTGACGGAATTGCTCAAGTTTTTAGTGATTGCAGGCATTTTGACTATCGCTGGGATTTCTTTCCTAGAGGGCAATATCGGTGTGACGGCTGGTTTCCTATTTATCAATATTAACTATGTGATTAATCTATTTGATCTCATGGCCAATCTCAGTCGTCAATTTCCGAATATTCGGCGATCCTTAGAAACAGGGAGCCGCGTCCTTGCTTTCTTAGACCAACCCTTAGAGGCTGATGGTGCATTGGAACTGAAGATAGAAAAGGCAGAAGTCGTGTTTGACGACGTTCAATTTGCCTATGAAGAAGGCAAGCCAGTTCTGCGGGATATTGCCTTTCAGGCTAGTCCAGGTCAAACCATCGCTCTGGTGGGCCATACTGGATCGGGTAAGTCTTCGATTATGAACCTGCTCTATCGTTTTTATGATCCTCAAGAAGGGGCGATTTTGATCGATGGTCAAGATATTCGCCAAGTCTCTCGTGAGAGCCTACGAAGCCATATGGGGATTGTTCTGCAGGATCCTTATCTATTTACAGGGACCATTGCTAGTAATGTGGCCATGAGTCAGGATCACATTAATCGGGATGCGGTCCAAGATGCCTTGAAAAAAGTCGGAGCTTGGCCCTTTGTAGAGCGCCTTGAAAAGGGGATCGACCATCCAGTCGTAGAAAAAGGATCCGCCTTTTCAAGTGGTGAGCGCCAATTGATATCCTTTGCGCGGACGCTCTATATGAATCCGCAAATTCTGATTTTAGATGAGGCAACCTCTCACATTGATACAGAAACAGAAGAAATCATTCAGAAGGCTATGGCAGTCCTGCAAAAGGGCCGGACCACCTTTATCATTGCCCATCGCTTGTCCACTATCCAAGATGCGGATCAGATCTTAGTCTTATCCGAAGGACGCATTGTGGAACGTGGTAGACACGAGGAACTAGTCGCACAAGGCGGGATCTATGCCCAGATGAATGCCATCCAGCAAACAGTGGTGTAAGATTGTCCTGCAAAGAAAAAGATTGAAAACCAGCCTGTATCTAGTATATAGGCTGGTTTTTGTGATATAATAAAGTGATAATAGTGAGGTGATCCAGATGTATATTGAAATGGTAGATGAGACTGGTCAAGTCTCTGACGAAATCTTTAAAACAAACGCAAGAAATTTTAGAATTTGCTGCTCAAAAAATTGGGAAAGAAGACAAGGAAATGGCTGTGACTTTTGTAACCAATGAACGCAGTCATGAACTAAATCTTGAATACCGTGATACGGATCGTCCGACGGATGTCATCAGTTTAGAATACAAGCCAGAGATGGAGATTTCTTTTGACGAGGAAGACCTTGCAGAAAATCCAGAATTGGCAGAGATGATGGCTGAATTCGATACCTATATTGGTGAGCTCTTTATTTCAATTGACTAAGGCGCGTGAGCAAGCTGAAGAATATGGCCACAGCTTTGAGCGCGAAATGGGATTTTTAGCAGTGCATGGTTTTCTTCACATCAATGGCTATGATCACTATACGCCGGAAGAAGAAAAGGAAATGTTTGGCTTACAGGAAGAGATTTTGACAGCCTATGGACTCACAAGACAATAAGCGAAAATGGAAAAAAATCGGGACTTCACTTCAAGCCTGGAGTTTGCGATAACAGGAATTTTTCACTGCGATCAAAGAAGAGCGCAATATGCGCAAGCATGCCTTATCAGCCCTCGTAGCAATTCTTGCTGGTTTGGTATTTAGGATTTCTGCGACAGAATGGCTCTTTTTATTGCTCAGCATCACCTTGGTGATTGCTTTTGAGATTATGAATTCAGCCATTGAAAATGTGGTGGATTTAGCTAGTAACTACCATTTCTCCATGTTGGCAAAAAATGCTAAAGACATGGCAGCTGGAGCAGTCCTGGTCGTATCAGGTTTTGCCCTACTAACAGGACTGGTGATTTTTGTGCCCAAATTCTGGGCCTTGGTATTTGGATAAGAGGGAGTATGCCCTCGTGAAAGGATAATATGACATTTAAATCAGGCTTTGTAGCCATTTTAGGACGTCCCAATGTTGGGAAGTCAACGTTTTTGAACCACGTCATGGGGCAAAAAATTGCCATCATGAGTGACAAGGCGCAGACAACGCGCAATAAGATTATGGGGATTTATACGACGGATAAGGAACAGATCGTCTTTATCGATACCCCAGGGATTCACAAACCAAAGACAGCGCTTGGAGACTTCATGGTGGAGTCGGCCTATAGCACCCTTCGAGAAGTGGATACCGTTCTCTTTATGGTGCCAGCAGATGAGCCACGTGGGAAGGGCGATGACATGATCATCGAGCGCCTCAAGGCTGCTAAGGTGCCGGTTATTCTGGTGGTCAACAAGATCGACAAGGTGCACCCTGACCAACTCTTGGCGCAAATCGATGACTTCCGTAGTCAGATGGATTTCAAGGAAATCGTGCCGATTTCAGCCCTTCAAGGAAACAATGTTTCGCGTTTGATTGATATTTTAAGTGAAAACTTAGAAGAAGGTTTCCAATATTTCCCTGCCGATCAAATCACCGATCACCCAGAGCGCTTCTTGGTCTCTGAAATGATCCGTGAAAAGGTTTTGCATTTAACGCGGGAAGAAATTCCCCACTCTGTGGCAGTAGTAGTGGATTCTATGAAGCGGGATGAAGAAACCGATAAGGTCCATATCCGTGCAACCATCATGGTCGAGCGCGATAGCCAAAAAGGCATTGTCATCGGAAAAGGTGGCGCTATGCTCAAGAAGATCGGAACCCTTGCGCGTAAGGATATCGAGCTCATGCTAGGGGACAAGGTCTTCCTAGAAACCTGGGTCAAAGTCAAGAAAAATTGGCGGGATAAGAAATTGGATCTTGCTGATTTCGGATACAACGAAAAAGAATATTAAGAAGAGGTGGGCAGAAGGCCTGCTTCTTGTTTTTGAAAGGAGTTCTATGCCTGAATTACCAGAAGTAGAGACGGTTCGACGCGGTCTTGAGAAATTAATTCTTGAAAAACCATTCAGTCAGTGGAAGTAAAGTATCCTAAGATGATTCATACGGATCTAGATGCTTTTTGTCAAGATATCCCAGGTCATGAAATTCGGGCCATGGGGCGCCGTGGGAAATATCTCTTGTTTTATCTGACGGATCTGGTCCTCATCTCGCATTTGCGGATGGAAGGCAAGTATTTCTTTTATCCAGACGAGGTTCCTCTTCGCAAGCATGCCCATGTCTTCTTTCATTTTACAGATGGTAGCACTCTGGTCTATGAAGATGTCCGCAAGTTTGGGACCATGGAAGTCATCATACCTGAGCTTGTCGACAGCTATTTTTTGGCGAAAAAAATTGGTCCAGAGCCGACAGAAGCGGATTTTAAAGCGCCAGCCTTCCAAGCAGCTCTTAAAAAATCAAAGAAACCCATTAAATCAGCTCTTTTAGACCAAAAATTAGTGGCTGGTCTGGGCAATATCTATGTGGATGAGGTCCTTTATCGAGCCAAGGTTCATCCAGCCCGTTTGGGTCAAAGCCTGACTGCTAGAGAAGCCAAAGCAATCCGCAAAGAAACGATTGCTGTGCTTGCTCAAGCTGTTGAAAAGGGTGGCTCCACCATTCGCTCCTACAGCAATGCTTTTGGAGAAGACGGCACCATGCAGGAAGAACACCAGGTCTATGGGAAAACAGGCCAACCTTGTTTGCGCTGCGGGACACCGATTGAGAAAATCCAGCTGGGGGGACGCGGAACCCATTTTTGTCCCCACTGTCAAAAGGAGAACTAGATGGCAAGAATCATTGGATTAACAGGAGGGATTGCTTCAGGAAAGTCCACTGTCACCTCCTATCTGAGAGAAAAAGGGTATCCTGTCATTGATGCGGATCAAGTGGTTCATGATTTGCAAGCACCAGGAGGAGCCCTCTACCGTGTCCTAGTGGATCATTTTGGGAGAGAGATCCTTACCAAAGAAGGAGAGCTGGACCGCGTCGCTTTGGGTCAGCGGATCTTTTCAAATCCTAGTGAAAGAAACTGGTCCAATCGCGTCCAAGGCAGGCTTATTCGTGAGGCTCTAGCTGAGGTAAGAGATAGACAAGCTGCACAATCCGATCTCTTTTTTATGGATATTCCACTCTTAATCGAGCAAGGCTATGAAGAGTGGTTTGAATCTGTCTGGTTGGTAGCTGTATCAAAAGAAACCCAGCTCAAGCGCCTGATGGAACGCAACCACTTATCAGAACTGCAGGCCCAAGAACGCATCGCGTCTCAAATGCCGCTAGATGAAAAAAGAGCCCATGCAGATCTGGTCTTAGACAATAATGACGATCTAACGGCCCTCTATGCCCAATTAGATGCAGCCCTACAACAATTAGAAAGAAGATGATTTTATCACAAGAGAAATCAATTGGCGTAAAAATCTATATATTGCCTGGATCGGGTGCTTTTTCATCGGAGCCAGCCTTTCTTTAGTCGTTCCTTTTATGGCCCTCTTTGTGGAAGAGTTGGGTGTTACGGGCAAGGCTGTTCCCCTTTTATGCTGGGATTGCTGTCGCGAGTTCTTCTGTGACCTCTGCGATCATGTCTCCCCATCTGGGGGAGCTTGGCCGACCGCTATGGTCGAAAACCCATGATGCTTAGAGCTTCCATTGCCATGACGCTGACCATGGGAGGCATTGCCTTTGTCCCATCCGTCTTTTGGCTCTTGGTCCTGCGCTTGCTCAATGGGGTCTTTTCAGGCTTTGTCCCCAATAGTACAGCCCTGATTGCCAGTCAAGTTCCCAAGGACCAATCCGGCTATGCCCTAGGGACTTTGTCGACCGGTGTCGTAGCTGGAACCTTGATGGGCCCTTTGATTGGGGGACTCATTGCTGAAAATCTAGGAATGCGCAATGTCTTTCTCTTGGTCGGCTTCTTCTTATTTTTGGTTTCCCTCTTAACCTTCTGGGGCATTGAGGAAGACTATGAGCCCCTTCCAAAAGAAGAACAAAAATCCAGTTGGGAGTTGCTCATGTCCATTCAGCAAAAAGATATCCTCTTGGGCCTCTTTTTGACCAGCATGACCATTCAAATGATCGCTCAATCTATTTCTCCGATCCTGCCTCTTTATGTGCGAGCTTTGGGACAAAGAGATAACCTGATCTTTGTATCGGGGATGATTGTTTCGGCTATGGGAGTCTCTAGTATGCTCTTTTCAGGTTGGATGGGAAAACTCGGAGACCGAATCGGGAATCACCGGCTCTTATTAATCGCCCTTCTTTATAGTGGCTGTCTCTATATCCTTTGTGCCCAAGCGCAATCACCCCTTCAATTAGGGATTTTACGCTTCCTCTTTGGGATCGGGACAGGAGCCCTACTACCAGGAGTTTCTGCATTATTGAATCGTTTAACCCCTCCTGAAGGGATTTCTCGGATCTTTAGCTACAACCAGCTCTTTTATTATTTAGGTGGTGTATTAGGGCCAATGATGGGATCGAGTATTTTCATGCATTTTGGCTATCATTGGGTATTTTTACGGTACAGCCCTTTTGGCCTTTACCGATTTGATGTTCCTCTTATTCTTATTTAGAAAGTATTTGAAAGTGAGAGACGTACGTGCGAATTAAAGTTCAATTGACCTGCACCAGCTGTGGGAGTCAGAATTATTTGACCAGTAAAAATACCAAAACCCATCCTGAAAAGATCGAGGTCTTGAAGTATTGTCCCAAGGAAAGAAAAGTAACCTTACATATTGAATCAAAATGATTTTCATGGTATAATAGTGAAGATTTTAAGGAGTTTTGAATATGAGCGGAGCATTAACAACTATTTTACTAGTATTATCAGTATTGATTATTATCGCAATTTTTATGCAACCAACAAAAAACCAATCGAGCAACGTCTTTGACGCAAGCTCAAATGACTTGTTTGAACGTTCAAAAGCGCGCGGGTTTGAAGCCGTGATGCAGCGTTTAACAGCTATTATGATCTTCTTTTGGTTATTGATCGCGATGATCTTAATGGTACTTCTAGTAGATAAGATAGGCTCAGACAATGTCTTTGCCTATTTTTATTTTGCAAAACAAAGACACAAATAGATAGAAAAAAGGAGGCTGGATAACCAGCAAATAAATCAATGAAAACAAGTATTAAAGAATATTTACAAGAGCATGACAAGGCCCAGATCAATGATCTGGCAGCAGCTCTAGGAAAGGAAGGGTCTAAGGATTTCCGTGACTTGGTCAAAACCATCTCTCTGATGGAACGCCGTCATGAGTTGAAATTCGAAGATGATGGCTCTCTTCGTTTGGCTCAAAAGAAGGCCCCAGCTATTACCCTCAAGGGGATCTTTCATGCGCATAAGAATGGCTTTGGCTTTGTCAGTTTAGAAGGCGAAGAAGAGGACCTCTTTGTTGGCCGAAATGATGTCAACCACGCTATCGATGGTGACACCGTTGAGATCGTCATTACCAAGGTGGCAGACCGAAACAAAGGAACAGCAGCAGAAGCTAAGATTATTGATGTTTTGGAGCATAGCATCAAAACGGTAGTTGGACAAATCGTTCTGGATGAGGAAAAACCTAAATATGCCGGCTACATTCGTTCGAAAAATCAAAAGATCAGCCAGCTGATCTATGTGAAGAAGCCAGCCATTCAATTGGAAGGGACCGAAATCCTCAAGGTCGAAATTGATCAATACCCGAGCCGTAAGCACAATTATTTTGTGGCGACGGTGCGGGATGTGGTCGGTCATGTAACAGATCCAGGAATCGATGTCTTGGAAGTGTTAGAATCCATGGACATCGTTTCAGAATTTCCAGAAGAAGTGCTGAAAGAGGCTGCGCAGGTTCCAGATGCACCGTCTGCTATGGATTTAGAGGGACGCTTGGATCTGCGAGATGAGATCACCTTTACCATTGATGGGGCAGATGCCAAAGACTTGGACGATGCGGTCCATATCAAGCTACTCAAGAACGGCAACTTTGAGCTGGGTGTTCACATCGCAGATGTTTCTTATTATGTTACAGAAGGTTCAGCACTCGACAAGGAAGCTCTTAATCGGGCGACTTCTGTCTATGTGACCGACCGAGTAGTACCCATGTTGCCAGAGCGTCTCTCCAATGGGATCTGTTCTTTAAATCCGAATGTGGACCGCCTGACCCAGTCTGCCATCATGGAGATCGATCCTCATGGCAAGGTCGTCAAGCATACCATTACCCAAACAGTGATCAATACAACCTTCCGAATGACCTATAGCGACGTCAATGATATCTTAGCAGGCGACGAAGAAAAGGCTCAAACCTTTAAGAAAATTGTCCCAAGTATTCATCAAATGGCCACCTTGCATGGCATTCTAGAAAGCATGCGGATTCGCCGAGGAGCCCTCAATTTTGATACCAATGAGGCTAAAATCTTGGTCAATAAAGAAGGGAAACCGGTCGATATTGTCCTTCGTCAAAGAGGGATTGCCGAACGGATGATTGAGTCCTTTATGTTGATTGCCAATGAAACAGTGGCGGAGCACTTTACGAGACTGAAACTGCCGTTCATCTACCGGATCCACGAAGATCCAAAGGCAGAAAAAGTACAGAAGTTTATCGATTATGCTTCTAGTTTTGGAATCCAAATCTACGGAACGGCTAGTGAGATGAGTCAAGAAGCCCTGCAAGAAATTATGCGCAAGGTCGAAGGAGAACCCTATGCAGACGTTCTCTCAATGATGTTGTTGCGCTCGATGCAACAGGCTCGATACTCAGAGCACAACCATGGCCACTATGGGCTTGCTGCTGAGTATTATACCCACTTTACCAGTCCCATTCGTCGGTATCCGGACCTGATGGTTCATCGAATGGTGCGCGAATATGGAAAATCCCAAGAAGTAGCAGATCACTTTGAGCAAGTTCTTCCAGACATTGCCAGCCAATCCTCTAGTCGGGAACGCCGAGCTATTGATGCAGAGCGCGAAGTAGAAGCCATGAAGAAGGCAGAATACATGGAAGACTATGTTGGGGAAGAGTACGATGCCGTGGTTTCCAGTGTGGTGAAATTTGGCCTCTTTGTGGAGTTGCCAAATACAGTTGAAGGCTTGATCCATATTACCAATCTTCCTGAATTCTACCATTTTAACGAAAGAGATCTCACCCTTCGGGGAGAAAAATCGGGAGTGACCTTCCGTGTCGGTCAGCAAATCCGAATCAAGGTAGAAAGAGCCGACAAGATGACAGGAGAGATTGATTTCTCTATATTCCAAGTGAATGGGATGTCGTCGAAAAAGGCCTCAAGGCCAAAGGGCGTGACCGAGATGGCAATCGCAGGGATCGCAGACGCAAGGACAAAAAAGTTTCTAAGGGATCAACCGCTAGAAAAGATGACAAGCGAAAAGATTCTTCCTCTAAATCCAAAAAGAAAAAAGGGAAGAAACCATTTTACAAGGAAGTAGCAAAGAAAGGAGCCAAACATGGCAAAGGGCGAAGGAAAGGTAGTCGCGCAAAATAAAAAGGCGAGACATGACTACACCATCGTGGATACGATTGAAGCAGGGATGGTGCTGACGGGGACAGAGATCAAAAGTGTCCGTGCAGCACGCATTAACTTGAAAGATGGCTTTGCGCAAGTGAAAAATGGCGAAGTTTGGCTTAGCAATGTCCACATTGCCCCTTACGAGGAAGGCAATATCTGGAACCAAGATCCAGACCGTCGTCGCAAGCTCCTGCTTCATAAAAAGCAAATCCAAAAGCTGGACCAAGACACCAAAGGGACCGGAATGACCTTGGTGCCTTTGAAGGTCTATCTCAAGGATGGCTATGCTAAATTGCTTTTGGGGCTCGCTAAAGGGAAACATGATTATGACAAGCGTGAATCCATCAAGCGTCGGGAACAGAACCGGGACATCGCACGGGTCATGAAACAATACAATACACGTTAAAGAAAAAGGCAGTTTTGAAACTTGTTTCAGATCTGTCTTTTTTCTTAGAGATGGGCTCTCTTTTTTCCAACTTGTAAAAAGGGGCTTTTTTCTGTATGATAAGGGTAGTGAAAGAAAAAGGAGAAGCAGCATGACACAAAAATTGATCGCTTACAAGCGCATGCCTATCTGGACCAAGGATACCATGCCAGAAGCTCTTCAAAGAAAGCACAATACCAAGGTAGGAACCTGGGGGAAGATTACAGTTTTAAAAGGTCAGTTACGATTTATTGAATTGACCGAAGAGGGGGAAGAAATCGCGAGCCACCTATTTGAAGCAGGAGCAGAGAACCCCATGGCTGAGCCCCAGGCCTGGCACCGTGTGGAAGCAGCGACTGACGATGTGGAGTGGTACTTAGAATTTTACTGTGAGCCAAAAGACTATTTCCCAAAAAAATACAACACCAATCCTGTCCATTCAGAAGTGCTAGAAGCAGTGGGAATTGTCCCAGCTGGAAAGGCGCTGGATCTAGGATGCGGGCAAGGTCGAAACGCCCTCTTTTTGGCCCAACATGGCTTTGACGTAACAGCGGTGGATCAAAATGAGCTGGCACTTGAGATCTTACAAAGTATTGTCGCTGAGGAAGATCTAGAGATGCCAGTGGGACTCTATGATATCAATGCTGCAGCCCTTACTCAAAACTATGATTTCATCGTATCAACTGTGGTCCTCATGTTTTTAGACGCTTATCGGATTCCAGCGATTATCCGCAATATGCAAGAGCATACCAATCCAGGGGGCTACAATCTCATTGTCTGTGCCATGGATACGGAAGATTATCCTTGCCATATGCCCTTCTCGTTTACCTTTAAAGAAGGAGAATTGGCGGAGTATTACAAGGATTGGGAATTGGTCAAGTACAATGAAAATCCAGGCCATCTCCATCGTCGAGATGAGAATGGCCATCGGATTCAACTTCGATTTGCAACCATGTTGGCAAAGAAAAAATAAAGAAAAAGCAGGATCTTAGGATCCTGCCTTTTTGCTTTCTTACAAACAAGTTGAACAAGGTGATCAGTTCTTTTTTCATTTGCCAAAAGAAAAACCTTCTCCAGAAGGGTAGGAAAAGGTTGGGGGATTTAGTTCCAGCTAGCAAAGTCGCAGACACTGAGAATGATCGTTCCAATTTCAATGGGGTCCTCTTTCGCACCCGATTCTAACCAGGTAACAATTACAGATTCGATCGTAGCGATGAAAATTTCTAGACCATACTTGTATGGAACTTGAAAGTCTGAAATGATGTGTTCTTTAGCGTGGGGAGTATCGTCCAGTGCATGAAGGGTAAAACTTCTTACCAATTTACTAAAGTCCGAGCAACAGGATTGTGACAATGCATATATAAAATCATAATTCTCTTTAATAGCGGTCAAGACATTGAGAAAGTTTACCTTGACAGGGCTTCCTTCAACGAAGAGGCTATCCAATTCTTGCATCATGTCCATTTTCATTTGCTCAAACATGTCGTATTTATCGACATAGTGCAAGTAGAAGGTCCCGCGGTTAATCCCAGCGGTTTCGGTTAATTGTCGAATAGTGATGCTTTCAAAAAGGTTGTTGCAAGAGGAGTTTTGAGAGTGCATTTCCGTAAGTCTGACTTTGGTTGTTGTTTGTCTTTGGCGTACCATATGTTCCTTTCTATAGTTGTATAAATCTGTTTCTATTTGTTTGACGTTAAAATAATTTATAGGTTAAATAATTTCACGACACTAACAAATAGCATTATACTCCAAAAAAATAAATTAGACAATAATTCTCATTTTTGTACAGATAACGAAAAGTGTACAAAAATTTTACAAGTTTATGAATGACGGGCACTGACAAGATTTTGTGAAAATCTCACAACAATTAGTGATTTAAAATAATTCCCTCCTAAAAAAATGGTCAGGAAATTTTTAGGAAATGGAGGAGCAAGATGGAAAAGGCAGTGTAATAAACAAAAAACCAGCAACTTTTAAGTGCTGGTTACTTTATTTGATAAAAGTTGTCACGATCAAATTGAAATTTAAGATAGTTAAGACAATCGCAACGAGATAGCCTAAGAAAGTATTCCATTTCGCATTGACATGCTCTCCCATGATTTCCTTGTTGGAGGTGAAATAAACCAGAGGGAAGATGGAGAAAGGAAGAGCCGCTGATAGGAAGACTTGAGAATAAACCAGAAGGTCATCGAGGACATGTTCCTGATCTCCAAATAGATCGCAACGATGATGACAGGAAGAAGGGCAATGATCCGAGTCATGAGACGAACGACCCATTGTGGCAGTCGGAATCTCAAGAAACCTTCCATAACGATTTGACCGGTTAGGGTCCCGGTAATGGTTGAATTTTGACCACTGGCTAACAAAGCGATGGCAAAGAGGGTAGACAAGAAGGGACTAGCGATAGCACCGGCAATATGATTATCTTTGAGGGCATTATACATGCTAGAGAAAGCACCGATCTTATCTCCGTGACCAAAGAAGAGGGCTGCTCCAAGAATCAAGAGGAGGGAGTTGACGACGAAAGCCAAACTCAATTCAATATTTGAATCCCAGGTCATAAAGCGCACTGCCCGTTTGATATCTGCTGGATCTTTGTAGTCCACCTTTCGCGTTTGCGAAATGGAAGAGTGGAGATAGAGGTTGTGGGGCATTACTGTTGCCCCGATGATTCCAAGCGCCAAGGTTAAGGCTTCATTTCCTTTTGGAAGTCCAATTCCTAGCACCTCTTTTTGAGGGAGGAAGCCAGCGAAGATTCCTCCGATATCTGGTTTCGATAGGAAAACCAGATAGCCAAAAATTGCAAGGATCGTGAGGATCAAGGTTGATACGATGGCCTCGATCTTTCGAAATCCTAGGTGCATGAGCCCCAGTAATAGAAAGACATCAAAGATAGTGATCAGGATAGAAAAAAGCAAGGGCCAGCCAAAAAGAAGGTGGAGGGCAATCCCTGATCCGATGACTTCTGCTAAATCTGTCGCCATCAAGGCAAGCTCGATCACAATCCAAAGGGTATAGCGAAGCCATTTTGGCAAGTGATGGGCGGTTGTTTGGGCCAGGTCCTTACGATGGACAATTCCTAGTTTACCAGCCATTTGTTGCAACTGCATGGCGATTAAAGAGGAGAGAAGAACCACTGATAAGAGGAGGTAGCGGTATTGGGCCCCCTCCAACGACACTAGTAATCCAGTTTCCCGGATCCATATAGCCGACAGCTACTAGACTTCCTGGTCCTGAAAAGAGCAGGAGAGTCTTCCAAAAAGGGATCCCTTTTGGCACGTCAATAGATTGGTTGATTTCTTGAAGTGATTTCCTTTCAAACTGTTGTAAACTCACGATGAGCCTTCTTTCTAAGAATAAATCAAATTTGTCTCTAATTATAGCATAAAATTTATAATAGTTCATGATAATTTAGGATAACCTTGTTTTCTACTACCTCGATTTCTTTGTAATCTATCAGAAAAGGACTATAATATAGATAGGAAGTAGGAGGGAGGAGAGGAAATGGCCTACATCGAAATGCAGCATTGTTACAAGCGCTATACGAGTGGAGAAACAGAAATTTTCGCTAACCAGGATGTTTCCTTTGAGATTGAAAAAGGTGAGTTGGTCATTATTTTAGGAGCTTCAGGAGCTGGAAAATCAACGGTTCTCAATATCTTAGGAGGGATGGACACCAATGACGAGGGTCAGGTTCTGATTGATGGGGTGGATATTGCAAAGCTCAATGCTCATCAACGAACCAATTATCGACGAGATGATGTTGGTTTTGTCTTTCAATTTTATAATTTAGTAGCCAATCTGACAGCCAAGGAAAATGTCGAATTGGCTTCAGAAATTGTTTCTGATGCTCTAGATCCGGAAGCTGTTTAAAAGAAGTAGGACTTGGCAATCGTCTTGATAATTTTCCTGCCCAATTGTCAGGCGGAGAACAACAACGGGTGGCGATCGCTCGGGCAGTGGCGAAAAATCCAAAAATCCTCCTTTGTGATGAGCCGACGGGAGCCTTGGATTACCAGACGGGTAAGCAAGTATTGGGGATTTTACAGGATATGTCTCGAAAAAAGGGAGCGACGGTCATCATCGTAACCCATAATGGGGCTCTAGCTCCGATTGCAGACCGTGTGATTCGCATGCATGATGCCAAGGTCAAGTCGGTAGAAATCAATGAGCTTCCTCAAGATATTGCTACACTAGAGTATTAGAAGAGGTGGTAGCATGAAACGAAAAGTCTATTGGAAGGATCTATTTGCTTCCTTTGCACATTCAAAAGGACGTTTTCTCTCCATCTTAACCTTGATGTTATTGGGAAGCTTGGCCTTAGTTGGCTTAAAGGTGACCACTCCAAATATGCACCGAACGGCTAACCAGTTTATTCAGCAACAAAAGATGCTAGATCTTGCTGTCATGGGGGACTTGGGATTAGACCAGGCAGACCAAGAGGAGCTTTTTAGGAGTCAAAGGGACGCGTGTCGAATTTGGTTCACTGCTGGATCTGACAGTGAAAAGGAACAGGAGAGGCAATTCGACTTTTTTTCTGCCCCAAAAGAGCCTTTCTTCTTTTCGTGTGACCAAGGGGCGCCTGCCCCAAAAAAAGAAGGGGAACTGGCCCTAGCAAGTTTTTTTGGGAGGATCGCTATCAGATAGGGGATACCCTCACACTTGAAGAAAAAGGCTGGAACTCGCTCTAGTTTAAAGCGAAAAGCAATTCACCATTGTTGGCTTTTGTTCAATCCTCTGAGATGTGGTCTCAAAAGAATTTAGGCACTGCCATGAGTGGCAGTGGAAATCTAGATGCCTATGCTCTGGTTTCAAAAGAGGTCTTTCACGACTAAACTTCCCGCGATGGCGCGGATCCAGTTTGATGATCTGAAGTCTTTAGATTCTTTTTCGCAAGTCTACCAAAAAGGGCTCAAAGCTCATCAAGAAGAGTTAGAAAAACTTTTGAAAGACAATGGAAAGGCTCGCTATCAAAGACTCAAGCAGGAGGCGGATGGGCAGATTCAAAAAGGCCAGAAAGAACTCAGTCGTGCCAAGGAAACACTCCAGTCAGCCAAGAATCAGATCGATCAGGCTCAAAAGCAATTAGACTTTGCAGGAGGCGCAGTTCAAGAAAACTAGCTCCATTTCTGCCAGCTAAAGAGCAAGTAGCCAGTCAAGAAAAGCTCCATCAAGCCAAAGAACAACTGGATCAGAAAAAGAAGGACTGGACTGCAGGTGAATCGGAGCTCGCAAAAAAAGAGGAGGAGCTGAAAAAAGCCCAAAGCGAGCGAGATCAGCTGGAAATCCCAACTTATCATGTCTATGACCGCAAGACCATGCCAGGTGGACAAGGTTACCTGATGTATAGCAATGCCAGTAGTAGTATCTCTGCTGTCGGAAATATTTTTCCAGTCGTTCTTTATCTGGTAGCCGCCATGGTGACCTTTACCACGATGACCCGCTTTGTCGATGAAGAGCGGACCAATGCAGGTATATTTAAGGCGCTGGGCTATCGTACCAAGGACATCATTCTCAAATTTGTCCTCTATGGATTCTTTGCAGGGACGATCGGGACCCTACTAGGAACCCTGCTGGGCCATTATTTCCTATCGGGGATCATTTCCAACATTATTACGCAAGGGATGGTGATTGGAGAGAGCAGAGAGTATTTTTATGGGGATATGACTCTGATTGCGCTCGGACTGTCTTTCGTCGCGAGTGTGCTTCCGGCTTACTGGGTTTCGCGTAAGGAATTAAAAGAAGAAGCCAATCTTTTATTACTGCCCAAACCACCGGTATCTGGTTCGAAGATTTTCCTGGAGCGTCTCCATTTTATTTGGAAGCGTCTGAGTTTCACCCACAAGGTCACTGCTCGTAATCTCTTTCGTTACAAACAACGGATGCTGATGACCATATTTGGAGTGGCAGGTTCTGTTGCTCTTCTCTTTGCAGGGCTAGGGATTCAATCTTCTGTAGGAGGGGTTCCCAAACGCCAATTTCAAGAGATCCTATCATATGAGTTGATTGTAGCCCAAAAAACCAATGCATCAAGCCAAGAAAGCAAGGAACTAACCAATCGTCTGGGAAAATCAGATATCAAAGATTATCGACCCATCTATAGTAAGGTCATCGAAGCATCTTTAAAGGGTGGACGCGACAAGCAGACCATTACGATGATGGTAACGGATCGTACAGATTTTTCTCCCTTTGTAAGCTTGCGTTCTCTCAAGCAGGAAGAGTCCTTGTCTCTCAAGAAAGGGGTCATCATCAGTAGTAAGCTAGCACAACTAGCCCAGGTTACAGTTGGCGATCGACTGACCTTAGATGGTCACACTTTTAAGGTGGCGGGAATCACTGAAAATTATGTCGGCCATTTTGTCTATATGGATCAGGCAAGTTACCAAAAAATCTACGGAAAGCGGACTTCAGCAAATAGCTATTTGGTGCAGTTGAAAAATCCTTCTACACGACAAGTGCAGGCTGTCAGTCGGGATATGATGAATCTTGCAGCTGTGAAGGCGGTTAGTCAGAACGCTTCGATGATTTCCCTCTTTAATTCAGTTGCCAAATCCTTGGACACTACTATGATGATTCTAGTAGTCGTATCGATCTTACTAGCCATCGTGATCTTGTATAATTTAACCAATATCAATGTGGCAGAGCGGATCCGTGAATTATCGACCATTAAGGTCTTAGGATTCCATAATAAGGAAGTGACGCTCTATATTTACCGCGAAACCATCTTATTGTCTATCATAGGGATCCTCATAGGATTAGGAGGTGGCTATTATCTTCACCAATTCCTCATTGCCATGATAGCACCAGATGCCATTCTCTTTTACCCTAAAGTGGGACTTGGCGTTTTTCTCTTCCCTGTCGGAGGAATGATCCTTCTCTTGATCCTGTTAGGAATTTATGTTGACCATTATCTCCGAAAAGTAGACATGCTCGAAGCCCTCAAATCAGTAGACTAAGATACAAAGCCTGTAGCTGATAGCGACAGGCCCTCTAGCCATATTTTTCATTTCGAGTAGCATGGAATGTTCATAAAACTTTCACCTTAGGGTGGAAGTTTTTCTTCTCTTTGTTATAATGGAGAGAAGGAGAAGATCATGACTAAAATTGCTTTACTTTCAGATATTCATGGAAATACGACAGCATTGGAAGCTGTCCTAGAGGATAGTCGAAAAGCCAAGGTGGATGAATATTGGCTCTTAGGAGATAGTTTGATGCCAGGGACAGGGAGACGGGCCCTCTTGGAGCTGTTAGAGGAGTTACCGATTACGGTCAAAGTCCTTGGGAACTGGGAGGATAGTCTTTGGCGGGCCATGAGGGGGATGTTGGATGAGACCAGATCCAGTCATCGCTACCTCATGCGCCAGTGTCAATATATTCTTGAAGAAATCACGCCCCAGGAAATTGAAGACATGCAGAAAATGCCCATGCAGGTCCATAGAGAAATCGCAGGTTTAAAGATCGGCATTACCCACCACTTACCCTGATAAGAATTGGGGTCGCGAATTGATCCACATTGGTGAGCAGAAGGATTTTGACCGCTTGGTGACAAACCCGTCTTGTGATATTGCAGTCTACGGACACATTCACCAGCAGTTTTTCCGTTACGGGACAGGCGGAGAACTGATCATCAATCCTGGCTCGATCGGTCAGCCTTTCTTTCTGGAAAAGAATCTTCGCAAGGACCTTCGGGCCATGTATGCTATTCTCGAATTTGATCAAATGGGGCTAAAAGATGTCGATTTTAGACGGGTGGACTATGATGTCCAAAAAGAACTGCAACTCGCAAAAGACCTCCATCTTCCTTATTACCAAGTGTATTATGAAAGTTTGGTCAATGGCATTCATCATACCCACAATCATGAGCTCCTTCATGAAATTGAGCAGAGAGAAGGTCATGATCGAGAAATCGATGCTTGGCTAGAGGACTTCTTCCAATAGTGTAACTGTTGACATTACAACTGAAAAGAGTATAATAGGAATAACGAAAGTCGTCCCTTGACGGTTGTTCAATAGACTCTACCTTCAAAAACGGGTAGAAAGGAGTGAAGTTATGCAAATTTCGAGTCGCTTTACCATTGGGACTCATGTCTTGATCATGATTGCTCTACAAGGAGAAAAAACAAAAGTAACCAGTGATTTTTTGGCAGGAAGTGTCGGCGTGAACCCTGTTATTATTCGAAAGACCTTGTCTCAGTTGAAGAAAGCTGGATTGATCCATGTAGCGCGTGGGACAGGCGGAGCTGAGCTCGCAAAAGCAGCCGATGAGATCAGCCTGCTGGATATCTATCAAGCGGTAGAATGCTTAGGTTCGACAGGTCAATTATTTGGTTTTCATGACAATCCGAATCCAGCCTGCCCGATTGGCCACAATATCCACAATGTTTTAGATGGGAAGCTTGAGGACATTCAGACTGCTATGGAAAAAGAAATGTCTCAAACCACTTTAAAAGACGTCGTAGAAGACACGCAGAAAAAAATGAATCTTGAATCGGTTTCATAAGAAAAATGAGAGTGGGACAGAAATCGGTAATTCGTTAGAAATCGATTTCGTCGTCCCACCTCCGCACAGTTGAGTAGGGCTGTAAAAGCTGATGAAATCAGCGTAGTAGGGCCCACTCAACTACTGCGCCTTGCTCGACAATCCAAAGATAATTAAGAGGCTAGGACTTTTGTCCCAGCCTCATTTTTTATAGTTATTAACGAAACAAGATGTTTGTTATATATTGAAACGACTATAGGATTAGTCAAAGTAAAGTAAGTCTTTGCTGGTTTCTGTGAAGAGTCCAAATCCGTCTTTTGTTACGTACCCACAATCTTCGATACGGACACCGACTTTACCTGGAATATAGATTCCTGGTTCGACTGAGAAGCACATGCCTTCTTCAAGTACCATGTCATTTCCTTCCATAATAGAAGGGAATTCATGCACGTCCATTCCGATCCCGTGTCCGAGGCGGTGGTTGAAGTACTCACCATAACCAGCTTTTTCAATGACGCTCCGTGCAGCACGGTCTACGTCATGTGCTGTTACACCTGGTTTGATCATGTCAATGGCTGCTTGTTGAGCTTCTAAAGTCAAGTGGTAGATTTCTTTTTTGAAATCATCTGGTTTCCCAACAGCAACAGTACGAGTCATATCTGACGCATAACCATTCACCATACAGCCAAGGTCAAAGAGTAAGAGAGCATCGTTTCGACTTTGTTGCTTCCAGGAATTCCGTGTGGGTTGGCTGCATTATTTCCAGTCAAGACCATGGTTTCAAAGCTCATTTCATAACCCAAGCGTTTGATACCGAAGTCGATTTCTGCTACGATATCAGTTTCTGTTTTATCCAGTGAGATGGCGTCGAATCCCATATTGACAGCCTTATCTGCATATTGACCAGCCACCAACATTTTTTGGATCTCATCAGCAGATTTGATCAAGCGCATCCGGTTAATCCGTGGTGTCAAGTTGGTGAATTGAGCCTTTTCAAAGACAGTGCGCAAGCCATTGTATTTGGTAAGGATCAAGTTATCATATTCAAGTGCAACGGTTTTGGCATCGGGTTTTGCGATAGCCCCTTTAATCTTTTCCCATGGGTTTTCAGAATCCACATAGCCAACCACTTGGAAATCAACAACTGCAGTCGCCCGTTCCACTTCAAGTGCAGGAACGAAGAGAAGTGGTTCGTGGTCTGTGTAAACGAACAAGAAGAGTTGACGTTCGTGGGGATCACTGTAAAATCCAGTCAGGTAATTGATGGTGACAGGATCGGATACAACAGCGACATCTGTTTTTTCAGTTTCAAGAAAATCGACGATTTGATCTAATTTAGACATAATGCTACCTTCTTTCTATGGATCTATTTTGTCAAATTTTCCCCAAAAAAGCAAGAGTTTACAAAATTTTACCAAAATGCTTGAAAGTGTTTACAATAAGTGATAAAATAGGATTAATTAGAGAGTGAAAACGAAATTTTCAACAATGAAAGGAAATCTTATGAATACAGACGATACAGTAACAATTTATGATGTCGCCCGTGAAGCAGGGGTTTCAATGGCAACCGTTAGTCGTGTAGTAAATGGGAATAAAAACGTTAAAGAAAATACACGTAAAAAAGTTTTAGAAGTGATCGAACGCTTGGATTATCGTCCAAATGCTGTTGCGCGTGGTCTTGCTAGCAAGAAAACAACAACAGTCGGTGTTGTGATTCCAAACATCACGAATAGCTATTTCTCTACATTGGCTAAGGGGATCGATGACATTGCTGAAATGTACAAGTACAATATTGTTCTTGCAAATAGTGATGAAGACGATGACAAAGAAGTTTCAGTGGTAAACAACCTCTTTTCAAAACAAGTGGATGGGATCATTTTCATGGGTTATCACTTGACTGAAAAGATTCGCTCAGAATTTTCACGCTCTCGGACGCCAGTTGTCCTTGCTGGGACAGTGGATGTTGAACACCAATTACCAAGTGTCAATATCGACTACAAGCAAGCAACCGTTGATGCTGTTACACAGTTGGCAAAACACAACAAGAAAATTGCTTTTGTAAGTGGCCCATTGGTGGATGATATCAATGGAAAAATTCGTTTGACAGGCTACAAAGAAGCTTTGAAAGTGAAAAAATTGAGCTATAGCGAAGGACTTGTGTTTGAATCCAAGTACCGGTACGATGAAGGTTATAACTTGGCAGAACGCATCATTGCATCCAAAGCAACAGCTGCCTTTGTAACAGGGGATGAATTGGCTGCAGGTCTCTTGAACGGCTTGTCTGATAAGGGGATCAAGGTACCAGAAGACTTTGAAATTATCACCAGTGATGATTCACAAGTAACTCGTTATACGCGTCCAAATCTATCAACGATTGGCCAACCTTTGTATGACCTTGGTGCGATCAGTATGCGCATGTTGACCAAGATCATGCACAAAGAAGAGTTGGAAGAACGCGAAGTACTGTTGTCTCATACGATCAACCAACGTGGAACGACCAAAAAATAAGGATTAGTAGACTAGAGTCTCGACATGGGAAGACGTGTCTACTAGTCTAAGAGGCTAGAACAGAACTGTTCTAGCCTCTTTTTATATGTGTCATTAATCATAAGTAATGATGAAGTGAAATTGAATGAGTGTTGGTTCAAATATTGATGTGTAAGTTACAATTAAATCGTTCTAGAGTTTGTTAAAATACCATACAACAAAATATGATGAATTTGTTTTGTTTCGTCTTCTATGTTTTTATTTGGAGATAGATGATTTCCTGTGCTATTGAGAGCACTCATGACGTTTAAAATAACCTCTGTTGACAAATCTTTAGCAATTATATTTTTCATTTTTACCTAGCTCAATATATGCACGATATATTTCACGCTTTTTTTCTCATCTATCGCTTTTTGTCATAAGTTTCGTAAAAGTAGGATCCTCTAACGTTTTTTTCTTGAAAGTAGTTAGAAATCTGTTGGCTTATTTTTTTCTGACATAAAGCTAAGGCTTGATTTAATTTTTGATTTATAATCTATATTACTGAGTAGAATGTTTTTCAGCTTCTTGTATGATGTCTTTAAACAATTCATTAATACATAAAAGCTACTAAATTATCTTTCTTATCAAAGTAATTGTAGATTGACACAGGAGAAACTTCTGCGACTTTTTGCAATTGATTGTATACTTGTTTCTTTAAACCCTTTTTTTCTTTAAATAAAGAAAGAGCAGACTGAATAATAGCTTGCTTCTTTTTTTCTGTTGTTTTTTTGATATTGATTCATTTGAACACTCCATTTGATATCAATTATAGCACAACTTTGAAATTTATCTCAGATTATTTCATTAATTCTTGACGATATCTGATATTTACAATACAATTAAGTTTGAAATATAATTAATGATATTTCAAACTTATAATAATTGAGGGAAGATATTTAATGTTAACTGAATTTCTTATTAAGCAGTCTCAAAAAAACCTAGTGGTCTTATTGGTAGAGTCATCACAAAAAAATATGGTCATTCTATTTTAAAAAACTTAGTCTTTGGGCGATTAAACAGACTACTATTTCAGATAATTATAGAATTTTAGAAATTGGTTACGGTGGCGGGAGTACTATCAAGAACCTTCTTGCTTTAAATAAAAATCTTGAGATTCATGGTATTGATATTTCTAAGGAATCATATAGAACTGCCCAACGTGTTCATTCAGATTCCATAAGAAAAGGTAGTGTCCAACTTAAGATTGGAAATGTGGAGAATATGCCTTATCAAAATAACTATTTTGATAGAATATTTGCTATTCAGACCCATATTTTTTGGAAGGATATAAAAAAGAGTTTTCAAGAAGTTTATAGAGTCCTGTCCAGCAATTCTACTTTGATAATTGCTTCTGAAAAAAAGAAAAAAATACATTATCATATGACAGATTATCGTACAAGTCATGAATTTAGTCAGTTACTAACAAGTATTGGTTTTTTTCAAAAATTGAGGAAAAAAACAGAATCGCAATTGGATTTTTGTATATCGTATATAAATAAAATAGAATTTTTAAATTTAGAACAGAACTGTTCTAGCCTCTTTTTTATACTGCAAACAGGTAGAGACTTGCTGGGCACTCTTTATTTCGGTATAATAGAAGGTATGAAAGTTTTACTGTATTTAGAAGGAAAATCCGTATTACAAATCAGGAATTGGTCGAGCCTTGCAGCATCAAATGCATGCGCTTGATTTAGCTGGGATTCCGTATACGACAGATATTTTAGGAGATTATGATGTGGTGCATATCAATACCTATGGACCACGGAGTTTCCTTTTGCTCCATGCAGCAAAGCGTCGTGGAAAGAAAGTCATCATGCATGGCCATTCAACCCGTGAGGATTTTGAAAATTCCTTTATCGGGTCTAACTTTTTTGCGCCCTTGTTTGGGAAGTATTTGGCTCACATGTACCAAAAGGCAGACTATGTGATCACGCCATCTGAGTATTCTAAACACCTGATTCAGTTTTATGGGGTGACTACACCGATTATCGCGGTCTCCAATGGAATTGATTTGGAAAAATACAAGAAGGATCCGAAAAAAGAAGAGGTCTTTCGCAAGCATTTTAATATCCAAGAAGGCCAAAAGGTTGTCATCTGTGCAGGGCTTTATTTTAAACGCAAAGGGATTGAAGATTTCGTAGAAGTGGCCCGTCGCATGCCGGATGTGCGCTTTATCTGGCTAGGTTCTATCAACAAATGGATCATTCCGCGTAAGATTCGTCGTATCGTGGAAAAGGATCATCCAAGTAATGTGGAATTCCCTGGCTACTTCAAGGGAGCGGTCTTCCAAGGGGCCATGACGGGTTCAGATGCTTTCTTCTTCCCATCTTATGAAGAAACAGAAGGAATCGTTGTTTTGGAAGCCTTGGCCAGTCATCAGCACACGGTCTTGCGGGATATTCCAGTATACAATGGCTGGATAGACGAGACGTCATCTGAATTGTGCCACAATGTAGACGAATTTGTGGATTCCTTGAACAAGGTCTTGAACGGACAAGTAGACAAGCGGGAGGCAGGCTACAAGGTCGCTGAAAGTCGTTCGATTGACTTAGTGGCTTATCAATTGGTCGAAGCCTATCAAACAGTTTTGGAGATGTAAGATGCGTGTAGGGTTATTTACAGATACCTATTTCCCGCAAGTTTCGGGAGTAGCGACCAGTATTCGGACGCTCAAAACAGAATTAGAAAAATTGGGACACACGGTCTTTATCTTTACGACAACGGATAAAGATGTCAACCGCTATGAAGATTGGCAGATCATTCGGATTCCAAGTGTGCCTTTCTTCGCCTTTAAGGACCGCCGCGTTGCTTATCGTGGATTCTCAAAGGCGCTTGCCATTGCCAAACAATACCAGCTGGATATTATCCATACCCAGACTGAGTTTTCACTGGGCCTTTTGGGAGTGTGGATTGGACGTGAGTTGAGGATTCCTGTTATTCATACCTACCATACCCAGTATGAGGACTATGTCCGCTATATTGCAAGAGGTATGGTCATTCGCCCAAGTATGGTCAAATACATTGTGAGAAGTTATATGAATGATCTGGATGGCGTGATCTGTCCAAGTGAGATCGTCTATGACTTGCTCCAAAAGTACAAGGTCAAGGCAGAAAAACGCATTATTCCGACAGGAATTGATTTGGCTAAGTTTGACCGACCGGAAATCACTCCGACAGAGACAGCTGCTCTTCGTGAAAAATATGAAGTCGCAGAAGATGAAACGCTCTTATTGAGCCTGTCGCGGGTGTCTTATGAAAAGAATATTCAGGCTGTTATTGCGGCCCTTCCTGATGTCCTCAAGGTTAATCAAAAAGTTAAGTTGATCGTGGCTGGAGATGGACCTTATTTGGATGATTTGAAAAAACAAGCGGCGAAACTGGGGATTTCAGATGCGGTTGTCTTTACAGGGATGATCCCACCAAATGAGACAGCTCTCTACTATAAAGCGGCTGACTTCTTTATTTCAGCTTCAACGAGTGAGACGCAAGGATTGACCTATTTAGAGAGTATTGCAAGTGGTACCCCGATCATCGCTCATGGCAATCCTTATCTCGATCATGTGATTGATGACCCCATGTTTGGAAAGCTCTTTTATGAAGAGAGCGATCTGGCACAAGCGATTCTTGAAGCGATTGACGAGATGCCCGCAATCGATGAGACCAAGTGGGCAGAAAAGATTGATGATATTTCTGCAGCAACCTTTGGCCGTCGGGTCTACGAATTTTACTTGGATAAAATCATCTCTAAAGACTTTTCAAATGATTTGAATCCTGAACAAAGTCGGGTCAAGCGGATGTCTAAGACCATTGTGAAAATCCCGACCAAGGTGATTGCTCTTCCGGTCAATGGATCTGTGAAGATGATGAAGGCTTCGGTCAAACAAGTAAAGAAAATCCGTAAAATCACGCATTTCTTTGATTGAAAATGAAACTTTTTCTTGCAAAATTTTTCAATCGTGCTATAATAACTGACAGAGACATATCAAATCTAGGAAATCTGATAGAGAGCGCGTGGGGCTGGAAATCGCGTAGAGGATAGGTTTGGGACTACTCGTGATTCTTTTATGCAAACATAAAACGGTGGCTACGTTAGAGCCAATCAGAGGTGTCCCTCTTTTTTGAGGAACATAAATGAAGGTGGAACCACGTTGCGACGTCCTTTCGAGGAGGTCGCTTTTTTGATTTCTTAATGAGGAAATCAAAAGGAGAGATGATTCCAATGTTCAAAGACACCTCCCACCCATTTAGCTACTAAAAACTTTATAAGGAGAAAATCATGATTAAGATTACTTTCCCAGATGGCGCTGTTCGTGAATTCGAATCTGGCGTTACTACTTTTGAAATTGCCCAATCTATCAGCAATTCTTTGGCTAAAAAAGCTCTTGCTGGTAAATTCAACGGCAAATTGATTGACACAACTCGTGCCATCACCGAAGATGGAAGCATTGAAATCGTGACACCTGATCACGAAGATGCTCTTCCAATCTTGCGTCACTCAGCGGCACACTTGTTTGCCCAAGCAGCTCGTCGCCTCTTCCCATATATTCACTTGGGTGTCGGTCCAGCGATCGAAGATGGTTTCTACTACGATACAGACAACCAAGCTGGTCAAATCTCTAACGAAGACCTTCCTCGTATCGAAGAAGAAATGAAAAAAATCGTCAAAGAAAACTTCCCATCTATTCGTGAAGAAGTGACTAAAGATGAAGCGCGTGAAATCTTCAAAAATGATCCATACAAATTAGAATTGATCGAAGAACACTCAGAAGACGAAGGTGGTTTAACGATCTACCGTCAAGGTGAGTACGTAGACCTTTGCCGTGGCCCACACGTCCCATCAACTGGTCGCATCCAAATCTTCCACCTTTTGAATGTGGCTGGTGCTTACTGGCGTGGTAATAGCGACAACGCGATGATGCAACGGATCTATGGTACCGCTTGGTTTGACAAGAAAGACTTGAAGAACTATCTCCAAATGCGTGAAGAAGCTAAAGAACGTGACCACCGTAAACTTGGTAAAGAGCTTGATTTGTTCATGATTTCTCAAGAAGTTGGTCAAGGTCTTCCATTCTGGTTGCCAAATGGTGCGACGATCCGTCGTGAGTTGGAACGCTACATCGTTGATAAAGAAGTAGCAGCAGGCTACCAACACGTCTACACTCCACCAATTGCTTCTGTAGAACTTTATAAGACTTCAGGTCACTGGGATCACTACCGTGAAGACATGTTCCCACCAATGGATATGGGTGATGGAGAAGAGTTTGTTCTTCGTCCAATGAACTGCCCTCACCACATTGAAGTCTACAAACATCATGTGCATTCTTACCGTGAATTGCCAATCCGTATCGCTGAAATTGGGATGATGCACCGTTATGAAAAATCTGGTGCTCTGACTGGTTTGCAACGTGTTCGTGAAATGTCTCTGAATGATGGTCATACCTTTGTGGCTCCAGAACAAATCGAGGAAGAATTCAAGAAGATCCTTCAATTGATCATCGATGTGTATGAAGACTTTAACTTGACGGATTACCGTTTCCGCTTGTCTTACCGTGATCCTGAAGATAAACACAAATACTTTGACAACGATGAAATGTGGGAAAATGCTCAACGCATGTTGAAAGCCGCTGTTGATGATATGGGTGTTGAGTACTATGAAGCAGAAGGGGAAGCAGCCTTCTACGGACCAAAATTGGATATCCAAGTGAAAACAGCTCTTGGTAAAGAAGAAACTCTTTCTACCATCCAATTGGACTTCTTGCTTCCAGAACGCTTTGATCTTCATTACATCGGAGCAGATGGCGAAGAACACCGTCCAGTCATGATCCACCGTGGGGTTATCTCAACCATGGAACGCTTTACTGCGATCTTGATTGAAACTACAAGGGAGCTTTCCCAACCTGGCTTGCTCCTCACCAAGTAACTCTTATCCCAGTTTCTAACGAAAAACACGTAGACTATGCTTGGGAAGTGGCTAAGAAACTTCGTGACCGTGGTGTTCGTGCAGATGTGGATGAACGCAATGAAAAAATGCAGTTCAAGATCCGTGCTTCACAAACTCAAAAAATTCCTTACCAATTGATTGTTGGTGACAAGGAAATGGAAGACAAGGCTGTAAACGTGCGTCGTTATGGTCAAAAAGAAACAGAAACCATGTCAGTGGATGCATTTGTAGAATTAATTCTTACAGATATTGCAAATAAATCCCGCGTTGAGAAATAAAACGATCACAGTCTGAGAAATATTTTTTAGTAAGAAAAAGCAACAACTATTTCAGTTGTTGCTTTTTCTATTTTGTTTAACCTGAGCTAGTAATGGTTGGTCAAACCACCACAAATAGTATCCTCATCAACAATCCTTTCTATCCATTAACTTTTGGATATAGGATATCTTCCCAAGATTTGCTTCCATGAGTTAGATAAGTTGACTATCCTCAGTCCTTGTCTGCTTTATTTTCTTTTACGAGATCGTTTTGTGAATCTTTTTCAGAGAGTTTTTGATCGATATACTTGTCAATGTTTTCGTAAAATTCCTTGGTCGTCTCACTATCTAATTTTGTCGAATTATGGACTTGATTGACTTTCAATTGAACAGATTGAATACCGTAAGAGTCTTGTTTTTGGCGAATGGTTTCTAATTCTTCTTCTGAAATCGGATCTCCAACAACTGTCAAGACCAATTCATTGCTACTTGACTTGTAGACTTGATTAATGATCGTATGATTGGCGAACTCTTTTCCTACAAACTGTTTGATCCCTTCTTTTCGTGCTTGATCCATCGTCAGAGTGACTGCTGAATAGCTGGCTGGAAGAACCAATAATACAATCAAGGAGATCAACCCAATTCTCATTTTCATGTTTAGCTCTTTAAATGAACTTAAGGGAGATTGTCTCATCATAATTCTTGTTCCAACAATATTGATTAGCATGATAAAGACACAGTTGATCAAGAAAAGATAGAGAGCCCCAAATAAAAAAATCGTACATTTCCATTAGCTAAACCATAACCTGCAGTACAGATAGGTGGCATCAGAGCTGTTGCAATGGCTACTCCTGGCACGATATTGTTTGCTTCTTTTTCCTTGAACCAATGACACCTGCTATCCCACCCAGCAATAGCAATGAGAACATCCCAAATGGTTGGAGAGGTTCGTGCAATCAACTCGCTACTTGCATAAGATAAGGGAGAAATCCAGAAATATAGAGTCGAGACAAAGCAAACTGACCAATACTTGAGTAAATAAAACCTGTAGAGATTGCTTGATTAAACGCGTATCAAAAATAGCTAAACCAAACCCCAGTCCAATAATCGGTGTCATAAGAGGGGAAATCAGCATGGCTCCAATAATGACAGCTGTTGAATTCATATTTAGACCTATAGAGGCAATAAAAATCGAACACATCAAAATCATTGTATCTCTTAATCGAACATGAAGGTCATCATATAGTTTCTCGCGGAATTCACGTGTTGAATAGTTTTCCGGACATTGGTTACTCCTTTTTATTTCATATAATCTTGTTTCTGCATGGATGATGGTAGAGATACTTCTGTCCAATTTGACATATTTTTAATTTTCATTTGTAATTCTTTTGAACATTATCTTTTAAATATCTTTCAATCCATCCTTGATATTATATCAAAAATTTTACAGTCTTTCTCTGAAGAAATCAATTCATTTAAAAGATAGAGAAAGGAAGAAATTTTTGTATCCTTATCCGAAGAAGAAAAACGATATCTCCTCTGAAAGTAGATACCGTTTTAATGTTTAAACATGATGAGTTTGTAGCAGCAATCCTAGCTGATATCTCCAACAAATCACGTGTTGAGAAATAATGAAAAAATAAAAAGATTGAGGATAAAACAATCTAAAAAACCTTCTTTAGGTGAGTAAGAACGTCAGCGAACTTCTATGAAGTTCCAAACCTCCCGAGTGAGAGTGGGACAGAAATCCTAGCCTCTCAATTATCTTTGAATTGTAGAGCAAGACGCAGTGGTTGAGTGGGCTCTACTACGCTGATTTCATCAGCTTTTACAGCCCTACTCAACTGTGCGGAGGTGGGACGACGAAATCGAATTCTAACGAATTACCGATTTCTGTCCCACTCTCTTTTTTCTCACGACGGAAAGTTTTTAATAAATGATTCATTCATTCTAGCAAGTAGGAAATTAACTTTTTTTAGAATCACTCAAGTGGTTTTATCTTCTACATATCATTCGTTTTTTCTGAGACTGAGATTTTAACTTCTCGGTCTTTTTTTCCCTTTCTTATTGGAAAGTCCAGCAATTGAGGCTCCACATTTCTTCATAAGTTTGATATAATAAGAAGATAGAGATTGATTAGGAAAAGAAGCATTAGAAACAGGTATGTAAGATGAAAAAAATATTAGTAGTTGATGATGAAAAACCAATTTCAGATATTATCAAATTTAACATGGCAAAAGAGGGCTATGAAGTCTTGACAGCCTTTGATGGCCGGGAAGCTTTGGAAGTCTTTGCGGCTGAGAATCCGGATATTATTATTCTAGATTTGATGTTGCCAGAGATTGATGGCTTGGAAGTAGCGCGTACGATTCGTAAGACTAGCAATGTGCCGATCATTGTCCTATCTGCTAAGGATACGGAATTTGATAAGGTCATTGGGCTTGAAATCGGGGCGGATGACTATGTAACCAAACCCTTCTCGAATCGGGAATTGCAAGCGCGTGTGAAAGCCTTGTTGCGTCGTTCTGAGTTTGCGGCTGATCCTCAGCTTGAAAATGAGGCCGATACGGAAATTGTCATTGGTGATCTTCACATTCTTCCAGATGCTTTCTTGGTTCAAAAAGGCAACAAAGAATTGGACTTGACCCATCGCGAATTTGAATTGCTCTATCACCTTGCGACCCATGTCGGTCAAGTGATGACCCGTGAGCACCTTCTTGAGACGGTGTGGGGCTATGATTACTTTGGTGATGTTCGGACAGTAGACGTGACGGTTCGTCGGTTGCGTGAAAAAATCGAGGACACACCGGGACGTCCAGAATATATCTTGACCCGCCGTGGTGTCGGATATTATATGAGAAACAATGATTGATCAACTAAAACAATTTGTAATGTCGTCGAACTTTGTCTTTGTTCTGATTACGGTTGGGTTTATCATTGTGGTAGCCTTGCTTTTGCTAGAAAACCGTAGGGACAATATCAAGCTCAGACAATTAAACGCCAAAATTAAGGATCTGATTGCAGGGGACTATTCCGAAGTGGTCGACATGCAAGGAAGTCCAGAGCTGACGGATATGACCAATAGTATCAATGATCTGTCTGAGGTTATTCGCCTGACGCATGAAAACTTGGAACAAGAAACCAAGCGTTTGACCAGTATTCTTTCTTACATGACAGACGGGGTGCTTGCGACCAACAGACGCGGTCAGATCATCATGGTCAATGAAATGGCTGCCAAGCAATTGAATGTTAATCCAGATGAGGTGCTCAATACCAGTATTCTGGATTTGCTTTCGCTTGGAGATGACTATGATCTACGAAGCTTGATTACAGAAGTACCAGAGTTGACCATCGATTCCCAGGATGAAAATGGGGAATACATAAGTCTTCGTGTGCGCTTTGCCTTGATTCGTCGTGAGTCAGGTTTTATCTCTGGTCTGGTAGCTGTCTTGCACGATACGACAGAGCAGGACAAGGAAGAGCGGGAACGTCGCCTCTTTGTCTCCAATGTGAGCCATGAATTGCGGACTCCCTTGACCAGTGTGAAATCCTATCTGGAAGCCCTAGACGATGGCGCTTTGTCAGAGCCAGTAGCACCAGATTTTGTCAAGGTTTCACTCAATGAAACCAACCGCATGATGCGCATGGTCACAGATCTTTTGAGTCTTTCTCGAATCGACAATGAAACTAGTCAGTTGGAGATCGAGTTGACCAACTTTACGGCCTTTATCACCTTTATTTTGAACCGCTTTGATAAGATCAAGAGTCAATCGCAAGAAGATACCAAGAAGTATGAACTGATCCGGGAATACCCGATCACTCCGATCTGGGTGGAAATTGATACGGATAAAATGACCCAGGTGATCGACAATATCTTGAACAATGCCATCAAGTACTCACCTGATGGTGGAAGATCAAGGTAGGGATGAAAACGACAGACGCCCAGTTGATTATCTCCATCTCAGATGAGGGCTTGGGGATTCCCAAGAAAGACTTGCCGCGCATTTTTGATCGCTTTTACCGAGTGGATAAGGCGCGTAGCCGGGCCCAAGGTGGGACTGGTCTGGGCTTAGCCATTGCTAAGGAGATCGTTAAGCAACACAAAGGCTTTATTTGGGCCAAGAGTGAATATGGCAAGGGATCTACCTTTACCATTGTCTTGCCGTACGATAAAGACGCTATTAAAGACGACTGGGATACAGAAGAGGAAGAATAAGGAGTCAATGACAGAAGAGGGATTTAAGTATAGTATTTTAGCTTCAGGTTCTAGTGGGAATTCTTTCTACCTTGAGACGCCAAAGAAAAAACTGCTTATTGATGCAGGGTTATCAGGGAAAAAGATTACGGGACTATTGGCTGAAATTGATCGCAAACCAGAAGACTTAGATGCCATTTTGATTACGCACGAACACTCAGACCATATCCATGGTGTGGGTGTTTTAGCGCGGAAATATGGCATGGATCTATATGCTAATGAAGCAACTTGGAAGGCTATGGAAGGCACCAAGTATCTAGGCAAGGTTGATGATGCTCAAAAGCACATCTTTGAAATGGGGAAGACCAAGACATTTGGCGATATCGATATCGAAAGTTTTGGGGTCAGTCACGATGCTGCTGCCCCTCAATTCTATCGCTTTATGAAGGATGGCAAGAGCTTCGTCATGCTGACGGATACGGGCTATGTGAGTGATCGCTTGGCAGGAATCGTCGCGGATGCGGATGGCTATCTGATTGAGTCCAACCATGATGTAGAGATCCTTCGAGCAGGTTCGTATGCTTGGCGCTTGAAGCAGCGGATCTTGTCAGACCTAGGCCACCTTTCTAACGAAGATGGTGCAGATGCCATGATCCGAACCTTGGGAAATCGTACCAAGAAGATTTATCTGGGGCATTTGTCAAAAGAGAACAATATCAAAGAATTGGCCCATATGACCATGGAGAATCAACTGGCTCGAGCAGATCTAGCTGTTGGCCATGATTTTGAGGTGTTAGACACCTCACCAGATACCGCAACTCCATTGACGAAGATATAAGATGGAAAACCACCTGCGGGTGGTTTTTTATATGCCTATTTGAGGAAATCTATATCTAGTACTGAATTTGCTCTTTACCCAAAATTCGTGTATGATAGGAAAGAACGAATTCTGAGTGAGAGTCACGAGAGTAGAGGAGAGATAATAAATGAAAAAAATGATGTTATTACTAGCTAGTTTGGTTGCTTTAACTGCTTGTAGTCAGTCTATGCAAGATACGAAAGAGTCGACTTCCAATCAAACGACGAAGGAAACAAAAGTATCAGAGTCTTCTAAAGATAAAGAAGAAAAAGGTTTGAAATTTGTGGTGGCCCCTCAATATGAAGGAAAGACGTCTGATCTCATCGAGCTAGGAAGAAAATTGGTTAAGGAACATCCTGAAGTTGGTAGTGAAGGTCATATGGTAGTCTACTATACTGGGGCTGTATCTGAAGGAAGAGCAGCGCTCATGTTGGTCAATAAGACAGATGTGGATATCAAGAAAGATTTGAATTTTTCAATTTCTTGGTCTTATGATGGAAAGACTATTTTTGATAATCAAAAGGTAAGTTATTTCATCAAGGATAGCGGCGAATTACCATCTCATTCAGCAACTTTGATATTGTTGCCATTGAATGAGGAACAACAGAGGATTGTGGATGGAATGTCAGATCCATCTAAGATGAAGCTTCAACTATCCGATATGATGTTTGCGGAATGATAACAAAAAGGAATCATACAAAGGAGAAGTAAATGCGCCTTGTTTATCTTACGATTGGTTTTATGTCTTTGGGATTAGGAATTATTGGGATTCCATTACCGATTTTACCGACGACTCCCTTTTTACTGCTATCGATGGCCTGCTTTGCTAAAAGTTCCAAACGCTTTGAAGAGTGGCTCTACCAAACCAAGCTTTATCAAACCTATGTAGCGGATTACCGAGAGACCAAATCGATTGCCAAAGAACGGAAGAAATGGATCCTTCTTCAGATCTACATTCTGATGGGGATTTCGATCTTTCTGGCACAGATTATTTGGGTGAAGCTTGCTCTAGGGGCTTTGACGATTTTTATCACCTATTATCTCTTAAAAGTGATCCCTAATAAGCCTGAAAATCCAACAGAAGAAAATCCTGATTAAAATTGGAGAAATCAGGCCCTAGAACTAGGAAAAGAAGTGCGTTCGTGCTTCTTTTTTGCTATAAAAGGAAAAACCCTTGTGTATCAAGGATTTTCGTGCATTGACTACGTTTTTGACTACGCTTCAAGGAATTTTAATAAGAGATCTGCAACATCTGACCGCTGTTTATCATTTAAGTGTGTGTACATATCTAGTGTTGTTTGGATATTTGAGTGACCTAATCTATCTGATATTGTTTTAGGTTCTATGCCAGCTTCAAAGAGTAGACTTGCGTGCGTGTGTCTCAGACTATGCACGCTGAATTGTTTCAGTTTGTGCTTACCAAGGAAACATCGCAGTTCGTCCCGAAAGTGGGCAAAGTCGAAGTAGTTGCCCTTGGTATTCGTGATGATGATATTTTTAGACTTGATACCATGTTTAAAAAATAGTTTCTTCTGTTCTAATTTCCATTCTTTGAGTATCTGTACCGTACTATCATCTAGTGAGATCGTACGTGCGCTACGTTTGGTTTTTGGCGACTGAGTAGACAACTTCCCATTGATTGTGAAAAGTGTCTTGCTGACTGATATCGTCTTGTTTTTAAAATCAATATCAGACCATTCAAGGCCCAGCAATTCCCCTCGTCTTAATCCAGTATAGGCCAGTGTATGCCATGCAGTATATAATATAGGCCGTGCATCTTTCTTTGATAGCGTGAGAAATTTGTTTAATTCTTTTTTGGTTAATGCTACTTTTTCTTTCCTTGGTTTCTGCTGCTTTGGTCGTATGATCCTATCAACTGGATTGGTCTAGATAATATCGAGATGCACAGCGTACTTAAATATCCTGTTAATGATCGACAGATAGTTTAAGTAAGTCACGTATTTCTTGCTTAATTCAATTACGATCTTTTGCATCATAGCCACGGACACGCTCTCTATTCGAATATCCTTAAAATGATGCTCTATGATAGCGTTGAGATAATTCTTTGTATTTTGGTATGTCGTAGGCTTTACAGTTGTTTCATAGCTTTCCAACCAGAGATCAGCCATCTCTTTAAATATCGGTTTGCTGGAGTGATCTGTAAATCCATTTTCTTCGATTGATAGCAGTAGCTCACGTTCTGCTTTCTTTGCGTCCTTTTGCGTTTTAAAACCTCTACGGGTCGTGCGTTTTTGCTTGCCAGTAAACGGGTCTACTCCAAAATATGCTTGGAGCATATAGCGAGTTTCTCCGTCTTTGGTTAAATATTTTTTAGTCATAATATTAACTCGATATTATACTATAATATATAATATCTTTCCTATCTAGCGTCCCATTTTTTTCAGGGGCGGTTTTTTTGTTTTATATTCAACTTGCTTTTTGTCGGCGGTGTGGAGATTTTTTAAAAAAATAAGAGCCCTACTCATAAGAGTAAGGCTAGAATTGTCCTCTCAGGATAGCATCATATATTTTGTCGTCAAGCGACCTTATGATATAATTCTAACCCTAAATAAAGGGAAGGTCAAGAAAAAAAGCCTATCTTTTTATTTTTGTCATATTCCTTTACTAATCAACTTGATTTTTGTTAAAATCGAATTAAAAATAAAGGGAGGAATCAATATGAAAATCATTCAAATCCTTTTTGGGATATCTATTGTTGTTTTCCTTTTTTTCTCATTTTTTTCTTTTTTTAGACAAGCGTATAATTTTAATTACTTTTTTTGATTTTTTTATTTTAGTGATAAAAATTATCCCTCATCCTGATTCCCATTGGAATCTGTTTGCATTTGGAATTCGTTTTTCGTAAGAAACACTAGGTGAGTCGACGCTGATATCAAAAGCCCTTACCTCTCTTAAAGATTCCAATTCTTGACGGGCTTTCTCTTTTTCTATTTCTCGTTGTATATCTTTCAATTCGGAATCTTTTTCCATTGTCTCAACTTCTACAGCCAATTTGCGTTCTTCCAAACTGGCTGTTTTTCTTTGGTGTAAGTAAGGAAGGAGTCCCTTTACTTTAATACCCATGATATCAATATCTCCAAACAAGAGACCTAGTCCAATTAAACCTGAGTTCAGCATCCAATGATTGTCTGATATGAATTGGCCGATCGATTGCAAAGTTATTATTCCGGGGCTCTCTACGTTTGATGTAGCAATAATTTCTTCATCAATTTCAGAGTTTTTATACTTATCGATGATAGAATATAGATTTTTCCACATACTTGATGTGATAGGATCCTTGGTGTTAACCCTCAACCAAAGGTGTAATTTCCCATCTTTAAAGTAGAGTGGCGATATTAGACCATCAATATATTTAGATAGATCAGTAATATTAAAGATAGTGTGATGGACGGTCAGTGTACTATATAAAAATTTGGAGTTTACTTTACTACGAGGAACCTCGTTAATCCAGTTTACATTTCTACGTTTGATATCTGTAGATTTCTCATAACCGTGGTTTAAAGTTAGTTTTTCATCTGCTATATCTTTTTCATAAACGTCACTTGTAATCTGTCCAATTAAGAAATAATTCGACTTAAATGATGGAACGATAACATAATCCCCGATACTCATATCTTCCACAAAACTGTAGAGCCGTTTAGCAGTAAACGTGATTTGGTGTTTTGAAAGTTCTTCATCATGATACACGTTCGTAATTTGCTGCTTATAGTGTTCTATTGTTTTTTCTGCTGTTAAAAGCAAATTTGTTGTTTGAAGATCTGCTAATGTGACTTGATTGTGATGAATAGAGATAAAATGATTGTACTTAAAGTCGTCATAGTACTTTCCACCATCAGCTCGGACAAGCCAATATTTTGCACGATTGTTAAATTGATAGATTTCAAATTGATTTTTATGAGACATTATTAATCCTCTTTGCTGTTTATATAATTACCATCGTTTCGTCTGCGATGGTTTTTATTTTTCTTCCCTGTACACATCCACAACTTTACCAATGATCCTAAAATCACTGTTTGAATCAATCGGTGTATCTTTGTATTTATTGTTAAAGCTTCTTAGATATGCCTTATCTTTTTCTATTAACAGTTGTTTGATATAGGCTTCTCCCTCGTAGTCAAACACTCCAACTGTTTCACTTGGAAATTCTACTGTCAATTTTACAAATACATAATCACCAAAAATGAGCACAATGAACCTCCTCTTTTAATTCCTATTTACATTTTAAGGACCGCCGAAATCAATGTTTATTGATGAATGCCAGCTGTCTATTAAGAATTAAAGGGCGAATTCACTGTATTTTTTTAAGATATTCTTCTATTACGAAAAGGTCTTCTGTCAGAAGGTTACTTTTTAATAAAACTAAAAGTCTCCTTTTGTAAGAAACATTTTTTTCTTCAAGCTTTTGATTTCTTTTTTTGCAAGTTCAAATGCGGAATTATAATCATCTAAGTCGCACTCTTCTGCGATATTGCGGATAGTTGTAACAACATAACTATTAGTCATAGGTGGTATATAAACAGGACCTTGTATATACTCATAACTATTACTAAGCCCAGAACAATCAAATAACATTGTTTCGATAAAAATATTTTTAATGCTAACTTATAATCTTTCTTATCTAGAAAGAAGCAACCAAAAAGCATGGCAGTCATTTCTAACAAGGCCAAATAATTTAGAGTTGATATTGTTATTGATCCGGTCGTTCAAAAATTTTTAATTTTAATAATGTCATATGAAAGGTAAGAGTCATTTTCAGAGTATTCCATATATTCAAATGCTGATATATATGGATCTTTGTGTGCTCTAATAAGACCTTCGTAATTAATTAAAAATCTGTTGCCCTGTATTCGTGGTACAAATCGATGATGGGATACTATCTTCTAGCAGATCAAAAATTATTCATAATTCTTTGTATGAGGTCATATTTTTTTACCACTAACTGACAAAGACTTAACTTTTTAAAAATCTCTTTTTAGCTCTGCAACTTTAAGTTTCGATAAACTTTTTTTCTGATTTTTTTGAAATGTCAGCAATCCTAGTCGGATTAATTTATTTCTATGAAGTTGAGGGTTGATTTTATATTCCTGTTCAAAAATATGATGGGAAAAAAATCCCCATTGTTTGTATCGATCCAATACAAAAGAACTATATCACCAATTTGTAGCGTATCATCTTCACGTTTTTATCTTATTAATTTCAGTAGCAGTAGCAGTTTGTTTGAAATGATCAAACATCTTCTTTATAAAACCCATTTATTATCCTTTCATTAACAATATCACTTATTCATGTTCAAGGATCCAACCATCATTGTTCATAACCTCTCTATTTCGAGGTTAATTCTTCAGATTTCTGAATTTCGTCCAAGGCTTCTTGGATATCTTTTTGGTTTTTAAAAGGATTATTTTTTTGATGTTTACAATATATAAAATAATAGTCAAACACAAAAGAATAAATCCAATTGTTGGGTTTATGACGAAATACAACAAGGTGCAAAACGCAAGCAACCCCACTGGAAAGTACCACGAAGATGCAGGGTGGATTTTTTTATCAACCAGTGTGTTAATCGCTTGATTTTGTTTCTGTGATTTTTCCTTTTTTTATGCTTCCTAAAAGCATCGACAGTAGTTTGATTGTAAATTTTGTTGTAGATAGCACGCTTAGGATTTTTTTAATAAGGCCCTGTCCCTTTTTGGCCGTAAGTTGGTATAACTGCTCGTTTGACCTGTCTCTTTAATTTAGATGTTGTACGAGCTTTTTAGACTTTTTGAAAGACTAGGTTTTCTAACTCCTATTTTCATAGTAATTCTCCTTATTGTTTCAATCCTAAACGTTTCTGTTTTAATTATAACAAATAACAATAGGGAATGAAATAATAAGGAAGTGAAGAAATAAAATCTACCAAGAGAAATGGGTGTTAGTTTAATAAGATTTAGAATTGCGTATGTTGAAGATAATTATAGTTCATGAAGTAAATTTACAAACGCGGTATTCAATTATTTTTAATCAATATCTAACTGTACCAAACTGATATCTGATAGCATTCATTATAAATTTTTTTGGTATACTTAAAGGTATGAATTTATTAGAAAGTAGGCTTCCTA
>BNJU01004502.1_pt1 | contig 45847 bp, 69 predicted proteins | sample 8539281 | NCBI WGS metagenome assembly BNJU01 (sample SAMD00202456, study PRJDB9452) | human saliva metagenome | isolation source: human saliva | place: Japan
GCCGAGACCCTCGACAAGGATAAAATGCCCGCCAGACAGGATAGTGTACGTGTCATGCGACCCAGGAACACTGGCTCGCGATATCAAGCTACTAGGTGAACTCGGTTATGAGTTCGTGGAGGCGACACCAGTGGATATGTTTGTGGCGACGATGCATGTGGAGACGGTAGTTCTACTGTCAAGAAAGTAAGAAGAAAAAGTATAGAAAATCCTTGAAATCAAAGGCTTTTAGAGAATAATGCATAGGTTTGGACAGCTGGTTTAGATTGTGATTTTTAGAGCATTTGGCAATAATTCTGACCACTGAAAATAGGTGGTTGGGGCTATAGAACTACTTTTTTTGTTTGGTGTAACAACAGGACTATTGTCAAAGAGGTTTTTTAGCGTATGGATACAATAGAACTACTGTCATAAAAATATATTTTTATAAACTGGAAGGTAATGATATGGCTAAATATGCGTACAGAGATAAAGATAGAAAAAAATATAATTTATTCTGATAAAGCTATAGAAGAAGATAGGGATACTGCGTTTTTTTGCCCTAATCATATGTGTGACGCAAAATTATATATTTGTGCAGTTGATGGGAGTAAAAAGTGCCTATTTTAGAGCGACAAAACCAAATTTTAAACATATTAAGAATTGTCCGTTTGGGAATAGTAGTACAGAGTTTGATTCGAATGACTATGATGAATCCCAATTTGTTTATGAAGATGCAATAAATAATCTTTTATGCAATACCAAACAATTATCACAAAAAAATATTCCCTCTGCACATGGGACTGGTGAACCTAGTGCTCATCCACCAAGAACATTAAGACAAATATATTCATTGTGTAAAAGTTTTTCCTGTTGGAAATACATATGCAGGTAAAGAAATAGCTTCAATGATATTAGATGACAGGAGCGAATATAGATATCCAAAAGGATGTTTTGGAGAAAAGGATAATTGAAGCGACCGTAGACGGAAAAATTATACAATAATGATAAGAAAGAAGTTTATTTAGTCTCTCCTATAAAAAGTAAAAAAATATGCATTTATATTATCGTTTTCAGATGAAGATAATTATAAAAAGATTCGCTCTGAATTATATAATAATAGAGATAAGATTATAGTTATTGCTGGAAAATGGGAATCATCAAGCGAATATAATAAATTTACTTCAAAAAGTATATGGAAAAAAACAAGTGACTGTTATAAAAAAATAAAATTAATTATAGAGGTGTTAATAAATATCCTAGTTAAAAAAATAACTTGATTGAAACAATAGTGTAAATTGCAATTTCAAATTGAACACCCTAAATAAAAAAATCATGCTTGCATAGACTTCGTCTAAATATTCATCGAAAAAGTTCATCAGGTGTTTGGTAGTCTAACACCTTTCTAGGTGTGTTATTTATCTCATCTGCGAACTCGAGGATTTGTTCCGCTGAGTAAGTTTCAATTGACTCACCTTTAGGTACGTACTTCCTGAATATGCGTTTATGGCGCTCATTTTGAGATCGTTCGTAAGAAGAATAAGCATGTGCGAAGTAAACTTTAGTTCCGTACTACTCTTGTTTTGAAAGCTCTGCAAACTCTGAACCGTTGTCGGAAGTAATCGTTTTAAACACAGTACTGAACTTGGTGCCAAAACACTCTCGGAGCTGAGACATAGCTTTCTCTACCGATTCACTTGTCTTGTTGACAATCTTAATAGTAATGAATTTGTGAGTTAGCTTCTCAATAATTGTAAGCACTACAGCTTCTTTACCTTTTCGTTTACCTACAACAGTATCGATTTCCCGGTGACCAATTTCACTCTTTTGGTTAGCAATTTCTGGGCGTTCATCGATGCTGCGACCAAGAACTCGCTTGTTACGACCACGATTAGTTTTAGTATTACGGCGACTTAATAGCTCTGGTACATCGAACAACGTTAAAGGCAAACGTCCTGAATTGAGAGCATTGTAAAGAGTTTTCGCGAAATAGGGGAAAGATGGTATTATTTAGGTGATCCATAGTGATTTCCTCCGATAGTTTTGTGTCGTGACTTAATTTTACCATTTAGGCGATCCTATGGATCTTTATTTAGTTGTGAATGTTCAATTTCATTTTACAATTTACCAAGCTACTGATTGATAAAAAAATATGAAAAAAATCAGATTTGAGACAGAATACAGGAATCAGTTCATCTTCACTTGCAAAACTAGGTAAAGATGAAAATGTTACTACAGAAGTATTAGAAAAAATCTGTAACGAACTCAAATGTGATGTCGGGGATATTATGGAATTCATACCGGATGAAAATGAATAAACGCTCGTTTAGCTAAGGAAGGATCTGCAAATGAAAACAAAAAGCTTGCCACCCTATGCGCCTACTTTAATTGAGTCAACAAGGGCTATTGGATATTCTCTTGAGGTCTGCAGTGGCAGATATTATTGATAACAGTATCATGCAAATGCAAAAATGTTGATATATATTTTTCCCGATAGATGGTGCATATATTGCAATTCTTGATAATGGAAAAGGAATGGCAGAGGAAGAAATCGATATTGCTATGCAATACGGAAGTAAGAATCCGACAGAAGAAAGGGATAAAAACGATTTAGGGCGTTTTGGTTTGGGATTAAAAACAGCGTCTTTATCTCAGTGTAGATGTCTGACTGTTATTTCTAAGCAAGGAGATAATTTGGAGGGACGTCAATGGGATATAGATCATGTTACAGAAGTAGGAGATTGGTCTTTAAACATTCTTGATGAAGAAGATATTCAGCAAATACCTCAGTTTGACGAATTGATAAAAAACGAATCAGGAACATTAGTAGTCTGGCAAAAACTAGATCGTCTCAAGGCTGGTGAGATTAATTTTGAACTATCGTTAGGACGTAAAATTGATAGGGTCAGAGATCATCTTTCTCTTGTTTACCACAGATATTTAGCGGGTGAATCAGGGATCACAAAACTTAAACTGTCAATTAACGGAGAAAAAATTAAAGGAATTGACCCATTTTTGACAGAGAAAAAGTGTTCAAGCCATGGATGATGAAACATTAGTTATTCAGGGCAATAAGATATTAGTGAGACCGTATATTCTTCCTCACATATCTAAGCTGACATCAGATGAAATTAAAATGCTTGGGGAAGTATGGGCTTCGAAAAACAACAAGGGTTTTATGTATACAGGAACAAAAGATTGTTGGTTTGGGGTACTTGGTTCAGAATGATGAGGCAAGGAGACTTATCGAAACTTGCCAGAATCCGTGTTGATATCCCAAACACATTAGATGATCTGTGGACTCTAGACATAAAGAAATCGTCCGCACTGCCTCCAGCAGAAGTTAGAAAGAATTTGGAGACAATTATTAATCAAATTGCTGAACGGAGCAAAAGAACGTGGACTTTCAGAGGTAAAAAGGAAATAAGTGATACAGAAACTCACGTTTGGAACCGCATGAAAAATAAGCAATGCGGATTTTATTATGAAGTTAATCGCGAGCATCCACTTGTGCAACAAATAATTAAAGCACATCCCGATATAGAGGTGTCATTAAATGCATTGTTGCAACAGATTGAGATGAGATTGCCTCTTAATCAATTATATGTGGATTTGAATAATGATGAGCAAATTACCAATGATAATGAGCAGTCAGATGTAGAAATAGTAAAAATCGCTACAGGAAATGATTACGATGTGTGCTGACAAGAAAGAAAAATATAATCTGCTTGATGCCATTGCTTATATTGATCCATATTCGTCACATCTTGATATAGTAGAGAAACTTAAGGAGGAGATTTTTAAAAATGATTAACCCAAATGTCGAACAATTAGAAAGTTTAATCTCCGCATTTGTTAACAATCTTTATAAGGAAGTTCCACCTACAGAAGATGAATTTTTGGAGAAAGCAACTTTATTAAGACATACAAATGCACCTATTATGCCGGTTTCAGATGATGAATTCGCAGAGATAATTTCTAGACTCAAGCAATCATTAGTCATCCAGATGGATGTAGGAGTATATATTAACGATCGTAATAACGGTCATCAGTCCTGGTTGCCTTCCAAGAGAGCAGATTTCGATTTCTTCTTTTGGAATAGATACAAGAAGTATCTGGAAGAAATTAAACATTGGAATCCAAGAGTTACATCAAATCTAGGAAAAGTTTCTGATGAAATATTAGATTTATGTGGCGATCCATCAGAAGATCATTTTGCAATAAAAGGGCTGGTGCTTGGTGACGTGCAGTCTGGTAAAACGGCTAATTACACAGCTATTTGCAATAAAGCAGCAGATACTGGTTATAGAATTATTATTGTTTTAGCTGGTATGCAGGAGAACTTACGTAAGCAAACACAAGAAAGATTAGATGCCGAATGCACCGGAAGAAAGAGCGAATATTATCTGGATCCTAAAGCTGAACAGGGTATAAAGAATCAGCCGGTCGGAGTAGGAAGATATGGAACAGATAAAAAAATCGTTGCGTTTACTTCTGTAACTAAAGATTTTGATAGCGGTATTCTGAGAAACAACAATTTGGGCATCGAAAATGTTAATTGTCCTGTTATTTTAGTGGTGAAGAAGAACAAAAGGATTTTGAACAACTTAATCAAGTGGTTGTCAGATAATAATACGCAAAATGCTACCGGACAGATTGATCTTCCGCTTATGCTAATTGATGATGAGGCTGACAACGCATCAGTTAATACGAAAGACGAAGATTCTCAGCCTGCTGCAATTAATGACTGCATCAGACGTTTATTGAATTTATTCAGTAAAACTACTTATTTAGGAATTACAGCAACGCCTTTTGCAAATATTTTTATTGATCCAGAAAAAGACGATGATCTCTTTCCAGCTGATTTTATTTATGCGCTGTCTGCTCCTAATAATTATATTGGCGCTGATAGGATATTTGGTGAAAATTCTGATAGCGATCACATGCTCCAAGAGATTGATATAGAAGAGTTAGAAGCATGCTTCCCTCCGAAACATAAAAAAGACTTTGTGGTAGAAGATTTACCAAAGGATCTATATGAAGCCGCATATTATTTCTTATTGCTAAATGCAATTCGTGACTATAGAGGTGATCTTACAGAACATAGATCTATGATGGTACATATAAGCCTTTATACCAATGTTCAAAATCAGATACAAGAAATGCTGAATGTTTGGTTAGATCAGGTAAAATCGGATGTCAGAAACTATGCTAAATTACCACTTTCTCAAAGTGAAAAAATCAGAAACATAAAAGCAATGCATGTTGTTTGGGACGAGTATCATTTGAGCGGAATTGTGGAAATAGAATGGGAAAACTTGCTTAAAAATTATTTGCATAAGGCAATTTCTCCTATTGAAGTTCGTGCGGTAAATATGAAAACTGGTGCTGCAAGCTTAGACTATTTTAATCATAAGAATGATGGTTTACGAGTGATTGCAGTAGGTGGAAATAGTATGTCTAGAGGTTTGACATTAGAGGGCCTTGGCGTAACATATTTCCATCGTAATACAAAGATGTATGATACTTTGTTGCAGATGGGGCGTTGGTTCGGATATAGACCAAACTATGGGGATGTTGTAAAGGTATGGATGACACCAGAAGCAATCGATTGGTACGGACAAATTACTAGAGCAACAGCTGAACTTAAGGAAGAAATCTCGAAAATGAGAAACGCGAATCAAACGCCTAGAGACTTTGGCCTGAAAGTTCGGCAAGATCCTGGCGCATTAATCGTGACCGCGCGAAACAAAATGCGTACAGCAACTGATTTGACGTGTCCTGTTACAGTCTCTGGTAATTTACTTGAGACACCTAGATTAAAAGCATCAAAAAACATTTTGGCTTCAAATGAGACAACATTCAAGAATTTTGTAAATTCATTGAGTAGTATTGGAGATAGATTTTTTGATGAAGAGCGTACGAGAGGATATTATTACTGGAAAAATGTTCCTGGGGATAATATTGCTCAATTATTGCTAGATTTCGAGACAAATCCATGGCATTTGAGTTTCAATGGTAGGGCACTTGCGGAGTTTATAGAGAGTCATCATTGGAGCAATGGATGGGATGTAGTATTGATAAAATTTGGAACCGGTATTCCATACGATGAGCCGTTGCAGTGTGGTGAAGAAATATTAGAGATCGAAGGGACAGAAAAAAGAAAAATTTTAGCTGATAAGAAAATGATCAGTGTGAGTGGTACTAAGTTACGTGTTGGAGCTGGTGGATGCACACGAATTGGATTAACGAAAAAAGAGATTCAAGATGCGGAAGAAGTATATAGAAACATACCAGGAAATGAGAATAAAAAAAATATTCCGGACAAAGCGTATTTGATAGCCAAAAGAGATCCTATTTTAATGCTACATATAATACAAGCCGATTATTCAAAGTCTGAGAATAAAGATTTACCTGAATTTTTATTCGCGTTAGGAGTGGGATTCCCTAAAACTAGTGGATCCACTGAAACTGCAAATTATAAGGTTAACTTAATTGAGTTGCGAGATTGGGTTGACGTTTATGACAATTATGATGACGATGAGGATATGTAATGAGTGGTAAAGAAAATGAATTAAGAGAAAAGTGGAATACTATTAATTACTATTCTGGTGGAGCATTGAAATTATCTGTAAAGCATCCGCTTGAGTGGTATGTTCGATATATAACACCGGAGCATAAGTCTGTCGTAATAGTGAGCCAAAAGGCAATTAAAAAAATAGATTCGTCAAAATGTATCGATGCTTCATGTAATCAGAGAAAGGATGGGAAATATGCAATTTCCTTTACATTGATGGATAGAAAACAGGAAGATGTTTTTATAACAATGGCAGGAGATATTATCGAGTATTCCAATGTAGAAACTGATGATATTGCATTGCTCAAAGTATTGCGCAGATATAACGCATGGTTAAAACTATTAGACCATAAAAGCAATGCAGTATTAGGTAGTAATACACAGAAAGGGCTCATTGGAGAGTTGTTGTTCCTGAGGGAAAAAATAGAAAATGGAATGTTACCATCGGTTGCTTTAGCAGGCTGGGTTGGTTCAGAAGGAGTAGATCAAGATTTTGTATATGCAGATTGTTGGCATGAGATTAAATCTACAGGAGCTTCATCTTCAGAAATATCAATTTCTTCTGTTGAGCAATTAGATAGAGATGATGAAGGAGAATTGGTTATTTATCGTATCGATAAATGTGCACCTGATCAACCAAAATCATTCACATTATATGGATTGGTTCATGAGGTAATAGAGTTGATTTCACGATATGGCGAAAATCCCGATGAGCTAATATTAAAACTTGGCACCGCAGGTTATATTGACATGAAAGAATATGATAAACAGCATTTTGGTGTGTCCTCAAAGCAAGTATACACTGTAAATGAATCATTTCCGAGAATACGTAGAGTTGATGTTCCGACAGAAATAACGAATGCTGTTTATCAGATAGATATCCCTAGTATAAAAAGCTGGGAAAAGTAACGAAAATGGGAGAATGTTAGCATGGATTCTACCGAATTTAAAAAAGATTATATAGAGAGTATAAAATCTGCTGCAGCAGTTACAGGAGAAGGGTCATGTGCATCCTTTGTAGATAATATGGCGCAGTATCTAATTGATGCTGAGGCGTTATCAGATTTCACACCGTCTTTTTATAAAGGCAAAAGTGGGCGTAGTAATTATAGAGTAGACGGTTATGTATACGATGAATTCGATAATACGATGAATCTTATTATTGCGGATTTTGATGGTAATGATTTGGAACGCCGACTTACCGGAACAGCTGCGAATAAGGATTTTGGCTTGCTTATAAAATTTCTTGATGCAGCATTGACAACTAATTTATATCAAGAAATAGAGATGAGTACACCATGTGCAGACTTAGTAGATCTTTTAAGGTATAACAAAAAGGCGATTCGTAAATATCGTTTTCTTGTATTTACCGATGCAGATATGAGTGCTGCTATAAGGACCGTAGAAATTGATGACTATAATTCTATTCCGGTAGAAGGTCAGATATGGGATATTGATCGTTTGTTCAGAGTCTGTTGTTCAGAGCAAGGCCGTCAGATTATTGAGATTGACTTTAAGGAATATTGTGGTGAAGGTATTCCGTGTATAGAAGCTAGCTCAGCGTCTACAGAACAGTACAGTAGCTATCTGGGAGTAATTCCTGGAACTGTTTTGGCTGATATATATGACAAGTATGGAAGTAAACTTTTGGAGGGAAATGTCAGATCATTCTTATCTACAAAAGTGGCGGTCAATAAGAAAATAAGAGGGACTATCTTGAACAATCCGCAGATGTTTTGCGTTTAATAACGGTATATCAGCAACTGCAATGGATGTTGAGATAGAGGATACAAACCATGGAAGATTTATCACCTTTGTTAGAGATTTTCAGATTATTAATGGTGGACAGACAACGGCCTCTATTTCAAATGCAAGATATAAAGACAAAGCAGATTTGTCATCTATTTTTGTGCAAAATGAAATTGACTTCAATTGATGAATCAACACCAGAAGAGTCAGACGAGTTGATCAGAAATATTTCTAGATCATCAAACAGTCAGAATAAGGTTAGTGATGCAGACTTTTTTGCATCTCATCCATTTCATCGTCGTATGGAACAAATATCAAGGCACATATTTGCACCGGCATCTGAAGGCGCACAGTATGAAACGAAATGGTTTTATGAAAGAGCAAGAGGACAATATCTGCAAGAACAAATGCGCTTGACACCTGCAAAGAAAAAACAATTTGAGTTGCAACATCCTAAAAATAAGGTAATTAAGAAAACAGATCTTGCAAAGGTTCAGAATACATGGAGAGGATTCCCTCAGGTTGTAAGTAAGGGTGCGCAGACCAATTTTAATTCGTTTGCAGAGTACATTGATGAGCAATGGAATGCAAATGAGGAGCAGTTTAATGAGAGATATTTCCAAACTACTGCAGCCTTGATTCTTTTGTTCCAATATTTAGAGAAGACTATACCAAAACAGTCTTGGTACGAGGGTGGATACCGTGCAAATATCATATATTACACATTGGCACAATTTAGAAGATTGTTACATAGTCAATATCAAGGACAAGAACTTGATTTGATATTGATATGGAATAGGCAGAGTGTGCCCGAACAAGTGGGTACAGTTTTAATAGCATTGGCAAAGTTGGTCCTTTTGCGAATAACTGATCCGTCAAGAAAAGTCGCAAACGTTACTCAGTGGTGTAAGAGAGATGATTGTTGGGAAGATGTAAAGAAGATACATATTGATATTCCTGAAGATATTGAGAATTATTTAATTACTATCGATGAACAGAAGGCCGCACAGAAATCCGCTAAGAAAGAGCAAAAGGTTGTAAATGAAATTCAGGCACAGACAAAGGTTGTTAATTGTCCTGTAGAAATGTGGATGCGATTATCGGAGTTTGCTGTTAGAAATCATATGGTTACACCTACAGATGTTTCTGCATTAGCGATTGCATGTAAAATGCCTGCTAAAATACCAAATACATATCAATGCAAACGCTTACTTGCATTGTTGCGCAAAGCCTCCGAAGAAGGCTTTAATACTGAAGCGTAAGATGGAGGAACTATGTTTAATACAATAGATTTGTTTGCAGGTGCCGGGGGATTGAGCCTGGGATTTATGCAAACAAAAAAATTCGATATAAAAGTTGCATATGAATTTAATCCTGCAATGCAGGAAACCTATAAGAAAAATCATCCGGGAGTAGCTGTATTTGGTGATGTTAGAGATGCTAACTATGCAGAAATAAAAGAAAAATATGGCGATATTGATGTTGTGATTGGAGGACCGCCTTGTCAGGGATTTTCTAATGCAAATAGGCAAAAGAATCATGCAATTAGTCAGAATAATTCCCTGGTGAAACAGTATATTAGAGCAATTTTGGAATTAAGACCAAAAGCATTCGTAATGGAAAATGTGAGTATGCTTAGATCAGATGTTCATAGATTTTATTTATGTGAAGATGATAGAGAATTAGTGGATAGCAATGTGATTGAAACTGCTAATACAGAGTTGGCTTTACTTGATACAGAGTTTATGTTTGATGGAGCAATTAATATTGTGCAGTCTGAGCAAGAACTAGAACAACATAAATGGGATGATTTCGATTATCTAGAATTGAACGTTATCTATAAAGCGACTAAGAATACAACTAAATTTAAAGATGTATTAGAAAAACACAGATCGCGCTTAATTAAAAATATCAGAGAAGCACACAGAGGGTGATGAGGATGATTCCATCGTTAGTGCTGATAGGATTGCGTTTAATGCAATACTAGATTTTTACGCTGGGAAAATAAAAGAATCCCAGATCAAGGCATTGATTGAACCAGCAATTATGTACCAAAGAATGATAAGCAAGGCACAGGAGATACTTGAAAATGATATTGTGGTTGATAGCTATACCGACAATAAAGGGCTGATTGCCAACATACGTTCATATGCCGTTTTTGATTATTTAAAGGCAAAGCTCCAGGGGGACAAAGAAGACGACAGATATGCTATTTCAGCTGATGTTCTATCTGCTACACAATTTGGAGCTCCACAAAAAAGAATGCGTTTTGTAGTAATGGGTATTCGAAAAGATATTGCAGATGTAGTTAAACTTCCAGAAGGAAAATATAAAGACGGTCCATATAGGACAGTTGAGGACGCTATTAAAGATTTAGAAGATATTGAGCCGGTCTATAATGTATCTGATGATAAAAGTGGCATAAAGCTACAAGCTAAAACTGGCTTGAGTGAGTTGGCGCTGACACTTCGTGACTCAGAGAAATTGCACAATCATATTATAACTAAAACGACACCAACAGCTATGGCGCGTTTTAAAGCATTAGATCAAGGACAAAATTTTCATTCCTTATCTGAGGAAATGAAAACAAACACGTATACAGATGTTACAAGAACGCAGAATACGATCTATCTTCGCTTAAAATATGATGAGCCGTCTGGTACTGTAGTGAATGTGCGTAAATCAATGTGGGTACATCCGACAAAAGACAGAGCAGTAAGTATAAGAGAAGCAGCTCGTTTGCAAACTTTTCCGGATAGCTTCGTTTTTTGTGGGACAAAGGACAAGCAATATCAGCAGGTAGGGAATGCAGTACCACCTATAGTGGCAAAGGCTATAGCAAAGAAATTGGCTAGTCAGCTTAATAAAGCATTATCGCAGAAATAAGGAGATACATATGAGCCGAAGAGAATACTATTTTAATTCTATAAACGAATTCATATTAGAGGATGATGAGCTTGTTCTCGGCCAATTATTGACTAATGACGAGTTTAAAACTACCGATATCCAAAAGATGGCTTGGAGATCGGAGATTCAAATTTTAAAGGAACAATTAATTGAGTTTTCTCAAGGTGATATTATTTTTGAATATACTATTCCGAGGATGGGGCATAGGGTCGATGTGATATGTATAATAGAAGGAATTATTTTTTTCTCTTAGAGTTTAAGGTAGGAGATAAAGAGTACAAAAATCTACCACTGATCAGGTGATGGATTATGCGTTGGATTTGAAATACTTTCATGATAAAAAGTAGGACTAGGTATCTTGTTCCTATTAATGTTTCAACTAAGGCGGCAGAGAAACAGAATGAATATTACTGTATGGAAGATAATATTCATAACACACTTTTCTGTAATAAAAAAATAATGTTGGAAGTACTATTAGAGAAACTATTTCGAGAATTAATGATACGTCGTTATCTGCACTGGAGTGGATAAATTCAAGATATGCTCCAACACCGACTATCATTGAAGCTGCGCAAGCTTTGTATAGAAAACATGATGTCGAGGATATTTCTAGGAATGATGCTGGTGCAAAGAATTTAACAATAACGACAGAGGCAATTTCCAATATAATCGATCAGTGTAAGAAAAATAGCAAAAAAGCTATATGCTTTGTTACAGGAGTACCTGGTGCTGGAAAAACTCTAGCAGGCTTAAACATAGCAAACGAACGTCATCATTTTAATGAAGATGAACATGCTGTTTTTCTTTCAGGAAATGGTCCACTAGTTGATGTTTTGCAAAATGCGCTTGCAATAGATCGCGCGGAGAGAGAAGGTATAACTAAGAAAAATGCTCTTCGAGAAACGAAAGCCTTTATCCAAATTATTCATAAATTTAGAGATGATGCTTTAACAACAGATATGGCACCAGTAGAGAAAGTAGCTATTTTTGATGAGGCTCAAAGAGCATGGAACAAAGAGTCGCTCGCTGATTTTATGAGGCGAAAAAAAGGGATTCCCGATTTTAATCAGTCAGAACCTGAATTTTTGATTAGCATTATGGACCGACATGAAGATTGGGCCGTTATTGTTTGTCTTGTGGGTGGTGGACAAGAAATATACAACGGAGAAGCAGGAATTCAGGATTGGTTTGAAACTTTAGCAAATAATTATCCCAATTGGAAGATTTATCTGTCGGATAAAATTACAGATATAGAATATGTAGGGAAATCAGACATCCCAACATTATTGAATGGACGAGAGTACCATTGCATTTCAGATTTGCATTTAGGAGTTTCACTACGCTCATTCAGAAGTGAAAAATTAGCTCTTTTCGTGAAATTGCTGTTAGATGAAAAGGCAGATGATGCCAAAAGTGTTTATTATGAGCTTAAACAAACATATCCGGTTTTTTTGACAAGGAATTTTGAAATTGCAAAAAAATGGGTAAAAAGATAAGGCTCGTGGGACAGAAAGGTATGGGCTTTTAGCAAGCTCAGAAGGGAAAAGGCTGCGAGCTGAAGGAATATGGGTTCTATCAGACATAAATCATGTAGGGTGGTTTTTGAACGGAAAGGAAAATGTCGACTCATCGCATTATTTAGAAGTGGTAGCGTCTGAATTTAAAGTACAGGGTTTAGAGGTCGATTATGCAGTATTAGCCTGGGATGCAGATTTCAGGTATACGAGAGACGGCTTTGATTATTTTAAGTTCAGGGGTACGAAATGGAACCATGTTAATCAGGAACAAAGACAGAGATATCTAAAAAATGCTTATAGAGTTTTATTAACAAGAGCAAGACAGGGATTGATTATATATGTTCCTGAAGGTTCAGATGAAGATCCGTCAAGGAACAGGGAATATTATGATAGAATCTTCCAATATTTGAAGAGTACTGGAATGGAAGTAGTCTGAGGGTGACGTTTTGAAGGACACAAAGTATAAAGATTTAAAAAAACGTTAGCAGACAGTTGGAAAAAGCTGTATTTGTAAATTTTTATTATGATTTCAAAGATTCGTCCATTTCAAAAAGATGAATTAGCCCAAAAAGATCCTAATGGGAAATCCAGGATCGAAGTCAGAAAGTCAAAAATTTTCGTATTCCAAGAGCTCGACATATATTTGAGTTGGGACAGGAGAAGGAAGCATTACGTATTATCATAGAAAGCAAACGTGTAGACCCAAAAGCAAGAGGAAAAGCTAAAGAGATTTTTATCTAAAGAGAATATTAGGGAAGACTTTCTAGCGGAAAAAAAGCAGAGGAAAGGCAATTTATCGAACATTTGAATCAGGAAATTCAATACGATACTACTCCGAGGGAAGCACCTTTAGTTGCAAAAACGTTCACAGTACATATACCCTCGAAAGCAGTATGAATCGAAAAATGCTTTGAAACGGGCGCAGTATTTGTGTGAAGTGGATAAGATGCATTTCGTTTTTAAACGAAGAAATAGTCCTACCAATTATACGGAGCCACATCATTTAATTCCTTTATCCGCTCATCGTGATTTTTCCAGGAATTGATTTAGACCGTGAGCAAAATATTGTATCGCTCTGTAGTAATTGTCACAATTTATTACATTATGGTTTAGAGTATAAAGATGTATTGTATGATCTATATCGACAAAGAAAAGCTCTATTAGAAGAAATTGGCATAAATATATCATTTGAGAAATTGTTGAGTTATTACTAAACCTTTTAATTATTGAAAGAAAAAAAGTGTCGCAACAGTAACAGAATCAATGGGATGGTATCCTTTCTATTAAATAAATGACTAATGGAAGAGTAAATCTGTTGCAGGAAAAATATCAGAAATAACGTTATTTCAAGCAGCTTTTGAGGAATTAACTACACATCCGATTGTATCAAAGACTGCGTTTTGATTAACTAGGCAAACAGTACTTGTGGATTTATCGTGTGAATTTTTGACTATTAAGGTCGAGTGCATGGGAATTGTGGCTCCAGATGGACTGGAAAAAGTCGTTGACCTATCCCATGTACTGCGAACAGACAGGAGTGAGACGATGGTGTTTCTGCGACTATTGACTTTGGCATTATTATAGGAAATATAAAGGGGATTGCAGACCAGTTCCCGAATACAGGTGAGGTTTAGGCTGTGATATTGACAACGATAGAAGCGGAGATATTTCTACTACATATTTGAGTTGATGTGTTTCCATAGACAAAAAGGACTATCTCAGATTATCCCTATTATGTTGTTATCAATCAGGGCCTTTCGATCCATGTTTAGACGGTATGCTTTGATGTCGATAAACCATGATTTTATACAAGGCTTATCTCAATATAGATGTGCACCTATATGGTTTTTTTATTACGTAAAATGTAACGAAAGTATAAAATACGTTTTAAAAAGCATTGAAATTCAAGCAGGTTAGTTTTATTTTATTACCAAAATGGTAATAAAATAAAAGAAAGGAATCAATTAGGTTTGGGAATCCAAATACTATAAAAATACTATATAAGAATGAAACAGTAAAGAAACAGTTTTGTTCTGAGTACAAGAAAAAGTGAAGATAACGGAGGTGTCAAATCATTATGAGTAATGTAAATGAATACAATGATATAATGGCATTTCACCCTGGGTATTATATTGCGGATATTATTGAAGATATGGGAGTTAGTCAAGCCGAATTTGCTACAAGAATGGGAACAACCGCAAAGACTTTAAGCCAATTGATTAATGGACAGGCTAATATTTCCAATGACCTAGCAAAAGAAGCTTTCTGTAATGCTTGGAACAAGTGTAGAGGTTTGGCAGAATCTACAGAATACTTATGATCAAAAAGCTGATAGAGATACAGCAGGCTAAAGATATTGATGCACAAGCAGAGCTTGTAAAAGAAATAGATTATAAATATTTTGTTGATGTAGTTGGCTTGCCAAAAACAAGAAGTATCAACGATAAAGTTGCAAATTTATGTAAGTATTTTTAAGGTTGCAGATTTAAGAATTATGTTGCAGACAGGATTTTTCTAATAAATTTTTAGATCAAGTTCATCTCTTAACAGTGATAAGAACATCATTAATTCTAGAGCATGGATTCAAACAGCTATAAACATCTCAAAAAGATATTGAGACGAAGCCTTATAATGCGGCGAAGCTAAAAGGGTATTTGCCTGAGCTTAGAGGTATGACGGTAAAGAAACCGAAGGAATTTTTGCCAAGAATGCATGAAATATTTGCTGAATGCGGTATTGCATTTGTTTTATTACCACACTTGAAGAATTCAGGAGTGAATGGTGCTGTCAAGTGGGTAACAGACGATAGGGTCGTTCTTGCGATAAACAATCGAGGAGTTTATGCAGATAAGTTCTGGTTTTCTTTATTTCATGAAATTAGGCATGTGCTTCAGCAGAAGATTAAGAAGGTTTTTATAAGCAGTACCCTAGAAGAAATGATGGATATTAATAATAAACTGGAAGTAGATGCAGATAGGGTTTGCAAAGAACTATTTGATTTCGCCTGAGGATTATAGAAGATTAGCTCCTTCAAGATATACATCTGATGATGAGATTGTTGAATTTGCTAAAACGATAGGAATTCACCCGGGAATTGTAGCCGGAAGATTGCAACATGAAGGAATAATTCCACAAGAGGATGCTCAAAATTAAAAGAAAAGTATGTGTTTGAAATAAAGAAAAATTGCATAGGGTATATTACATAGGGAATCGTTATTCGAATCCCTATTTTTTTGTGTTTTTAACTTTAGGGTGAATTCACAAACAATAACGATGGGATTCTATACCTTGCTGTACTATACCAATATAATTAGAATAGATGTTAACATTAGAGCGGTTTTATATAATATATGGCAAAAGCTCTAGTACATTCAATATATATCCTATAGTCTGCTCCCACTACATAACCAAAAATACAATCCAAATACAAACCAGAACAAGTAAAACGATAAAAACCCATGTCAAATGCTGTATTATATAAGCTAGAAACATATAAGGAGCAACACAACTATTTCATCAACACACTACTTAACGAACCCAACCAGAACTTCGGTTACCGTATGGGTGATACAATTACGTTTTCCCTTTACGGAGGGGAAGGCGATGAAATGGTATTAATCTCCGATATGAATGAAACAATATAATTTGCTGTGCTATATTTAGAGGTTAAGGCACCAACATTGTCCCTTTAATAAAGCTGACAATAGGAATATAAGAGCATGGAGAAGATATTTTTTGAGTACAACGAAAACAGTTTAACGCTATACGATGCTTTTAAAGAAGCAAACCCACCAAGTGACATAGAGGAAATTTTCAATAAATTTCGAAAAGCAAATATATTCATATGCGGATTTTGAAATAAGGCATTTCAAGAAGTTGCAACCGTTTGCAGAATATAAGCGGCTAGTCGATTTTCTATGCAATTTATTAAAAAGAGTTTGTCCGCATTACGAGAAAAAGGAATTTTATTACGTTTTGGTCGTATTGAGTTATTCCGATGAGCAAAAAGGCAATAGAATATTTAGGAATGCTGACAGACTTCATTATTGCTAATAAGCTTAATCTTTGCCATGTTTTACTCACTATTTGCAATGAAATCAATGAACCACACTTGATGCCCAATAAGGTAAAATTAGAACATTATTTTGAAGATTTATATGCTAAAAGTGATTATTTTAAACTTGTAAAAAGAATCGGACTTGATACTTCAAAAATTGAGTTTAAGAACATCGGAGGAGGGGCAATTTAGTTTCGACCTTACTAACATGAAGGAGATTCAATATGAATTCCAACTAGAAAGTGAAATAGAAAAAAAGAAAAATTTTTGCAAACTTAGTATTTCTGTTTATGCACCAAAAGGCATGGAAGCCTGCTTTGATGTATCGCTCACAAGTTGGGAGTTCTTGCTCTACCACCATCACAAAGATTATTGTGCATCCGTCAAAGAAGAGATGAAGCTGATCGATAAGGAAACAAATCAGACGTTTTATATTGAAAAATGCACGAATTTGTTGGAACTCAAAAGCATTGTAAGTCAAATTGAGAGCATCTTAAAAAAACAAGGTTTGAGACAGATATAGTATACGCATATTTTGCTAAACCTTTGAAAGGGAAGAAGCAATTACAAAAATGGTGGGAAGAAACCGTTTAATTTGTGAATGGAGACCATTTTAGTTATCACTCATTAGCTGTGGATGAAATGAAAAAAAGAGGGTACAAGGTTTCTACAGAGTGGAGACATTTGAAGAAACTCCTTAGTAACTTGAATACCTTCAAGACGGTATTGTTGCTGGCAAGGTTAATGGCAAAATAGCGATATATAGTCCATAAAAGCACAGAAAGGAACCACAGATGCAACTATTAACAATAGATGAAATAATATCTTCGATAATGAAAGAAACTGAGGGACTTGATGCTGAAATAACAGACGGGATCGTCCTTAGCAAAAAGGAAATTCCTCCATCTGAAATCGAGAAATTAAAATCCGAACTTGGAATAGAGTATTTAGATTCGGTATTTTTCAGAGCATATTTTAAGCTACAATTGGGGAAATTTCGGTTTTCTCAGCTACCAGTTTGGATATGGCGATGAGACGAGCCTAAGCTGGCTGATTAACCGCAATCTTGATTATGACGAGTATCCTGTTCTTCGCGAAAGGAACTTAATAATTATTGCAAACGGCGACCCATACACTATTCTGCTAGATTGTAAGTCCGGTGAGATATATGCATTCACAAGTGACATGACTTATGAGGAGATAGTACCTATTGCTTCCGATTTTGAAGAATTTGTAAGAACGATGGGAACTGCTCAGTATGCTGTTTGGAAAAACGCTGAAAAAGAGTTTATAGAATCGATGAAGCGTGAGTATTCCGAGAGTAGCCTTAAGTTTTGGAAAGAACTTGTGAGTGTGTACTAAGCACTATGTAAGGAGGCACCATGGAATTTATCATAGCTAATGAAGGCATTCCTCAAAATATCGGCTGCGAAGGAGCGACTATTGCGTACTATGGAAGTGAGATAGAGTTTCATTATGAGACGGTTCCTCCACATGGCGACGAAATCTTTTCCGCAGAATTACCGCTCTTAGATGTTAAGCTTCCGTTTTGGATGTATGGAAGGAATCTAATTTTTCTAGATGCTTATTATCTGCTTGCAGAAACAGTGGATGCGCACACTTGGGATCCCATAACTAGCAGGCTTATCAACATACATACTGGGGAAAGTGCTAGTCTCGGTGATTGGTATAATAATGTGAAGGTAAAAGCGAATTACGTTGAATTAAAAAATGACTTCACTGGTGAAACGATGATATTAAAGGATGTTAAGAAGCTGAGCTGGGTTTAATCTGCTGAACGGCATTAAAAATTCTAAAGGAGTGAATTATGGGTGAATATTATCACTGGGTCAATATAGATAAGAAGGAGTATATTACTCCCCGTGATTTTGACTATGGGAACAAGTTCTGGGAGTCAATGCATAAGGATAGTGATCCTCTACATGCTCTTCATGAACTACTAGCTAACGAGTGAAAGTAAGAGAACTTTGTCTATTACAGAAATGAAACCACATAATGTACTAAGTTAGATTTGCTGATATAAAGCGCAAGCATAAGGAGACCGATAATGATCACAATGACTGACTGGATTGGACAAGCTGAAGATCTCACAATTACATATGATGCAGTCGTTTCCCAGAATAACCTTCTCGCTGAAAGTATTTCCGAAAAAACGGGGTTACCTTCTGTAATTTATCCGACTTCAGAGAATCTCAGAGAAGTTGTTGAAGTAGATTGGACTGATAACGTAAAAAGACGGATAGAACTGATTACCTTTTGGCTATCACCAGTGGAGCAATAGCGGGTCTTATTGACTCTTTCTTTGTCGGCAAATTCTCGCTTGAACATGCAAATGAGTGGGGAAGTGATAAGATTAATAAATTCGTAAAGATTGTGGCACGCCGAAATGGATATGAAGGAGATGAATTACCTGGGGCAATCGCTTTCATGGAGAAAAATTTCCCATTGCTGCAGATAGTAAAACAGCTGACTTTGGAGGAGGTCTGCGACATCATCTTCATGACTTTTTCACATCATTTCAGCCTATGTGGTCTAATGTGCTCAATTTTCACGCAGTTCTCGAGTAAGGTCATTGGAACTGACAATAATGGCAAACTGCAAATTGTTGTTGTTGACAAGACCCATATTGGCAAGAATTTTGCAGAAAAGGTTTTGTTCGGAATTGTACATTGGTTTTTTCATATGGTTAGCGATATGGCTGGTTCGAAATCAACCGCAGGAAAAGGCACTGGTATTCCAGGACCGATTTTATCACTGATAAAGGAAGCTTCCGTACTTCCGTGTTTTAGAGATAGAAAAATTGGAGAAAAAGAGATTCGCGTTTGGGTCTCAAAACTATTCAATGGAACACTTTTGGCAAGCGTGACAAAAATGGAAAAATCATTGAGCCAGTAAAATTCGATTTGAGAACCGAAATTGGTATATTGCAAGAGTTTGGTAGACAGAGTGTTCCCATACTTATCAATGAATGCTTGGTTCGCGGAATGTACTTCTTAAGAAGACTTAATATTGCGATAAACGAAGCAGATATTAATTCCGTAAAGGATTTTGAAAATATAGACATATCAGAACTCCTGCCATTAAATAACCGAATAATTAGGAGGATGGTGACTGTTTCATCTGGAACATTTCTAGCGGTTGATAGCATTGATGCTGCGATAAAATCGGCGATCAAGAATAAGGGAATAAACCCAAAGACTTTTGTAGACTTTGCTGTTCATATAAACTATGTAGGCATAGGACGATTTGTCATTGCTTGCAAGGCAGACGGGGCACTAGTTGCAGAAGATATTAGGGAAGAGAAAGAAAAGAAGGTAGAGGTAGAAAATGAATTCGAGAAGGGTGTTGCAAATCTCGAATGCTTGTCATTAAATTATGAACAGCTTAGAGTTTTTATACTCTCTGGAGAAGCTTATCTTAGAAGATGATATTTCTATTTCGGAGGAAGATTCCTCGAAAAAGTTGAAGCTTGAGTGGGCAAAAAGCTTGGTGCGATAAATTAATAGGTAATCTATCTATCGCTCAATCTGAGAAGGATGAATTTTTCTTAAGTGAAGAGGAGCTAGGCAGGCGTTTTTCAAGAGGAGACTAATGGAACTTGGATTTTTCTTGGTATCTATGGAAGCAAGTCTCTTTAAACCGTATTACCCTATTTTTCAATGATGAGAAGGACAAAGGACTAAAGAAACTTCAAAAATAAAAGCAAATATCTGAATAATCGATTTATTGAAATACAAGATAGAATCAAAAAGAGGATATTGAAGCTTTCATGAATATATATAAAAAGGCTTGTGGCACAATAACAGGCACACAAAGAAACCTTGTCATTGGTGCAGTTGGAACAACTGCGGTAGTTCTCGTGTCTGGAGGGCTTGCATTTGCTTTTGCACCCTGCAATAGCAACTGCGATTATCGGTGAGGGTGCGGCAGGGTTGTCAGGAGCTGCTCTTACCAGCTATAGCCTCGCTGACTGTTGGAGGCGGTTCTCTTGCAGCTGGTGGTTTAGGAATGGCTGGTGGTACAGCTATTATTACTGGTGGCGGAGCGATTGTCGGAATGATTAGTGGAACTGGAATATCTGCAGTTACGACGATAAATCTTCTTTCGCAAGATGGATATGTACTCAATGAATGTTGCAAACTCCTAACCTTTAGCCAAGTTGTTTTTACGAGATAAGATAAAAGACTATAAAATGATAGAAACTATATATAGCAAGGTTAATTTTAGAGTTACGACTCTAGAGCGAGTTGTTGACGAATTCTCAAAACAGTCTGATGAGATGGATAAAGAGCAGAAAAAGGAGCTCAAGACCAAGGTTAAGGTAGCAAAAAGAGCATAAAATATCTGAAGAGATGTACTGAAGCTCTGCAGAAACTTTCCAAGGGCATTAATAGTGAAGTAGAATGCTTGCTACAATCTGATTTGCAAGATGGGAACGATTGAAGTCATAAGACTGTAGTAAAAAGGAGGCTATGTATGAAAATACCATACACTAGAAAAAGAATTCTGTATTAACGTTATTGTAATACATGTAATATTTTTTTAATAGCAATATATATATTTGAATTGACTGGTGAGTATGACGGAATATTATTTGCGGGTTTTGCTCGTATTTTTTTATTAATATTGATTGAAATTCGCAGATTTCATGATGCCAATAAAAATGCGTGGTTTTTATTGATAAATTTAATTTCGCTAGGTTGGGTTATTGCATTAATTGCTTCAGCTACAATGAAGTCAAATTACAAGAATAATAAGTGGATTGGAAAATAATATTACAAATTATATACTCGTATTAAGTATATAATACCAAAGGATCACCCACATGACCAAACAACAACTCCTCGCCCTATGGCAGGGCAAATCATGGGACAGCTCACCAGCTGGAATATACTTTGTAAGCCGTAGGTTAGGTAAGGATCTACACTTTAGTTTCTCTGGATACAGTGAGAAGGACGTAAAATCCATCCCAGACCCATTGATGAAGAGGCTAGCTGCCGAAATCACCGAGCTAGACCAGAAGGCACTTCGCCTTATAAATGAAAATTTCGCAAGCGAAGACATCGAAGGTATCTCGCTTACCGACGTAATGTTCGATAAGAGCGGATGCTACGATGCCTTTGCGCTAGGATATTATGTGGGCGAATCGCCCGCTGGAGAGCTTTATCTGCTAGTTAGCTTTGACGAGGAATTTGAGGCTAATAGAGAAGTGATTTGCGAAGTGTATTAAATTATAGCAGTTCAATGCATTAGATGTTACCATTAATAAGTAATATTTAGACTAAACTCATATGCTGACTAAGAACTACTAAAGTAGAAAAGGATCCCCCTCATGACAGAAAAAATCAAAAAAATCATCGAAGAATTCAAGAAACTCGAGAACCGAGAAACCATTAAGATCAATTTAATCCCCGAAACCAAGACTCCCCTGACGAGCAGCAATGTCGCAGGTTGGTTCTACTTGCCTAAGACTAGCACAATTCCTACCACCTCTAAGGGCGAGCAGCTGATGTATTTGGCGCAGATAAACTGCGAGGAGTTACCTGAGAATAGCATATATCCGTCTAAGGGCATCATGCAGTTTTGGATATTTGGAGGGGACTACAATTTAGGTAACGACTACACGAAGCCTACCTCAGATAGCAAGAAACGTGTTATTTACTACCCGGAGATAGAAGAGCATTTCACTGAAGCGGAACTTGCCGAGATGTACAAACCAGAGGAGGATAAGAAGGAGGGCGAGCTCATCACGCCAATTAATGATGGGGCGCCATTTGCCATGTCTTTTGAGAAAACTAGCCAGTGGCCTCTGCCGAATGACTTTAGGTTTGAGGAGATTTTTAACGAGAAACTCAATGAGCATATCGAGGAGACGAAGGCAGAAGAAGGCTTTGAATCGTACGATATAGGCGAAGAAGAGGTAGACGATATCATAGAAGAGCTCGACATCCCTAATCACACGCAGATAGGAGGCTATGGTCATTTCACGCAGGAAGATCCGCGCATGTACGATGACTTTGAGGATTATACCGAGCTCCTGTTCCAGCTTGATTCAGAGTTTGGAACTGATGACTATTACATCCTGTGGGGTGACTCTGGTGTAGGAAATTTCTTTGCGACAAAAGAGCAGCTTCGTAACCTGGACTTCGCCGAGTGCCTATATAGCTGGGACTGCTATTAACGATTTATCAAAACTCAGAGTTCAACATTTCAGATAAAAGGGGATATACATGAGAAGACAGGACAGAGAGATAACAGAATTAGACGAACTGATGGAGATAATAAATCGCTGCGACATATGCAGGCTGGCTCTAAACGACGACGGATATCCGTACATACTTCCGCTCAACTTCGGAACGGAGGTTAATGACGGCAAGCTGACGCTGTATTTCCACAGTGCACTCGAAGGCTACAAGGTTGGATTATTTGAGAAAGATAATCGTGCTACCTTCGAGATGGACTGTAGGCATGAGCTCGAGTATTTCGAGGACAAAGGCTACTGCACGATGGCGTATGAGAGTGTAATCGGAAGAGGCAGGATTCGAATCCTCTCGGATGATGAGAAGATGCACGCTTTGAGGCAGCTCATGAATCACTATCATGAGGATAAAAATGCATATTTCAACCCTGCCGCTGTTCCGAGGACATTGGTGTATGCGTTAGAGGTTGAACATATGACAGGAAAGAGAAAAGCGCCAAAAGGACGTGCAAAGTAATAAAGGATAGCAATGTAAGGGGGGAATTTATGATTACTGAGAAAATGACACTGGCAGAGATTGTCAGACTTTATCCGCAAACAATACCTTATCTAAATGAGCTACATCTCGACTACTGCTGTGGTGGTCATATGCCGATGGACGAGTCTTTTCCTGATGGGGAAGTAGATGTACAGAAAATCGTTAAAGAACTAAATAAACTAGCTGCAAATCCCGTTCCGTCTAAGGGTGGCGGTGCTTCATCTATCGAAGCATTCAAGAACCTGAGTGTTAACGATATGCTTGCAGATCTGGAATTGACACATCATAAAGATGAACGAGAGATGATGGCACAGCTAGATCAACTTATCAACAAGATTCTAGTTGTTCACTATACACATCATGCCGAAGAGCTAACGAAGATTCACAATCTTTTTGCCACTATGAAAGCAGAACTAGAAGTTCACTTTGCGAAAGAAGAGCGCTTAGTATTCCCGCTCATGCGTGTTAATCCTCATCCAGACAAGGAGACACTTGACTTCATAAAAGCGACTAGAGGATGAACATAATGCGGTTGGTGATATGATTAAGGAGATGCAGAGGCTAACTAATGATTATACAGTGCCTCAAGATGCATGTGTGACTTATGAGCGCACATTTAACTTAATTAGGGGAGTTTACCGAGGATATCTTCGTGCATGTTTTTCAAGGAGAACAGCATAGTTTTTCCTGAGTATGAAGAACAAGCTTTAGAGCTACGACTCAGCCATGCTGCGCATTTGCAGATGGGATAGATAAAAATATGAGCAAGCGAATACTAGAAGGAGCGGGTCTTATACCGCGCCTTCTTTTTTTATAACCTCGAAATGTATAAATATAATATAAATGAATTTAGGTCAGAAAAAGCGAGGTTTTACGTAAAACCTCTATTAATGCACTTTATTGTTCTTTTTTCGCATTTTTAATAATTAGCTTGCTTGTCTATCTGCTATAGGCTATACTCCAATAAAATGCATAAATATTATTTTTTAGCTACATGACTACGTTATTAAAAAGGAGGAACAACGTGAAACTTGCAAAAACGAATTATTGCATTCATTGCAGTAATAGCGATTACAATTGGACCATTCTCATCCCTGCAGGATGTTAGCGCTGCGACTCAGAAGGACGGCTATAACATCACGATTTCTAATGTGACAGTGTCACCGAGCCCGGTGAACGTCGGCTCTCTAGCTTCTCTGAAGTTCGATTACAACATCGATACGCAGTCGGGGAATGCGATGAAGCCCGGTGATACGATTAAGCTGTCAACCAATATCGGGACGATGTTTGGCAATCTCCCAAGCTCAGATGTTCCGCTCTATTCCGAGAGCGGACAGAAGGTTGCGACAGCGACAATCACAGGGTCAGAGATTAAGTTTACATTAGATCCAGATTTTTCCGACGGACAGAAACTTCATGTCAGGAAGTCTATACACAGGAGCTAGACTCAAGGCGCTAGATAATGGTGCGCCGTTGGCTCGCCAGTGACTAAGCCTCTCACAATTGAAGATGCTTCGACTAATGTGACCTTCAAGGTAAGAGATGCAGTTCCGGGGACCAACACTGGTGGTGTGCCAGCGAATCCAAGCCTCAGGACCATTAACAACAGGCTACTTGAGAAGCAGGGCTGGACTTCGGCATACGATACAGCTAGGATTAAGCTGATTGCTAATCAGCTAGGTTCACTGCGTCTATTCAACACTTACAATAATATCGACAGCACCTTCGGAACTTATCAGGAACAGACTAACATGATGATCGTTGATAAGATTCCGAGAAATGGCGTTGTTGACCTAAGCACTATCTCGATTTCCGCAGTTCGTTACAACTGGACGGAGGTTCCTGCAGGTGGAAATACATTCTACGCACAGGCTGCACCTGGAACAGTTATGCCATATGAGAGTGGAAGCAACTGGATTCCAGTTACGCAGTATTTCACCCAGATAACTCAGTCATCTTCAGATACTTACGACAGCTTCTATGCAAAGGTTAAGGCTCAGAAGATGAGCTACGGTGTATTTACAGATCCAGCTACAGGAGGGACACCTTCATCGCAAATATGTCTAACGACTCTCTGAAGTACACCGACCTCGAGCCATCGCTAGCAGGTATCAACAAGATAAAGGACATCTACGGAACTAACGGTCCTTCACATGGAAATGTCGTTACGTTCTTCGCCGAGTTTGACACGCACTACCCAGAAATCACAGCGGTAGAGACTGTTACTAACACAGGAAAAGCTAAGTCCGACCAGGCAGAGGATTCCGCTTCTGTTTCATACACGATCGACAAGGCAAACGGAACTGCTCGCTGTTGCGGCAGGAAGCATTCGTGTAAAGGCCGTAGATGACATAGATGGAACTACTCCAATCGCTGGGGCTGAGTTCAAGATTCAGACTAAGATTGGCGGAATCTGGATGGATTACTATATCAGAGGTCGTAAAGGCTGCCGCTAAGACTAATGCAAGCGGTGAGGCTACAATCTCTGGACTGTCGAAGGGTGACTACCGCCTGAGTGCAGACGAGCACGCCGGCAAAGTACACTTTTACCAACAAGGTGTTTAAAGCCAAACCCAGCATTTACAACATCTGGTTCTCTAAATGCTACAGAAGGACGTTCTCAATTCAAAAGCGCTACGCAGCCCAGGATTCTCGGCTATCGTTCCTAACTACCAGACCGCAGAAGCCGTGATTAAAGGTCACAAGGACTATGTCGATTCAGAAGGAACTGCGGTAACCATCCCAGAGAACACCTTTGAAGTAAGCGTTAGCCAGATTGCTGGTGAGAATTACGATGGCGTGACGATGCCTGGCGATGTGACAACATTCGTGCACAGCGATGGACGCATCGAATTTAATAAGATCAAGTTCACAAAGGTTGGAACATACAAGTTCAAGGTTAAGGAAACGGCGTCAAACCCAGTAGCAGGTGTAGCATATGATACAGCTGAAAAAGAGGTTAAGGTAACTGTTGCTAACGATGGCGGAACACTCAAGGCTACAGCTGACAGCGAACCAAGATTTAGAAACGTGTTTACGTCCGTTAAGAAAAAAACCTAAGAGTTAAGAAGACTCTAAGCGGAGACACTCCTCCAGCAGCAGGTGAGTTCAAGTTCGAGCTATCTCAAGCTGGAACTACAGCACTAGGATTAAGCGAGGCGCCAATGCCAGCAGGCTCTGTGCTAGGCAAGAAGGTTGTTACGGTTAACGGAGCAGGCGAAATCGACTTTGGCGACATCGAGTTCAAAGCAGTTGGTAAGTACACATACAAGGTAGTTGAGCTAGATACACGCCTTGCAAATTACACTTACGATAGCACAGAGTACACGGTTGTCGTAGATGTTACAGCTGATGCTAATAACCAGCTCGTAGCAAACTACGAGATTAAGAAGGGTGCAGAAACTGTAAACGACCTAACATTTAACAACAAGTACGAAGTGCCAAAGGCGCCTACATCACCTTCAAAGGGTAAGACTATTAATAACGCTAAGAAGCACAAATCACCAAAGACTGGCGATAGTACAGAAGACTTGATGCTAATGATCAGCATCTTTGCAGTATCCGTACTAATGCTAATTGGCGCGGTTGGTTACAAGAAGAGAATGAGATAGTGCTTTAGCAATTAGCAGTCTTAAATGTAAATAGGAGAAAAAGCGGATAGCAGCTTAGTGAGGCTATTCGCTTTTTGATGTAATGACAACGTGTTGATAATACACAAAAAAAGTAGTAACATTAGCATATAAGGAGGTGTTGATAATGCCATCTACAAATTTAAATATTAGAACAGAAAAAGAAGTAAAAAGAAAAAAAGCGGATCAAATATTCTCAGAACTTGGATTGAATATGACTACGGCAATTAACATTTTTTTCTACGTACAGCTATTCGTGAACATGGAATACCATTCTCTTTAAAACTAGATATTCCCAATGAAGCTACTGTTAATGCGATAGAGGAAGGAGAAGAATTGCTTCTGATAAAAAGTGCTGAAGGATATTCCAATATTGATGAGCTTAAGGCGGCTTTAGACATATGAAGTATTCGATTAAGTTTACAAGCCAGTTTAAAAAAGATTTAAAATTAGCAAAAAAACAAGGGAAAAAAATTTAAATAAGCTGTTTGAGGTTGTGGATGCTCTCGCTGCAGGCAAAAACACTTGAGGCAAAATATCGTGACCACAATTTATCTGGTAAGTATTCAGCTACAAGAGAATGTCACATTGAGCCAGACTGGCTATTGGTATATGAGATAATTGATGAATCCCTTGTGCTGATATTATATAGAACTGGATCGCATGCGAAATTATTTAAATTGTAATCTATACTCTTTGCGCCAAGCTTTACCGAATCAGCCCCAGCACCAATAAGTGCGCAGGATAGAAGATGTAAAAAAACCACTTATTAAATGAAGCCTTTGCGCCACGTTCACCGTTATAAGCATAGATAATCAGGGATAACAAGGAGCGTGCCAATCTGCCACACCTGACCGTACCAAGGTAGACCGTGGCTTACACACATGAACGCTGACAATGAAAAACTAAGGACGCTGATGGCCGCATAGCAGATGGCCTGACGGTCCTTATTTTCTTTATTCATATAGATTGACAGTGTGAACAGCGGTCCGAATATAAGCCAGTCTGTCTTCATCGACAGTACAAGTAGTACGATGACAGCTATAATACCCTTTAATGTGCCAAGCTTCTTCCAATTCTCGACAACCTCCATCAAGGCAAATGAGCATGCAAATGTAAATAGCACATTGCCAAGTGGCAGGGTGAAAGTACCCGACTCGAAGAATGAGAATGGTATCTGTGCGATTACCGCAAATGTGAGAAGCCTAGAGAAATACTTTTTTCTGTTGGATGTATGAACGAAGCCTTCAGCGAGTGCAAGGCACATCGAGGGTGCCGTTATTCGCCCTATCAATCTAAGGATAATATAAATACTGGCATCCGTGTTTTGTGCAAAAAACACGGATGCCAGATGATCATAAACCATTGATATTATCGCTATGTATTTGATCTTATTTATGCTCATTTTTATACCAGTTCCACTATTAAAACGATAATCATTTTTTTCGCTTATATTTTTACCATAGAACATTAATTATCTTAAAGAGTGTACTTTCTTCCTGATATAAATCGTAAAGCTGAGGCTGATTATAACTGTCCCAAGTACGACTAGCCAAGCAGCGAGGTGCGTATTATCGCCGGTCTTTACAGTTCTATTTGACTTTACATGGGCATTTTTACCCTGACTTGAGGCTGGCTGATTCACCTTTGTGTTAGTGATAGTCGTCGTCTTACCGTCAGTCGAGACATCGGATTTTTGTGCTGTAGCCAGCAGGGACATCGAGTTCTTTAACAGTCCATGTGTAGCTATCGTCGAGGTTGTTCCAAGTATACGACCAATTATTTGCAGCATTAAGCTCTACTGGTGTGCCATAAGCGGTGCCGTCCTTGTACAGCTGAGCCTTTGCGGACGACTCGGAACCGTTCTTCCAGATCTTCTTAACCGTGTGTGTCACATATTTGATAGTGGTGTTGTTAAAGGATATAAATCCATTTCTGTCACCTGTGTAATTCCATGATCCATCCGGATTTAAGGTTAATCTAACGCCGTCGTATGTATAGTAGTTTCCGTTAATCTCAACGTAGTCAAGATCATATGAATACCTACCAGCAAAATGTGGATAACCATTGAAGTAGCACTTTACAGTATAAACGGTTTTATCATACTTGATGCCTGGAACATCTGTAGGGACCTCTTCTACTGTAAAAGTTACATATTTTGTCTCCGGTGCAGGCTGTTTTTCTTTTAAATAATAAGAGACAATACTATCGAAATATACAAAAAAAGCGTTGCCTCCATTACCAATATTTTCGTAAGGCTCGTGTGTAAGCGGTGAATCGTAATCCTCGTGCTTACGAATGTTGCCTTCAGGGATCCTTGATAACTATTTTTAAATTTCCCCATGTATTCAGGGGAACTGGTCCATTATCAAGAGTTTTAGTTAATTCGGCTGGATCTGGTTGGTAACTGGCAAAAGCGGAGCTCAGCGAAAAAATGTTTATAAGCATGAGTGCGAATACTAACACTGCGAGCTTTCTGATTGTTCTTCTTGAGTCTGTCATAACGCCCTCCTTTTATGTGGTTTATGAATTATATCATAAGCATAACTAAAATATACTTGAATAGTCTAAATTGTTTTTAAAAAACATTTGTAAAATTTTTATGTAAAAAGTCTCGCTAAATCCGAAAAAAATTTGTGAAATTAGACTCATAAGACTAAGTGAACTCAACGGGTACAGAATTATTTTTGTTTGTCAATAGTGTGTTTTTGTGTGTCAAAAATTGTGAAAATAGAGACAGTTTACACACTTGTTTATATTTTACAATTTTGATAAGATACTCTGGAATAGATAGAATCGGTCTTTTTTATGGGCGAATGTGTGTAACACAGTCTACATGTTATATCAGATAAGTACTCTTATTTGATAGAGGTTTATTCCATTAATAAGGAATAACAAACAGTAAGGAAAGACAGTAATGGGTAACTCTTGAGAGACAAAGAAAGGAAGATGTATGAGTACCAAGCTATTTAAGAAAATGGTCGCGTTGGCACTCTCACTAGCTATCGGGCTAAGTGGATTCACAATGCCAACATTTGCAGCAACACTTGATTCAACACTAACTATTAAGAACGTTGAGGCAGGCGCTACTGTTAAAGGTTACAGAATCGTTAAGAGTCTAACGGTAAGTGGGTAGTAGGCAAAACTGGAATTACAATCGCTGATCCAGCAAAGCCAACTGCTGCTGAAGTATATGCAATTGCATCTGCTGGAGACTTCACAGGTCTAGACACAGTAACATTTGCCGAGACAGCTGGAAAGTACGTTGCTAACAGCCCTAAGGCAGGTATTTACCTAGTAATGGTAACACCACAGGCAGGAAGCACAGGCGTATATACACCTATGATTGTCAGCGCTGACTACAAGCAGGACGCTGGCGAGGACAAGTCTTCTGTTCTTGATGTAAACGATGCTAGCAAAGCAGTTTAAGATCGGAACTACAGCATATGCTAAGAAGTCAACACCTAAGGTTAAGAAGGAAGTATACAACAAGACTGAGAATGATCAGGTAACTGGTGATACTACTAAGGCTGGAGACACTCACAAGATTGGAGACAAGGTAGAGTTCAAGATTGGAACAGCTATCCCTCTATACACAAGTGACTACAAGAATCCTAAGTTTGAAATCTCTGATAAGCTATCAACAGGTCTTGAGCTAGATCAGACTTCAATCAAGGTATACAACGGAGATCCTGCACCAGCTAAAGCTGCTCACAGAAAAACACCGATTATACTATCGAAGGCAAGACTGCTACAGGATTCACAGTAAAGTTTACTAAGACATTCCTTTTTAAATAGCGCTGACAAGACTAAGATTAATGTTACTTACAAGGCTACTCTAACTGAGGATGCTAAGTCAGGCTTCGATCCAAGCACAAATACTGCTACAATCGATTACTCAACATCGCCAACAACTAACGATGGTAAGGATACTGACAGAACTAAGCACTACATTCGATATCAACGGAGATGTAGGGTACTAAGCTAAAATCAGACCAACAGAAAAGAAGAAATCGTTAAGGTCGGTGTGGATGATGAAGGAAATACCGTAACAGACGTAGTTACATCAGCTGAGACAACAGCTACAGCTGGCAAGAAGGCAGGCGCAAAGTTCAGACTTTACAAGAAGGATGCAACTCTAACTTCTGCTGCTGACTATAAGAACCACGAAGCAACTCTTCTAGTTAGAAGAGGTCTTGACGCAAGCGACAATATCGCTGACGAATCAGAGACAAAAGGCAGACGGTAAGATTAGATTTAGAGGTATCGACGCTGGTGAGTATGTGCTTGTAGAGACAGAGGCTCCAGCAGGATATGCTAAGAACGAAACTTTAGTTCCAGTTAAGATTAGTGCTGAGCTAGATACAGACGGAAACCTAAAGTCATACACAGTAACTATCAATGGAGTTGAAGCTGGAAAGTACGTTGCTACATACGAAAAGGATGAAGTAAAGACTACTACAGGAACATACAACCCACTACACTTCAACAACTACAAGCTAGGAACTCTACCAAGCACAGGTGGAATCGGAACATACCTATTCTACATCGTTGGTGCAGCTCTACTTAGCCTTGCAGTTGCAATGATGGTTAAAAAAAACAAAAGTAACGCTGCAGTAAGGTAGTAGTTTACAAAGCGGGTGCGGATAAGGGCATCTAATAAGAAAACTCTTATCCGCATCTATTTAAAAGAAGGATATTAGAACAAGAGTAGTGAATTTTAATGCGGGCTAAAGAGAAACAGAACTTTATTAAACGAAATAACAGCTTTAAAAAGCGTAGTCGGAATAACACTTCTCTTTATCGTCGGACTGTCTATCATGCTGTATCCATTGGTGAGTAACTGGTGGAATCAGCGATTTGCAAGAGCAGATGATGCAGAGCTATGACAGGGCGGTAAAGCATGGAAATGCCGATTTCAACAAGGAGTTTGAAAGAGCAAAGGTATATAATCGCGAGCTTTCACCGAAGGCCGTTCCTGATGCGTTCTCATCTAAGGAGAACAAGAGGGATATGGAGTATGAGAAGTGCCTTAACATCAACAAAGACAGTATGATGGGCTACATTATAATCCCTGCCATCGATGTTGAGCTACCAATATTCCATTACACTAATGAGGAGGTCTTCCAAAAAGGTGTTGGACATCTCTGTGGAAGCAGTCTTCCAATCGGCGGCGAAGGAACACACGCAGTACTTTCGGCACATCGAGGACTACCTAGCGCAAAGCTGTTTACGGATCTCGACTTGCTTAAGAAGGGCGATAAATTCTACCTGCATATAATGGACAAGAAAATGGCGTATAAGGTAGATAGCATCAAGGTCGTTAAACCTAGCAACACTAAGTCGCTTCAGGTTCAGAAGGGTAAAGACTATGTTACGCTTGTAACTTGTACACCGTATGGCGTTAATTCACACCGACTACTTGTTCGCGGACATCGAGTTCCTTACGATGGACAGAATGCTTCAGTGAAGAGAACCAATATAGGGCACATTTTTAAAGTAATTTTGTGTATACTTATCGGATGCGGTATCGCAATATTCATAGGAAGGGTTTTGGACAAGAGGAAGAAGTCCACAGATAGTAGATGGAAACACAGAAAACAAAAAATAAGTTAAAGGGTCGTTTGTTCAACCTTGCCATCGTTCTGCTATTCATATCAGGTGCAGCGGTAGTTTTATACCCGGCAGTCAGCGATATGTGGAACAGTCAGTGGAACAACCAGATGAAGTCGATTTACGACAAGTCGGTTAACCTCTACTCGGAGGAAACGCTCAAGGACGAGTGGAGCAAGGCAAAGGCATACAATGCACAGCATACTATTAATACTGTGAAGGATGCTTTTGATAATGATGAGTACATCAAGACTCATCCGTATAGTGACCTTTTAAATCCCAGTAAAAACGGGGTCATGGGATATGTCGAGATTCCGAAAATAGACGAGGAAATCATCATATATCATGGCACTGCATCTAAATCACTAGAGCGAGGCGCTGGACACGTCGAAGGAACGAGCCTACCGATTGGTGGTAAAGGCACACATGCCGTAATTGCCGCACATAGGGGGCTACCGGGAGCGAAGCTTTTTACAGATTTGAATCAATTAAAAAGGGCGATAATTTCTATTTAAGAATTTTAGACAAGAAACTTGCTTATAGAGTTGACCAGATTAAGACCGTTAAGCCAGAGGAGCTGAGCGATCTACAGATAACCGAAGGCAAGGATTTCGTCACACTGCTAACCTGCACTCCTTATGGGGTTAACACCCACCGTCTCATGGTTAGAGGCCATAGGGTGCCATACACAGATCATGATGGCGTGAGATCGCCGCTATTGGTCTTCTTGAATTCATGGCAGTTCAAGCTGATGGTCGCAGCAGCAGTAATCATAATTGCGCTAATTTTCATGCGAAAGCAGAAGAGACGCAGCAATTAGTGTGAGAGACAGGACATTGAAAGAATGCGAAATGATAGTATGGTAAAGTTTAAAAAATCTATATGGATAGTAGTGCTTTGCTCGTTGATTATGACTATGTTATCAGTGCAGAGTGTTATGGCAGCGCATCCTGATTTAGTTCCAGATGTAGACACTGGCAGGCAGGACTCGCTTACTATTAACCTCGTGTACCACAAGGATAGGAATAATCACATAGCGGTTCCAGGCGCTACATTTGAAATACACAAGGTTGCAAACTTGACCACTAATGGCGGAAGTGCAAGGTACAGAGCGCAGGCTGAGTTTGCATCGGCTAACGTCAAGTACAATGGACTCACTAAAAGAGTCTTCTGCTACAGCTGCAAAAACTATCGGCAATAGTTGATAGAGACAGCTTAGCGGGTACTTCAAGGACTACCGATTCACAGGGACGCGTGTCCTTTTCGGGATTATCACACGGAATTTATCTAGTAAGACAGACTGGTGCTACAGGTCACGCTAAGGCGTACCATCCAGTAGAGCCATATCTTGTTGTCGTTCCAGGTATTGAGAGAGTGAATGATGAGAACAAGTGGAAATACGATGTTACACTGGAGCCTAAAGGTTGCTCTAGTTAAGAAGGATGTTCCACCTGTCGAGGGTTGCTTTCAAGTTAACTAAAAAGCTAGAGGGCAAGGACCTTAAGAAGGGCATGTTCAAATTCACACTCAAGGAAGCTGATTCAAACTGGCAGGTTAAATCTAACGGCCTAACCAAGACAGTTTCAAATGAAAGCGATGGCGGAATTTTATTCAGACTAAATATCGCAAAAGAAGGAACTTACAACTATATAGTCAAAGAGGTAAATGACGGTCAGAGTGATATAGTTTACGACAAGCGTGAGGTGCGAGTTGTTGTTACGGTTTATGAAACAGAAGAAGGTGAACTCAAGGTGAGAGACATCAAGCAGCAAGGCGACGGTGTTTTTACTAACAAGTTCAGACGTATAATCATTAAGACCGGAGATACGACCAAAATTGCGATTTATGTAGTCGCACTTGCAGGTGCCTTAACAGCATTAGTGGTATTAGTGAAGAAGAGAAAGAAAAAGGACTCCTAATTTGCAAGGATTTAACAGTGGATATTAGGAGAATTGCTTATGAGTAAAAAGACATTTAAGAAGAGCGTTGCATCGATTTTCATTGCTGTAGTACTCATTGTCAGCCTGATACCTTTGTCTAACTTACCTGGTGTGGGAACACAGACATACGGATCAGATGAGAATATAGAGTTCAAGGTTTCACCTCAGAAGGACAGCTACAGTGCGGGCGAGGTGGTATCCGTTACAGCGGCATACAAAAATATCGATGCAAGCAATGCAGAGAAAAAGTTCTCTATCAATCTTGAATATAGTAAAGAAGAGTTGGAGTTAACCTCTGGTGCGGAATCTCAATCCGTACAGCTTAAGGGTGGGAGTTCCGAAACATTTGAGTACAAATTCAAGGTTAAGAAAACTACAGCAAAAGCTCAGCGATAAGATAAAGATAAAAGTAGCAGAGAATACTGGCTCATCTGGATTCAGAAGCAGTGGACGTGCTTCTGGTGCTAGAGTGGCTAGCACGCCTAGAACTGCGACTATACCAACAACTGATATTCTAGAGCATAACAAGCGTATAGATTATCTAGGTGACGGTGTAAAGAACAACGACACGACTGTGGCTGAAAACCACAAGAAAGAAGTTAATGACTTATATCGTATCTATGTTGACGTTACTGGTAAATCGATTGAGAAACAGCCGTTTGACATCCTATTCGTAATTGACCGTTCGTCCAGTATGAAAGAACGGGATATGTACAGTACTCGTACTAATAGCTACGTTAGGAGAGACGAAGCGACTTCGGAGATGCTAAATGGGTATCCCAGTAAGAAAGGTTTGCTAAGAGAGCTACTTGATCTAAATCCAGGTAATCAGATTTCTGTAATATCCTTTTTTTGGATATAGACCGAATACTAACTACAGAGATGATGCTAAAATTGAAAGAGGCTGAGGGGCGAAACAGTGCCAATGTAGATATTAGTGCGATGAATGAGCAAGGAACGAACTATAGTGCGGGACTTGCACAGGCATCAGATATGTTTAACGACCCTGCTGTAAAGAACAATAGCCACAGAAAACTCATGGTATTCGTATCTGACGGTGTTCCTACGTTCTATGTAGATGACAATGAAGTAAGACACGGATGGGAGATCCAGAACGTTATGCAGAAGTCTCGAGGGAACCTACACGGAAGAGAATTGATAAGTTTATTGCAGCCCACAAGGATGTAATGATTCACTCTGTAGGAGTTTCCAGGGATATTAACGGTGCAACTCAACGAGTAACCCTGACCTTCTGAAATATATGGCTAAGAAGAGCGGTGGTCAGTATATCGGAGTATACAACAATTCTAACCTGTACGAAGAAGTTAGAAGCTGCTTGAAGCTAACATGGTTAACGTACTCAACATCACAGACGAGCTAAGTGACTCTGTGGAACTGTTTGATGCACAGCCTGATATCAGGGTAGTTCAGTACGGAAAAAGGCCACTGGCAGAGAAGTTGTACTTTACGATAACGGTGTTAGTACTGCGACCAATATGAATAATGGCCACAAGATCATCGAATCGGTTACATTTACACCATCTAATGCAGCGGATACGACTGGTAAGATGGAGCTAAAAGTTCCATAAGGATGAGAAGGTCGACAGTAAGTATAAATACACTCTTTCATATAACGTAAGGGTTACCGACAAGGCATATGAAAAGTATGAAACAAATGGATACGACTCAACTGGAGACACAGATACAGACCATGCAGACTAACAAGACAAGTTCTGGTAAGCCAGGGGTTTGAATCTAATAAATCTGCGAGAATTAACTATGAATTCCAGGATGAGAAGATTGAGGAAGAGTACAAACACCCAGTGGTTCAAGTTGCAGATTCTAAAAGCTTGTTCTGGAGAAGACAGATAACACTGGCGCAACACGCAGCTGGAAGGGTGCAAAGTTTGATATCTACAAGGTTTCGACTCAAGGCACTGCAGGGGCTGTCAAGCTCCCAGATACGACGGATAAGTGGGGAATACCGTTTAAGAGCAATCTAGTTGTCGATAAGAAGATTGAACTTACAGCACCAATCGGAGAGTACTACATCGTGGAGAAGAGCTCCGGAAGGGTATTCCATAATCCCTGAGCCTATCAAGGTTAAGGTCAGAAGAGATAATGTTGCGGTAGTAACGGGCACATCTTGGACAGAGACAGAAGCTGCAGATGATAGCACAGGGACACCTATGAAGCTCAGAATCAAGGATAATCCTCTGTATGAACTGCCAAAAGCTGGAGGGATTGGAACTTACCTTTTTCTACCTAGGTGGAGCTTTCTGTATGACCGCAGCAACTATGTTCTATAGAAGAAGGCGCATCGAGGCTTAGAAAGTCACAAAGTTCGATAATTAATTGATATTTACCATCCTTACTAGATAGTGAGTAAGGGTGGTATTTTTTTCACTTCCTATGATTGGATAAAACATTAATTGCATACAAAGTTGCACTTATAAAAAAATAAAATATAGAAGGAAAAGACTAAAAATAATAGATTATTTATAAGCAGACAGTAATATCGCTGAAAAAAACCAAGCGAATTCAGCAAAGCATTTTTGAACTCGGAGTATAAAATATAGTGCATTTTTCAATATACAATCAAAAACATGGGAGTTTTTCAATTTGATTAATATTTATTAATTTGGTATACTTTTTGTTAAAGTAGATGAAATCGCTTTTTTATTGGACAAAAATGCGTGTGTTTTAATATACATTTGTTGTCAGATAAATGATTTCTAGCAATATTTGATCGTTTTATCTACCAAATGGGTATGTGAATTGAAAGAAGGACAGAGATGCAGGGGACTTTATTGTTAATAAAGAGGGATAAGTGTATGAGTTTTTTTAGCGTTTCTTGCCTAAAACTCGTGCATTTTTCTTTATTTATAAAAATTGTGGCGAGAGCCACTAAAACGTTAATGCATTATTATACAAAAGGAGAAAGAGTATGCAGAGATTAGTAAAAAAGCAAATTAGCTGCATCGTAGCAATGGTTATGGTATTGCTACTAGCTATGTCTGTAATTGTTCCAGACAAGACTTATGCGGCGACAACTCACGAGTCTTAAGATCACTAACGGTGGTAAGACTGCACACACTTTTCGAAATCTACCAGGTTTTTCAAGGGTGATCTATCAGGAAAGGTTCTGACTAACATCAAGTGGGGTAGCGGAATCAAGGATTCATCTAAGGCATCGCTAGGAAGTGCAAGTGCAAAGGCAAAGACACTTACTAACGTAACAAAGGCAGAAGAGTTTGCTAATGACCTTCAGTCTCACCTTGGTACACCTGCAAAGACACAGCAGGTTGCAGCTGGTGGAAGCGAGACAGTAACAGGACTTGAGCCTGGTTACTATCTGGTTAAGGATACAGCAAGCTCACAGAGCAACAAGGAAAACGGTGCATATACATCTTACATTCTTAAGATCGTATCCGACACTGAGACAAATGCAAAGCTTGACGTACCTACAGTTGTTAAGAAGGTTCAGGAGAACAGTGACAAGGTTTGGCAGGATGCTGCGGATTACAATATCGGCGACACAATCCCTTACAAGCTAACTGGTACTCTTCCTACAAACTATGACAAGTACACAAAGTACGCATACAAGTTCCACGATGAGATGTCTGCAGGTCTGACTTTAGACCCAGCTTCAATCAAGGTTAAGATTGACGGAACAGAGATTGCAAGCAGCAAGTACACTGTTACACAGGATGCTGGTTCAAACAGCTTCACGGTAGCTTTTGCTGACCTTAAGGCGCTCGACACACCAACAACTGCTAACAGCAGCATCGTAGTTGAGTACAATTGTAAGCTAAATGACAATGCTGTTATCGGTTCTGCTGGTAACCCCAAACACAGTTTACCTAGAGTACTCCAACAACCCTAACAGAGGTGGAGAGGAGAATTCGGTAAGACTCCTAAGGATAAGAATATCGTATTCTCATACAAGGTAATCGTTAACAAGAAGGACGAGAACAACGATCCTCTAGTTGGTGCTGAGTTCACACTTTACAAGAAGACTGCTACTGGTAAGGAAGCAATCACAAGATTCACTATCAACAACACTATGGGAAGCAAACAAGACCACATTTACATATAAGGGTCTAGATGCAGGAAAGTATGTACTCGAGGAGACAAAGACTCAACTGGCTACAACAGCATTGAGCCTGTTGAGTTCACAATCCACGCTGAGTACGACAAGACTTCCGACGATCCAAAGCTAACTAAGCTAGAGAGCCTTGGAACTCTAACATTTACAGCAGACAAGACAGCTGGAACACTTTCAACTGACGTTGTTAATAACAAAGGATTCACTCTTCCAGAAACTGGAGGAATGGGTAGATACCTCATCTACGTTCTAGGGTGCAGTTCTCGTAATCGGTTCACTCGGATACATGAAGCGCAGAAAGGAAGCAACTATTAAGTAACAATGGGCAAGATGAAAAATCATCCCCAACATAATAGTGGCAATGATGCTGATTTTCAGGGATAGGGCTTTTAGCTTATCCACGATCAGCGATTGTATCAACGAATTGCACTCCTCTAGAGCAATTGGGAGCTATGTAAAGAAGACTAAGGATTTATCTAAAGAGAAAAAGCACAACTTCTAAGCGAGGCAAGGGCATATAACGCGACTTTGGTTAACAAGAAGAATCGTTATTTCCTTAGCCCGAAGAAAAAGAGCAGTACAACAAGCTGCTCGATGTGACCGACTTTACAGGCATCATGGGGTATGTGGATATACCTAAGATCAAGGCATACATACCTATATATCATGGTGTTGACGCAGGTTCGCTTCGAGATCGCGACAGGGCATATACCGGGGAGCTCTCTGCCGGTAGGGGTCCTAGTACACACAGCCTGATTTCAGGCCATGCAGGGACTTCTATCTGCGAAGCTTTTACAAATATCGATCAACTTGAAGATGGCGACATCTTTATGATCCATGTATTTGACGATGTGTATGCGTACAAGGTTAACAAGATTAACACTGTACTACCTGATGAAGTTGAAGATTTGGAAATCGAAAAGGGCAAAAGACTACGTGACGCTGATTACGTGCACGCCCTATGGAGTCAACTCATAGACTTCTCGTGAGAGGAGCGCACCAAATATACGAAGACACAGAACGTAGAAGACGTTATTAGAATGGTCATGCTGAAATATATTGCCATATTAGCTGTTGGGGTTATAACTCTGATAGTTTTGATAAGGCTGTATATCAAAAGGCGAAGAAAAAAGAAAGGGATTAAATGAAGAGTAATAGAATTTCTTTAATATTAATTCTATGCTTCAGTTTTGTATCTTTCATACTTCCTTCCCATGCTGCATATGCAGATGATAGTGCGAGCTTAAACATAACGCTGACTTATGAGCATAAAGCCATAAGCGGCGCGCAGTACTCTATCTATCAGGTCGCAGACCTGAAGGCGGATAGGACTGGTTATGTCGGAAGAGCTCCGTTTCAGTGGAATGGGAATTTAGAAGAACTTAAAACCGTAGATGCTCAGATAAAGCTAGCACGTCGTCTTGAGAGGCAAAGCCGCAATGCAAGTGCGGTTATGACACTCACGACTGGTCGTGACGGTACGGTACGTTTTACAGGTTTGAGAAGTGGAATGTATCTCGTGGTACAAACAGGGGGCAACTGGGGAGGCTGCAGACTACACAACGATGCGACCGTTCTTAGTGATGGCTCCAAGGTTTGAGAATGGCGTTTGGAACAAGGTTGTGAATGCCAAGCCAAAGCCTGAGGTGCAGAAGAAGCAGAAGCCTAAAAATCACCAAGAAGGTAAAGACTGGTGATAACAGCGAACTGTTCTGGTGGAGCAGGGTCACTGATGCTCAGCGTCGGACTTATGGCCCTCCTCGTACTGAGGAGAAAAGAGTAAGATGGGAGGAGTGAGCTGATGAATAAGAATACTTTAATGAAAAAGCTCTCTTCCTTGCTGATAATCCTCGCCATCTTGATACAGATGTTTCCGATTGCTACGTATGCACAGGAAAACGCGATACACACATCTCGAGTTAGACATGTCAGAGCACTTAGGGCAGGGGCTCCAGAAACCTATGTGAAGTTCCAGGTTGCCACAAATGCTGGCGATCTTGTAGTAGGTAAAAGTGGATATAAGCTTATCGAAGGTGAAGATGGTTCTGAACAATTATTTAAAGCTGGATTTCTGAACTCGCCAAATAGGGAGATTAATTTCACTGGGTTAAAACTAAATACCAAGTACAGGATGTATATTACTGAAGTACCAGGAGTATATGAACGACCAGTGCAGAGCGTGGCGGAGTTCTACTTTGACACATCTGGTATCCACTTTACAAAAGGTGGCAGTGGCATATTTATAAAGCCTAGGAACTCAAGCGCAAGACTTACCATGGAGGTTTTTGTACAGGAGTCATCCGGAAAGGCAATCCAGAATAGAGATACTGTCAAATTCGAATTGAAGAAAGTAACAGATGGTGGTGAAACACCGATATCTATTCAGACCTCGAATGACAATTATAAAAAAAATGGAATATACTTGAGTCTTAGCAAGAACGATGTTGAATTCAACAAAACATATAGGCTCTATATAACATCTGTTCCAAGCGACTCCCAGAAACCAGAGGGGAGCGTTGCCGAATTCCATTTTGCATATGAAGACGGAAAGCTTTTCATTAGGTATACAAAGGGTGGAAATGTTTTCATCATAAAGAAAGTGGGAGAACAGGATAAGCCACTAGCATCAAATGAGTACTACGGCTTTATAGGATACGAGGACAAGGTCAGGGTTTCTAAAAGCAATGATAGTACTTCGGGATCTGAAGCATTCTGCTTTAGAGCGGAAGATACTTTTCTAATTTTTGGAGAAAATGCCGTATATAAAGGAGTACATCAACGATGCGGATGCTCTGTATGAGATCAGCTCAGAGACCTAGGGTTGGTAAAAAGAGCTTTATGATGCAGTGCGTAAGATTTATTACTACTGCGAAACGCATAAAGATGAACTTCTAAAGGACTACGGCTTAAATGACCCTGGGTTCTGGAATGACGTGCAAAATCACGAACAAGATTATGGATACTATCAGGCACTTCAACAAGCACTGTGGTACTACTCTAACAGTATGGATACTATTAAGAAATATCCAGAGGGTTCAAACCTCCATCCTAAGATGAAAAGCTGCAGTTAACCACATCCTATCCGAGAGCAAGAAGGTTTCCGATGCGGAGATGAAATCCGTTAAGGTCAAGACCTATATTACAGAGATGACTGGCAAACATGCTCAGCCATATCAGCAGCTGGTTTCGTTCAGAGCTGAACAGAACAACTGAAATCAATGTGCTTAAAGGTAGACGAGTCAGAAACAGCGCTTAACGGAGCTGTATTCAAGCGAGAAGCTTGGTGATGCGTCATTTACACCTATGTATGTCGGCAGAAACAGAATATCTCGCAGTTCAAGTTCGAAGGGCTAAGTGCTGGCGAATATCGCCTCACAGAGGAGAAGTCGCCGACAGGCTACAAGCCACTAGATGGACCGATTGACTTTAAGATTGAAGAGCAGAACAAAAAAGTTCACTATCACGCAGACTTCGACCAATCCACTAGTAACCTTAAGCGGAACTAGTATGACATTTAAAGTTAAGAACGAAAAAGCTTAGACGAGAATCACTGTTAATAAGAAGTGGTTCGATGCTGATGGACAAGAGGTGCGACGTTCAGCTGGGTCAATCACCTACAACTTGATGCAGGTTTCGACGAGTGCGAACGGAACGACTTCAGAGAAGGTCTATAAGGCTGGAGAGACACTGTCAGCTTCAGATAACTGGACGAAAACCTACTGGATTTGCCGGTGTCAGGAAAAGCGGACAATGGCGATGACGTTGCCCTACGAGTTACTACGTAGTTGAGACGGCCGTGCCAGATTACGGTACTAGCTACAGCAATAGTAACGGTGCGGAAGTTCAGACACCAAAGGATGCGAGCGGTTTCATCAGGAACTATTACGATCAAGAATACTGAGAATATGAGGTTCCTGTTACCTGAGACTGGCGGTCTTGGGAGAACCGTACTGTATATCGCAGGGGTGATACTCGTGCTTATATCGGCAGGGGTGATTATCACTAGGAAGAATCGTGTAAAGAACGGTACGAAATAAGAAGCTAGAGAGCGACTGCTTTTATGTGGTTGCTCTCTTTTTTATAAAAAGTTTTTGCGATTCATTTTGCGTTCATCTTTCTCATTTATTATATGGACAACAAGAAGCAAAGATGAGGAGTTTAATTTCAAATTAAAACAGAAAGAGGTAAAAGATATGACAAAGATTTTTCAAAAAGACATTAGCAAAAGTTTATCGCATTAGCAGTTTCTATCTCAGCGCTCGGTTCAGCGGTTGGATGCTCAAGCAATCATGATGAGAAGGCTGTGCGCAAAGGCGAAAAGTAACAGTTCAGCAGGCAGAGAGACGGCACTCAAGGAATCGAATGGAGGAACTGTTATAGGATACGAGATAGATGTTGACAATGAAACTGTAGTGTATGAAATTACCGTTAGCGACACTAATTCTGTAAAGGAATATAAAATCGATGGCGAATCAGGGAAAGTCCTGAAGGTTGAGGCAGATAACTTCAATTCAGATTCTGAAGACAAGGCTCTCATAGGTGCGAAGCCACAAGTTGACCTTGCAAAGGCTGAAGCACTAGTGAAAGAAAAATATGCTAAGGCAATTATCATGAAGCTTAAGCTGGACGTTAATGAAAATGCTCTCGTATACAAAGTAACTGTAATAGATGGTAAACAGACGATTGATGTAAAGATGAGTGCTGTCGATGGAGCGTTCATAGCAGAAGAAAATGAAGATCAGGATGACTAGTTAATAGTGTATGATTGTATATAAAATCTCGGTTAGATTATCTAGCCGAGATTTTGCGTATAAGATGATATAATAGGCGACAATAAAGAAAGTAAAAGGAGCGAGACCATGAAGCTGTTAGTAATCGAAGATGAGGTTATGCTTAATAGAAGTATAGTAAAAGCTACTAAAGACTCAGCAGTACAGTGTTGATGCGGCATATGATGGGGAAGAAGCGATTGACTACATAAGAGCAACTAATTACGATGTAATAATTTCAGATATCATGATGCCTAGACTTGATGGACTTGGTGTACTTAAGTATCTAAGAAATCATCAGATTAAGACGCCTGTCCTCATGCTAACCGCAAAGGATACGCTTGAAGACAAGGTGACTGGGCTAGATGCTGGGGCGGATGATTACCTCGTTAAGCCTTTTGAATTTGATGAGCTCCTCGCACGCATCAGAGTTATGCTGAGACGCAATAATAGAGAGATTCTCCTGAGTACCGTGCAGTTTGGTGATTGCTGCTTAGATTTTTATAAAAGAAAACAGTTACCAAGAATTCGTATCTAGTAGATCTTACATCCAGGAGTACTCCCTGCTAGAGTATTTGGTTAGGCATCCTAATGTTATATTGAGTAGAGAGCAGATCAGAGAACATATCTGGGACTTCGACTATGAGGGTGAGTCGAACATTATCGATGTATTGGTAAAGAACATTCGCAAGAAGCTAGAGGATCCGATGGTCATAGTGACGAAGAGAGGTATGGGATATGTATTCAAATCAGAAGAAAAGGAATAGAAATAGAACCATCGTCTCGAGGGTTACTCGTTGGTACACGGTATTTGTAGCGACTATATTTATTGCAATGTTCAGTGTAGCGCTTGTGCTTTCTGATACGTGGTCGAGTTATACAGCAGAACAGAGCTCGAGACGAGCAACGATGGGGATAGCTTCAGACCTCGATGATTTTTGAGTCCTATGACGACGGTGTATATTTCGCAATATACAGTAAGGATAAAAAAACTCGAGCGAGGCACGCTGCCACAAGGGTTTCATGAAAATGCTCCATTTTCATCAGAAGAGATATCGAAGTACAGTTCTGATGGCTTAAAATTATTACTTTGATACGTATAACAAGAGGAGCAGAAATGGGTTCGTGAATTCATTCCATCAAATGGCTGAGCGATGAGCTGAAACTATTTCTGCTTGCAATTGTTGTTCTTGCGCCTCTTTCAATGATTGCAATGTCACTTGGGGGTAGAAGAATACTTAAGCGCGGTTTACTTCCGATAAATGATGTTACTAAAATGGCAGAGGATATCACGGAGAGTCGTGACTATACGAAGCGCATCAACACGTCGTATAAGCATTCGTATGACGAGACGGCAAGACTTGCAAATGTATTTAACAAAATGATTTTTCTCTATACAGGAAAATTTCGATAAGGAGAAGCAGTTCAATCAGAACGTATCGCACGAGCTCAGAACACCACTCTCGGTGATAATGGCAGAAAGTGAGTTCGGAGCGAAATACGCTGACGATTTAGAGGTGCAAGGGAGTCCCTTGAGGTAATAAACCACCAGGCTAAACTGATGAAGGATATGACAGAGCAGATTCTTGAGCTTTCTAAGGCCGAGCAGTTATGTTGGTCTGATTTAGATGAGGCTGTCGCTTTTCGGAGCTCGTCACAGAATACTGCAGACAGCACGAGCGAAAGTGGGTAGAATCAGGGACTGAAATTTGATATAGAGATTCAATCGGATATATGGATTTATGGTCACAAATTGATGCTTTACCGTGTGCTTGATAATCTCGTGAGCAATGCGATTAAATTTTTCTAAAACGATGGTGTTAATAAAGTTGGAGTGTGATCAAGGGCAAGGTTTTGGCGAGAATCAAAAGAACATATCGTTTAAGTGCGAGAAATCCGAGAAATCACTGACCTTACGACGGCTACTTTAAAAAGTAGTGGATGACGGAATCAGCATATCACAAGATCATATAGCTAAAATCTCGGATAGGTTTTATCAAGTCGATGAATCAAGAAATAAAGAAATTAACAGTGGGCTCGGACTCGGACTATCATTTTGTGAGGGAGTTGCGGAGCTTCATAGGGCGGAGTTCAAGATAGTCTCAGAGGAAGGTGATGGTGCTGAGTTTAGCCTCAAATTTATCATGTGTTAAGGAGCTATGCCTTCAATCTATGCTCTAACATTGGACTGCTAAAAACAAAAAGCAATAAAAAAACAAGGCTAAAAAAACAAAGAAAAGTTGT
>BNJU01003800.1_pt1 | contig 45817 bp, 54 predicted proteins | sample 8539281 | NCBI WGS metagenome assembly BNJU01 (sample SAMD00202456, study PRJDB9452) | human saliva metagenome | isolation source: human saliva | place: Japan
CCTCATCAAGCGTGATATCTGATTTTTCTAGAAGAATAGTTCTAGTCAGCTCTTCATAAACTTTATTGGCCTTCTCTTGAAGTTCTTTATGGATAATAGCTTTAATTTGAGGAGAGAGTTTTATTTTTTTCCTGTGGGATCCTTTTTTTATTGGCGATAGTGTACCAATCAGATAGAATTTCTCTACGTTTATTCGTTAACGGGTTATTGAAGTAGGTTCTAAATTTTACTTCAATATATCCAGTTTTATCAGTAGGTCTTGTTGTTTTTTGAGTAATATTAGCTATTTTAACTTGCTCCATTATCCCACCTCCTTAAATCGTTTATTTTGCCTATAGCGTAAGAAATTTAAGAAACCCTCGAAGTTGATCCAAACAGTTCTGTGACCGGAATTAATCACATAGTCTTTGAATTGGGGATTCATTCTCATTTCAGTTAGCAGATTGTTAAGAGTTTTGAGTTTAAGTCCTTCAAAACGTTTCATAATGGCCATTTTGTCACCCCATTCGGCTTTGCAGTTTTCAACTGGTACGTATTTAAGCTTTAGCATAAATAACTCCTTTCTATTTTCCAATAACATAAGTAAATTGTTTTGCTGTTTCTGCATCAAAAGTACGGTAGCTAACGATTCCTAGGCCTTTGACGTTTGATTCAGAGATAAGAATAGAGCCATCTGATTTGACTTGTTCTACAAAGGCAATGTGTCCATAGGTTGGATCTGCACCAGCTTGTCCTGGGCTAAAAGATAGTGCGGAGTGTTCGGTTGGGGTATGAGTTGTCTGATAACCAGAGGCATTCATCCATTGACCACCATTTCCCATGTACTCTCCGAAGCTAACACCGACCTCTTTTCCTCGGTTATAGACAAACCAGGTACATTGTCCCCAGGGATAAGATAGACCTGCATAGCTTGAGGTATTGATTTCTTTGGTGAGACTGTAGCCTTGTGGGACATCCCCCGTTGTGACGCCACCTCCGTCTCTCGTTTTTCCTGTCGTTTGTTCAGGTGCCTTTGGTGTGCCTCCATGCTCATCGATATAAGTGTCGAGTTTTTGCATGGTCTCAGCACGCCTTTTTCCTGAGCCAGAAGTATCGGTGAAGTAAACCCCACCATCTGTTGACGTATTGAGGGAACCACTCGCAAATTTTTGAGCTTTGTCATCTTGGACTTTGAAGGTTTCATTTTTATTGCCAATGATGGTCTGATTGGTGAGTCCAACAACTGCTACTTCATCGTTAAAATTATTGGCATTTTCTGGATTAGAGTCGAATGCCCCAAAACCAAACATGTTGGAACCAGGATTTGTAGCAACTCCAGCTGTTCCAAGTGAGCTTTCATTTAAGGCAATCGCTACAATGGCACGAACATCTAGATTAGACTTAGCCTCCCAATCTAGGAGCTTTTTCCCATTGATGCGCTTCTTGTCGTAGGAAATTCCTAAAGTATCTAAAAACCCGTCCAATTGCTCTGCTTTAATACCATAGCGATGGACGAGTAAATTATGGGTATAGGGATCTCCATTTGACCAGTGGTCCGTGTAGGTTGTACCATTTGGTGATTGAGAAGAGCCACCAGTGCTACCCCCTCCGACTGCCCCCATAATGATGATAATGATAAAAACAGGAAAAAAGAGAGGAATGAGGCTAGATAATAGATACCATTTTAGTTTTTTCATTGGCTCTCCTTTCTACTTAATGTCTGATATAAGCTGTAAACAGAACAGTCCCAAAGCGCCATTTGGCATCTAAGACAACGGAATGAGCTTTCGTTTGTGCAATGATTAGGTCTTTGTCTTTTTCTGATACTGGAAATAAAAGAAGGAAATCGACGGAGCGTTTCCCTTCTTGGTAAGCCTTAAAGACTGTTTCTTCAAGTATTCTTGGAAAGGCTGTTCTTGAGCGTATTTTAGTATTCATTCTATTCTCCTCTCAATTGGTTTAAGCGTTGTGTTAAACGATCTCGTCGCTCGATATTGGCTCTTATTTTATCGTCTCGTGTCATAGTCTGACGATAAGCACGGGTGAAGGCATTAGATCCTTGAGCTTTATACATGGCTTGAGGGTCCTTGTAAGCATCCAATCTACGTTCTAGGATATTGATACGGTGTTGTTTGAATGGCGAGATCCACTCTTCTCTGAGCGTTTGGAATTCGTCGTTTGGACTAGGTGTTCCTTCTGACATGATTGGTGACTCGCTTGGAGGTGTAGGGTTTTCTTCTTCAATCGGCTTGAAGTTATCAGGTGGTGTCTGTGTTGGAGGAATGATTGGTTCTGGAGATTCTGGCGTTGTTGGAGCCTCTGTTGGTCCAGATGGCATGGCAGTTTCCGGTTGACTTGGTTCCTTACGAGTAAAGAAGGAACCAGCATTTTGGAAATGGCTCTTGGCATTCATCATCACCCCAGTCCCAAAACCAGCACCAGCCAATGCAAAGTTTCCGAGGTGTTGAGCTGTCGAAAGACTTCGTGTTGGGACTTGTGAAGCGGCCTCTTTGGTCTTTGTGACCCCGTGTTCAACTTTAGTCCCAATATCTGTCGCAACCATTCGAGCTTTGGAGCCAAGAATGAATTGGAGGAGTTGGCCTTTAAATCTCCAGATGAGGAAATAGATGACACCTTTAGACACCACCGATACTAAGAGTTTGAAGACAAGACCAAATAAAAAGAAGTGACGGTAAGGTTTTTTTAGAACACCATCAAACCCATTTGTGACAATGTTTTCTATCATTTTTTCAATATAGAAAATAAGGAGTGTTAAGAGAGTTGTAATCGCTGGAAAAATCAAGCCCCCAAACATAACTTTAAGCACTCCAAAGACCAACTCTTGCATCCTTGGAACGAATGACATGAGAAGGACTACTGGAAAAAGTAGAATCATGGTGAGGACGAGGATTTGAGCCACCACATTTAAGAGCTGGATAAGAATAATGGGGACGGCTAATACAAAGGCTTCTACAATTTTAAAAATCACATAGAACATCCGAGTGAAGATGAAGTCTGGCATAGCTGACACCCAACGGTTCTTTTCACCATCATCGTTGGCGCCATCTCCTAAATCATCTAAATACTTGGAACGGTCTTTAGCTTTGACTGCCTTAAAGTTTCCATTCTTATCACTCGTTCCAAGAACCTTACTGTCGTCGAAAGCTTCTTCTTTCCCGTCTTGGCTGTTCTTGTATTTGCCATTTTCTTGGCCAGTATTGACGAAGACATAGGCTTTATAGGATGTTTCTGCAATGTAGCTATCCGACATCGATTTTCCAATTTTAATTGACTTGTCTTTGGCATAGTCAACCTTAATCCCTGAAATCTTTTTGGTAACGTCTTTAGAGACGTTATTAACGGTATCAAGGAGATAGAGTCCACCAGAGGTTCCAGCAACAGTCCCAAAGTACCCCAGAGCTAATAGGAGTACTAGACAGACATGAAGGAGTGTTCTTGAAAAAGAGCCTTTTGAAAAGAAATATTGATAGAACAGATAGAAAGCTAAAACCAAAAGCAAGGTGCCTACAAGTGATTTGTTGGTAATGTTGCCAGTATTAGAGCCAGTAAATCCGTGCCAAATACTGCTTGCCCCATGAAAGACATAGGTTTTATAGGTGGTATAGAGATCAATCTTTTCTAAGATGCGAATGAGGAGGGAAAAGAAGCCAACGACGGCATTGAGAATGAAAAAGAAGAGGTTAACGAAGAGTTCATTAATCAGAACCCAGGCCCCATTAAAGGAGCCAAAGTTGGTTGGTTCCATGTAGGACTTTAGGGAGAAGATATCCACACCCTTTAGCTTGGCAAAAGCTTCTTGCATCGGTTCACCTCCTAACTAGCGTATTTATTTTCGAGACTTGAAGACACTGTTGCTTTCATTGGTTTTAGAAGCATATCAATATCTTCAAAGAGATTGTGGACGGAAATCATATTGAGATTACCGTAGACATCGTAGTAAAGGCACTGACCAGAAATCATATTATCAATCCATTCGAGGTTACTTTCAGTGACTTCGAGATTGACGTGTCTGAGAATATCTTCACGTTCAGATTTTTCATAGAAGGCAAAGATGGTCCCAAATCCAGTCGTGTCATCGTCATTTTCTGCATCGTGGACAGATTGAGTAATCAGTGCTAAGGTATTGTTCTTAGAGCGTCCAATACGTCTCATATTTTTGATAACGGCTTTTCCTTCTGCGGATTTCATCAGAATCCAGGCTTCGTCAAAGAACTCAATGGTATCTTCATTTTCATTGCGTTCGCCAAAGTGGGTACAGAAGGCCCCAAGCGCAAACATGAGTGCGATAGAGTTTCGTTCGTGGTCTGAAATTTTTGTGGAGTCGTCCTTTGGGAGCTTGAGGTTATTGACTTCTAGGATAGTAACTCGGGACTCATAGTTAAGCCCTGGGGTTGTGCCATCTGAGAAGGCGAGTTCCAAGATGGAGTTGGTCACAATGGACGTCAGGTAGCGACCCACTGAGGCAATTTCAGATGAGGAAGCCTGTCTTAAGGCTTCTAGGACATGTTTAAAGCCAACGTTTTCACCAGCTACTCGACGTTCTACGATAGCATTGATGGCTTCTGTGATGGCTGTTTTCTGGTCCATTGTCACGTCATCGACAGCTTGTAGTAGAAACTCTAGCATGTTCTTTGCGACCTCTACGGCTTGTTCCTTATCAAGGACTACAATGGGATCAAGGACTCCGTGGTTTGATGGCAATGAGCTATCTAGTGTCACAAAGTTAAAGTGTTCAATCTGTTTTTTGCGTTCAGGGTAGCGTCTTGCAAATTCAGGGGAGTTGATTACCTCTTGATAATGATTTCTGAGTTCTCGTTTAGGGTCAATATAGAGGGTTTTGACATTTTGCAAAGCTACACTTAAAAAGATAATCTGAGCGAGGAAAGATTTCCCTTGTCCTGTCGCACCCGTAATAATGATATGTGGGTTCTTGGTAATCTTTCCAGCGATGTCTTCTTTGTTTCCGACTGTGGCATTGTAGAGGACGATATTTTTAGAGGAATCAATGGCTTTAGCGATAGTGTCCCAACGGCCAGTCCAGTTGTCCACTCGGCCGATATACCAACCGATGCGGTTTCCAGAGGACGTATTGGTAAAGGGCATGAGTTCTGAGAACCCACGAGCCGTGACCATATGTGTCCAGGTACGGGTTTTCTTTTGGAGGTTTTCACCGTAAAGTAGGGATTGAAAGAGATAAGGTCCATCTTGAGAGGCTTCACTGATTTCAACGCCCATATCATCAAAATAGTTGAGAACTACTTGTCGTCTTTGACGAAGCTGATTGACACTAGAAGCTGAAACGATCAGATAGGCTCCATATTCAATGATATCTTCCTTGTTTCCGACTTTTTTCATCAGGTCTTTTATAGAGATAGAGCCCATGATGATTTCATCTTGTTGGACGGTGTCTGTATTTTCTGCCTCTTCCATGATGTTTCGATAACGGGTATTGGAACGTCCCATTCTCCCTTTGATTTTGTTGGTATCAATAAATTCTGCTTTGATGCGGAGTTCTACGGGAAAGTTCAAGCGTTGGACGAATTCGCCTAAGTGAAAGCCGTTGAATTGCACGGGAAACTTTCCAACAGGAAGAATAGTCACAAAAGAGGAACCATAAGGACTTTCGAGTTTGAGGAAGCCTCCTTTTAGGACTTTAATTAGGGTGTCTGTGATATTAAATTGGGAGCGATTCGCGAGCACCTCCTTCTTGTAGTGGGGAATGTAGCGGAGGTATTGCATCCGCTGGTAGTAGAAGAGTTCTTCATTGGTCAGACGTTTAGCACGTAGGACCGAAAAAGCTTGGAAAATAGTGAATTCGTCACTTCTGTAATCGTCATACCATGTGGGGCTCAATGCGTATTCGTAGCCAAGACCTTTTGCGATTTTCTCCGAGAACTCATTGAAACTCTCATAGGCCAAGTCTTTCACTGTTGCCCCGTGATTTTGTTTGCGTAAGGTCACTCCAACGACCCAATCAAACTGATAAGGAATTTCCATTTCATCCGTGAGACGATCAACCGTGTAAAGAAGGAGTTCTTCTCCCAGTTCACGGCTATCATCTGCCAATGCTTCTGAAAAGTCTCTCATTTTCTCTTCTAAGAGATAGTCTTTGGGAATGAGTGAAATCTCAAAGGACTTGTTTTTCTGGAGTTTCTTCATCATCTGAGCAACTGTGATTTTGTGTTTGCCCTTTTTCTCTTCATCTGTAATAGTTATGGGAGTATTGGGAATGCGGTAATAGGCCAACACCGTTCGATCTTTTTTGAGGGCTAGATTTTCATGGGTTTCCCTAATAGGATAGGTTAAGGTAATACTCATAGGACCTCCTTTTCTATAGTTTTGTTTTTTCAAAGACGATTTCTTCTACTGGCTCTATTCGGTCTTCATGATAGATCGCTCTTTTATTGAGCTTGAAATCCCAGAAGTAAATCAGGTAGTCCCCAATGAAAACGTGCATCTTCTTACCGTGTGGTTCGTACTCGGTATAGAATTTAGCAAGTTTATAGGGGAGGTACCAATAGAGCAGTAGTGAAATAGAGTGTGTGAATTTTGCGAGGGGAACCAGGATGAATCCTCCAAAGAGCAACATGGCTACAAAAACGAAGGTAAAGACAATGAAAAAGGATAGTTGCATTGGTGTTGCAAAATACCAAAGTCGAGTCCCCTTTTTTGTCTTGATTTCCTGGATCCAATAGGGGGCGTTCAAGCCCTTACTGTAGTCATAGAGTCTTTCTTCAGCCATACTTAAAGTCCTGAATCAATACCAAAGAGTCGTAGGAACCAGCCGACTACTTTTAGGATATCTTGTCCTTTTGCGATAGAGACAATGACGGCATAGAAACCAACGACTGAGAAGAGTTGAAGCCAAGAACTGTTTCGCCAAGCTTTAATAGCTAACAAAACAGCGATAGCGGTGAGAATCCAAATCCCATCGCCTTGGAGGAAGGTACGTAGATTGTCTGTATTCATAGAGTTCTCCTAATCTTTATCATTTGCGTAGTTGAGAGGAATAGTGTGTTCTAGTTTTGTGACATAGTAGCTCTTGTCTTTTTCTGAGAGCATGAAGGTGAAGTTTTCAGAGTGTGTCGTTCCTCCCACCTCAAAGGTTGCTTGGACATAAGCAATGAGATCAGTCCCATCTTTCTTAAGATAGGTGTAGTCAATCGTTTTAAAGGTTGTATTGGCCACAATAGCAACGTTCTTGGCAATGAGGTTGAGGTTATCTTGGTTAGTGGTATAGTTGGTGAAGAAAACTTTGAGGAACTTTTCAACCTTCTTGTGTTGACTGTCTGAGACGTGATCGTTAGCTGTTAATTGGAGTTGATCATCTTCGCTAAAGTGTCCAGCTTGTGAAGACTCAATCGCTGAGAACCAAGGGAGCCCAGAAACATAGTATTTTCCCTCTTTTTCATCAAAGGGAATATTAAATCCTGTTACCAGTTCTTTTTCCTCGGTGTCTTTGTCATGTTGAATTATTTCCTTGTATTTGACTTTGTAGGTAGCTACCTTACCTTCTACCGTGACTAATTGTGAGTAGAGCAAGGTACTTGGGTTACGTACTTGACCTTGTGCTTTGACGTCTGGAACGAAGTTATAGAAACTGTTGAGGTGTTCGACTTGTGCTTGTTGCTTATCCCCTTCTTGTGGGAGGGTGAAGTAGGCGTAGACATAGTCATTGAGGTAATACTGGAGCTTGTAGTCGTACTTACGATTAGTATCCACAGGCTGTGCCTTCTGTTTTTGAGTCGCTTCCACTTGAGCTTGTAGTGTTCCCACTTTATTTGAGAGTGTGATGGCACGGACGGATCCCATAAGACCAACAAAAAGGAGGAAAGTAATTCCTCCGAGAACAGCTATATTGACAGTCTTTTTTGTGGTGACTTTTAGCTTTGGTGGGCCACCTTTCTTCTCCACTTTTTTAAAGTTTGAGAGGTATTCCCTTGCCTTTAGTAAGTAACGTTTAGCTTTAATCATAGGACCTCCTTTTAGAGACTAGCGAGTTCAATGAGTTTAGAACCTTTAGCGTAGAGTCGCTTATTGGCTTTTTCAATCTCACTGTTGATGTAGTAGTAGCCTCGTAATTCATTGTGGAGTTGTTCGACTAATTCAGGTTTTAGGCCTTTGGCTTCTTCTTTTTTGAGAAGAGCGTTGAGTTCTCCAGCCTTGGTCCAAGCCTGTTTGTGGTCTTTCTTTTTGAGTAATTCTCCGAGTTCGTTGGCAACTTGTCCAACTTTGGTTTCAAAAATCGTTTTAGTAGCCATATCAATTTCCTTTCTAAATGTGTCGTGATTGTTTTTGATGGTCTGTTGAATGTAGGCAATGAGTGATGGACGCATCCGTTTATTGAGACTCAGAACCTGACCGTCTAGGGTGAAACAGGCATGTTCATAGTCGTAGAAGCCCCGGTCATCTGGAGGTTTTTCGGTACATCTTCCAGCACATTCATAGTAGAAGTCCTTGCCTTTTCTAAGGAGGATATACATGTTCCAAAACTCCTGGTCAGGAAGAAGGAGAAAGTCTGCTTGATAGATTTTCTTGAGCATGACTTTAGCCCTCTAGGAGGTCCTCGTAGCCTAGCGCTTGATAAATAAAGTCTGTATCAAACCAGAGCCAATCATTGATTTGAGTGTCGGTAGGGGTATTCCCAGAAAAGAGGTCTTCACAGATGGTGGTTAGGGTATCTATGCCACCACGTTCACGGACAGTGTTTAAGGTACTCAGTCCACCAGACCAGGCTTTAAAGTTGTTTAGTGAGTTGATTTCGACTTTGTATTCCATAAGAGATTTCCTTTCTAGTGTTCATAGTGTTTGTTGGTTTTGAGGAGTCTTAAGATAGCCTCCCCACGATCAGTGATTTCACCGCTATTTTGAATCATTTTCATGTATTCTGTTTGCATGATTTTGTCTGCTTCCGTAACGAGTGCGAGAGAGTTTGCGACTTGATAGGTTAACCAGCGAATGGTCCGTTCGATACTGTAGGGTTGTGGATTGGTTGAGAGTTTTAAGGGTTCGACCCCTCCAAAGAGTTCTTGCCACTTTTCATCGGGCTTATAGGCTCCAAAACGGGTGACACCATCATAGACTTGGATTTCCTTATTCACGATACCTCTTGCGATTTCTCCGAGGTCCACCCCATTGATGTATTCCTCCACAACACCTTGGGCTTTCTGGTCTGAAAAGCGTAGTTCGTAGCGGTTCCAGATACCAAAAATCTCCAAGGATTCTTCCAAGGAGATATTTTCCATACGGGCGATTTCGTATCGTTTTTCATAAAAGTTGAAGTAGAGCTGACTTTGACGACTCCCAAAGTAAAGGGAAAGGCCGTGATTGGCTTCCATATCGTCGTTATCGGTGAAGGAACCCCCACCTGTGATGTTCCATTTTCGAATGGTATCTAGGACAATTTCTTTGGCATAGAGCTTATCAATGAGTTTTGGGATCTGGATATGTTCATCCTCGTGTCCATAGCCTTTATAGGGCTCGTCTAGGGCGATATCAAGGCGTTTTACCCTGACATCTTCGTAGGCATAGAGAATGTTTTGAAGAAAGGTTTGCCAAGAAATACCCTTGTGTTCTAAGAGGAGTTCCATCTCCCGACAGCCTTGACCAGAGAGTTGAAGACAAGTTTGGTAGTTATTGGTCGCAGACTTATCAAAGAAATCGAAAATCCAAATGTTTCCCCGTTGCCACAAGTGGGTATAATTCATAAGTCGTGTTTCTTGGTCAGTAAATTCGCTTAAGTGACAAAAAAGAAAGTTCTCACAGAAAGCTTCTAAATCTCGCAAACTAGGGAAGGTTAGTCGCAAGTAGTCGATGTGAGCCCTGAGACTGTTTCTGTGACACTCTTGATAGTAACCGAGTTTTTCTTTGAGTTCTCGGAACTTGTCAATGGTGAGACCTCTTTCCCCTGATTCATAGGAGCGGTAAGTTCTTATGGGTAAGTTAACTGCCTGTGCAAAGGCTTTTTGGCTAAGGCCTGTTTGTTTTCTGAAGTTTTTGATCTGAAAGGGACTCATTTTAGTCATTCATGGGAACACCTCCTTTTGACTAAGTGACACATTTTTTGGACCAAAGTGACACACCTTCTGAATTCTGAAATCCCAACTCCCACAAGGAATGAGGAGGGGTGGACGAGGCACTTTGGCCAAATGTAACCCCCCTATTAGAAATCGGGGGTTGAAGTCTCATCATGGGCTAGGAACTTCGGGCTACGGTCTGCGCCTGACCTGTGGTCAGGCTTGCCCTTGCCCTTGTCCTAGCCCATGATGACCAAGTGTCGCTTCAACGGCTTTTGGATAAGATTTGCGTCCTTCCTCCTCAAAGTGGATAAGAATTTCAAGAAGAAGTTCTTCTTGAAAAGGGTCGACTAGAATGGCAGAGTCTGAACGTTCGAAAACAATGCCTTGTTCTTGCAAGAGATAGATAATCTTTCGCAGCGTCGCCATTTTGAGGTCTTGTTCCTCCGCAAATTCTTTGAGTGGTCTTAGGTTAGTATCAGTGTTTAGAGCCTCTTCCTCCTCTATTGGTTCAATCCTTTCTGGCTGTGAGTGGTTTTCTCCAAAGACTTCAAATTCTTCGCCATCATATTCCATAATAGGGATTTTAGAGTAGGCATCATAGAAGGAGAAGCCTTGGTCGAGTGGTACGTAAGGGGAGAAGAATTCACCAGCTAAGTCCCCGTTATTAGCAATATAGCCTCGTCCTTTAACTTTGACGCCATTGATTTCATCAAGCTTTTTAAACTCTTTGGTTTTATTGGCATCTCCAAACATCATATCGTAACCTGTTGATTCTAGGTGCCCAACTGAGAGGCGTTTCATAAAGTTATCCCGAAGGGCTGTCTTGATGAATTCACCGTCAGGCCGTTGCATGGCAAAGATGATAAAGACGCCAGCTTGACGCCCTTCTAGGACGAGCTGAGAGAGGTATTCCATGAGTTCAGACTGGAGGCTATAGTCACGGTCAATCTTGGCCATAAGAGCTGCCCACTCGTCGACGAGGATGAATTTGGGTGTCATGCCGTAGTGTGTAAAGTTCTTCCCAGCTTGAAATTTGGGTGAGTTAGACATGAGCTCGTAGCGTTTTTCCATGAAGGCGACGTTTTCTTTAAAACACTGAATGATATCTTCTTTGCTTGTATAGACACGACCATGAAAGACGGGAATCTTTTTGAGCCCAGCCAGGTCAGAGTTCTTTGGATCACAGATATCCACAAAGCCAATTTTAGCGAGTGCATAGATAATGGTCATAAGGACTACGGTTTTACCGCCACCAGTTCCCCCACCAATGAGCAGGTGAGGCTCTTCGATATAATCCCAAGTGACGTCTGTCATAAGTTGGAGTTTAGAGCCCTTGACCTCGACCTCATTAATGGTGATACGACTATCAATGCGGTTGATAGCAATGTCATAGGTGATAAACCGTTTATCAAAGGTTTTATTACGAAAGTCCCCATTAAACATGACTTCAAGAGTCGAGCCAAGATTGAGAAAAACGGTCCTGAAATTTATTGCCTTCTAAAATAAGACGAACTTCAATCTTGTAGCGAGATTGTTTCAAGTAGACCTGAGGAAGGACAATCTTTTCAATTGTTTTATTCTCACGCCTGATATTTTTAATCAAATAGAGGTTATTTTCTATCAGGAAGCGAGACAAAATTCGTAGGCTATTGAGCTTTTGGAAGAAGACGATTTTCTCGTAGCACATGCGATTCAGTAGGTAAGCCACCAGGCAAGAAGCAACAAGAACACCCCCAATAAAATAACCTAGTGGTAAGGGATGGTCCTTCAATTCTTCTAGGTTGACATAGCAATAATTTCCAATCGCTAACAAAGAAGGGAACCACCAGATAAACCAGGTGATTCCCCTAATATGACGATAAAAGGCTCTAACTCTTATCCCACGATAGGTAAAGAGTTTCATAGTGCATCACCTCCTAATTATCCTTTTTGTTATCTAGAGGTTTGTTTTCCTTAAGAGATGTCCCTCCATTCTTTTTCTTGATTTTAGAAGCAAAGAGCTTGTAAATATCATTGCGGTTAACGTGAGTATGGGTGATCACAATATCTTCCAGCTCTACCTCTTCTCGGTATTTAATGCCTAAGTCTTCAATTTCAGACTGGGCCATATCGGCAATAGTGAAAAAGAGGGTTTCATGTTGGACAGAAGAGTGAATTGCCACAACAATTCCACGGATTTCTCCTGTGTTGACTTGGACGAATGAGCCGTCGGGATTGCGTTGAGTGCGGTCTTCTTCAAAGATGATATCAGGCCCTTCAATGCCACGGAAAGAGAGTTTTCCAAGGACTTCAGGAACGTTTAGACCATCTGTAATAACACGGTAGGTCTTGTCCGCAATTTGTAGTTTTTCTCCGTAGTTTAATCCAATTTTAGCCATATGTAATTCTCCTTTACTTTCTTATTTTTAGGACCAATTTTTCCGCAAAGACATTGAGAGCTGGGGCGACTGAGTTCCCGTTTAGAGCTGTGTCTGAGAGAAAAACAGGATTGACGGCTTCTACGAGAGAATCTTCTGGGAAGACCGTTGTAGAAGCAGGTGTGATAACGTGGAAAGCCCCGTGTTTCTCGCTATTAAGAATATGACGTTGGTATTTGCCTTCTTTGCCAAAAATAAAGCGAGGGGCGTTCCCTAATTTTTCGTAGTAGGCAGGGCCGATAAAGTCTGGTTTCATGACAAGTGTTTCTGGAATCATAAGTCATTTCCTTTCTGATTTTGAGCAAAAGAAAAAGAGTTAAGCTAATTGCTTCACTCTTGAGTAGTAGTGGGTAAATAGTTTACGTTTAAACTGTCGACTATAGAACTGAATATCACCGCTAGGGTAGTTGTTTCTGCGAGCTTCTAGGACTAAATGATCGAGGTCAAGAAGTGCTTGTGTATAGAGTTTTGCTTGTAGTTTAGGCGAGTAGCTAAACATGGCATAGGTGAATTCATAGTTATCATAGAGACGTTTACATTGTAATGCGAAAAAAGTTAGTCATAATTTCTCCTTTATTGTAAGCGTAAAAAAGCTACTAAGATATAAGGAAGACTTAGTAGCTTGAGAGTAAGTCCATCTCAAAAGATAGACAGCAGTAAAGAAAAGTTGTTTGGTTGGAAAGATCCCTCTTTCCACGGTGGCAACGTTTAGCAAGGTGCATTGCATCAATTACCATCGCTTGCCCGGCCAATCTCTTTAGGTAGTCATTGTCATACCCAAGGGATTCTCTTACGCAAACTTGCGCAACCAGTTCACTTTACTATTCGGCAAAAGTGCTAAATGTCCGAAATGCGTGGAAGCCCACAAATACTTGTTTTTATCTTCACTTCAACCATCAATGGACTTGACTTTTCTTATTCAAACAATTACAATAAAGGTACGAAGTTTAGTGTAGTTTGATAGTCAGTCCTCTGGTTGTCAGACGCACTTTTTATTTAATTGTCAATGATCATAATGCTGAAAGTTTGGCGTTATTATTTTTAAAACCTATATAACTATCAGCTATATTTAAATTATATAACCATCAGTTATATATGTCAAGGGATAATTTGAAAAATGGAAAAATATTTTTTTAGAGGTTAAAAATGGAATTTTTCGGAACGCTTAAAAAGACCTTAGAAAACAAGCAGGCCTAACGCAAGTTGATGTGGCAGAAAAACTAGGAATTTCGCAACCAGCCTATGCTTCATGGGAACGTGGAGTAAAAAGCCAACACAAGACAATCTAGTCAAGATTGCACAGATTTTTAAATGTATCAGTAGACTATTTAGTTGGGAATTCAGAAGAAGAATAGATGAATTAGATAATATTGAATTACTTTTTCCGTATGAATTCAAAAGGTTTGACTGAGGAAGAGAAAGAAATATTCAAAAAGAACTAATTGAGTTTATGGAAGAACGGAAGAAAAACTTTAAAAATAAATAAAGTGGGTTGGATATAATCAATGAAGGTAGTTAAATCACTTATTAGAAAATTTAAAAATCAATAAAATGATGGCAAATATTAACTTTGATAAAGAAGATAGACGAACGCAGAATAATAGAGAAAGGCTAGCTAAAGAGGCATTTGAGTTTTGGTATGATAATTTAAATGAAAAAGAGTTCACTACGTTAAGAAGCATAGTTGATAATTTTAGTTATTATTCGTTTACTAGAGTAGGAGATAGTTTTTGAAAAGTTATCAAAAACTATTGCTTTTAAGGAGGTCTTCAATCCTGAAAAACAGTGTTCATGCCATTAAAAACACAATAATAGGACGGAAACATCTATAGGAATTTTTTTCTCCCATTTATGAATGCACTGGGGATAGATAGCATGCATACTTCATTAGATAATTCAGATAGGTGGTTAAAAATTATATAGAAATTCAAAATAAGTATGAAGGAATAAAAAGCAGAGAATGATAAATTTTTTAGACGAGGAGAATAATTTACAAATTGAAATCAATCAATTAAATGAAGAAATTAGGTCAGGGTGTATATACAAAAGAAGAACAGAGTGAAAAAAAGAGATAGAATAAGAGAAATAAAAAGACAGAAGGCAATTCAATCAGAAAAACAAACTAGATTAAATACTGTAAGAAAACACCATGGATTTGATATAGATTCAGAAAATGTTGTAATAGTAGATGATTTTTTTATGTAGCGGTTCTTCCTTAAATAAATTTCTAAGTGATACAAAAATTTATATAGAAAATATTGATAAGAAGTTTTTATTTTGTATTTCTAGAAGTATTAGAAGAAGCTAGAATTGAAAATTGAAGAGTCAATACTAAGAGAAAATATTAGTGAAAAAAAGTAATAATTATTTACGTCAATAAATCGTTGAATTATGAACAAAATGTGTTACAAAGTGAAGAAAAATCAGAATTTAGAAAAAAATAAAAACAGAACTTTATGAAAGATATAATATTAAAGACGATGCTAACTATAAAGTTAAGACTCATGTTGCAAAGTTATTTAAATGCTCCAAACACAAATTATGGTTTTTATCAAATAAAACACAAGAAGAAGGATGGAAGTATCCATTTCCTCGGTCGAAAAGGGATAGAAATGATTACTAAAGTGAGCTATAAAGAAAAGAAAATTTTTAAAGTTAATAAAGGATGAATCATTCGAAAATGTATTGAAAAAATGAAGTATAATATGAAACTACTGGATCCACAAATATACTATAACTTAGATTTACTTAAGAAAAAAAGGATTATTAAAAAGTTAGTAAATATTTATATAAAATAACGATTAAAAGGTCGTCTGGTATTGATATTTGATATGTTCAAAAACGTGAATATATGACAAACAAACAAAAAGCAATTTAATATTAATCAAGATTTTTTTGAAAAACTATTTACCTAAGAATGAAGATATGATAGAATAAACTATGAACGACTAGTATTGCAGCCATTGCTGTTCTAATGGTATCTCAATTTATAATACCGTAAAGGCATTATTTTATATTGAGATAAATCTCAATTAAAAAGTAGTCGTTTAGTTATGGATTTAAAGAAGTATAGAGATAATTTAGTTCAACAAGAGCTTCCTGTTTTTATGATACTTATCATGTAAAAAAACGTTTCGAATTTCTGGAAGTATTAATTTTTTATTGACAATAATGTTAGCTATTATAAAATCGAAAAACATAGAAAAAAATTTTTAGTAACTCTCAAAGATGGAGAAGAAATAAAGAAGAAACATTATCGTAAAATTTATACAGCTTCTTCTAAATTAGCATACATACAAAAATGGATTTTGGATAACATACTAAGCAAACTCTCTCCTTCAGAATATGCACATGGTTTTGTGAAAAATAAGTCTCTTCTTTCCAATGCAAAAGAACATTTAAGAGAAGAAGAAAGCTGGCTTTCTTAGAGTGGATATTTCAAATTTTTTTGACTCTATTTCATATGAGTCTGTTGAAAAAATGTTTCAAAGCTTCGGCTACTCAAAATCTGCTAGCAACATATTAGCTTCTTTATGTTGCCATAATGGTTTTCTAAGACAGGGGTTTTGTACAAGCCCTACTCTAGCAAACTTATATTTGAAGGAATTTGATACTACTATATCAAATAAAATAAAAGCATATTCTGATTTAAAAGTAAGATATTCTAGATATGCAGATGATCTTTTTCTCAGGAATAAAAACTGGAAACGATATGCAAGTTATTAATAAAATTAAACAAATTTCGGGATTTTATTTAAAAATATTCTTTGAGAATAAATCGATCGAAGTTATCAATACAGGATAAGAAGCGAAAGAGAATTACAGGCCTATATATTGAAGGAACAAAAGTAAGTGTCTCCAAAACTTATATAAAAAACTGGAACGAGAAATTTATTTTTGTGAAAAAAATATGGAATTACTACACACTTAAATCATATTGGAAAGTTAGATAAAATGAATTTTTTTATAAATATATGATGGGAAGGTGTGCCTTTGTTAAAATGGTAGAGCCGGAATCTGGAAAAATATTTAATTGAAAGGCTCCGTAGATTATTTGAAGATTATTTATAAGTAGACAATCGTCTACTTTTTATACAATTAACTCAACCAAATGGGTTTAGTTTTTACCATTCATACTTAAAGGAGGTAATATTCTTTGGATGAATTCTATACAAGAGTAAGTAATGCAACAAAAAACAGACATTATATCAGTTTATGAAAGACCAAAATATTTCCTTACTGAACTATCGTTTTGATTATTTTTCAATTCTGTATTCAAATAAACAATATTCAAGTACTTCCTCATCATTTCTCAAGTCATAAAATTGAAGGACTAACAGTAGTTGATGAATTGGGAATCAGCTTCTCTTACGAAAAGAGATAATCCAAAAAGTAAAACAAAATTTTACCTTATGTCACGAATTAGGCACTTTATGCTTAAACATGATGGAAATTATTTTTGCAGAATCAATTGATAATCAAGAGAACTTGCTAGAGCGAGAGACGAATATCTTTTCAGCTGTGGTATTGATGCCAGATATTGTCCTATTATCAAAAATCTACTATAGTAGTGATACTTTTTATCAAGTACAAAATAGTCTCGAAGTTTCAAAACAGGCTTTATTCTATCGACTTTTAGATTTTCTAAGAGGACAATATTCTGATAGAAAAGGAGAAGTCACACAAGCAATTGAGAGTTATATTGAAGGGAAGAATGCTTCTATTTTTCGTTTGCTTCATGATATTAGAGAACAAATTATCGAGGAATTCAATCAGTTTCAACCTTCCCTTATTAATCAGGTTAAACAGAGGGTGAGTAAAGTAGGTTTTACAACAAGTCAAGAATATCCAGATTTATTGAATCAAGATAACTGGAAAGTAATCAAAGCAAGTAGTGTCAATTTAAAGACGTGGCTTGTTTATAACAAAGGTAAGTCAATTGCCTATGTTTGGGATAAAGATAAATTTTCGGATGAAGAAGCAAAGAAAAAAGCAGAACTACAATTATTATTAATGTGAGGTGAACCATGTATCAACCAGAAAAATTAAAAGCTCGTAGAAAAGAGCTAAAATTAACCCAAAAGGATATAGCAGATCAATTAGGTATTAGTTATCAAGCCTATTCAGCATGGGAACGTGGAGTGAAAGAACCATCCAAGGAAAAAGTACAACGACTAGAACAAATACTCAGAGTACCAAAAGGCTATTTTACAGAGATTGAGATTGTTCGTCTGTATAATACATTGTCGAATAAAGGTAAAAATCAAGTAGTAGAATATGCTCGTAAGTTGGTGCAAAAAGAGAAAACTCAACAAGTAGTATCAGTTTCAGAAAATCTCTATGAGTACCATGTATACGAAAAAATGTCTGCTGGTATTGGTGCATCGGTTTACGATGATAGGGACTATGATATTGTCTACTTTGATGAAGAACTAGCTCATGATTTTGCTTCATGGGTATCTGGAGATTCCATGGAACCCAAATACCATAATGGTTCAGTAGCCCTTATCCGTGAGACAGGTTTTGATTATGATGGAGCAGTATATGCTGTAGTATGTAATAACCAAACCTATATTAAACGAGTTTACCGTGAAGAAAATGGTTTGCGGTTAGTTTCTATTAATCCAAAGTACAGGGATATCTTTATCTCCTATGATGAAGATCCACGAGTAGTAGGAATTATTGTTGGGAATTTCAGGCCTTTGGAGAGATAGCTTATGGGCTATTTTGATTATTCATGAGAAACAAAGTCTAATAATGCACTTAAAGATATTAGGCGATTATTTTTAAATGGAATTAGCTTATGAAAAACTTTCTAAATTTAAAGCAATTGTAAGTGTGATATGTTATTTTTGATAAAATAAAAAAAGTAAATCTGCAAACGAGAAAAATAGTGAAGTTGGTGAGGAAATGAAGAAATGGGTGGAAATTCAATACTAAATAAGGCTAAAACATTCAGAAAAATACAGATGAATGGTACACAGATAGAAAAAAACAATAGAAAAAGAAGTGATTAATTATAAGCAACAACTTATAGGTAAAGTTGTGTTATGTAACTGTGATAATCCCTATAAATCAGAATTTGTAAAATACTGTAAAGAATTTTGACAAATTAGGTTTGAAAAACTAATTAGTACGTCTTATTCAGGAAATAATCAACTTAATCTTTTTGATGAAGATATAAACGAAAATACTGCTTATGTCTTTGAACTTGAAACTTATCCTTTTGAAACAGATGAAGTAACTTATGACGAAGTAGATGAGTACTTGTACAATACAGCAAACATCAATTATTTGAAGGGAAATGGAGATTTTAAAAAGTGAAGAATGTATAGAGTACTTGAAACAATCCGATATTGTCATAACAAATCCTCCATTTTTCTGAATTTAAAAATCTATTCTCATTACTAGAAATATATGACAAAGATTATCTCCTAATAAGTAATCAAAATGCAATTACTTATAAAGAAATATTTCAAGTATAAAAATGGTACAAGCCGTGTAGGTTATCATTTCAGGGGATATGGCTTTTTAAGGTCCCGAAGGAGACTCCACCAAGGAAAAACAAGATTTTGGGTTGATGAATCTGGACAGAAATGGAGAAGTCTAGGTAATGCAATGTGGTTAACTAGCTTAGAAGTTAAGAAAAGTCTTAAAAAAACTGCATTTAAAAAGTAGATATAAGGAAGAGGCTACCCTAAATATGATCAATTTGATGCGATACATGTTAGAAAAAGTTGCAGAGATCCCTGTGGATTATGATGGTATTATGGGGTTCCACTAACCTATCTAAAGTACCATAACGAGGAAGTATTTGAAATAGTAGGTGAAGCAAACCATGGTTCTGATAATGAATATGACTTGTTTAAACCAAGTATCAATGGAAAGGATACATTTAAGAGAATTTTTGATTCGAAAGAGAAAAAGAAAAAGCAAAATTTAGAATATTAGATTTATTTTTGTGGTGCGGGAGCAGATGTCATATGGACTACACAAAAACCCAAATTTTTGAGACTAAGGTAGCACTTGATATTAATGAAAAATTGGCCCAATCTTTTAAAGCTAATATGCCAGATACAAAAGTAATTATTGGTGATATCAGAGAGCTTTTCGGTAAAAGAAGAAATTATAGAACTGTCAAAACAAAATGATATAAATATGATTGTAGGTGGCCCTCCTTGCCAAGGCTTTTCATTAAAGGGGAAAAAGTTAGGCCTAGAGGATCCTAGAAATTTTTTATTTGTGGAGTATTTAAAAATTGTTCAGGAGCTCCAACCTCAAATTTTTCTGATTGAGAATGTAAAGAACTTGATGTCAACTTCACAGGGGTGGTTTAAAAATCAAATTATCCAAGAGATAACTCAAATGGGCTATTATGTAGAAGTAGATGTACTAAAAGCTAGTAATTACGGAGTGCCTCAAAATAGGGAAAGGGTATTCTTTATTTGTAGTAAAGAAAAGAAAATTAGCTTACCTACTCCTAGAAAGGGGACCTCATACGTAACTGTAAGAGAAGCGATAGGAGATTTAGCTTACCTGAATTCAAATGAAGGAGAGTTCGAACAAGAGTATGTGACGACTGCTCATAGCTCGTATCAAAAAATGATGAGGAAGTGTAGCGTTAAATTATTTAACCATAAGGCTTCAAATCATTCTAAGATTGCCATAGAAAAATTGAGTATGATTCCTCCAGAAAAAGGAAAGGAGTGCCTTCCAAAAGAGTTACATGGGAAACAAAAGTTTAACTCAACTTGGGGGAGATTGGTCTGGGATGAGCCGTCACCAACTATTGATACTCGGTTTGATGCTGCTTCCAATGGCAAAAATAATCATCCTTTTTTAAACCGATCCATTACTGCTAGGGAGGCTGCACGTCTCCAATCTTTTGATGATAAATTTATTTTTTATGGGAATAAAGTAGATATTAGAACTCAAATTGGAAATGCAGTACCCCCTCTTTTAGCAAAAGCAATTGCTGATCAAATTGAAAACGAATATTTAAATTAAGGAGATAATACATGAATGCACAGATGGCATATCTTTTAGGTATGGTTTTAGGAAACGGGGAAATTCAAAGGAATGCTACTGAAACAACAATAACGATTGAGATTCCTCACAAGAATTTACAAGATGATGAAGGATTGGAAGTGTCAATCTATGTAAAAAGTAGTTTAGCAGACATAAGAAACGTTATTGAACCTTTGATTGGAAATACATTACCAATCACTCAAACTGATAGAGCTACTCAAATTTCTTTTACTAAGTCTAATGAAGATTATACAATGCGAGAGATTGTAAGGTTTATTGGTGGTGGAGTGCATCATTCTACCATGAAGATGAATGATGAGTTATTTAGGATATCACCTGATGAAAAGAAAGAATTATTGAGAGGGGTTGCAGATGTTACAGGTTATATACGTAGAAGTAATATGGCCTATGGTCAAGAGGGATGCATAGAGTTTATATTGAAATATCGGGGAATTGGCAATTTGTAATTGATGTAGCTAATATGTTAAAAATCTTTAGACATTCCTGTGCAAACAATTGATTTTGGTCATCCTAATTTTCGAGATTCAAACTTAAAAAAATATAATGAAGGAAAACATAACTACTGGCAAAAGGAGCATCAAATTAAGATTTTCGCTAATGAATTTTTACCAATAGGATTTAATATTGTACATAAGCAAAGAGCTCTTCAGAATTATGCAGAAGAATTATTGATTATGTGGATGAGAATAAAACACATAAGTTTTTATTGGGAAAAAAACAAGTTAGAATAAGAAAAACCTATTCATCCTATGGAAAAACTCTGAGAGATTACCAGACATCATAAGAGGTAAACATTTTGATTCTTGGACGCAACTTGCGGAGATTCTAGGATATGGTAAATAATGTAAGCAAAGAAGAGGAGCTATACCCAGATATGCGTAATTGGCTATCTTCTTATTTGAGTAATAAATATAAAAATGACTGTGAAAACGATAGTAGTTGACTGTCACCTATTTATCTAGATTCTGTTCTTGAGCAGTATGATGTTATTCAATATTTCCCACAAACTGTAGGGTTGAAAAATTCAAATAGATGTTTTAGGAATTGTAAAATGGAAGAATCAAGCGAAAATCTTCTTTATTGAAGCTAAAAAAACAGCCTTAACCCTTCAGAATCTAGGTCAATTGCAAATATATTGTAAATTGTGCAATCCTGAGGAAGCATTTTTGTTATCATCAAAAATCTCGGAGCACTAGAAAAAGTTATTATTCATTTAAATAGAGAAGATATTCTTGATTTTGGTTCTGGGAAAACAATCAAAAATAAATGTCGCAAAATGGGATATTAGTAGAAAAACAATTTCACAAGAATCAAGATTACCCAAGATTTAAAAAGTAGCGTAGTTGAGCAATCTCTATGAAGACCATAAAAATGTTTATAAGTCCTTGAAATATTTAACTAGAAGTGTTTTTAATTAAGTATGATAAATACAACTTTTTAAAATTAACTAAGAACACGGGCTATAAAAGCCAAGTTTTTAGAATAAGATAGTGTTTAAATTGAAGTGTTGTGAAATAATATTATATTTGATTAAACAAGAAAAACGCTAATTTAATAGCGTTTTTCTTTTGCAGAAGTTATATTTAAAAATTGCATAATTCTTTTATTATGGCATTTCTATTCAATATAGCTCGTCTTTACTAGGCTCAATAATTTCAGTATAAAAAAATTTTTCAACTTGAGATATCAAATAAGGTTTTGAAGCATCTGGTGTTTGAATTAATAGTTCGTTGAATGAGTTGAGAGATGTTATATCATTTATAGAAATGTTAAAAGCCTTAGACTTACAAAGTGCCATCATTTCATTTCCAAAAATGTCTTATTTTTCAGTATTTTTGATCATTAAAAAAATATTCTTTTGAATCAAAATTTCAAAGTTTTTGATGAATTCATAAAGATTTTTCGTATTGTTCTTCTAGATTTGGCATTGTGTATCCTTCCTACCTATGGATATATAGCTTAATTATAAAGTTAGCTACCACTTTTATAGTATTCACGTTTTTATACCTGAGATATTGACTATGATAGCACCATCTTTTGGTTTGATAGTTTATAGTTGAATTTGTAACATTAGTACCCTAATAATTTAAATGTACTATTTTTTTCTATTACCTGTAAAATTTTCAGCTTAACCATGATCGATAATACCTTTATCTTCTTTTTAATATTCACCATCTAGAGACCTGATTTGTAAAGAATGGCAAGCAACTAAAATAATAGAGCTTTATAGAAATAGAAACAGAATAACAGTTTTTATTTTTATATCCCCTCAAACCGAGAATATTTTTATCATATTTAATATAAATGTATCTCTATAAGAGAAAAGTCGAGTGAAATATACTTTTAAGATATTTTTTTACAAGGATAGAAAAAAATATCTTAAAAAGTGGTACAATATTCGAAAATATAAAGAATTTAGAATTTATACTGAGGATTAAAATTATGGTAAGTAAAAGCCATTGTCTCACAGCAAGATATCATGAATTTTCTAGATGATTCATATAAAAATATTAAATGGCGTTCCTATGGTTAGTAAGCCAATCGATAGTTTTTGCAGATGATTATTTAAGTAAATATGATTCCAAAGAAAAAGCTTGCAAAGAAATGTTAAACAAACAAATGATAAAATGTACCACGTCAGGAGTTGTTAGTGGATTAGGAGGTATTATTACTTTGCCAGTAGCAGTACCTGCCAATATTGCGAATGTATTATATGTGCAGATGCGTATGATAGCTTGTTGTGCATATATGGCGGGGTATGATTTAAAAAGTGATCAAACCCAGACATTAGTTTATGCTTGTTTAGCTGGTGTTGCAGTCAATCAGATATTAAAGAAGGCTGGAATTAAGCTAGGAGAAAAAGTAGCAATAAAGATGGTGGAGAAAATCCCTGGGAAAGTACTTATCTCGATTAATAAGAAAATCGGTTTCAGATTAATTACTAAATTTGGAAATACAGGGATTGTTAATTTAGGGAAATTAGTTCCAGGTGTAGGAGCTGTAGTTGGTGGAGTATTAGACTATTTAGAAACAAAAATTATTGCAGAAAGAGCATATAAATGGTTTTTTTGAAAATAATTTTTGATGAAAAAAATAGTAATATAGAAACAAAGAAATTACAGAATTAAGAAATCATCTTCACTACAAAGATTCTTAGATGAAAAATACTTTAAATATTTTACTGAGCTAAAATATTTGATGAATAAAATATTCAAAGCATTTCGAATTTATTATACGAGATGCTTTTTGTGTTTATGTGATTTCGTTCTAAAAAAATACTAATAACAATAAGTGAGACATTTCATTTGTGTATTTTCTAGTTTTGCCGTAATAAGCAATAGTAGTTAGAGAGTTCTAAAGGAGTTTACAATTATGGGTACTGTTATATACAGAACAAAAACACTCGCACCCTACGCTGAGTACAGTAAATATTGGAATGAGTATACTCAGGAAAGAGATGAAGTTATTAAATATGTTTATAATAAAGTTAAGTATTCAGATCGTGGATTACGTGGATTAAGAAATACGACAACCCGTCACGAAAAAAAGATAGATGGACAATAGGAGATGACGATTTCCTGATTGGTTATATCAATATGTACATTCTACGGATTATCTAGCGAAGGTAAGAGAATTGTAAAACAATGGAGAGTGAAGAAATACCTTTCTGATATAGAAAAGCCATAAGGAACAGGGACACTATGTTGATGAAGAACAGAAACTAGTTGTTACGAACCATGAGGTCAAAAATTTTTAACGAGTCTACAGAAATCCCTCAGTGGATGGATATCACTGGATTAGTGAAAGAAGCATATAATCGAACTCGTATTTCACCTAAATTTATGGAATCTGTGAGAAATAAATTCGAAGATGGTGAGATAAATTATGACAAATTACAGTCGATGGCTACTAAAAAAATAAAGTAATAAAGAAACAAAGAGAAAAAGAAAAGAAAGAGAAAGAAGAAGCTGAAATATTTGGCCGACTGTTTGTAAAACTTCGCAAGAATTTGGTTGAAGTAAAGTCTAAACTAAGCCAAGAAGCAAGTGAAGATATTGATTTTTCTTATTGGATTAATAGATGAATCAGAGATAAGTCGTACTAGTTATTATTATTTATATAAAGAGGCTCAGGAGATTATTTTTAAAGGGAAAAGATGGACAGTGAAATGGACTACGTGGCTAGAATACATTTAAAGAGAAAAACAATGATAATGTTAGAAAAGAATTAGTTGATTTTTGTTTAAATGGTTCTAAACAATATCTAGCACTTGGCTGGAGTAGATTAAGTAGTGATATTAAAAAGATGATTTTCAAGAATACTACAATCGAATAAAAAGAAGAGAGTGGTAGAGCAAACTCTGCAATAAATGTTTTTAGAGATACAAAGGCTGATGATCTATTTTGTACACGAGACTTAAATGGAAATTATTGGATTTGTAGGGTAAGGTCACAAGTTGAGGTAGTATGTGATGAGTACTTGGATATTGGAGCAATCATACCTGTAGAGGCTTATAATATTGGAATGCAAGTTCCAGGTCAAATCAAATCTTCTTTCAATAGACCTCGAGGATGAACAGTTGAAAGAATTCATGATGAAAATAATAATAGAATACTCAAAGAAGATTTTCAATCAGATGTCAAAGAGTAAATTTTATAAGGTTATTCCATTTGAGGGCAGTCTTCTAGATAATTTACCAGATTTTGATTTAGAGGAACTTGTTATTTCCTATCTCCAAATAAAAGAAAACTACTATGTTCTATCCAATTCAATTGCAAATAAATCTACTACTATTAAGATTGAGTGTGAAATGATTTCGAGGGATGTTGATAACCCTAGAAAAGCAGTAGTTCAAGTGAAGGGGAGAAAAGCAAAAGAACTTGATGCATTAGAGTTTAAACAATATGTTGAGAAAGGATATATAGTCTATCTATATGCACCACTTGTAATTAATCTAGATCAGCTTAAGAATGTAGTTCGGATAACAGATAAAGACTTATTGGATTTCTATAAGAACAATAAGTCGATTCTTCCAGCATCTATTACTCAATGGGAAGACTTGTTTATTGATGTTATATAATTAATAAGGAGACATCAACTTTAATTAAAAAAAGGTAGAGAAAAAGGTAGAGATTGAATTGAAATACAGTGCAATATATCGCATTCGACAAAAAGAAAAAAACGCTTGAAATCAGCGTTTTTCTTTTGTATTGATTCGTATTGAATCCTTTATTTAACTTCAGTAACTCTAAATTGAATAAGAGTTTATTGTATATAGGAGATGGTTTTGTTTCCTTGGATAAATAGAGTGGTTGATGTAGTGTGGTGTACCATTTTTGTTTTAAACAATATAAGTTTGAGACTAAGGAAATAACTTCTTTGTCACGATTAAGTTGTCTACTCGGATTTCCCAAACATGCAATAACTAAATCGGCTTCTGATGCAGATTTTGAAGATAAAAATCACTATCTGACTCAATAGGATTACTTACATGATTAAGGATACTAGGATTAGTACTTTTAAAAGCAAAAAGATTTGCCATCGGTATTTTTCCATATCCCCAACTTTTAGCGTAACTGACACATTTATTAATTGTAGGGTCGTCCTCTTTTTCATCAGCTGTAGAAGGATTCAGACCAATAAACAAAACTGTAGGTTTAGTATCATCCCAATTACGAGAAAGTAAGTAACGATATTTTTCTATCTTCAGATAATACAGTAACTTAGCTAGTTCTTAGAACGTTAATTTGTTAGTGGATAGCAGATTACAAATGAAAGCATTTTTGTAGTTTGCAAAATTCTTTTTGCACTCTTCAATTACACGCTGTCACTGTCCTATATAATGTAAAAATATATAAAAAGTTGTTAAGTTCACTAGTAGTTAAATCCCTTTAAAAATCAGTATTTATGATGATAACGAGTCTAAAAAAATTCTTGGAACGAGTTTTGCATGTCTATTATAACAGCAAATAATAAACTTTCGGGAAAATAGTTATTTTTCCGAAACTTATTCAATATTGGGGACGATACAAGTAGATAATCGTATCCATAATTGCCACTGAATACATGAAAAAAGCACTTTAGTTGATAGTAACAGAATGTGTGTTATCAGCTAAAGTGCTTTTGTTAAATTGCTACATGCTCAAAAAAATTTTTCTCTTGCCTCATTTGAATCTTCCATTTTGAAAATCCTTATAAAATCAAGATAGTCTGAAAATCGTTCTTCTGGGATACATATTAATAATTCTCCAACATTAGTTTCAGATTGATTCAGGCCCCAGTCGTTTAGTATTCCAACTAATTCATCAGAAATACGAATATCACGTTCTCTAATTTCATCAAGTCCCCAGTTGTTATTACTTTGAGAAAGTTCAAGTAATATACCAACTTTAGATTTCCTATAGCTTTCTTTTTTCTTAGCAAAGTATCCATTACTTGCGATAATATTGAGCCTCTTTTCGAAGGGAATCTTATTTCCAATATGTTCAATCAATTCTTTGACTTCAGAATCTGAATTCGTTGGAAAATAACTTGATTGCCATTTTTGAGGAAGGATATGCTCAATCTCCCATTTTTCTGGTAATAACTCTGATTGATGTTGATAAGCTATGATCTTTAAAATCATCCTAACTGTATTACGATGCGCAGTTTTAATTTTATCTGACAATTCTTTCTCATCGATTTGGCCGAAATTGAATTTGGGTTGTGCTGAGTTAATTATTTCTGCATTTAAATTCAAGATTCCAGTTTTAACGGCATTAATTGTAGGTGTTATGATGTATTTTGCCGATAGAACTGCTAATAATCTTTTTAAAAAAATAAGAAAGTCATCTTCAAATGTATCTTTGTAATGATAGTGTAAGTAATAGATGACAACAGGATATTTCCAAAACTCATTAGGATAAGAGGTCAAAGTATCCAAAGTTTGTTTTATTTCAATATTTTTCGGACCATTTTTCATTTTCTAGTGAGACTCTATTATTTATCACAATCCACAAATTTAAAATAGCATTTAAATTTTGCATTAAATCTTAGTGAGTACAGTTTTTCGAAATTATTTTTTGCATAATATTTTCTAATACCAGGAGTAGTTGTCTTGCGATCGTTTTCATTTGCTCTCAAGTAAAACATATAGTAGTAAAACAACTTTTGAATACTTTCCCCAGCATTTGTAGCTTGTTCATCTAGTTCTTGCCAGAGTTCTATAAATTCCTTTTTCATCTGAATTCAAGTGATTATAAATTTTTGCTTTTAAAAATATCGGCATCTGATAATGCTAGTCCTCTATCGTTTAGAGTTGAAAAATAGTTAGTGCTGTTTCTTGACTATCGGCTGTAATAGGAAGAAGAATAGCTTGATTTAATATATTACTGATGAAGTTATAAAAGGACAATGGATTATCTGCAGCATATTCATTAACTAGTTGCTGTAGTAATCTATAATTTTTTAGCGTAGTTGCTATTTGATTTTTCATCTGCTCTACCTGAAATTAGTATATTAGCAAATTCTTGATTTCCTCCTCCCATAACTCGGGAACTAATAAGGATTTCATTAAAGTTAACTACTCCTGTAGTTGGATTCTGTTTCCAAATTGTTGGTTCAATTTGACTTTTCAAGAAATTAGTCTCAGGACCACCACTTTCTAATTTAGTATAAATAGCTCTCAACAGCAAAAACAGGCTTGTAATACGCTGTTGCCCATCGATTATTTCCTGTTCTTTATTATCATTTTCATATGAAACTATTGTGCCAAGAAAATAAGTATTATTTTTCATCTTCTGTTGTATCGAGTGTATATTCAGTTAGATCATCGAATAAAACTTGGATTTGTTCGTCCGACCAAGCATATGGTCTTTGATATTCAGGAATAATAAATCTTTTATTCTTTCCAGTCTCTAATAGTTGTTTGACGCTTCTTTTGTCAACATTTATTGATGTAGTCATAGAAGAAATTCCTTTGATTTGTTTATAACATAGCTAATTATATCAATTTTTTTGGAAACTTAGTATTTTAAATAAGAAAAGTATTATTGGATAACTAAAAAAATTGAATGATATAATAATCTAAATATGTATAATTATTAAAAATATTTTTGCTCTTGAAGAGGCATACTATATTATACTCCTCTTAATAATATTGAGGGAAAATATTTTTAAAATGACTGTATTCTACAAGAATACGTATGAAAAATTATCAATAGAGGATATTTATGATTAATAATTTTGAGATTCATATTGATTTTTGATAGACTAGAAAAGTAATTTACCAAAAATTTGAATGTGAGTTTAATTTTTGAGGGTGTAAAAGTTTATACAACTAAAAGAGAAATAGTATTTATAGGTTCTATAGGTAGCTATGAAACAATGAGTATTCAAGAGGCAACTGCAAAGTGTAGACCCAAAATAATTGCTATTTTTGATATTATTTCATTTTTTAATTGGAGATTCTATAACTATATACGACATAAATCATCAAAGTAATAGTGTTAAACATAATGAGGATGAGGAAGAAACTAAGAGTAATAAATTTAAATTTATTTTTAATGATGTAGACCTTAGTTCTCAACTTAGAATAATACTTTCAAAAAAATTGAAAATGATAAAAATACTACTCTGACTTTGTTAGATAAGTGGAATAAAGCTAATTATTTATTAAATGTGGATGATAGTCATGTTTTTGTTTTTAGACGAGACCATTATAAATTGTTTTAATATTTTTTTGAACTTTTTAGCGGATACAACTAAGAAAAGAATATGAACGTTTTATAGATGAACAATCTAAAAAGTTACTTTTTGAATTTTTATACAAATGTGGGGAACCTTGATAACAATAAAATTAATGATAAGGTAAATCAAAAATAGATTAATAAAAAGAAATATTAGTAGGTGAATTCCTTAATTTAAGTGATAAATTCAAGTATTATCTTCAAAAATATAGGCTTCTTGATGAAAATTTATCTTATTTTTGTCGATAGAATAATTAAAGTAAGAAATAGCATTGCACATGGTAGAATTGTCTCAAATTTATCTGTAATGGAATATCCTTTGACACCTTTTTTATAATATAGTTAATCCTGAAGCGAATTTGGTTAATCCGATTATAGTTTTAACAGGTGTATTAATTTCTAAATACATAGGCATTGATATTTGGGAAGAAGAATGGGGAAAAAAATAAAAGAGATATTAGAACCTAATCCTGTTAGAGTGAAGGAAGTCATAGAGGGTAAACTAGCTATAGATATTAATGAGAAAAAAATCAGTATAATCTAACTTGGTATTCGGTTTTCCTGTATTATTTAAGTTGTAAAGATAAACAAAGAGACAGTATTGAATTATGGTTTAAGGAAGAAATAAAAAGAAAGTTTGAAACCTTAGACTTTTATAACCTTTACGAGATCTCAGTGATATTGATTACTACTCAAGATTATGAGTTATACCAGATATTAAGTAAGATTATTTTTAAAATTATTAAGGAAGATGTATGTAAATGGAGTTCTTATCGTGATATCTTTTTGCATCTTGAAGTTAGAAATATTATGGTAGAAGAAAACAAAAAGAAGATTGATAAAATTATAAATAAACCATAATACAAGGTTGATTTAAAATATAATTTTTTTCAATCAATTAGGTGTTGACTATAATTTTAAATATAATAATTGAATATCTTAATAATTTAAGGGGAAGTTTTCTAGATACGATTTTTATAACATGATGTTTTTACCTATACTGAAAATAGTACTTTTTCAAACCAGGTTCCAGTTTGATAAAGAATTTTTGAAAATCTAGATGTTGTTTTTAATCATTACCTTTTTTTCTCTTCCTATTTTTTCAACAACAGTAAAGAAGCTGACATAATAAGGTTTATAAAGAGACTATTTTATTTTTTTACAGACCTAAACGATTCCCCTATTTTTAAAAAAATATTGATTCAAATTTTTATGAAATTAATCAGTAGATATCGTACTGAAAAAAACCTTGATATTACGCTGTTTTTAGTCCAACTGAAACTCATACTTTCCAAACCAGGTCTTACGATTTGTGGCAAATTTAATTTAATATTTTGCCTCAAATTAGTCACACTTTTTTATAGAACTAAGAGGAATAATGAAGTTCTCTTCCTATTAATATGTTTGTTTGAAACCTTAAATATAGTGTTTTACGGTGTAATGGGAAGTATAGTGAATAAATCAACTATGTTCAGCAAACAAAGCTTAATTAGACTATATAAGCTTGAAAATAAAGGGTTTGTCCAATATGGACAAGCCTTTTTTTCTTATGTTTTGCCCCCATTTTGCCCCTCGATTTATAAATTTCAGTCCGTTTTGATTATAGATGTAGTCCAAACAAAGCGCAATTAGGCTATTAAAACAAGGTCCTTTCTGAGTCTTGTTTTTTTATACCCAAATAAATAGGTAGTATCTGCGAATCATTAGTGTAACTTGTATATTCGTTGTTGAAGGCGGTATTGGTCACTTTGAAGAAGATAAAATGAACTAAAAACAAAAAAATACACCTAATTGAAATTTGGTAGAAAAAAAGTATCTATGCTTGCGTTGTCACTTAAAAAGTTATTTCCAATCGTGATAGTAATCATCAATACAATAAATAGAACGATAGAAATGGAGGATGGACTTTGCTAAAAAAACTACTAAGGGTATCCTTAATACCTTTTATTACTAATGCTTTTTGTTAATGACTATATTTAAATCAATCAATAACAACAATAAGACTTATGATAGTGAATTCATAACTTCATTGGCAAAAAGGATTGGATGAACGTTGGAAAGTTAGTGACCTAAAGAATGATGACGAAGAAGAAATTAAAGACTATAAATCTTATATAGATTATGAACTAATTGAAATTGAACAGTATAAAAATAGGAAATTTAAAAATCCTAAGTTAAAGAGACTAGCTAACACATATATTAACATCCAAAGGAATGAAAGAGAAGCTATAGAAAATCAAGATTTAGTGGACAGTATTTTTGTAAGAGAATGGAATAAATACCAAAGGAAACGTTATGAATTGCTTCTAGATATTAACTCAATAGTCGGGATTCCTGTTCAAGATAAAAATAGCCTAGATAGCATATTGAGAGCTGGTAAAGCTATAAAAGAATTTAATAGAGTTTACGGAATATTAGTAGATACTTTTAATCCCAAAAACTTTGTAGTTGAAGAGGTCACAGGTGTATCGGAAAAAGAGAAGCGCTACATAGGGGATTTTGAAAATACTACAGGTCATTACATCAATTACATAGATATTAGCATTGATTTTTTTATGATGAAAATGATAAAGTTTATTCTGGTTTTCAGTTTAACCCAAGATATGCATGGGAAAATGGAACTAAAAAAAGCTTGAATTCTCGATTCCAGATTCAGATACGAGGTTCAAATATTTTTAAGGTTAATTTGGGTGAAAAAAAAGTTTTTAGATTTGAGTAGATTTGTCTATCTTCAGATAGGATAGCCTCTTTTATCATTGTGAACCTCCTATATACTATAATTGAAAAAAACTATTAGTAAATTGTAATTGCGAAGAAGATGTTTAAACTAATTCTCCTGTTTCGATTAAACTTATTCATAGTTTTTGAAATGAATAAGAAATTGTTTCTTGCTAGGAATTGGTATAGAGTCTTTTTAAAACTTATATAAAATAAAAATCATGTTAAATCACTTCTTACGATTTGTGGCAAATTTAATTTAATATTTTGCCTCAAATTAGCCACACTTTTTATAGAACTAAGAGGAAAATGAAGTTTTCTTCCTATTTAATATAGCGTTTTACGATGTAATAGGAAGTATGGCGAATAAATCAACTATGTTCAGCAAACAAAGCTTAATTAGCTTATTAAAACAAGGTCCTTTTCGGATCTTGTTTTTTTGTACCAAAATAAATAGTAATTAATCTGTGATTGAGAGTAAACAAATTTTAAAGAGTGGATATGGCTTTGGTTGATAGATTCTATTTCCTAACTTTTTAAGATATGCTATAATATGAATATGTTTGATAATTATATTGTACCTGTATTTTTTGGTGGTGGAGCTCTTGCTCTACTAGGTTTAGTGTTATTTGGTTGGGCCTTGCCTTCATTTTTGAAGGGTAAATGGTCTTATTTGATTTCTTTGCTAGGTTTAGGTTTGGTTGCTTTTGCCTATTTTGATTCGGCGATTGTTATCACTTATAAAATCTGGCTTGGATTGCTAGGTGTTATCATGATTGGTTGGGGACTTCCCTTCAACAATCGCAAGGGACGCCGTGCAATGACTATTTTTTGGGCTATCATGGCAATCGTTGTAGGTATTGCTGCTATTGCATTTACTATTGCTTATGGTGTTATTAACCGCCACTAACATGAAACTGTAAAACATGCTATAATAATGGCATGTTTTATTTTATGACCCTATCATTTATTATCATGCCTGCCTTGGGCTGCTTCTTAATAGGCTTGGCTTTTTGCTAAACCAGATCGTTGGGACTTTTTCTTGGATCTTATCCTTAATAGGTTTGGCGGCCTTTATTTCTTCTTTTTGGCATATAGCACGTGTAGATTTATGGTTTATGCTAAGTTATAGTGTTGGTCCTTTTTTGATGGGATTTGGTTTCTCCTGGGACCTAAGTAAGAAACGCCGTAGGCAGTTATTATTATTAGGGGCATTTTTTTCCTTGTCTTTTTTGTGATTCTGTACTATCTTATTGTGCGAATCCTGAATACAGCTGTTGTCTAAAGGAGGGCTGTTGTGATGTTGCTAGATTTAGAAGAGAAGACACGTGTGCTTGTAGAAGATATTGTTGAACGTTCAGCTATTGGGAGAGGAGCTATCTTTGTCTTGGGACTGTCTTCCAGTGAGGTTGCTGGTGGGACTATCGGCAAAAGCCTCTAGCCGCGAAATTGGTCAACGAATTGTGAAAACTATTCTTGAGGTTTTGGAACCTAAAAGGGATTTACTTGGCTGTTCAGGGCTGTGAACATTTGAATCGTGCTTTGGTTGTTGAGCGTGAGCTTGCCATGGCTAAAGATTTGGAAATTGTGAATGTTCTTCCGACCTTGCACGCTGGGGGAAGTGGTCAGCTGGCTGCTTTCGACTATATGAAGGATCCTGTTGAGGTGGAGGAAATTGTTGCTCAGGCTGGTATTGATATTGGGGATACCTCTATTGGTATGCATGTGAAGAGGGTCCAAGTTCCTCTTCGCCCTATTATTCCAGAATTAGGTGGTGCCCATGTGACTGCTTTGGCGAGTCGTCCTAAGTTAATTGGTGGCGCTCGTGCGGAGTATTTAGCAGATCCTATCCGTAAAAACTAAAAAGTATCGGACAAGAATGTCCGATACTTTTTCTGTTTTTGTGACTTTAAGTCCGTTTCGCTCCGAAGGTGCGAAACAAATAAACCACCCGCTATGCGGGTGCGCATCGAAGGTTAAACCGTCATAACAAAAACACTCCAAACGAGTTACAATATGGGTGTTCAAGCCAATTGTAAAACGAAAGGAGTTAAGACTATGGCGCAAAAAGCTCACAGTTTATCACATACAAAATGGATGTGTAAGTACCACATTGTATTTACACCTAAGTATAGGACGAAAAATAATCTATAATCAATATAGGAGTAGTCTGGGAGAGATTTTTCATAGACTATGCCAATATAAAGGCGTTGAAATAATAGAAGGCCACTTAATGCCAGATCATGTTCACATGCTAGTAAGTATACCACCACGAATGAGTGTAGCTAGTTTTTATGGGATATTTAAAAAGGTAAAAGTGCCTTAATGATGTTTGATAAACACGCCAATTTAAAATATAAATTTGGGAACAGACATTTTTGGGCAGAAGGATATTATGTAAGTACGGTAGGACTAAATGAAGCCACAATTAAGAAATATATCCAGGAACAAGAGAAGCATGATATCGCTTTGGACAAATTAAGCGTTAAAGAATATGAAAATCCCTTTAGGGATAATGGTAAGTAATGCGAATGCCTCTTTGAGAGGCTTGTGACGAGTCAAAAGCAATAAGGCTTGAACAAAGTGAAAGCCAGCGTCTTTCAGGCGCTGGCTGGTAATATGGGCTTATAGCCCTTGATCAAACCACCCGTTAGACGGGTGGTTATGATTAGCAGAGCCCTTTCTTTCAATGATGGCGCTTGGCATAATCAACAAATTTGAATTTTTTCAAGTTTGTGGCGACTTTCCGTAAATTGGAACTGTTTTTCCATTGTTTAAATAAACTTTTGAACGGACACAGACGACGTGCTGGTCCTTACCTAGGTCGATAAGAATCTTATCCTGATCGGTAGCATTATCGATAGTGATTTCTTTAAAGGCGTGGGAAATGCTAAGGTTGAGCTGATTCTCAATGTAGTCGTAAATAGAGTATTCAGCAATGCTACGGTTTAGTTGCGGAACAAGGCTGGCGTCTAGGTAATCAATATCTATAACAGAGGCACAGCTACCAACGACTCTTTGACGAACAACACGCCAGATCTGTCGGCTATTAGAAAAACCAGTTCTTTCTGAGAGTTTGGAATCAACGATGATTTTATCCAGAGAAATAACGTTGGTTTGCGAATTAAGGCCTTGTTGTTCGATTAGTTCCTGGTAACTAGTAAGGTCAGATACAGGAAAGTTGATTTGTTCCTGGTTAATAACCTGAGAACCAGAGCCATGAATTTTTTTGACCAAGCCTTCTTCAACGAGTAAGGTTAACGCCTTTCGTATAGTGTCTCGACTAACCTGGTAAGATTGAACCAGTTCTTGCTCAGTGGGGAGGAAGTCTCCCACTTGATACTTTTTGCTCATGGATAGCTTTTTTTCTAAATCCTTATAAATAATCTGATATTTTTTTCATCTTTCTCCTCATTTGTAGGTAAAAAAACATACAACCGATGTTTTTTTACAAAAAAATATGTTAAAAAAATCCCGGAACACTTGCAGACAAATTTGCAATCGTTTACAATCAGTTTATCAAGTCAAATCAGATATTGTCAAAAAAAGGAAAAGGAGATTCAAATGGGTAAATTTGAACAATAAGCCAAAGATCTGCTTGCTGCAATCGGTGGTAAAGAAAATGTGACTGCTGTTACTCACTGTGCGACGCGTATGCGTTTTCGTTCTTGGTGATGACAAGAAGGCAAATGTGAAAACAATCGAAGCCATTCCTGCTGTTAAGGGGACTTTCACCAATGCAGGTCAATTCCAAGTTATCATTGGTAATGATGTACCAATCTTTTATAACGATTTCACTGCTGTATCAGGGATTGAAGGTGTTTCTAAAGAAGCTGCTAAATCAGCTGCCAAGAGCAACCAAAAACCCAGTTCAGCGTGTTATGACAACCTTGGCGGAGATCTTTACGCCTTTGATTCCAGCTTTGATTGTTGGGGGGGCTTCTTCTTGGTCTGCAAAATGTCTTGGGTAGTATCCAATTCAGTAATCTAGGTGGTAAAACAATTGTTGAGGTCTCGAAATTCTGGGAAGGGGTTAATGAAATTGTTTCAGTCATCAGTGGTGCTATCTTTGGTTTCTTGCCAGTAGGTATCACATGGTCTGTCTCTCGTAAGATGGGGACAAGTCAAATTCTTGGTATTGTACTTGGGATTTGCTTGGTTCATCCTAGCTTGCTTAGTGCCTATGAATATGCGGCTCACAAGGCTGCAGGAGATATTCCACACTTTATCCTTGGTTTTGAAAAAGTTGGTTACCAAGGACAAGTTATTCCAGCACTCTTGGCTGGTTTGACACTCTCTTATCTTGAAATTTTCTGGCGTAAATATATTCCAGAAGTTATCTCAATGATCTTTGTGCCACTCTTATCATTGGTTCCAGCAGTTATCCTTTCTTACGCTGTTCTTGGTCCAATTGGTTGGTGGCTTGGAGGCCTTATCTCAGGTGTGGTATTGGCCGGTTTGACTGGTCCTGTTAAATGGCTCTTCGGTGCGATCTTTGGTGCCATCTATGCACCATTTGTTATCACTGGTCTTCACCATATGACTAATGCGATTGACCTTGAGTTGGTGCGTACTGCTGGTGGTACTGGTTTATGGCCGATGATTGCCCTCTCTAACATTGCACAGGGTTCAGCAGTATTTGCGTACTACTTTATTAAACGTCACGATGAACGTGAAGCACAAATTTCACTTCCAGCAACTATTTCAGCTTATCTTGGTGTCACTGAACCAGCACTTTTTGGTGTTAACGTTAAGTATGTCTATCCATTAGTAGCAGGTATGTCTGCCTCTGCCTTGTCAGGATTGCTCTCAGCAGTCTTTGGAGTTCAAGCAAACTCTATTGGTATCGGTGGTCTTCCAGCTATTCTCTCAATTAAACCTCAATATTGGGCAATCTTTGCGATTATTATGATTGTTGATATTGTAGTTGCTATGGTATTGACATTCCTCTTCCACAAAACTGGATTTTTAACGAAAACAGAGGAAGATGGGCATGCACAAGAAGCGCTTAAAGAAGCTTCAGAAGGTTTGGTACGACCAACGGTTCTTGCTGAGTCAGCAGAGGTTGTTAGCCCACTTGCTGGCCAAGTTAAACCACTTAGTCAAGCCACAGACCCAGTCTTCTCATCAGGTGTAATGGGTCAAGGTGTCGTGATTGAACCAAGCCAAGGCGAATTGGTTTCACCAGTAAATGGTACAGTGACAGTACTCTTCCCAACTAAGCACGCAGTCGGCATTGTTTCTGAAGAAGGTGTTGAAATGTTGATGCACATCGGTATGGATACTGTTAGCCTTGACGGAAAAGGTTTTGAGGCTCACGTTGAGCAAGGTGATAAAGTTGTTGTTGGTCAACAATTGATTAGCTTTGATATGGATGTTATCAAAGAAGCTGGTTTGGTCACTGAGACTCCAGTAATCATTACAAATCAAGATGATTTCCAAGCAGATGTTGAAGGTGATCTTCCACGTGATATCAAACGTGGGGATGTTCTCATGACTGCAACACGTACAAAATAATGACACATGAGGGGTGGAGGTATCAAGGCTCCGCCCCCTTGTTAAAAAGAGGTTAAACAAATGGCATTAGATAAAACAAAGGTTGTTTACCAAATTTATCCAAAATCATATAAGGACACTACAGGAAATGGAATCGGTGATTTCAGAGGAATCATTGAAAAAATTCCTTATCTAGCAGAGTTGGGCGTGGATATGGTTTGGCTCAATCCTTTCTATCCGAGCCCACAACGTGACAATGGTTACGATATTTCAGACTATACAGCCGTCAACCCTGTCTTTGGAGATATGGCTGATTTTGAAGAAATGGTCCGTGTCGGTAAGGAGCACAAGATTGATTTCATGCTAGACATGGTACTTAACCATTGCTCAACGGAGCATGAGTGGTTCCAAAAAGCATTGGCTGGTGATAAGTACTACCAAGATTTCTTCTTCATTCAGGACCAACCAACTGATTGGTTGTCTAAATTTGGTGGTTCTGCCTGGGCTCCTTTTGGAGATACAGGGAAATACTATCTTCACCTCTTTGATGAAACACAGGCAGACCTCAATTGGCGTAATCCCAATGTTCGTAAGGAGTTGTTCAAGGTGGTCAACTTCTGGCGTGACAAGGGAGTTAGAGGTTTCCGTTTCGATGTGATCAATTTGATTGGGAAAGATGAGGTCTTGGTGGATTGCCCTGAAAATGAAGGGAAACCAGCTTATACGGATAAACCAATTGTCCATGACTATCTTCGTATGATGAATGAAGCGACCTTTGGTTCTGATGATAGCTTTATGACAGTTGGAGAGATGTCATCGACAACCATTGACAACTGTGTTCTTTATTCAGCACCGGAGCGCCACGAGTTGTCTATGGCCTTTAACTTCCATCATCTTAAAGTCGACTATGAAGATGGTCAAAAATGGACCATTACTCCCTTTGATTTTGAAGAGCTCAAACGTCTCTATCATACTTGGGGCACGGAAATGAGTGAACGTGGTGGTTGGAGTGCCCTTTTCTGGAATAACCATGACCAACCTCGTGCCTTGAATCGCTTTGTAGATATCAAGAACTTCCGCAATGAAGGAGCGACCATGCTCGCAGCCAGCATTCACTTGTCACGTGGAACTCCGTATATCTACATGGGCGAAGAGATTGGCATGATTGATCCTGACTATGATTCGATGGCAGATTACGTGGATGTGGAATCCATCAATGCTTACCAAATGCTTTTGGATCAAGGCAAGTCACCTGAGCAGGCCTTCAAGATTATCCAAGCTAAGTCCCGTGATAATTCTCGTACGCCTATGCAATGGGATGCTTCTGAAAATGCAGGTTTTTCAACAGGAACTCCATGGTTGAAAGCTGGTAAATCTTACAAAGACATCAACGTTGAAAATGAAATTGATGGACCAATCTTTAAATTCTATAAAGAATTGATTCGCTTGCGCAAAGAAATGCCCATCATTTCAGAAGGTAGCTACTTGCCAGCACTGGAAGATAGTCAACAAGTCTACGCCTTTGAACGCCACTTAGACGGTCAAAAACTCTTGGTACTCAATAATTTCTATGGAAGCGAAGCTGAAGTGGAGATTACAGCAGAATACCAGTCAGGGCGCGTGCTCTTGTCAAACTATGACGATGCAGAGCTTGCTGAAAAGGTAAGTCTTAAGCCTTATCAAACCCTAGCAATCTTAGTAAAATAAGCCAAACTTTCCTCAGTAAATGCTTTTGCTGGGGAATTTTGTTATAATGAAAGCACTTTTAATGTTGATGGAGGAAGTGTAATGACACGCTTACAAGATGATTTTTATGATTACGTCAATGGAAAATGGGCGGAGACCGCTGTAATTCCTGATGATAAACCTTCAACCGGTGGTTTTATGGACTTGGACCAAGATATCGAAAACTTGATGTTGGATATCACTGGAAAATGGCAACGGGGAGAAGAGCTGCCCGAAGATAGCATTCTCCAAAACTTTGTCAAATATCATAAGATGGTAGCAGATTTTGATGCAAGAGAAGCAGCTGGTGTAGCTCCAGCCATGCCCTATATCAATGAAATCAAGGCTCTTTCTTCCTTTGAAGACTATACAAGCAAATTGGCGGCCTATGAACTAGCTGGCAAACCAAATCTTATGCCATTTAGCGTGTCACCAGACTTTATGAATGCCCAATTGAATGTCTTGTGGGGATCAGCACTTAGTTTAATCTTGCCAGATACGACCTACTATGAAGAAGGCAATGAAAAAGGACCAGAGTTGCTTGCCATCTGGCGCCAGATGATGGAAAAACTCTTACCAAAATTTGATTTCCCAGAGGCAGAAATCAAGGATATCCTGGATAAGGTCATTGAAGCTGATGCAGAATTGGCCAAATATGTCTTATCAAACGAAGAAAAATCAGAGTACAATAAACTCTACCATCCCTATGAGTGGGCGGATTTCAAGGCCTTGGTTCCCCAATTGCCTCTCGATGCCTTCTTTACAGAAGTGATTGGACAAGCACCAGATAAAATTATCGTACCGGAAGAGCGTTTCTGGAAGGAATTCGCACCAAAATTCTACTCAACAGCTAACTGGGAAACTATTCATGCCAAGTTGAAACTCGGTGCAGCCTTAGATTGGACTTTATTCTTGACTGAAGAAATCCGTGTCTTGGCTGGTGAATATAGTCGTACGATTGCAGGTGTTCCAGAACCTCGTTCCAAAGAAAAAGCAGCCTTGTCATTAGCAGAAGTGCCTTATAGCCAAGCGCTTGGATTATGGTATGCGGGAGAAAAATTCTCACCAGAAGCAAAAGCAGACGTAGAGCATAAAGTTGCAACTATGATTGAGGTTTACAAGGCTCGTCTAGAAAAAGCAGATTGGCTCGCCCCTGAGACTCGTGAAAAAGCCATTGTCAAACTCAATGTCATCACACCTCATATCGGTTACCCTGAAAAGTTACCAGAAACTTATGCCAAGAAGATTATCGACGAGAGCAAAACCTTGGTTGAAAATGCTCAAGCTCTCTACGAAATTTCAATTGCTCATAGCTGGAGTAAGTGGAACCAACCAGTTGATCGAAGTGAGTGGCATATGCCAGCAAATATGGTCAATGCCTACTATGATCCGCAACAAAACCAAATTGTATTCCCAGCAGCAATTTTGCAGGCACCTTTCTATGATCTTCACCAATCGTCATCAGCTAACTACGGCGGAATCGGTGCAGTCATTGCCCATGAAATTTCACACGCTTTTGATACCAATGGTGCTTCCTTTGATGAGAATGGTAGCTTGAAGGACTGGTGGAAACCAGAAGATTACGAAGCCTTTACCGCTCGCACGCAAAAAGTCATCGATCAGTTCGAAGGCCAAGACTCTTACGGTGCTAAGATTAACGGGAAATTGACCGTCTCTGAAAACGTAGCGGATCTTGGAGGCATCGCTGCAGCCCTTGAAGCCGCTAAGAAAGAGGAGGATTTCTCAGCAGAAGAATTCTTCACCAACTTTGCTCGCATCTGGCGCATGAAAGCTCGGACAGAATATATGCAACTCCTTGCAAGTGTCGATGTCCACGCACCAGGAAAACTCCGTACCAATGTTCAACTACCAAACTTCGACGAATTCCACAAGGAATTTGACGTCAAAGAAGGCGACGGCATGTGGCGTGCCCCAGAAGATCGTGTGATTATTTGGTAATAATGATGAAATCTGTCCAAAAATGGATGGATTTCTTTATTTTTGTCGTTGTAAGGGTTTACATAACGACTAGAAAACGTTATAATATACTTGTGTTAAAGCTTGTGAAGTTTTTAACAAGTATTCAAAGGAGTTTCATATGACTAAACAAACTAAAGATGTTCAAACAGTAATTGATGAATTGGCAACAAAGGGTGTTGAAGCCCTTGATGCTATGGCTAACTTTACGCAGGAGCAAGTGGACCATATTGTTCACCAAGCTGCGATTGCTGCCCTAGATAAACACATGTATTTGGCTAAATTGGCCGTTGATGAAACAGGGCGTGGTATTTATGAAGATAAAGCCATCAAGAACATGTATGCTTCTGAATACATTTGGAATAGTATTAAATATGACAAAACTGTAGGCGTTATTGCTGAAGATAAAGAACAAGGTTTGGTTTCTATCGCTGAACCGGTCGGTGTTATCTGTGGGGTTACACCAACAACTAACCCAACTTCAACAACGATTTTCAAAGCCCTCATTGCATTGAAGACACGTAACTCTATTGTCTTCGCCTTCCACCCATCAGCTCAAAAATCATCTGCAGAAGCTGCTCGTATTGTTCGTGATGCGGCTATTGAAGCAGGTGCTCCTAAGGATTGTATCCAGTGGATTGAAGAGCCATCTATCGAAGCAACTGGTCTTTTGATGAACCATCCTAAAATTGCTACGGTACTTGCGACTGGTGGACCGGGTATGGTTAAGGCAGCTTATTCAACTGGTAAGCCAGCGCTTGGTGTTGGAGCTGGTAACGTACCTGCCTATATCGCGGCAGATGCTAAGGTTAAACGTGCTGTCAATGATATCATCGTTTCAAAAACTTTTGACAATGGTATGATTTGTGCTTCTGAACAAGCAGCGATTGTTGATGCAGCTATTTACGACGAAGTTAAGGCTGAATTTGAAGCACATCAATGTGTCATCATTTCTAAAAAAGCTGATATTGCTAAATTGGAAAAAGTCGTTCTTAATGAAGCACGTACAGCTGTAAATGGTGCTATTGTAGGTCACTCAGCTATTGAAATTGCTGAGAAAGCTGGTCTTAAAGTTCCTGCTGGCACAAAAATGCTTTTGGCAGAAATTCCAGATGCAACAATGGAACACCCACTTGCCTTGGAAAAATTGTCTCCAGTACTTGCTCTCATCAAATCTGATGGCGTTGAAGATGGATTCAAAAAAGCAGAAGGTATGCTCAATTTGGGTGGTCTTGGACATACAGCTGTTATTCACACTGAAAATGAAGACCTCCAACTCCAATATGGTATTCGCATGAAGGCCTGCCGTGTCTTGGTAAATAGCCCATCAGCCGAAGGTGGTATCGGTAATATCTACAACAACATGATTCCATCATTGACTCTTGGTTGTGGTTCACACGGTCATAACTCAGTGTCACACAATGTTAGCTCATTCGACCTCTTGAATGTCAAAACATTGTCAAAGCGTCGCAATAACATGCAATGGTTTCGCGTCCCACCAAAAATCTTCTTCGAAAAAGATTCAATAACTTACTTGCGTCACATTGATGCAGAGCGCGTGATGTTGGTTTGTGACCCTGGTATGGTTCAGTTTGGTTACGCTGACTTGGTTAAACGCCAATTGGAACTTAACCGCCACAGGCCAGCAGTAGATGTTTTCTCAGATGTTGAGCCAAACCCATCTACTAATACGGTTTACAAAGGTTTGGAACGCTTTGTAGACTTCCAACCAGATGTTATCATCGCTCTTGGTGGTGGTTCTGCAATGGATGCTGCTAAGGCTATGTGGATGTTCTTTGAACACCCAGATGTAAGCTTCTTCGGTGCTAAACAAAAATTCTTGGATATTCGTAAACGTACTTACAAGATTCCTTACGCTCAGAAGACAACATTTATCTGTATCCCAACAACTTCAGGTACAGGTTCAGAGGTAACGTCATTCGCGGTTATCACTGATAGTGAAACTCATATCAAGTACCCATTGGCAGATTATGCTTTGACTCCGGACATTGCTATCGTTGACCCTGCTTTTGGTTATGAGTGTACCTGCCAGCGTTACAGCTGATACAGGTATGGACGTTTTGACTCACGCCATTGAATCTTATGTATCAGTCATGGCTAGCGACTATACACGTGGACTTTCACTTCAAGCGATTAAACTTGTTTTTGAAAATCTCGAACATTCTTACCGCTTTGGTGATGAAGAATCACGTGAAAAAATGCATAATGCGTCAACAATGGCTGGTATGGCCTTTGCCAATGCCTTCCTTGGTATCAACCACTCACTCGCTCACAAGGTTGGCCCTATGTTTGACATTCCACACGGACGTACTAATGCGATTTTGATGCCTCACGTTATCCGTTACAATGGTCGTGATCCTCAAAAACACGCTATGTTCCCTAAATATGACTACTTCCGTGCAGACAAAGATTACGCAGATATCGCTCGTTTCATGGGATGGGGTACTGACAAACAATCAGATGCTGAATTGGTTGAAGTTTTGGCACAAAAAAAGTATACGAATTGGGTGTTGCCGTTGGTATTGACATGAACTGGAAGGGTCAAGGTGTCACTAAGAAACTTCTTCAAGACACTGCCTATACTTTGGCTGAACATGCTTATGAAGACCAATGTACAACAGCTAATCCGAAAGAACCACTTATTTCAGAATTGAAAGAAATTATCGAAATTGCCTTTGATTACAAAGGGTAAGCGATAGACAAAAGTAGCTCTATAAGGGCTACTTTTTTTGCTAGAAATCCTCTATATTAGAGTGTTTATCCAAATTAAAAATAAAGGACTTTCCCGAATAAGATAGAAAAACGCTTTAAGAATTGTTATAATAACCTTACAGCAAGATAAGGAGATTCCTATGACAAAAGAAGAAGGGCTTAGTTTGGGTGAAACAGCACATCCTCTCAAGCCTCATGAATTGAGGCCACCAATGGCTTCTACAGCAGGGAATAGAGCGACTAATAAGTTTAAAGAGTTTAATGCTGATAGGATGGTGAGTGTTCAATTCAATCCTAGTCAACAAGTAAAAGAATCAAAGGAGCCAGTAACCTCGAAGAATATTGTGGGGATGGTATCAGGTGTGATTGCAGCGATACTCACCATACTTTTGATTGTTTGTCTCGTGATGGGATACCGTTATCGAGCTGCAAGCATTGAGGGCGATTGGACAAGCAAAACCTTTAGTGAGAAAATGTTAGCCACTCTGAAAGACACTGCTACTACTAAGAATAAAGTTAGTAATGCTTTACCACAAGGTCAAGATCTTATCACCGATATCAATACAGCAATGAGCATTACTGACAATAAGGCTCACTTAAAAGTGAGCTTTGTTTACAATCGTAAAGGTCTTTATCAGGCTTACAAAAGTAGAGTTACTGAATTGAAAGGTCAGTACGGTGAGGAGTTCTCGGAGGTTTTTGATAGTTATTCATTGTCAGAAAAAGACTACTATAAACAGTTTGATGAGACAGTGAAGAAAGAACTTCCAAAGAGTTATACCTACGATGCCAAAACCGGTCGTGTTACAACAACTGCTTTCACGGGTGATATTAACCGTTGGGAGCAAACAATCACTGTGGATAAGGCTGGAGATTCAGATGCTTTTAAAAAAGGTGATGTATTAGATTATACGCCTAACAATGAAGGTTTTACTATCAAGGCACACAGTGAATTTGGTGACATTAGCTTTACAAAAAATAAATAAAAAAGGAAATTAAAGGGGAATATAAATGACAAGAGAAGAATGGTTGGACTATTTTGAGACGGTAAACGGACGTAAGCCGAGTGTTCAGGAAATGGCGGATGCTTTGAAAGCTGGAGAGTTTGTTAATGAAGCACCGGCTAAAACTGAAGATACAGTTACTACTGAACCTATTAAGGTTGAGGCAGAAATCGTCGAGACAAGCACTAGTCCTCTACCAACAGAAACGGCACCAGTAGTAACAGCGCCAGCACCTTCTACAGTAGCTTTTCCAGAAGGACAAGCAGCTATGGCAAATTTGGCTCCTAAAAAACCAATGGATCCCAAAAAGAAAAAACGCATCCTAGTCTCAGTTTTGTCAGCGGTAGTCCTTGTCTTCTTATGTATCGGTGGCTTTATGACTTACCGTTATGTGACAGGTAATATTGATGGCAAATGGTACAGTAGTTCTCTAGGTAGAGAGTATAGTTCAAGCATGTCTGAAAGTTTGACAGACTTGGATAGTAAGGAGCTTGAAAAGTACTTTACAGATACTGCTGTAACCATGAAAGTAAAAGGTAGCAATGCGAAGGTGACTGCTAGCTATACTTTTGATAAGAAAACTTATATCAAGGACTATCGTGAGAGGGTTCAGAAGTCCTTCTCAGCCTTTGGAGATTTATTTAAAGCCTTCTATGGAGATTCCTTTGAAAACTATTACAGTGAGGAAACCATAGAAAAAGAACTTGATGAAGCTCTTGAAAAAGCTGCAAAAGACAGCGGTCAAAAGTATGATTCGAAGACAGGCGAAACAACGACAACCCTTTTCAAAGGGAAGGTTAGCCGTTTGGGACATAAGATGACTGTTACTTCTGTCAACAAAGACGTTGATATCGATAGTCTCAATGTGAAAAAAGGTCAAGAGCTAAAAGTGACTAAAAAAGATAAGAAAGTAACGCTTAGTGGTGATGGGAAATCAAAAGATATCACTTTCT
>BNJU01005260.1_pt1 | contig 45817 bp, 65 predicted proteins | sample 8539281 | NCBI WGS metagenome assembly BNJU01 (sample SAMD00202456, study PRJDB9452) | human saliva metagenome | isolation source: human saliva | place: Japan
CATAGCGTTGATAGTTTTTCCTTGTCTGCTGTTTCTTTATCAGTGACAATATCTACATAAAACGATATCACCCAACAAGTCCGTCAAGATTGAAAGTCTTTCTTGAACTGGGCAATGGTCTCAAATTAATCCCAAAGACTTGATGCCTACTAGGTATTTATGAGTTTTCATCACAACGACGGAAGCATCATAGGGAAGTATTGGCGATATCTTCCTACGGCATTAAAAAGCCTTCTGGAAAACAGTCTCCTGAAATTTGGAGTTGACAATCAGAGCCACTATGCTGTTCTGCTTGTCCTCGTCTTCGGATTCTGCCTTTTTGAGAAAGCTTGGCTCAAACTAGGAGAGTGGTAGTGGGTTTGTATTTTTCTTTTGTTCAGACTTTAGATGTTTCCACACACCCTCTTTTCTATTTTCAGTATATCAAAAGAAGATTAGTTTTTCACTAATCCTCTTATATATTCGTTAATTAATACTGTAAAAATTCGAGTTTGCCTTGTTTTTGACAAGTCTCAATACTCTTCGTCTGACAAAACAGCTAATCCATCGTCATAAGCCTTGATTTTTTCAAGAGCCTGGTCATAGCTATCCACAAGTCCTTGACATAGGACTGCCCTTCAAATTGGCCGTTCATCTTGGTGTAGATAATGGCGAATTTCCCTGATCGGTCAAGTTGAGATTGTCCTTGACTTTCGTTCAAAGCCTTGGCAACATTCTCCGCGATGCGTTTAATAACAGGAACAACCACACTGTTTCCAGCCTGCTTGTATAGCTGACCGTTAGAAACGCCTTCTGGGATTTTAAAGGATTTAGGATAACCTTGAACGTTAAAGGTTTCTTTTGGTGTCAACTTACGAATCTCACCACTGTCTGTCAAAATCAATGGAACGTTGTGTCCACCTGTTCCCCATATTGGCTGTCAGGTAGGAACAACTCCGTTTTTATTTTCACGGACATATTGACGGCGCCTGGTAAACGTGTGTCTTGGCTGTGACTTCAAACTTCAACTGATTGTAGAAATTCTGCCTTCACGGTAGTAGTAGACCTCGTCTAGCTTATCACCAAAGTTAATCACATCCTGAAGAGTAGTAGTCAGCTTGATTTCCTCTGGGAATTCAAACAAGTCATAAGCTTCCTTGGTATCAAAACCAACGATGTAGATACGCTCACGGTTTTGTGGGATATTTCCGTAGTCTTTTTCCGTTGAGAACCTTCCACTTGATAAAGTGGTTATTCTCAGTCAAAGGCTTCTCGAATAACCTTGAGAGGTATTGCCATGGTGCATGACCGACCATGTTCTTGACGTTTTTCGATGAAAAATAGCGCGAGGTTTGCATCCCTCAATCATGCGAAGCAATTCGAAGAAAAGATCATACGATCATCATCAAAGCCCTTGCGATAACCGCAATACTAAAGGCCTGGCAAGGAAAAGCCTCCCATAATCACATCACGCGCTCAGCCGGAATATCCTCTGGCTGAACATCGTAGATCATCGACCATCAAATGGGTATCTGGATGGTTTAAACTGATAAGTCTGACGCATACTTATCAAATTCATTGAGCATACACCACTCTGAACTCGTTGGTCTGTTCAAATCCCAACTCAATTCCCCTACACCTGAGAAGAAAAGGCGCAATGTTGTACTTCTCAGGTCAGTTCAACTTACAGAATTTGTCATGTAGTAACCTGCTTTCTAGAAAATATTTTACCTTTGGTTATATTACAGAGATATCTGTGAAATAATATATTTAAATGATAAAGTGATAATTACATGTCATAATTATAAATAATTAACTCACTCGCTGGAACTCTACAAGATCCATTTCTATTAATTTTTCTAGGGACATTAATTTTTGATTTTAAATATACTATCATCACTATATAAATCCAAGATTTCGTCAGTAAAAGTTGGATACTAGAAAATCTAATTCCTCTTTTATGAAGCTTAATACAAATATCTCTGCTCCTTTTGTTTTCAATTGGGAATCCTAATTCTGTGTATCCCGTGAATGAAGAGAATTAAGTGGTAAATAAGATTGGATCAAAAATATACAAAACTTCCTTTCATAGATGCTGGTGCCAACTTATAATCTCCCGTCATCATTTTTAAAATCAGCTGTATTGATAATAAAAATACCATTAATCATTTCTTCATTTTATTATCTGAGGGATTCTTATGTCTACCATGAGGGTGTTGAGATTGACCCGAGTTGATTTACTCTAAAAAGTGCATTGTAACATGTCTTGTTTAAGTAAATAATTCGAGCTCTTTCATATCTGTTAATTCACTAAAAAGATTCAACCTATCTAATTCTGAATATTGTAAAATAATCTTTAGAATTATTATTTTTGTGATTATAAAGATTATCAATGAGACCTGAAGTTTTTCCTTAACAACTTTATAAACATTCATTAATTCTGAATTGTAATCATTAATAATCGCACGCTTAGGCTGTAAATCAAATAATAAGGCACCTCCACCTAAAAAGGTTCAACATAAACAGTAATATCAGTAGGTAAATGCTCTCTGATTACATCTAGTAACTGTCTTTTCCTCCTGCCCATTTTAAAAATAGGTTTTAATCGAGTTGTTCCCATCACTAAAATACCTCATCAGAATAAAAATGAATTAAAGTCTATCTAAAAAGCCAACTTTTATTCATTCTTTCTCTATCTATATTTTGAGAAGGTCACGTTTTCATTTTTCCTTCTGGATAATTAATACTGTGATACGAGATAAATTCTTTAGTTAAATCCATAAGGTTTTTCTGTCCATGTTTGCTGAGATAAAAACCTAACAAATTCTTGCTGTTTTGCAGAAAAATCTTCAGAAGTCTTCTTTAATGTTTCAACCAGTAAATCTTCGTCAAAATACCATATCTTCAATTTCTTTACCACTATCAATACTATAAACTTCAATTTCAAAAATTTCTAAATTTACTTATTTCACTATTAATCTTTTTCTTTGCTTTCTCCCTGCTGGATCACCATCTAACAAGATAAATATCTTTCTATGTACCTGACTTACTTTATCTAAATACACTAAATTGAGTACTACTGATTCTGCTCACTTCGACAAAATTAAAATCTAAATCATTTTCATCGTTCTTATATTGTTTCATATCGTATTTGCAGTCGATATGGTTTTTGACTCTAAAATATATTCAATATATATTTTATCCGTCTTTCCTTCACATATTATAATTTCTCCGTGGTCATCTACTTCATCTAATAAACCATAATTTTTAATACTTGATTTTAATTTCCATTAGTAAACTTGCTAACTACAGAATTTTTCACAATATCAAAAATCGTTCTTACTTCGTTGATATGATTGCTTCCTTTTACTCTGCTGAATGTTATAAAATCTAAAGATAGGATTATTCACTTCTTTTTAAAAATTCTCGTGAATGAGTGAGTTATGAATAACTGTGATTTATTGTTTTCATTATTCACTAGTTCTAAAAATAGAATCTTTTAAACCTGTTGTTAAAAGTGGGTATAGAAAAAGCTTCAGGTTCATCTAATAGAATTATTTTATTATGTTTCTGAAAAAAATCTCATTTAGTAAAAAGAATGTTAACAAAAATGACAGATGTTCGTTGTACCCTGCTCCTTTAGCATCAATAATCTGAGCGTAATCATCATCTAACTTCAACGAAATATTTTTCAGGAGAAATTCTGTGATTTTGTGATCATCAGTACTAACTCGCTTTTATTTCAATATGATTTTCTCTAAATAATTTAAACTCGTTATCTAAATCCGACTCAATATCATTAATATGTTCTTTAAAAAGTACCTAGTAACAAATCATACTGTCTTTCAAACTCTTCTACAGTTTGTTTAATTTTTTATGCTTTTTCTTAAAATACTCTAGTACCATATCGTTTAACAAAGAAAATGCCTGACTAGACAAGTCTTGGTCTGTTGTACTTGATACACACATTTAAATTTCGCGTTTAGATATATATTTTTGCTACTCGAGTTTAATTTTGCATGTTTTGAATTCGTCTTGTAAAGTTCCGACTCTTCTTTATTAAGGTTGCAATAAATTTGATACTTACTTTCTTTACCAGTTTCTAATTCATCATCAATAAGTCTACAGTAATAACAGGGATCTTTACTAGCACCTTTAGTAATTTCCTTAATAGCATTTCTATCAATACTTGGATTGTAGGACTTAGGATTAAAAATAAATTAATAGCTCTTAAAACGTTTGTTTTTCCCAACATTATTTCGACCTGCAAAAATATTTAAAAACATCAAGTTCCCTCAATAATATTCTCTTCGTTAGTAAATGATCTAAAATTACTAATTTTTATTTGAGAAATCTTTATCATATTTTGACTCTTATTGTTTTCATCATATATACTTCAACTAATGTTGACTAATTTATCAGATGTCTATGACCAACTTCTTCATCTCATCGATACGTGCTACGGTCGCATCGTATTTGACTTGATAGTCAGCTTGTTTGTCGCGTTCTTTTTGGACGACTTCTGGTTTTGGCATTGGCTACGAAGCGTTCGTTAGAGAAACTTCTTGCCGACCATGTCAGTTCTTTTTGCCATTTAGCGAGTTCCTTGTCGAGACGAGTCGAGTTCTTCTTCGACATTGAGAGGTCTGCAGTGGCAGGTAGATTTCTGCTCAGTGATGACGCTTGACATAGCGAGTTCAGGTGCAGGGATGTTTGATACGATTTCCAAGTGTTCTGGATTTGTGAAGCGTTTGATGTAGTTGACATTGCTGTTAAAAAGATGCTTCAAGTCGCTATCGCTTGTCTTAACAAGGGATGGTGATTGGCTTGCTTGGTGCTACGTTTACTTCCGCAGCGCATTACGAACAGCACGGATCAAGTCTTTGGAGACTTTCTACACCAGTGTGCTAGGTCTTCGAGGCTGGGTTGACAGTTGGGTATTCTGCTGTAACGATAGAGCCTTCTGAGATTTGTCCAAAGATTTCCTCTGTCACGAATGGCATGATTGGGTGAAGGAGACGAAGGATCTTGTCCAAAGTGTAAAGGAGAACAGAACGTGTGATGACTTTCTCTTCTTCATTATCGCTATAAAGGACTTCCTTGGTCAACTCAACGTACCAGTCCGCAAACTCGTCCCAGATGAAGTTATAGAGGATATGCTACTACGCAAACTCAAATTTATCAAAGTTTTCAGTGACTTTTCCGATGGTTTCATTGAGGTTGTGGAGGATCCAGCGGTCAGTGACATTTCCAGCTTGTTAACAACTTTTTCCCACATTAGCAGTTGCTTGCTCAAGGGTCAAGCCTTCATTGTTCATGAGGATGTAGCGAGAGATGTTCCAGATCTTGTTAATGAAGTTCCATGAAGCATCCATTTTCTCATAAGAGAAGCGCACGTCTTGACCCTGGTGCAGAACCGTTTGAAAGGAACCAACGAAGGCATCAGCACCATGTTTCCTCAATGACATCCATAGGGTCAATCCCGTTACCAAGAGATTTAGACATCTTGCGTCCCTTGCTCGTCACGAGATGAGACCATGGATAAGAACGTTTTGGAATGGCTGACGGCCAGTGAATTCAAATGATTGGAAAGATCATACAGAGACACCCAGAAGAGATGATGTCATAACCTGTTACCTAAGGTTGAAGTTGGGAAGTAACGTTTGAAGTCTTCTGAGTCGACATCAGAGCCAACCCATGGTTGAGAATGGCCAAAGGCAGAACTGAACCAAGTATCAAGACGTCTTCGTCCTGGGTCCATCGTCGCCTTCTGGCGCTTCTTACCGACGTACATTTCTCCCCTCAGCATTGTACCAAGCAGGGTTTGGTGACCCACCAGAGCTGACGAGAGATACCCAGTCGTGGACATTTTTCCATCCATTGGAGGAAGGTATCGTTGAAACGAGGTGGGTAGAATTCTACCTGTCGTCTGTATCTTGGTTGGCAATGGCATTCTTAGCCAATTGGTCCATCTTGACAAACCATTGCGTAGACAAGCGTGGCTCAACCACAACACCTGTACGCTCTGAGTGACCAACACTGTGGACACGTTTTTCGATTTACGAGGGCACCGATTTCTTCCAACTTAGCAACGACTGCCTTACGAGCTTCAAAACGGTCCATGCCTGCAAATTCTGAGGCCAAGTCATTCATGGTTCCGTCGTCGTTCATGACGTTGACTTGTGGTAAGTTGTGGCGTTGTCCAACCAAAGAAGTCGTTTGGATCATGGGCAGGCGTGATTTTCGACACCAGTACCAAACTCAGGATCTGCGTGCTCATCTCCAACGATTGGGATGAGTTTATTAGCGATTGGAAGGATGACGTTTTTACCAATCAAGTCCTTGTAGCGTGGGTCTTCTGGATTGACCGCAACGGCAACGTCCCCAAACATAGTCTCAGGACGAGTTGTCGCTACTTCAAGGGCGCGTGAGCCGTCTTCTAGCATGTAGTTCATGTGGTAGGAGGCACCTTCGACGTCCTTGTGGATCACCTCGATATCAGAAAAGGGCTGTGCAGTGCTGGGTCCCAGTTGATGATAAACTCACCACGATAAATCCAGCCTTTCTTGTAAGGTCCACAAAGACCTTGCGAGACAGCTTTTGACAAACCTTCGTCAAGAGTGAAACGCTCACGAGAGTAGTCTACAGAGAGCCCCATCTTGCCCCATTGTTCCTTGATGGTAGTGGCATATTCGTCTTTCCATTCCCAGACTTTGTCGAGGAATTTCTCACGACCGAGGTCGTAACGGCTGATGCCCTCACCACGCAAGCGTTCCTCAACCTTAGCCTGAGTCACAATCCCAGCATGGTCCCATCCAGGAAGCCAAAGCGTGTCGAAACCTTGCATGCGTTTTTTGACGGATGATGATATCTTAAAGTTGTATCCCAAGCGTGACCAGGTGAGTTTTCCCAGTTACGTTTGGTGGTGGAATAACGATTGAATAAGGCTTAGCCTTTTTGATCGCCTGAAGGCTTGAAAACATCTTCGTCAAGCCATTTTTTGGTAACGACCAGCCTCAACCTCGGCTGGATTGTATTTAGGTGAAAGTTCTTTAGACATTATTTTTCTCCTTTATGAATATTTCTTTTATATCTACGATTTATTAGAGTCCTGAGCCTACTATTTTTATACTTATAATATCCTTAGCTGAATCTGAATAATTTGAGTTTAGAGTTGCTAACCCTACACTAAATACCATTGCTAGAATAAAGATAAGGATATAATTATAAATGAAGTTGTAATACTAGACATCCATACCGAAGCAAGTTCTTTATCAGAAGGGCTGATTAAATTAATTATACTAGCCTATAGCTGTATTTTGAAATAATTTCATTATTCTCTATCTTTTGCACCGTGAATAATGCGAGAATATATTTAAACAAAAAGTGTGAGAAACTAATCAACTGTAGCCAATAAACATGTTGTTTCATTTTCAGAGTTAAATTTGGAAGTTGTGAGGTTTCGTCTTTTACAAAATGATAATGTAATTTCCCTATAATTATGGATATTAATACGGGTAGTCTAACTTAAAATTACAAGAAATTCTCCTTCTATTTTTATCATAAACAAAAATGAATAATATAGTAAAAATACCAAGGGTCCATCTAAGTAGTTCATCTTTTTCCTAAGTACTCTCTATCAATCTGTGTTTTTCAAAACAGCCCAAAAAATATATGAATATAGTTTCCAATATCATATACACAAAAAGCTAAATTTATACTAGATTTATCTTTTGAATTCTGATAATTCAAAAATATCATTGCAAACATTAATAATTGGAAAAATGATATAAGGAGCATGGTAATGTGAAGAGAAATAGAGTGTTATCCCGCAGACTTATCTTTTTAAATTGTTTCAGTATATAAATTCAACAATAGCATCCGTAATATCGGTAAAGATAATAAATAAAAATATCAGAGATGAGTAAAAGCATAAATCGGATAGAATTTTCAAACGTGTAATCCATTGAAATATAAATATATAGCAAAGGTCAAATATATTTAAAGATGCTACATAACTTTACTAGTACTAAAAAGGTCCCTAATTTTTGAATAATTTCTCTTCAAAAATAATTGCATATACTAGAGGAAGTGCTGGTTGTAATAGCTGATAACCTATAATAAAATACAAACACTATACTAAGAATTAAAACTAGCAATACAGAATACTGCTATCTGTTATTTTTAATTTTTGGTATATTCTATATCCATAGTAACTCATCAAATCGACTATTATTAACTCTAAAATAATAAATGCCAAACTTATCTCATTGAATATTTTTACTTCCATGAGTGGTAACAAAGTAAAAGGTAGAATTAAAAGTATTGATATCAATGATGATATTACAATAGTGACAGGTCCCAAGCTAGTATATTACATAAAAATTTTAATATTTTTCATAACATTAGATTTAAAATTACATTTTTGTAAATCATTCCTCACTCACTCTTCAGCAATCCATATATCAGACTGTCACAGCGGTTGCCTTGGGCATCTTTGCAGGGTCCCTTATGCGAGCTTCAAAGGGTGAAACAAAGCTTCTCAGCGACTCGTTGACTTTGGATATTGTAGCCAAAGCAAGACAGTTCAATCTTGTGAAGCTCCAGTTCTTTAAAAAGCTAGGTCAATCACAGCACGAGCTGCTTCTGGTACATAACCTCGGCCCCAATAGTCTGGGTGCAAGGTATAGCCAATCTCAGTACATCGTCTTCATGGCGATGGTTGAAATCAACAGAGCCAATGACTTTATCCGTCCCTTTGACCACAATGCCAGTAACCAGCTGGGAGATTGTCCTTTTTCATTGCGCTCAGGAAGGATATAGTTCTAGGTAATAAATCTCATCTTCCAAGGTCTTGACAGGTGGAAAAACCTGCTGGGTAAGAAACTTCTGGAAGACTGGCGTAAGCATGAATATCCTCTGCATCCGCCACTGTTCGGACTCGCAGGACCAGTCGCTCTGTTTCGATTCGTTCAGGTAATGTTGCTCTTGTCATCCTTTTTCCTCGCTTGCTTGATAAAGCTTCCCATAGGATCGACTCGGTCGTCCAGATAACGATAAACGCGATGATGACCATCCCCCATAAAGTAAGTCGGCGCAAAGCGGTCATTTTTAAAATGTCCCTTGTCATCTAAGAGCTCTGGATCAGATAGTCGCTCGAGAATCTTAGCAAAGATATGGCAGATGCCATCTTCCTCGATAATTCGATCTACCTGGCAATCCAATACGACTGGACAAGCCTCCAAAATTGGAGCCTGAGTCCGTTCAGAAATCTCATAGTCAAGGCCCAGGTGTTTTCAATTTCTCCCGATGGCTGATAAACCCAGCCTGCTCCATCTCAAGCATGAGGTTTTCGTCAGGGATGTTCACAGTGAACTTCTGGTAATGCTTAATCTGGTCTGCCGCATTTTCCTCAGCACCAACCCCGATGACCAGCCAATCGCCTAGGCTATAAGAGGAACTGCAGGTCGTGATATTGTGCTCAAAGTTCTGGTCCTGATACCCTAAAATGAAGATAGGAAAACCAAAGTAAAGTTTGCTGGTTTTAAAAGATTGTTTTCATGACAACTTCCTTTTGCTAGGCTGCAACAAAAATCGCCCCTGTCATTAATTTGACAGGGACGAATATATTTATCGCAGGTACCACCCAATTTCGGGCAGATGCGCATCTCTCGTCTTTTAAACAAAAGACATTTATATTTCATTTTTTTAATTTTTATCCATTAGCAACCAGTTTTGACACATTTGTGGACTTCTCAGCTCCGCCACTTTTCTGTAAAATGTGGATTCAAAACACCTCTAATGGCTATATTTTAACAAGTTTTTAACGGAAAAGCAAGGAACAAGAAAGATTACTTGAACTTGATGCCGTTTTCTTTTAATTTCTTGATCGTAGCTGGACCGATTCCTTTCAAGGCAAGGAGTTCTTTTTCTGTCCAGTTTTTGAAGTCAGCAACAGATTTAATCCCTTCATCGTAGAAAGTTTTAGCGCGATCTACTGAAAGTCCACCTAGGTTGGCTGCGAATTCTTCTACTGAGCTTGTAACCTTTTGAGCTTGTTCTTTGGTTGCTTCTACAGTTTTCTACTTGCTTAGAGACAGCTTTTCCTGCTTCACTTGCTGCTTTTTCAGCATGCTTCACAACTTTTTTTGTTTCTTCGACAACCTTGTTCACAGCGTTTGAAAGCGCACCTGAACGACGAAGGTTGTTTCTTGAGTGTTTTTACGTTGTAGTTTCTTTGACATGGTAAAATCCTTTCAATAAAAATCCCTGTGATTGAACAAGGACTAATCTTTTATGTTTTTATTGTATCAACTTTCTCTGTGAAATACAAGGCTTGTTGGTTTAGAAGATGGGAGTTCTATAGGGAAATTCACTTAGAATAAGAGAATATGATAGAAGAAAAGCGAAAAATATGGTATAATGAAACGATAGATTTTTGAATAGGAATACAATCATGTTTGGATTTTTAAAAAGATAAAGTTACAGAAACACCAACGATGGTACCAGCGCACATCGGAGTTATCATGGATGGTAATGGACGTTGGGCCAAAAAAACGGATGCGACCACGTGTCTTTGGGCATAAGGCTGGGATGGATGCGTTAAGAACGGTAGCCATTGCTTTGCTAGTGATATGGGTGTCAAAGGCTATGACAGTTTATGCCTTTTCAACTGAAAAACTGGACTCGTCCAGACCAGGAAGTTAAGTTTATCATAGAACCTTCCGGTTGAATTTTATGATAAAGTATGTTTCCTGAGTTGCACAAAAGAACATGAAGATTCAAATGATTGGGGAAACTGATCGTTTGCCGAAACAGACTTTTGAAGCTTTAAAAAAGAGCAGAGGAGTTGACCAAGTTAAACACAGGATTGATTCTCAATTTTGCCCCTTAATTACGGTGGACGAGCTGAGATTACACAAGCAGTCAAGTTGATTACGCAGGATGTTTTGGATGCTAAGGTGAATCCAGGCGATATTACAGAAGAGTTGATTGGGGAATATCTCTTTACTGGACATTTGCCGAAAACCTTGCGTGACCCGGACTTAATCATTCGAACGAGTGGGGAGCTTCGTTTGAGTAATTTCTTGCCTTGGCAAGCAGCTTATAGTGAACTTTATTTCACAGATGTTTTGTGGCCTGACTTTGATGAGGAAGCCTTGAAGGAAGCTATTGCAGAGTTTAACCGTCGCAATCGTCGATTTGGAGGAGTATAGGAACATTATGAAAAAGGACTTAATAAAGAGGACTATATTTGCACTTTGGCATTAGCAATCTTTATCCCGCTCTTGGTGATTGGTGGGCTCTGGTTACAGATTGCTATGGGACTTCTAGCCATGCTAGGGGTTCATGAGTTGCTTCAGATGAAAGGGTTAAATACCATGACCCCTGAGGGCTTGTTGACCTTGTTAGCAACTTTCGCACTGACAATCCCCCTAGAAAACTATCTGACCTTTTTACCTGTAGATGGGAATGTTGTCGCATATGGTGTTGTGATTTTTATCATGTTAGGTTGCACTGTTTTTAGTAAGAATTACACCATTGAGGACGCTGTATACCCGATTGCCATGAGTTTCTATGTTGGTTTTGGCTTCAACGCTTTAGTCGATGCTCGAATCGCTGGCTTGGATAAAGCACTCTTGGCACTCTGTATCGTGTGGGCGACAGATAGTGGGGCTTATCTCATAGGAATGAATTTCGGTAAGAGAAGATTGGCTCCGAGAGTCTCTCCGAACAAATCAATCGAGGGAGCCTTTGGTGGAATTTTAGCTGCCATGCTTGTCACCCTAGTCTTTATGTTAGTGGATAGTACAGTTGCCCTTCCTTATGGCATTTACAAAATGACGCTCTTTGCTATTTTTCTTTAGTATTGCAGGGCAATTGGGTGACTTGATTGAGAGTGCTATGAAACGCCATTTTAGTGTCAAGGATTCGGGGAAATTCATCCCTGGGCATGGTGGGGTGTTGGATCGCTTTGACTCTATGTTAGCTGTTTTCCCTATTATGCACCTATTTGGCTTATTTTTAAGGAAAGGTGAACAGATATTAAATGTTAGGATTATTAACCTTTATCCTTGTTTTTGGGATTATCGTGGTGGTCCACGAGTTCGGACATTTCTACTTTGCTAAGAAGTCTGGAATTCTGGTTCGTGAATTTGCCATTGGTATGGGTCCGAAAATCTTTGCCCATATCAGGGAAAGACGGGACTGCTTACACGATTCGTCTCCTCTAGCTTGGTGGTTATGTCCGCATGGCAGGTTGGGGTGAGGATACCACAGAGATTAAGACAGGAACTCCTGTTAGTTTGACCTTAGCCGAAGATGGTAAGGTTAAGCGCATCAATCTTTCTGGTAAGAAGGTCGACCAAACGGCTCTTCCGATGCAAGTAACCCAGTTTGATTTTGAGGATAAACTTTTTATCACAGGTCTGGTTTTGGAAGAGGAAAAAACTTTCTCTGTAGACCATGATGCGACCATTGTAGAAGCTGATGGGACGGAAGTTCGTATCGCTTTCACTAGATGTTCAATATCAGAATGCGACTGTCTGGGGCAAAGTTGATTACCAACTTTGCGGGTCCTATGAATAACTTTATTCTAGGAGTCATCGTCTTTTGGATTTTGATTTTCATGCAGGGTGGCGTTCGAGATACACAAAGCAACAACTTTAGTATCATCCCTGATAGCGCGATTGCAAAGGTCGGTGTTGAAAATACGGCCCAAATTACCAAGGTCGGAAGTCATGAGATTTCAAACTGGTCAGATCTGATTCAGGCAGTTGAAGCAGAGACCAAGGACAAAACAGCACCTGTTTTGGATGTAACAGTCTCTGAAAATGGAACGGAAAAACAAGTCAGTGTGACCCCTGAGGAAAACCAAGGTCGTTATATTTTAGGTGTTCAACCGAGACTCAAATCAGATATCTGGTCTATGTTTGTAGGTGGATTTACTAGTGCGGCTGACTCGGCTTTACGAATTCTCAACGCCTTGAAGAACTTGATTTTCCAGCCTGATTTGAATAAATTGGGTGGACCTGTTGCTATCTTTAAGGCAAGTAGCGATCTTTGCTAAAATGGTCTTGAAAAACGTCTTGTTCTTCTTGGCTATGATTTCCATCAATATCAGGGATTTTTAACTTGATTCCTATCCCGGCACTTGATGGTGGGAAAAATCGTGCTCAACATCATTGAAGCCATTCGCCGCAAACCACTGAAACAAGAAATTGAAACCTATGTTACTCTAGTCGGAGTTGTGATTATGGTGGTCTTGATGATTGCCGTTACATGGAACGACATCATGCGTACCTTCTTTTTAAGAATTAGAGGAAAAATATGAAACAAAGTAAAATGCTAATCCCAACGCTTCATGAAATGCCAAAGCGATGCTCAGGTTATCAGCCACAGCTCTTATGTTGCGTGCTGGTTATGTTCGTCAAGTATCTGCAGGTGTCTATTCGTACCTGCCACTAACCGTGTTATCGAAAAAGCTAAGAAAATCATGCGTCAGGAGTTTGACAAAATTGGTGCGGTTGAGATGTTGGCTCCAGCCCTTCTCAGTGCTGACCTTTGGCGTGAATCAGGACGTTATGAGACCTACGGTGAGGACTTGTACAAATTGAAAAACCGTGAAGGATCTGACTTTATCCTAGGTCCCACTCACGAAGAAACCTTCACAGCGATTGTCCGTGATTCTGTCAAGTCTTACAAACAATTACCTTTGAACTTGTATCAAATCCAGCCTAAGTACCGTGATGAAAAACGTCCACGTAATGGACTTCTTCGGACCCGTGAGTTCATCATGAAAGATGGTTATAACTTCCACGCTAACTATGATAGTTTGGATGTGACCTATGATGAGTATAAAAGCGACTATGAGCGTATCTTCACTCGTAGTGGTTTGGACTTCAAAGCCATCATCGGTGATGGTGGAGCTATGGGTGGTAAGGGATAGCCAAGAGTTTATGGCTATCACGCCTGCTCGTACAGACCTTGACCGTTGGGTGGTTTTAGACAAGTCTGTCGCATCATTTGATGAGATTCCTGTAGATGTACAGAAAGAAATCAAAGGCAGAATTGCTCAAATGGATGGTTTCTGGTGAAGAACACCATTGCCTATTCAAGTGAGTCAAGCTATGCGGCTAACTTGGAAATGGCAACTAACGCCTACAAACCTAGCAACCGTGTTGTGACTGAAGATCAAGTAACTCGCGTGGAAACACCAGGTGTCAAATCGATTGATGAAGTGGCTGCTTTCTTGAAGGTCTCTGAAGAACAAACCATCAAGACCTTGGTTTATATCGCAGACGAGGAGCCAGTTGTTGCTCTACTCGTTGGCAATGATCAACTCAATGAAGTCAAATTGAAAAAAACTACCTTGGTGCAGACTTCTTAGAACCTGCAACCGAGGCGGAAGTGAAAGAATTGTTGGGAGCGGACTTTGGTTCACTTGGGCCAGTCAATCTTCCTGAAAATGTCAAGATTATCGCAGAGTGCAAGGTGCAAGATAGTCGCAATGCTGTTGTGAAAGTGCTAACGAAGATGGTTACCACTTGACTGGTGTCAGCAGGTCGTGACTTCACTGCTGAGTATGTCGATATCCGTGAAGTTCGTGAGGGTGAAAATCTCTCCAGATGGACAAGGTGTGCTCAACTTTGCACGTGGTATTGAGATTGGTCACATTTTTAAACTTGGGACTCGTTACTCAGCAAGTATGGGGAGCAGATGTCTTGGATGAAAATGGTCGTGCAATCCCAATCATCATGGGATGTTATGGTATCGGTGTCAGCCGTCTCCTTTCAGCAGTCATGGAACAACATGCTCGCCTCTTTGTCAATAAAACTCAAAAAGGTGAATACCGTTACGCTGGGGAATCAACTTCCCTAAAGAATTGGCGCCATTTGATGTGCATTTGATTCCGGTTAATGTCAAGGATGAAGCAAGTCTTGCATTGACAAATCGTATCGAAGAAGCTTTGGTAAATAAAGGCTACGAAGTCTTGACGGATGACCGTAACGAACGTGTCGGTGTTAAATTTAGCGATAGCGACTTGATTGGTCTTCAATCCGTATCACTGTTGGTAGCAGAGCGGACGGTATCGTAGAAGTCAAGATTAAAGGCGACAGGGGATACAATCGAAGTTCACGCAGATAGCTTGCTGAAACCCTTGAAATCCTAACAAACAAATAAAATCTATAATCAGAAGAAAAAAACAAGACAAAAAAATGTAACTAGTTTTTGCCTTGTTTTTTCTTTATAATGAGATAAAATAAAAACAAGAGTAAATAAAGAGGTAGAGTTATGCTAAAATTTCCAAAGGATTTTGTCTGGGGTTCCTCAACTTCTGGACCACAGACAGAGGGCAGTGCCTGGTGACAGCAAGGGAGATAATCTCTGGGATTATTGGTTTCAAGTAGAACCAAATCGCTACTATAATGGGATTGGACCAGATAAAACTTCGACCTTCTATGAAAACTGGGAAAAAGATATCGAACTTTTTGTTAGAAACAGGACATACAGCTTTTCGAACTTCTATCCAGTGGTCTCGTATTTTCCCACAGGGTCGTGGAGAAGTCAATCCTCAAAGGTGTGGCTTTTCTACCGTCAGGTCTTTGAAACTATTAAGGCCAAGGGAATCCGTCTCTTAGTCAATCTCTATCATTTTGACCTGCCTTTTGCCCTTCAAGAAGATGGGGATGGTTGGGAAAATAAGGCGACCATCAAGGCTTATGAAGACTATGCTCGTTTCTGTTTTGAAACATACGGAGACTTGGTTGATCAATGGATTACCTTCAATGAGCCTATCGTTCCGGTTGAGTTTGGTTATTTTTATGATGCCCATTATCCTCATAAGGTGGATGCCAAAGCTGCCGTTAAGGTTGCCTACCACACGCAACTAGCCAGCACTCTTGCAGTTAAGGCTTGTCATGAAGTCTTACCTAGTTCTAAGATTGGGATTGTCCTCAACTTGACTCCGGCTTATCCACGTAGTCAGCATCCTGCGGATGTGAAGGCTGCACGCATTGCTGACCTTTTCCAGGCACAATCTTTCCTAGATCCATCTGTCTTGGGAACTTATCCAGAAGAATTGGTGGAAATTTTAGCTGAGCATAATTTGCTACCAGATTCTACAGCTGAGGAGTTGGAACTTATTCGTGAGCACACAGTAGATTTCCTGGAGTCAACTACTATCAACCCTTGCGTGTCATGGCGCCACGTTTTGCTAAGCATCCTGACAGCCCGCTTTTGCCAGAGCATTTCTATGAACCTTACGTCATGCCTGGTCGTAAGATTAATCCACACCGCGGTTGGGAAATCTACGAGCAAGGAATTTATGACATTGCCCAAAACATCAAGGAAAACTACGGCAATATCGAGTGGATGCTGACTGAAAACGGTATGGGCGTTGAAGGTGAAGACAAATTCCGTGAGAATGGCATGATTCGGGATGATTATCGTATCGACTTTGTTAAAGGTCACCTTCGTGAACTCCATCGTGCTATCGAAGACGGTGCCAACTGTAAAGGCTACTTGATCTGGACCTTTATTGATTGCTGGTCATGGCTCAACAGCTATAAAAACCGTTATGGTTTAGTCGAGCTTGACCTTGAAACGCAAGAACGTCGCCTGAAAAAATCAGGCCACTGGTTCAAAGAACTCAGCGATAACAATGGGTTTTAAGCAACTTTTTATATAGATTCAAAAAACCATTGGAACTTCTCAATTTGAGAACTTCCAATGGTTTTCTTGTTTTATAATAGTCCGATAAAAAGCATCAAGGCTGATAAAGCAATGAAGGCTAGGGTTGCTAGACCACGTTGGCCTGGGCTGTAAATCTTTCGTTCTCCTCGAACTGGGAAGACGATAGCCAGTAATGCACCCCCGACAGCACCCCCGACATGCCCAGCAAGGCTGATGCCAGGCATTAAAATACTACCTACTAGGTTGATGACCAAGAGGGAGAAGTAGGATTGCCCGAGCTGTTGGAGATAGGGATTGCGTGAAGCATAACGAAGAACGACAATAGAAGCGAACATCCCGTAGAGGGCAGTTGAAGCACCTGCGGTAATAGCATTTGGGCTAAAAACGAGGACAAAGAGATTCCCCATCATACCTGATAGAAGGTAGATAAAGAAAAAAACTGTTTGGAGCCAAAGATTTGCTCCATCTGACGTCCCAAAAAAAGTAGAGGGATAGCATATTGACTAAAAAGTCTTTCAAATCAATGTGGACAAAGGTTGCGGAGAATAAGCGCTAGATTTGTTCAGGCATGGCCTTGATAGCAGGGGATACACAGCTCGAATTTATACAAAGGTGGCTGCGCTGGTATAGTTGAAACCACTGGTTAGAAACATGAGTACAAAAACCAGGGTTGTCACGAGTAGAAAGAAGCTCGTGACAGGATAACGACGATCAAAAATCTCTTTCATAGATAATTACCTCCTTAACGGGAATATCGTGTGGATCAGGATGGAAGTTCTGAATCTGACAAGGATAAAGCGTACTGATGGTGTTACTAGAATAATTGCTCAAATATCTGTCATAGTAGCCACCACCATACCCAATCCGATAGCCAGAAGAATTGAAGGCCAAACCAGGAACATGAATCAGGTCAATCTGAGAGGGTTCAAGAATTGTGAAAGTCTCCTTGAGGTTCAAGGGTCCAAAAGAATTTCTCTCAGTTGTCCTGGTTCATAGACGACAAAGACCATTTTCCCTTGAGGGATAGGTTTTAGGAATGACAATCTTTTTCCCATCTTTTTAGAGCTTCTTCAATGAGTCTAGCTGTCTGAAATTCATGAGGAAAAGACAGGTAAGTGGCGATGGTTTCTGCTTCCTTGTAGAAGGGATGTAGAAGTAGTTGCTCAGTCAACCAAGCGTCCATGACTTCCTTTTTCTTCTTTGGATAGAGATTTGAGTTCTTGCAAGACCTGCTTGCGTAGGGCTTTTTCATCGTTTACTCGCAACTTTCTTTGCTAAAAAGCTTGATACAGCTTCGACTCCAATTGCCAGAGCTTCTTCCTTAGGACTCATCTTTGGATGGTGAAGGGCATAGGGACTATCAATACCCAGCCAGAACATGACACCAGGGACCTTGGAAAGAAGATAACCAAAGTCTTCCCCTGTCATGGCAGGTTCGATATCGATTAGTTCAATCTCCTCTTTTTCATCAAAGAAGGTCATCAATTGGCGGGCTAATTCAGGGTTGTTTTCGACTGGCAAATAACCTCCCTGCTTGAGTTCGATCTCTACATCCATATCAAAAGCAGCTGCTACACCTTCAGCGATGGCTTTGACACGTTTTTGTACCAATAGACTCATGCTATGTGTGAGAGCTCGAATGGTTCCATGTAAGAAGGCTGTATCAGCGATGACATTATTGGTTGTACCAGCTTGAAAAACACCGAAAGTGACGACAGCTCCCTCGATAGGATCGACATTACGGCTGACAACCGACTGAACTTGAGTCACAAAATAGCTAGCTGCAACCAGAGCATCGTTTGCTTGATGTGGAAAAGCAGCGTGACCACCTTTACCCTTGAAACGAATCTTGACTTCGCAAGTACCCGAAAAGAGTGTATGGGTATTGGTCGCAATCTGTCCAACTTTTAAGTCAGGACGGACATGAAGTCCATAGAATTGGTCAGGCAACCAGTCACCAAAAGCATCATCTTCATACATGAGCATACCACCTGCTTCATTTTCTTCCGCAGGTTGGAAGAGAAAGAGGAGATTGTTTTTGGGTTGGTTTTCTAGAGCACGTTCGAGACTTCCAAGGGCAATGGTCATGTGAAAATCGTGTCCACAAGCATGCATGCGGTCTGGGTGTTGAGAGGCAAAAGGAAGGCCTGTTTGTTCAACGATTGGGAGTCCGTCAATGTCTGTCCGCCAACCAATGGTACGTTCTGGCTGACTTCCCTGCAAGTAAACTAAAATACCTGTTCGCCAGGTCCGAATCTGAACAAAAATCCTTGCCAGCTGTTAATTTCTCAATGACATTGAGTAAATAAGCTTGAGTCTTGAATTCTTCTAAACCAATCTCAGGAATTTGGTGAAGATCGCGTCGAGTTTGGATCAAATCTAACATAGTTAATTTCCTTCTATTGATACGAGAAAGAGGCTGGAAACATTTCCGCCTCTGTTACTAATTACAAGGTGCAAGCGCATCTTCTAGCGCTGTTTTTTTGTTGGGTTTGGCTATCGATTTCTTTGATAACACGAGCTGGAACACCAGCTACCACAACGTTTTCTGGAACATCTTGAGTAACGATGGCACCAGCTGCAACAACAGAACCGCTACCGATTTGAACACCTTCGATGACTACAGCGTTAGCACCGATGAGTACATTATCACCGACACGGACAGGCTCTGCACTAGCTGGTTCGATAACACCTGCAAGAACAGCTCCCGCACCCACGTGACTATTTTTTCCAACAATAGCACGTCCACCTAAAATAGCACCCATGTCAATCATAGTGCCAGCGCCGATTTCGCACCAATATTGATAACAGCTCCCATCATGATAACAGCGTTGTCGCCAATCTCAACCTGGTCACGGATGATAGCACCTGGCTCGATACGAGCATTGATATCACGTTTATCAAGGAGAGGTACAGCAGAGTTGCGAGCGTCTTGCTCAACAACATAGTCCTTGTTTTCTGTAAGTCCTTCAAGAAGTGGAGCGATATCTTTCCAGTCTCCAAAAAGAACATTTCCAAGTTTGGTAACAGAAGCAGGAATATCTCCGGCAAGTTGCCCCTCAAAGGTCACTTTTACACTTGTCTTTTTCTCAGCATTTGCGATAAATTGGATAATTTCTTGTGCATTCATTTTTGTAGCAGTCATAGATGTCTCCTCACTCTTTGTAATGCTTACTATTCTACCAAAAAAGGCTTCAAAATTGAAGCCTTAAGTGTTAAAAGAAGATTCTTTCAGTTTGTCCTTTGATTCTTCGATGGATAAGAAGATCATGGGAATAATAATCAAAATCATAGCTAATAGCAGGTAGCCATCCAAGACCAGACCTAGAAATAGAACGCTTAGAATAGCAGAGGATAGAGGTTCGCTAGCACTGACGACCGATACCACCAATGGGGATACCAGCGAGACAGCCTTCATGGATAGGAAAAAGGCAAAAGCTGTTCCCAGAAAGGCAATGGTCAAACAAATCAAGATGCTCACCCAATCCAGCTGAAAGCTAATTCTATAAACAGGATAGAGAAAATTACTAAAGAGTCCAGCTAGCATCATTCCCCAGCCAACAGTTGGGACAAAACCGTATTTTCGAGCAAATGGTTGGGGTAAGATGACATTAAACATAACCCCCAGAGCGCTGAGAAGTCCAGTTAGTAAAGCGATAGGAGTGATGGATAACTTAGAAAGATCGCCTTTGGTAGCCATCAAAAATACTCCAAGCATAGCAGTTAAAACATAAAAGATTGCTTTTTTAGAAGCTTTTTTCTTGTAGATGATACGGTTGTAGATAAGAATGAAGACAGGACTGATAAATTGTAGGATGGTTGCAGTTGTCGCATTAGAGTACTCTACACAAAGATAGAAGAAATACTGAACGGAGAAGATTCCTAAGATGGCATAAGCCAGAAAAGGTAGGTAGTTTTTGCGCTTTCTCCAGATATCGAATAGCTGTGAACGGAACTTAAAGCTAGAGAAGATGAGCACGAAACCACCTGCAAGGCTTAGTCGCATGGAAGTAATCCAGCCGGATGATACTGGATAATGCGTAAAGAAGAATTCTCCTAAAATGCCATAAATACCCCATATTAACCCAGATAGGAGGGAGTATATGGTTCCCTTGAAAATATTCTTTTGATAGTGATTCATATAGAAAGGTTAGCGTTGTTGTCTATTTGACGAAGAGTTGTTGCTACCGCTAGTAGTATTGTTATTATTACTGTTGCTACTAATATTATTGTTATTACTTCGATTATTGTTGTTATTACTTCGATTATTGTTGTTATTGCTATTGTTGTTTGAATTATTATTGTTGGAATTAGATGATTTTGGCAGACTTCCTAAAATAGTGTTCCAAGCATTTTGGTAGTCAGCATCGCTTCCACCGATGGCAAATTTGTAAGTAGTAGTCGGAGCACCAGCTTGGTTAGCCCAGTAACTTGTTACCATTTCACCAGTCACATTAATCTCTTTACCATTGATAGTAACCTTACCTGGTTTTTGACCAGTTGATTTGAGAACTTGAGATGAAGTAACACTTGAGTCAAGTCTAAAGCGTTCAGAACCCCAAACAGAAGGAGAAGCTTGCTGAATAGCATTTACCAGGTAAGCCATGTATTTGGCGTTGCGGTAGTGACCAGCACCCTTACCAAGAGGTCTGTTGTCATCGTGGCCAAGCCAACCGCCCAGTGTCAATCTTGGAGTTGAAAGCATAAGCCACATGTCACCATCTTCATTGGTTGTACCAGTTTTACCGATCCAATCAGCACCCGCCAAACTTGGATTAATAGCAGCAAGATCGCTTTGGAAGCTTGAAGTGATTCGTGACGAGATAACATCTCTCAATAAGCTCTGCATAATAGTTGCAGTCGCTTTAGAGTAGACCTGTACAGGTTCGTCTTTGTGCTCATAGATAACCTCGCCATTGGTTTTTTCGATTTTCGAAATCATGAATTTTTTATGATAAACACCGTTGTTGGCTAAAGTTTGGTACCCGTTGGTATGTTGAGCTACAGTAACTTCGATTCCTCCACCCATAGGAAGACTTTCAATGCCGTATTCTGGAATCTCATAGCCCATTTTTTCCATATAAGAGCGAACATCAACACCTTTTTCACGGAGCGTACGATAGGTCCAGTAGGCTGGGATGTTCCATGAATAATTGAGAGCTTCTTTCAAGCTCATCATGGCAGTACCAGAACTATTGACATACATGATCGGATTTCCGTTAGAAAAGTTAGTTGGATAGTTAGATAGGACACTTGCGCTTCCCATCAATCCTTGGTCAATGGCAATACTGTAGGCTAGAATTGGTTTAGTAGTTGAAGCAGGAGAACGTTTGGTATTAAAGGCGTGGTTGTTTTGGTTGCTTTGGTAATCACGACCGCCGACAAATCCTAAAATAGCACCGGTTTGGTTATCCATCAGGACATTTCCGACTTCAGGTTGACCCGTATTATCGTCGACAAGATAGCCATAGTTTGCGACTGCATCTTGCATGGCAGTATGGATAGCTTTGTCGATTGTAGTTGTGATACGATAACCACCATTTTGAATCTCTTTTTCAGCTAATTCACGATAGGATTTTTGGATAGACTCATTTTTGAGTTCTTGGGCAGAGACATTGTCTTTTTGTACCAAGTAATCATACATGAGGTTCGTCGCCTCATCAAGCGCAGTGAAGTAGAGAAAGCCTTTAGCTGTTACATTGACACTTTCTGCTGGCAAGAAGTCTTGCTTAATATCGTACGCTTTATAGGTTTCGTAGTCTTCTTGGCTGAGAACTCCAGTTCGGTACATATTGTAGAGAACATCTTGAGAGCGTTTGATACCAAGTGCCATATCTTCTTCGCTCTTCATTTCACCAGTCGCTTCATAAGGAGAGTAGGAGATAGGACTTTGTGGCAAGCCTGCTATGAAGGCTGCTTGAGGAATGGTTAGCTGATTGGCATCAACTCCAAAAATACCTTTGGCTGCTTGTTGAGCACCTGCGATATTTTGACCTTTATTATTACGGCCAAAAGGAGCGACGTTGAGATAGGTTGTCAAGATTTCATCCTTGCTCATTGCTCGCTCTAAGGCTAAAGGCATCCACGATTTCACTAGCTTTACGAGCTAGTGTAGGAGCGTCACCAACCACTTGTTGCTTGATGAGTTGCTGTGTTAGTGTAGAACCTCCACTAGAAGAACCAAGTCCGATAAAGTTCCCGAGGCTGGCACGAATAACCGCTTTAGGAACGACTCCATTGTGTTCGGCAAAATGTTCATCCTCAGTTGCAACGATAGCTTGCTTTGAGATTTTCTGAAATAGCATCTGATGCGACAGAAGTCCGAAGGAGGTCACTTTCGATAGCACCAATCATGGACCCGTCAGCATAGCGAATCTCAGAAATGGATGGAATATCGTTCACTTGTTTGACTAAATCTTCTGTTTGAGGAACGGTCACCTTGTCAAATAGAGATACAGCATAACCGAGAACAACCCCGGTACCCAAAAGTCCACCAAGAAAGGCGATGATGAATAGGGTATTAAAGGTTGCCCTGATTCCCAGTAAGATATTGGCAAAGATAGTCCAAATAGTAGTTTTGGTTTGCTTTTTCTTTTTAGAATTTTTTTAGGACCTTTTTTTCCTAGATGTATATTTTTTTAGTTTTGTTTTAAGGGACTCCAGTAAGGCCAGTCCTTTTTCTTTCATAGATAATAATGTATTCTTCATTTCTTTCCTCACTCTTATTATTATACCATAAAAGCAATGATTGCAAGAAATTAGGCTTGGACTAGCTTTGGAGGTGTTTAGGCAACAAAAAAACCAGGTATTTTTCAACCTGGTTTAAGGGCTTATTTTTCTCCTGAGAGTTCTTTCCCAAGGTTAATCAAATAAGTTTTCAAGTCATCTTTGACTTGAGGATGTCTAAGTGCGTAGTCGATTGAAGTTTTCATAAAGCCAAACTTGTCTCCAACATCATAACGAGCACCCTTGAATTCACGAGCAAATACTCGTTGGGTTTTGTTGAGGGTATCGATGGCGTCTGTTAGCTGGATTTCATTTCCAGCACCTGGTTTTTGAGTTTCAAGAATACCAAAAATCTCTGGTGTGAGGAGGTAACGACCGATGATAGCTAAATCACTTGGTGCGTCTTCAGGCGCTGGTTTTTCAACGAAGGTTTCAACACTGTAAAGTCCATCTTTTCCTTCGCCTTGAGGTGCGATAACACCATAGGCAGAAACTTCTTCGTGTGGTACAGGCATTACAGCGATGGTAGAAGCATGAGTTTCCTCGTAATCATTCATGAGTTGCTTGGTCAATGGGACAGCATTGTCATCAGTGATATCCATGAGGTCATCTCCAAGCATAACCACAAATGGTTCGTTTCCGACGAAAGCTTTGGCTTGTAAAACTGCATCTCCGAGTCCGCGTGGGTGTGTTTGACGGATGAAGTGAAGGCGCATGCCGGTTGTTTCATCAACTAATCTTAAGAGATCAGTTTTTCCTTTTTCCTTGAGGTTGTATTCTAGTTCAAAGTTTGAATCAAAATGGTCTTCGATCGAACGTTTTGATTTCCTGTTACTACAAGAATGTCCTCAATTCCAGACTTGAGAGCTTCTTCAACGATGAATTGAATAGTTGGCTTATCCACGATTGGCAACATTTCTTTGCCAAGGCTTTGGTTGCTGGTAGGAAACGAGTTCCAAGTCCTGCAAAGAGGGATAACAGCTTTTCTAACTTTTTTGCTTCATGAGCATCCTTTCTAACGGTGATTATGACCACTCGTTCTCGCTTTGAACTCATTACTCATGAGTTCAGAAACAGCATCCTTAATATTAACATTTTCATCAAATAACCTGGTAGATAGCCTGAGTAATAGGCATATAGACTCCAAGTTCTTGCGCCAATTCATAGCCGACTTTGGTTGTTGGAAATTCCTTCGATGACCATTCCCATATTGGCTTCGATATCTGCCAAGGCTTCACCACGCCCAAGAGCATCACCTGCTCGCCAGTTACGTGAGTGGACAGAAGTTCCTGTAACAATCAAATCACCGACACCTGAGAGTCCGCTATAAGTCAGTGGATTGGCTCCAAGTTTAACTCCCAGACGAGTGATTTCTGCAAGACCGCGCGTGATAATCGCTGCCTTTGCATTATCACCAAAGCCAAGTCCATGAAGGGCTCCTGCTCCAACGGCGATGATATTTTTAAGAGCACCAGCTGTTTCCACTCCGATCACATCTGTATTGGTATAAAGACGGAAGTAGTGGTTGCTAAAGAGTGTCTGAACATACTGTGCTGTTTGCAGATTTTTTGAAGCTGCTGTAATCAAGGTAATGTCACGGACAATGGTTTCCTCAGCATGGCTAGGTCCAGAGACGACGACAATATCACTTCTTAATTCAGCAGGAATTTCTTCTTCCAAAACAGTAGAGAGACGTTTGTGGCTATCTGGTTCAAGCCCTTTGGAGGCATGCATAACAACCACTTTATGATCCAAAACAGCAGCTGACTTGTTGAGCTACCAATCTGGTTACCTTGGTTGGTACCACAAACAAGATAGCATCAACACCCTTCAAGGTTTCTGCCAAATCATGATAGGCAACAATTTTTTCGTCTAATACAGCTTCTTTAAAAATAACGTTTGTTAGTATGTTGTGTATTGATTTCATCAATTTGATCAGAATATTTCCCCAGATACGTACTTGGTGTCCGTTGTCATTGAGGACTTGTGACAAGGCAGTACCCCCAAGAACCAGGACCCAAGACAGCGATGGTTTGTTTGTTCATATTTTTCCTCCTTCTGAGAAAGCACTTTTCCTATATTCTACCATAAAAAGGACTAACTTGCATTAATATTATTTATTAAGAATTAACTTATAGAGTATAAATAAAAACAGCCAATAAGAAATTTGGCTGTCTTTAGAAGAAAAACTAGAGGGTAATGCTATTGTTTTTAGAAATTTTCATAAATAGTAATAATGAAGTAACTATTAAGACAGTGAGGATAGTAGATAGTCGTGCACACACCATAATTTCCCATGAAGTACTTCAGTGTAGATAGCTACGGTCATTGTTTTAGTTTTAACATTATATAAGAGAATCGAAGTAGAAAGTTCTGAAATCATTGTTACCCATGATAGGATTGCTCCTGAAATGATACCTGAAAGCATCATTGGGGTTGTGATTTTAGTAAAGGTATTGAGACGGCTACTTCCTAAACTCTCAGCTGCTTCTTCAATACTAGGTGATATTTGTTGTAAGCTAGCAACAGATGAGCGGATTGTATAAGGGAGTCTTCTTACAGATAAGGACATAATCAAGATGAAGGCTGTTCCTGTGATCATAAGGAAGCCACTTCCGAAGATACCTGTATTGAATGAAGAGATAAAGGCAATACCTAGAACTGTTCCTGGCACGATATAAGGCACCATACTAAGACTATCGATTAGATTCGTAAATAGGTTACGCTTACGAACTGCAAGGTATGAGATGAAGGTCGCAAAGAGAACAACGAGAATCAAGGCAAGTAGAGGGATTCGAATGGTATTGAAAATAGCAGATCCCATACGGTTAAAGGCTGTCTTATAACTATTTAATGAGTATCCTTTAACAAATACCATACCGGATGTCTTAAGGAATGATGTATAAATCAAGTAAACTTGAGGTAATACAGAGAATAAGATAATGCCATAAACAGTCACATAAATAGCAGCCATCTTTCCTTTTGTCGTTTTCTTAGGTTCGATTGGATGAAGCGAGTTCATACTGAAGCTATAACGATTTGAAATGTACTTTTGGATGAGGAAGATAGCAAGGGCGATTGTAATAGCCATGATTGCTAAAGGCAGATGCGAATGCTGAGTTGCCTCCAACTTCACTGATAAATTGAGTATAGATCAATACTGGGAAAGTTCGATATCCCTCACCAATCAGCATCGGAGTACCAAAGTCTGAGAAAGCTCTCATAAAGACTAGGAGTGCTGCTGCTAGTAAAGTTGGGACTAGGAGAGGTAAAACAACGGTTACAATTCGTTTGAATCCAAATACCCCCATGCTTTCAGCAGCTTCCAAGAGGGAGTTGTCGATACTCTTCATGGTTCCAGCTACGTATAGGAATACGAGAGGGAAAAAGTTGGAGTGTAAAGACAAGTACAATACCTTTAAAAGCCGTAGATATCAAAAGCCTGGCAAATGTAGTGTGTTGGTTAGAAATTTTTGTGATAACCCCTGTTTCTACCAAGAAGCAGAATCCAAGAATAGGCACCTACAAAGGGAGCTGACATGGATGCGATGATAATCAAAAATTTGTAAAAATTTCTTTTCCCTTGAAGTCATACATTGAAAAAAAGATAAGCTAGCAAGGTACCAACAACGACAGAAGTAATTGTGGCGGTTACGGAAACCTTAAAACTATTAATGAGTGTCTCAGAATAATAAGATTTGCTAAAGAAAGTAACAAAATTTTCTAAAGAGAAATTACCTTCATGTATCAGTGCCTGCTTGAGTACAATAATAATTGGATAAACAAGAAAAATAAGATAGGTAAGAAAGATGAGAAATGAGGAGGCTGTCCAAATATTTAGTTTTTTACCTTTCATAGCCAACTCCTGTAATAAGATTACGCGAACCATCTGCAGAAAAGACATTTAACTTTTGAGTATTGATTCGTAGACGAATTCGATCCCCTTTTTGAAGATCTTCTTCAAAAGTAGATTCTTCGCTGACCTGTATTTTTGAAGAAAATGCAGTCTTTACAAAATATTCAGTGGTGAGTCCAAGATAAACACTATCGGAAATGATTCCTTCAATATCTCCAGATTCATCTTTGATAAACTCTTCGGGACGGATACTTACAAGAACAGCTTGTTCCTTAGCTTGATCAAGAGCTGGCATACGAAGAGAGTAGCCGTCTTCAAAGACGATGTACGCTCCATCAGCTTGCTTTTCTAAACGAGCAGGGATTATGTTTGTTCTACCGATAAAGGTTGCGACAAATTCGTTCTCGGGCTTGTGGTATAGCTCTTTTGGACGACCAATTTGTTGAATAACACCATCTTTCATAACCGCGATTTGGTCAGAAATGGCCATAGCTTCTTCTTGGTCGTGAGTTACATAGACAGTTGTAATGCCAACTTCGTGTTGGATTTCGCGAATGGCTTGACGCATATCTAGACGAAGTTTGGCATCTAGGTTACTGAGTGGCTCGTCCATGAGGAGAACGCTAGGATTAAAAGTTAAGGCACGTGCTAAGGCAACCCGTTGTTGTTGACCACCACTAAGTTTATCTGGTTTACGATCAGCGTACTGGGAAATTTGCATCAACTCAAGGTATTTATTTGTTTGTTTGATGAGTTCGTCTTTTTGGAACTTTCTTTTGCTTGAGTCCGAATGCTACGTTATCACGCACTGTCAAATGTGGGAAAATCGCATAGTTTTTGGAAAACCATGCCGATGTTGCGTTTGCTGGGCTCTACATTATTGATTTTAGTATCATCGAAGTAAAAATTCTCCGCCTTCAATACTGTTGAAGCCTGCAATCATTCGCAGAAGGGTCGTTTTTTTCCACAACCTGAAGGTCCAAGAATGGTGAAAAGACTTCCTTTTGGAATCGTAACATTTAAATTCTCAATGACAGGAATGTCATGGTAGATTTTTTTGCGTTAATAATTTTGATCTCACTCATAGTGAACCTCTTTTTACTGTTTTCGATTGAATATTAATGAAAATATCATTGTACTTTTTAAGAATAGCTGATTTATTTTGGATGACGTAATCAGAATCTTCAGTGGCGATATTGATTTCGGTCATTGATTTCATATTTTTATTGGTTTTAGCATTTTTTCGAATGGGTCTAATGGTTGTTTCAGTTCCTAGTTTATCCTGAATGTCTTGAGAAAGAAGGAAATCGATAAATTTTTTAGCGTTTTCCATGTGTTTGGCATTTTTGATAATAGCTGCGTTACCAGGCAAAAAGACGGTTCCTTCTTTTGGATAAATGACTTTTACATCAACGCCATCGTTTAAGAGTTTCAAGGCAGGATCTTCATAGGTGAGTCCGACAGCCATTTCTCCGTCAGCGACTGATTTGTAGACATTTGAAGAACTAGAAGCAATTTTCCCGTCTACTAAGCTAAATAGATTTTTCACATATGTCCAAGCTTGCTCATTTTCATAGCCACCTTGATCCACAAGCATGTTTGTTAATTGAGCAAAGGCGCTAGAAGAATTACTTGGATCAGCAGTAGCAATCTTTTCCTTTTAATTTGGGATTGAGTAGATCATTGTAGCCTTCAATTTTAATATCTTTTGTAAGAGCTGAATTGGCAATGATGACACTGACATCAAGTGTATAAGGCGTGTAGAATCCAGTTTTATTTTGATATTCAGGGATTATCTGGTCGTTCTCTTGAGAAATATAAGGTTCAAAAAGATTTTCGTTAGAAGAGAAGAGGGCGTAGGAGCCTCCGAAAATGACATCAGCTACAGGAGCTTCTTTCTCAGCCTCAGCTTTCTTGAATAATTCACCAGTACTAGCTTGGACTAAATCAACCTTGATACCATATTTTTCTTCGAAAGCTGGGATTGTTTCTTCAATAAGGTCTTCAGGGTTAGGCGAGTAGATAACCAAAGTGTTATCTGAATCTTTTTCAGAGCTAGTTTCCGCTTCTGTTGTTGAAGAACATCCTGACAAAGTAAGAAATATCCATCCACAAGAGAGAAAGAATAGTAGTTTTTTCATAAGAGTCTCCTTTTTTACGAACGTTTTTACTCTACGACTTGCTTAATGTTTATAATTTGCAGAGTTCTATAGGATATAATAAAAACCTTAAAGAAATCTAAAACGAGGAATATGAGTCAAAGGCGTTAGGGGAAAAAGATGGAAGAGATAAATAATCGATATAAGTTAATTTCAAGTGTTAGCTAAATTTTTATACTGCTAAATAAGCTGGATTTGCGATTCAGTCTTTCTTTCCATCCAAGCCCAAAAAGAACATTTCTCGTCTTTCAAATTTCCTCAAAAAAATGGTATAATAGGAGCATCACGAAAATTGGAGAGACGCTATGAGTTTTTACAATCATAAAGAAATCGAGCCTAAGTGGCAAAAATACTGGGCTGACCATCATACTTTTAAGACAGGAACAGACGCCTCAAAACCTAAGTTTTATGCGCTTGACATGTTCCCTTACCCATCTGGAGCGGGTCTGCACGTAGGACACCCAGAAGGCTACACAGCGACTGATATCCTCAGCCGTTTCAAACGTGCGCAAGGTTACAACGTCCTTCACCCAATGGGATGGGATGCCTTTGGTTTGCCTGCTGAGCAATACGCTATGGATACTGGTAATGACCCAGCAGAATTCACAGCGGAAAAACATTGCCAACTTCAAACGCCAAATCAATGCGCTTGGATTCTCTTACGACTGGGACCGTGAAGTCAATACGACAGATCCGAACTACTACAAGTGGACGCAATGGATCTTCACCAAGCTTTACGAAAAAGGCTTTGGCCTATGAAGCTGAAGTGCCAGTAAACTGGGTTGAAGAATTGGGGACAGCTATCGCCAACGAAGAAGTTCTTCCTGATGGAACATCTGAGCGTGGGGGCTATCCAGTTGTCCGCAAACCAATGCGCCAATGGATGCTGAAAATCACGGCCTATGCGGAGCGCTTGCTGACTGACTTGGATGAGTTAGACTGGCCAGAGTCTATCAAGGACATGCAACGCAACTGGATTGGGAAATCAACTGGTGCCAATGTCACTTTTAAAGTAAAAGGGACTGACAAGGAATTCACAGTCTTTACGACTCGTCCAGATACTCTTTTCGGTGCGACCTTCACTGTTTTGGCGCCTGAACATGAGCTAGTAGATGCTATCGTCAGTCCAGAACAAGCCGAAGCCGTAGCAGATTACAAACACCAAGCTAGCTTGAAATCAGACTTGGCTCGTACAGACCTTGCCAAAGAAAAAACAGGTGTTTGGACAGGTGCTTATGCTATTAACCCTGTAAATGGCAAGGAAATTCCAATCTGGATTGCGGACTACGTTCTTTCTAGCTATGGAACAGGTGCTGTAATGGCTGTACCTGCCCACGATCAACGTGACTGGGAATTTGCTAACCAGTTTGGACTTCCAATCGTAGAAGTACTGGAAGGTGGAAACGTAGCAGAAGCTGCTACACAGAAGATGGCCTTCACGTCAACTCTGACTTCTTGAACGGTCTTAACAAAGAAGATGCTATTGCCAAGATTGTGGCTTGGTTGGAAGAAAAAGGATGTGGTCAAGAAAAAGTTACCTACCGTCTCCGTGACTGGCTCTTTAGCCGTCAACGTTACTGGGGTGAGCCAATCCCAATCATTCATTGGGAAGATGGGACTTCAACAGCTGTTCCAGAAAGTGAATTGCCACTTGTCTTGCCAGTAACCAAGGACATCCGCCCTTCAGGTACTGGGGAAAGTCCACTAGCTAACTTGACAGACTGGCTTGAAGTGACTCGTGAAGATGGCGTCAAAGGTCGTCGTGAAACCAACACTATGCCACAATGGGCCGGTTCAAGCTGGTACTACCTCCGCTATATCGATCCACACAACACAGAGAAATTGGCTGACGAGGATCTCCTCAAACAATGGTTGCCAGTAGATATCTATGTTGGTGGTGCAGAACACGCCGTGCTCCACTTGCTTTACGCTCGTTTCTGGCACAAGTTCCTCTATGATATCGGTGTCGTTCCAACCAAAGAACCATTCCAAAAACTCTTTAACCAAGGAATGATCTTGGGAACTAGCTACCGTGACCACCGAGGTGCTCTTGTGGCGACTGACAAGGTTGAAAAACGTGACGGTTCCTTCTTCCATATGGAAACAGGAGAAGAGTTGGAGCAAGCACCAGCTAAGATGTCTAAATCCCTCAAGAACGTTGTCAATCCAGACGACGTAGTGGAACAATACGGTGCCGATACCCTTCGTGTCTATGAAATGTTCATGGGACCACTCGATGCTTCTATCGCTTGGTCTGAAGAAGGTCTGGAAGGAAGCCGTAAGTTCCTTGACCGTGTTTACCGTTTGATTACAAGTAAAGAAATTGTTGCGGAAAACAATGGCGTTCTAGACAAGGTTTACAACGAAACGGTTAAATCTGTTACAGAGCAAATCGAGTCTATGAAATTCAACACAGCCATTGCTCAGCTCATGGTCTTTGTCAATGCGGCGAACAAGGAAGATAAGCTTTATGTGGATTATGCCAAAGGCTTTATCCAATTGATCGCTCCATTTGCGCCTCACTTGGCAGAAGAACTCTGGCAAACAGTCGCAGAAACAGGTGAGTCTATCTCTTACGTAGCTTGGCCAACATGGGATGAAAGCAAATTGGTTGAAGACGAAATCGAAATTGTCGTTCAAATCAAAGGTAAAAGTCCGTGCTAAACTCATGGTTGCAAAGGACCTTTCACGCGAAGAATTACAAGAAATCGCTCTAGCTGACGAAAAAGTCAAAGCAGAGATTGATGGCAAAGAAATCGTGAAAGTAATTAGTGTCCCTAATAAACTCGTTAATATCGTAACGAAATAAATTTAAAAAGTCCTTCAGAGCTAAGTTCTGGAGGATTTTTTTGTATTACTATATGCTATAATAGTTCCAACTAAGATAAAAAACACAGTTCTGGTTGGTAGTCCAGACGTAGGCAAGCCTATCAGTAACCTTCCTCCTTGGTTGTCCATTCTTAGGGATAGATTTAAGGAGGTGCTGTCGTGGAAACAATTTCAATTGGATTGACAGTTTATTTTGAAGATGGATTTTGGCATGGTTTGTTCGAACAAGTGTATCGAGAAACTTATCAAGTTTGTCGTGTGACATTTGGTCAGGAGCCAAAAGATGATGAAATTCTAGAGATCTTACAGACTCAGTTTACTCAATTATCTTTTAGTCCAGAAGCTACAGTTAGGAAGCATGTAAAAATCAAGAATCCTAAACGATTACAGCGAGCTGTGAAGAAACAAGTAAAGCAGAAAGTTTCTTCCAAGTCGAAAGAATTATTGCAGTTGCAGTATGAGGAAAGGAAAAAGATTTCAAAACATCAATCTAGTGTCCAAAAACAATTGCTCAAACAAGAGAAATTCGAACGCAAACAGCAAAAGCGTAGAGAGAAGCACAAGGGGCATTAACTCACTCGTTTCCATATTTGATCAATCCTCCATAAACTGGAGGATTTTTTGTAGATTACCTGTGAGATGTGATATACTATTCACATCTTTAAACTTATAAGAGTGAGACAAGGAGAAAACTATGCCTGTAAATGAATATGGTCAGATGATTGGTGAACCTGTAGACGACACACCTGGAGTTTTACCGTCGCTTGTACGGATAGAAGGACAGTATACGATTATCGAAGCTCTGTCAGTGGAAAAGCATGCGGAGGATTTGTTAGCTGTTTATGGCCCAGAATCACCTCGAGAAATGTGGACCTATCTCTTTCAACCACCAGTAGAGAATCTCGAAGAATTAATCGTAGCTTTGAAGCAGATGCTTGAGCGCAAGGATCGCTTCTATTATGCGATTATTGATAAAGCGACTGGAAAGGCACTGGGAACTTTTTCTCTCATGCGTATTGACCAAGCTAATCGCACCATTGAAGTTGGCGCGGTGACCTTTTCTCCGGCTCTCAAACAGACAAGGATGGGAACAGAGGCCCACTATTTGCTAGCTCGTTATGTTTTTGAAGAACTCAACTATCGTCGTTATGAGTGGAAATGTGATGCGCTAAATCTACCTTCTAGAAAAGCAGCAGAACGTTTGGGTTTTATTTACGAAGGCACCTTTTCGTCAAGCTGTTATTTATAAAGGGCGTACCAGAGACACGGACTGGATGTCTATGATTGATAAGGATTGGCCAAGGGTTAAGCCTCGTTTTGAATCGTGGTTGAGCCCGGAGAATTTTGATGAAGAAGGCCATCAGTTGAAATCTCTAAGAGAATGCTAGAAAGGTTTGCTATGATTAAGATTACAAAAGAAAGATCTGTTTCAATTGATGACGTTTTGCATCTCTATCAGGCAGTTGGTTGGACAAACTATACCAATCAGCCTCAGATGTTGGAGCAGGCCTTGTCTCATTCGCTAGCGACTTATCTTGCCCGTGATGGTGAGAAAATCGTTGGTTTAGTGCGTCTGGTTGGAGATGGTTTTTCATCCATTTTTGTCCAGGATTTGATTGTTTTGCCTAGCTATCAGCGCCAAGGAATTGGTAGTAACTTGATGAAAGAAGCCTTAACTGACTATAAGGATGCCTACCAAGTACAACTAGCGACTGAACAGACAGAAAAAACTTTGGGATTTTACCGTTCTCTGGGGTTTGAAACCTTGTCTACTTATGATTGTACAGGAATGATTTTGGGTGGATCGAAAAAAATTAAAATAATTTTTTATCTTAAGTTAACTTTTAAGTCTTCTACTGTATCATGTAGTTGTTAAGTAAAGACCTCCTAACTTTATTTAATAGAAATCCTAAACTTTTTCTTTTTCATAATAATCTCCTAAAGAAGCCACCCAAATTCAGGTGGCTTTTTGTTTGTAGGCTGGATTTTTTTGCTATAATAGGAACATGAGTAGAATTTTAGATAATGAAATCATGGGTGATGAAGAGTTGGTAGAACGTACCCTCCGTCCCCAATATTTACGTGAATATATCGGACAAGACAAGGTCAAAGATCAGCTTCAAATCTTTATCGAGGCAGCAAAAATGCGTGATGAGGCGCTGGACCATGTTCTTTTGTTTGGTCCTCCAGGTCTCGGGAAAACAACCATGGCTTTTGTCATTGCCAATGAACTGGGAGTGAATCTCAAGCAAACGTCTGGGCCTGTTATCGAAAAAGCCGGTGATCTGGTAGCGATTTTGAATGACTTGGAGCCAGGAGATGTGCTCTTTATTGACGAGATTCATCGCTTGCCCATGTCAGTAGAAGAGGTACTATACAGTGCTATGGAAGATTTCTACATCGATATCATGATTGGTGCGGGGAAGCTAGCCGTAGTGTCCATCTAGACTTGCCACCTTTTTACATTGATTGGGGCGACAACACGAGCAGGGATGCTTTCAAATCCTCTTCGTGCCCGTTTTGGGATTACAGGCCACATGGAATACTATACCCATGATGATTTGACAGAGATTGTTGAGCGGACGGCAGATATTTTTGAGATGGAAATCACTCATAAGGCGGCTGCTGAGTTGGCCCTCCGTAGTCGTGGAACTCCTCGTATCGCCAATCGTCTCCTCAAGCGCGTGCGCGACTTTGCGCAGATTATGGGGGATGGCCTGATTGATGATGTGATTACGGATAAGGCTTTGACTATGCTGGATGTAGACCATGAAGGTTTGGATTATGTAGACCAGAAAATTCTCCGCACCATGATTGAGATGTACGGAGGCGGTCCTGTCGGTCTAGGAACACTTTCTGTTAATATCGCCGAAGAGCGTGAGACAGTAGAGGATATGTACGAACCTTACCTGATCCAGAAAGGATTTATCATGCGAACTCGTTCAGGACGGGTCGCGACAGCCAAGGCTTATGAACATTTAGGGTATGAATATATTGAAAAATGAGAGTGAAATTTTAGACTCTTTTAGAGAAAATCCTGACATGATGGCTATTCTGACTGTCATCCGTGACTTGGAGTTGAAAGATTCCTGGTTGGCGGCTGGTTCGGTTCGAAATTTTATCTGGAATCTTTTGTCCGATAAACCAGCCTTTGACCGTGAAACGGATGTGGACGTCATCTTCTTTGATCCAGGGGTGAGTTATGAAGAAACGCTGGCAATAGAAAACAAGTTGAGAGAGGACTTTCCCCAGTATCAGTGGGAGCTGAAAAATCAAGTCTATATGCATCAGCATAGTCCCCACACGGAACCGTATGTGAATTCCTGTGACGCTATGAGTAAATATCCCTGAACGTTGTACGGCGATAGGACTTCGCTTGCATACTGACGCAACTTTAGAGCTCTTTTGCTCCTTATGGTTTTAGAGGATATTTTTGAACTTTTCAGGTTTCTCCAACTCCCCATTTTTAGAAAAATGACGACCGGATGAAGCTTTATCAACAGCGTTTATCTAAGAAAAACTGGCAAGTAAAAATGGAAAAATCTCACAGTTAAAAAAATACTTAAGGAAACTTTTAAGATAGGAGCTGTATACTTTATCTCATAAGTTAAGAAGAACTTAACTTATACTCCTAAAACTTTTTCATAATAATCTCCCTATAAAAAAATTAAGTCGCCCAATCAGGCGGCTTTTTGTTGCGAACTTGAGGTGATGATGGTTTTTATCAAAGGCCAACACCTGCAGAAATGTTGACAAAGGTCGAAAGATTTCTCTAGTATAAGAAGTGAGGCTAGAGATTTTCTGAGAATAGAGTAAATGAAGTCCAGTGGGCTGAGAAAGAGATGTTGAAAAATGACTAAAAGAATGAAAAACAATAGGAAACTAGTTAATCTAGGATTGTATCAAAACAAAATAGTCTATTATGACTTAAAAGAAAAGAGACTTTACTTTTCAATTCTCGAAAGAACCTCTAAGAATCACCATTACTATACTCTTGGACTCACTTTGCTGTCTCTCCCCGTTATTAGATTGCTGAATGGTTTAACCATTTTTGATATCCCTACTATCAAATACTCTAGCTTCATTCTATGTACATGCTTTTCTTTCTCATAGGGAAATTTGTAGTTGACTATTATGACAAAGACTTGGATCTTTTTCCTGCATTGTTTACGGACATTGAGTACTCAGAGTTCTTAGAAAAAGCAAAGAAAAATGGAACTCTTGCTTTTGTATTTAATATTATTAGTAGTGTCAGTTTGATAATTTCCTTGATAGCTTACCTGGTCTATGTACAGTTTCTAGGATTGCTGATTTATTCTGTTCTCTTGTTCATTCTTTACATCTGTGTGGTAAATAATGTCCATAGGAGGAATAAAATTATAGAACCCCTTTTTTGTGTACGTAAATAGGTGTTGAAAATTGGATAGACTCGCGTCTATCTTTAGATTCTCCGGATATCTTCATAATAGTCATAATAGGGCATCGGATTGAGCCTTACGTCTCAATTCCTACCATGTTTCAAACTGACTCCAAGGGTTACACCCTAGAGTCAGTAATTCACATTGGTTGCTATTCCCCATTACTGCTACTATAGAATCCGTAAGATTTTACGTCATCATTCACTTAAATAAAATATCTAACCTTATTTCAGCAAGTAATTTAATATATCTTTTTCTAATTTTCGGACGGGGTATTGCGCCTTCATTTTTATTTTTTGATTGTTACATCCAGCATATCCCTGCACGACATCCACTTGTGGAATGACCACCCAATCTCCCAGAACTTCTTGCGCCTTCTGTGTTTTCATCCAAAATGCACACGAAACGGTATTCTCTCTCGTGTTGCCACTCTTTGAATTTTGCAAAAGTCGCTTTAATATAGAAATTCAGATTCGAATAAGAAAAAGGAAACGATTAAAGTAGCTACACAATTAGATCTATCTCCTGGTTTAAAAAGAGTATTAAAGACTCTAATTACGTACTTGCTATATATTCAAAAATACTTGTGAGTATCTAACTAGAACAAATGGCTCTATTGAAGGAATCAACAATAAAATAAAAAGTGCTCAAAAGAAATGCCTAAGGCTTTAGAAACTATTACCATTTTAGGAACAGGATTATTTTAATAACAAAAAAGTTTGCTCAAAACAAAAAGGAATTAAGCAACAATTAGTTGCTTAATTCCTTCCACAATTCTTCATCAACACTATTTGACAAAGAGCCCAAAAGACACCTAACCTCACGTGTGAGATTAGGTGCTTCCACTGTTTTATTTTAAGCGTGGTGTTTTCAACATACGAGGTAAAGTTCTATTTGAAAGCACTCGTGGTAATGTATGTGATTTTTCTTTTGATGCTGGACGGTATGAAACCGGTCTTGTAGCACGTGTATCAACATACATTTCTCTTGAAGTATTTGAACGACCTGAAGTCGATTGTAGCTCTTGTTTTGTTGCTTGTTTTTTCGCTTGTGAGCGAATTTTTGGATTTGAGACGTTATTTCGCGGATGATATACACGTTGCGGTACGGCTTCGGTAGCGACTGCTGGAGTACTTGTGGCTTTTGCTCTCTGTGCAGGAGCATTAGCCACAGTTCTTTGAGCGGTACGCGTATTTCCAGTTCGAGCTCTACGAGTATTCTTACGAGCCTTATTTTGTTTTCCTTTAATTCCGAAGAAAACAGCGATGATAAGGATGATATAAAATCCGCCTTTACCAAGCCCTTCAGCAATTTTTTCTGTATCTAGTTGATCAAAGAAGTTATCAATTTGATCAAAGATATCTTTGTCTGTAGAAGGTTTCGCGTTCGAACTATTGGTATTCGAACTCTTTTTGTTCGAGTTCGCGATAGTAGTAGCTTCCTCTTCCTCTTCCTCTTCACTTGCATTGGCCAAATCCTCTAGAAATTTGTTTCGTTCTTTGTCATTAGCCGTAAGTTTCAACGCTTTTGTGACTTTTCCATCTTCGATAGGAATTTGTTCAAAGTAGATAGTATTATTGTCTTCAATGGTCTCAACAAACGATTGAACCAAGAGGCTATTATCCGTATCTCGATATACGTAAAGTCGCACACCGCCCTTCCCTGTTGGAAGGTTTTTAATTTGAACGGGAACTTTAATTTCAGAATACTGAGGGTTGTTATAAGTCAACTTAATCGTCACTGTTGCATTATAATCTTCCCCATCCACAAAGTCAATTTTTTTGTTCAAAGGCGCCCAGTAGCTTCATCTTTGTGATGTCTTTTGGTTGTGTTTCAGCATTGACTGTTGAAACACGTGCAAAGGTTCCTACTAACAATAAAGTGGCAATCAGTACCGCAAGCCATTTCAACCCAAAGAAAGATTTGTTAGCTTGTTGTTTCATGATTATTTACCTGCTTCGTCCCAAACTTTACGTCCTGATGCTAATGAAGCAATGTTTTCAGCGATTTTTGCGTTATTTTGACCATCCATTAATACAACTGTATTGTTTGGACCTTCAGCAAGAGCTTTTTTAGCGTCGATTGCTAAGTATTCTAACGCAGCAACATTTAAGTTAGATTCGTTTAATGCGTTGTTGATAGCTGTTAATTGAGCAACAGTTGCTTTAGTGTCAATTGCGATTTTTTTCAGCATGAGCACGAGCATCTGCTAATAATTTGTTATTTTGAGTTCTTGTATCCATTTCAACTGTTTTTTTGACGAGCATCAGCAGCGATTAAAGCGACATCACGTTCACGGTCAGCAGTGATTTGTTTGTTCATCGCTTCAACGATGCTTTGTGGAGGAATTACTTCACCGATATTTACTCGGTCGATTGTAACCCCGTAAGAGTCTGTTTTACCGAATACACGTTGGTTTAAATCTGTGTTGATTTTGTTTGTACCACCAAGAATTTCAGCCATTGTCATTGTACCGATAATGTCACGTAATTCGTTTTGGATATCTAAAAGTAATAATCCTTCTGGGTTTGTGTTCCCATATAAGTATTCTTCAAGATTATCAACGTGGTATTTAGCTGAAGCGTCAATTGTTAAATTAACGTTGTCTTTAGTGATGATTTCTTGAGGATCTAAGTCTAATGAACGTTGACGCATATCTACAACATAAGCAATGTTACGAATGATTGGTGTTACAAAGTGTAATCCTGGTCCTAATTCTCCAACATAACGTCCAAATGATTGAACAGCAGCTTTGTATCCTTGTCGAACTATACGAATTGATTTGAACGCAATGATTAATAAGATTAATACTAAGATGATAATTAAGATTGTTACTGGCATTTTAAATTTCCTTCTTTCTAAATAGTTACATATACTAATTTTTTTCTGGATTGATTTCCTCAATCACTTTTACATATACCAACCCATCCTCGTAGTCAATGACTTCAAGTGGTTGTCCTTCTTCGACTGACATAACATCCAAAATTTTGTATGGATAGTTCCGTCCTCGGTAATTAAACGTTCCGAAGACTTGCTCGGAGAACGCCTTAAACTGTCCATGCAATAATGTTTTAATTGCATCGGGCCAGTTTTTCAACTTTTTTCTGATGACTTTCGACTTCATTTTCGATGACCGACCGGAAATAAGTTGATACGTCTGTTGAGATGATCTTCAAAAATGCTTCTTTCAAAGAGGGCTCAATCGTAAAGTTAATCCGTTCAGTCTTATTTTCGTTCGACCATGGTTGTTTTCTCATACCCATTCTCCTTTCTTTATATCTCTTATGACCATATTATAACACGTTCTGAATATAATACAAGTATAATATTTCGTAAAAATGTAAAAATTTCACCTAGAGTGCATTTTCGTTCAAAAAGCATTGATATAACAAGGATTATTCTATATGAAAATATCCAAAAATTCTGAGCAGATAATATTAAGAAACTATAAAATTCAAAAATATAATATATTTTTATGGTTTTGGTTATGAAAAACACCTAACTACTTGTTAGATGCTTAGCCATATTTTTCCCCCGCTTCAAGAGCTCTTTTTCCTGAACTCCTCAGATGAAATCTTCTCGTTTTCAAACAAATCATATAACTCATCTAATGCTTTCTTTAATTCAGGTCTAGAATCAAAGTATCTCTTATAGCATTCTGCTAATCGTTTTTTCTCTTTCAATATATTCTTCACTAATCATAAACATATACCTCGTTTTTAAATTTATCATTACACTACTACAATCATATAATTACTAAAGAGTATATTCAATAGAGTTATGAAAATAAACAGCCTACGAACAAATCGTAGACTGTTTTATGTACCATAAAAAAATATTTTTAAAATTGAATATAAACATTATATGAGCAAACTTCTCTCAAATAATGAACTAAATCAATAATATTGTCCTGTAAATCGCCAAGAGGCACTTCTTCTACTTGCTTACGGCCTCCATTGAAGAACGTAAATCGATATTTCCTACCCCATTTTGATTTTTTTGGCGAAGAACGGATCCGCTAACTGCTTTTTCTAAGTCCACTACCCTAAACTCAGTTCCATAAGAAACTAAAATTCCGTCTTTGATAAGTACACCAAGTTTTTCATCCAAATACTCCGCATCATCCAATAAACGTTTCATATCATATTTGTAGCTAGGAAAAACTCATCAAAACGAGCATAATGTTGTTTGATGCGACGAACGCGAACGATCTGCCACACCAATACAATGACAAAGAACACAATCGCTACAAGTAACATTACGATATCTACAAACCTTTCCGCACTGTTCGTAATGGTTAAAAAATGCGTTTTATCCAATTTGTCGAGAGTCACCTGCACCGAAAATGGGCTAAGTTTGAATTTCTCTTCAAAGGCTTCCTTCATCTCAGGCGTAATATGTGTTTTTGACGCTGGATCTTCCTGTTTTCTTCTTCTCAGGAACTACGCGTATATTCAAGTAGAAGTCTGATGCGGCAAGAGCGTTCGTTTTCTCAGAAAGTGCCTCTTTAAACTCTAGAATTTGTTTAATTTCAGAAGCATCTGTTCTTAAGAACGACACTCCATAATTGTGTTTCACTAAATAATACGTTTCATCGTCTATCTCAAGCGGACTTGGATCAATATCTAACACTTTAATCGATCTGGATGAGGAGTCATTTTCCATTTCATAAATAAGTCCATTTTCGTATAAGTCACGTCCGCTCATAAAGCCAAATGACACTACAACGCCCACCATCGCCACTGTTAATCCTAACAGGACGGTGAGAAACCATATTCCCCACGTTCGTCTAAATATCCCTTTATGCAAAAATATTCCACCTTCTTATTCAAAATTCTGTTCCCACTCGTCTACTATCTCTATTGGAGCAAGAGTAGTCAGATATTTGAAGAAACTATATTGCGCTTCAATCACATCACGATTGATGTCTAATTGTAAAGAAGATCCCGAATGGAAGAACAGCTTCGCCTTATATCGGAAAAGTCCTTTTCTGCGTGTTCTAAACAATTTAATTTGATCAATACTTTTTACCGAAAACAACTTGAAACTCCGAACCGTATAGTACGAGAATATCTTGGTGAACTAACATTCGTAGCGAGGGGTCCCCTATAGTCTGCATCTTTCACTAATCGCTCTGGTTGATTCGCATAATCTGGAAATAATGTATTAAAGAGTTTAAACTGTCTACGTAAATAGAAAATCCTTCTGATTGTATTGATGAAGAAAAACAATGCTACAAGTCCCACCAATACAGGTCCCACGAGAAAATGAGCTCCCCCTCTGTCGTCCATCAAATCAAGAAGATGCGTCGTATCGACAGTAGCCCCTCCTTTTGAAAGGTCGCTTTTGATTAAATCTCTTGAATGATATCCTTAAATTCTTTGCTAATAATGACGATATCTGAGCTTTTTCTTTTCTCCTGCGAATTTCAGGAAGCACCTGTACATGAAGGTAAAAGTCAGAAGATTCTAAAGGATTTTCTTGAGGAGCAAGTACTTCTTTCGCCTCAAGTAGTTTATTTACGCTTACTTTAATGACGACCTTCATGGCTGTGACACCATATTCATGTTTGACTAAATAATAAGTATTATTCTTTTCTTTCAATCGGGTTAGGATCAATATCCAACACTTTTTATCGCTAATACATCATTACTATTCTCTGCCTTATAGACATAGCCTTGCTGATACAATTTTTTTCAGAGTTCGTATTCATATGAATCGCTGGTTGTATATCAAAAATAGCAAACAACCGATAAAAACAATAACGATACCCCAGTCAAATAGCGTCCTAAAAAAATATCTTTTTATTCATCTTACTCTCCGTTGATTATTCTAAGAGTCTAAAATCCACTCAGTCCTAAGTTATATTCTTCGTTTAAATATCCTACAAGCTCTTTAAGACGTAATAAATTTCTTCTAAAGAGAATCGAGTCTTGTTTCTTGTCTGGATATTCAAAGTGAAATGATATTTCATACCGCCTTTTCTTCTGTTTTCAAAAACTAAGGAAGCCTTTGCTGACTTCTGATAAGTCGATGACCGTAAAGTTAATGTCGTAGCTAACAAGAATGCCTTTCATTCGAGCAAAAATTCGTTTGAACATCTATATACCCTCATTTGTATTATGTATGTATTATACTAAGTTTTTCTTTATTTGTATAGCTTTTAACGGCTGAAAAACACAAAAAGGGCTCTATAATTTTTAGGGTTGATAGAAATTTTTCCACCAACCCTATTTTAGTGTATACAAAAAGGCCAATATCCATTATATTAAAAAGCTCCTAAACCTAATACAAAAAGGATGATGACCATATGAACAATATACTAGAAGCTACGCTACAAATCAAAGATAAAAACATTATTTGGGATAATAAAGTTCAAGAGAAGATATTTAAAAAGAGAAAATCTTTATTTTATTCAGCTACATACGCATAAACCAGAATTTTTGTACTGTCTGTGGATGTGTTAGCCAAAAATAATAATATCGTTAAAAACGGCACGAAAAACTTCTCGTATCACTCTCTGTTCTGTTTCAGGCCTACCGGCCTACTTTAAATCTACGCAAGCAGAGATTTCTCTGTAGAGAATGCTACTTCATTAACACTATTTTGACAAAGAGCCTAAAAACCAATTTGGTTAACGAATATCTAGTGAAGAACTTTCATATTTTCCATATGATTTGGTTGGCAAGACGCGAAAGTATAGGATGAGATTGTATAAATTCATAGGAGAAAAAAAGTATGATTAAAAAAAGTAAATTGGAGAAAGATAATTCGAGAAAAAGAGAGCGAAAAACCGTTCTCTTTTTATGATATAATAGCCCTATGAGATTAGATAAATTTTTAGTAGCCTGCGCTGTCGGGAGTCGAACTGAGGTTAAAAACTTTCTCAAGTCAGGGCGCGTGACGGTCAATGGCAAGAAAGAAAAATCTGCAAAGCTACAAATTGATGAAGTGACAGATGAGATTCGCTTTGATGGCCAAAAAGTTAGACTACGAGGAGTTTGTCTACTACATGATGAACAAGCCTCAGGGAGTTATCTCAGCAACTGAAGATCCTAAACACAAGACAGTTTTGGATTTGTTGGATGACTTGGCTCGTTCAAAGGAAGTTTTCCCAGTCGGTCGTTTGGATATTGATACGCATGGACTCTTACTCTTGACCAATGATGGCAAGCTAGCTCATGCTCTTCTTTCCCCTAAACGCCATGTGGATAAGACTTATCTGGCACAGGTCAAGGGGATTATGACCGATGCAGATGTTGAGGTCTTTGCGCAAGGGATTCCACTTAAAGACTTTACCTGTCAACCTGCCAAGCTGGAGCTTGTGTCTGTGGATGCAGAAAAGAATCAAAGTCTGGTCCGAGTGACCATCGCAGAAGGAAAATTTCACCAAGTCAAACGAATGGTAGCCTACTGTGGCAAGGAAGTGGTGGACTTGCAGCGTGTGACCATGGGAACTTTGACCTTGGATGAGGGTTTGAAACGTGGAGAATGGCGTCGTTTAACCAAGGATGAGCTAGAAGCTTTGCTTGAGAGTATCAGCTAGTGATAGCAGCACCATGAAATATTAGGAAAATGCGAGGAAAATATCCTTGCCTTTTTCAGTTTTTGGTTGCTTCCTTTGTGAAAAGAGTTATAATAGACAGTAAGAAAAAAGGAGGATTTTATGAACGCGATTCAAGAATCATTTACAGATAAATTATTTGCCAATTATGAAGCAAATGTTAAATACCAAGCTATCGAAAATGCAACTAGCTACAATGGAATTTTTGGAGCCTTAGAGCGTCGCCAAAGCCATGTCGACAATACACCTGTTTTTCTCGCTTGATTTGACAAAGGACGAGGTCACTAACCAGAAGGCTTCTGGTCGTTGCTGGATGTTTGCCACTCAACACTTTCCGCCACAAACTCATTTCTCAATACAAACTTGAAAAACTTTGAATTGTCACAAGCACATACCTTCTTCTGGGACAAGTATGAAAAATCTAACTGGTTCTTGGAGCAAGTCATTGCGACTGCTGACCAAGAATTGACCAGCCGCAAGGTTAGCTTCCTACTTCAAACTCCACAACAAGATGGTGGTCAGTGGGATATGGTTGAGGCTCTCTTTGAAAAATACGGTGTCGTTCCTAAGTCTGTTTATCCAGAGTCTGTTTCCTCTAGCTGCAGCCGTGAGCTCAATGCAATCCTTAATAAATTGCTTCGTCAAGATGCTCAAATCTTGCGTGACCTCTTGGCTTCTGGTGCAGTTCAAGCAACTGTTCAAGCTAAGAAAGAAGACCTTTTGCAAGAAATCTTTAATTTCCTTGCCATGTCACTAGGACTTCCACCACGTCAATTTGACTTTGCTTATCGTGATAAGGATGATAACTACCAAAGTGAAAAAGATATCACGCCACAAGAGTTTTACAAGAAATATGTCGACCTTCCACTAGAAGACTACGTTTCTGTGATTAATGCTCCAACTGCTGATAAACCTTACGGTAAATCATATACAGTTGAGATGTTGGGAAATGTCGTTGGTAGCCGTGCGGTTCGTTACATCAATGTACCGATGGAACGCTTGAAAGAACTGGCCATTGCCCAAATGCAAACAGGAGAAACTGTTTGGTTTGGTTCAGATGTTGGCCAACTCAGCAACCGTAAAGCAGGAATCCTTGCGACAGATGTCTATGATTTTGAATCAAGCATGGATATTCAACTCACTCAAGACAAGGCAGGACGTTTGGACTACAGCGAAAGTTTGATGACCCACGCAATGGTCTTGACAGGTGTTGATTTGGATGAAAATGGTAAATCAATCAAGTGGAAAGTTGAAAACTCATGGGGAGACAAGGTCGGTGCAGATGGTTACTTTGTTGCTTCAGATGCTTGGATGGACGAATACACTTACCAAATTGTTGTCCGTAAAGAATTGCTGACGGCAGAAGAACGAGTCGCCTATGAAGCAGAACCAATCGTTCTTGCACCATGGGATCCAATGGGTGCCTTTGGCAGAATATCTCTTCGAAAATCAAATTCAAACCACGTCAGCTTCTGCCTTGCCGTACTCAAGCACAGCCTACGGCTAGCTTCCTAGTTTGCTCTTTGATTTTCATTGAGTATAAAATATAGAAAAAGGAATCAGGTATAGAACCTGGTTCCTTTTTGAATTT
>BNJU01001922.1_pt1 | contig 45749 bp, 62 predicted proteins | sample 8539281 | NCBI WGS metagenome assembly BNJU01 (sample SAMD00202456, study PRJDB9452) | human saliva metagenome | isolation source: human saliva | place: Japan
CAACTGTTTCTACTTTGCATTACCATTTGCAAACTAGAGTAATCTTTGTACTATTTGCAGTATCCCCATCCCAATTCTTTTTCGACAGGAATATCAATTAAATCAGCAGTATTTGTATTTGTAATCGTAAAACCTTCATCTTGATTACCAGTAATATCTGTAGCATAGTTTGCAACACTATCTTCCGTTATATAATACTCATACTTGAAGGATCCTGTCCCTGCTACAGTATAAAAATTCATATTGTTCTCTAAATATATATTTCAATTATTCCGCTGCATTTAATTCAACTGTTTCTACTACTTCATCATGATTGTCAGTAAATCATTTCTAGATGTAGCATTGTCAAAATATGTAGTTGTATATTTTCGATGTAGTAACTTGTACTGATGATTGCATCTTACCTACCCATTTCTTTTACAACTGAATATCAATAATGGAACGGTTGATAATCATATCAATGACTCTTGTATGAACATATTCTGTCTTATATCCATTTACAGGTACTTCTTCAATCGTATAGTTAATTTCGTGTCCATCATTTGCATCAAATCTTGGATAACCTACAAATTCACTTTCCCAATCCTGTTCTTTTGTAACTTGGATTGTACCTACAACAACTCCATCTGCCAAAAGATTTACGGTAATAGAATCCGGTATCGCAACTGATGATTGTTGTGCTGCAGTAGCTTGAGCGTCTTCTTCAAGAGAAGTATCAACTTCATCAAGACTCTGATGCATACGCTGCATAACTTAAGTTATTCGCATCTAATGCATCCGATTCAGCGACGAGCTCATTTAATTCCTCTTCATCATAGGAAACTGAATCTTCTGAATCCAATGTATTAACATTCAACATCACTGGTGGATATGCGGGACTAGGCGTTCCTGGAATAACAATATTAGGATATTCATTCCAAGATTTTCCTACTTTAATATTGATAATAGAAATATTATTAAAGATAAAAGATCTTTCTTCACTAGAACCGGTAGTAACAGTCTTAAATCTGAAAACCATGAAATGCAAAGAGATCTTCATCAATGATTTCTTGTGTAGCCGTATAAGTAATCTCATTTCCATCTTGATCGTATCTTGGTAAATTTGCTTGTCTATATTCCCAAGCATTCTGATAATCTAATATGATTCCATCTCTATGTTGACCAGTAGATGGATTCGTTGTTTGAATATTTAATTCTTCACCATTGGCGAACAAATGCACGCGAGCAGATAGCCTATCATTGCCAGTCCAAAGACTTCTAAATAATATCTCTATTTTTCATTTGGATTGATTGGTGTTGTAGGAGTTGGTGTACCAGCAGCTGTAGTTGTTGTAGGTGCTGGTGTAGTCGTATCAATCGCATTAACAGAATTGTTAACACTCAATAACATTATAAAAGCACATAAGATTACAAATATCTTTTGAAGTTTTTCTCATACTCATACGATATAGCCTCCCTGTTTTTCATAAATGAGTGTGTACACCCTTAATTCCATTTACAAATTGATATTTACAAATAATTCCTTTAAATATATCTTCAATTCAGTAAAAGAAACAAAGTCATACATAATACCCAATAATTTATCTTCAATATTCTACTTTTGTAACATTTTTCTCTGTACACTGTAAAAATTGAATCTTAAGATATTCTTATAATATGTTAATTCTTGTAACAAATATTACTAATTTGTTGATGTATGAAACTTCATTTTTAACAAAAAGTTCGTTTCTTACATGTATAATTTTTATCATTGTATACAATTAAATTTGTTTTACTCTATCAATATTAAAACAATATTAATAGTTGTTATATTCAATTTTAAACGCAAAAAAGAGGACAACATTCTTGTTGTCCTCTCAAATTGAGCAATTCTTACTTAGCCATTGCTGCTACTTCAGCAGCGAAGTCGTCCTGCTTCTTTTCAATACCTTCACCTACGATGTACTTAACGAACTTAACAACTTCAGCGTTGTTTTCCTTTAAGTACTGACCGCACTTGAGGCTTGAGTCTAAGAAGTATTCCTGGTCAACTAAGCACATATCCTGTAATGACTTAGATACACGACCTTCGATGATTCCAGCCTTAACCTTTTCAGGCTTATTTGCAAGGCTTGGATCATTTGCCATGATTCCTTCTTGAACTTCACGTTCATGAGCTACTACATCCTGTGGCATTTCATTACGTGATACATATGTTGGGTTCATAGAAGCAACCTGCATTGCCATATTCTTAGCAACTTGAGCATCTGCAGTACCCTTAACAACTGTAACTGCAACGATACGTCCACCTTGGTGTGTATAAGAGCCGAATAATTCATCATCGCTCTTTTCAACGATTTCGAATCTTCTTAATGTAATCTTTTCTCCGATAACAGCAACTGCACCAATGAATGAATCATTCAATGTGCCTTCTGCTGTAGGAAGAGCTAATGCCTCTTCAACAGTCTTAGCGTTAGAATTGAAGATTGTCTTAGCAGCTTCATCTAATAAAGCTAAGAAACGATCATTCTTAGCAACGAAGTCTGTTTCAGAGTTAACTTCTAATACAACAGCCTTGTTACCTTCGATTAAGATCTTAGCTAAGCCTTCAGCAGCAATTCTGCCTTCCTTCTTAGCAGCCTTAGCAATACCCTTTTCACGAAGCCAGTCAATAGCCTTCTTTGTATCGCCTTCACATTCTGTAAGAGCCTTCTTACAGTCCATCATTCCTGCGCCTGTTAATTCACGCAATTCTTTTACTTGAGCAGCTGTGATTGCCATTTTTTTACTAGCCTCCTCAGTAGCTGGTGCTGTTGTAGCTCTGCTTCAGCAGCTGGACGTGTTGTCTGACGGTTTCCGTTAGCGTCTCTACGGAATACACGGCGTTCGCCATTGTAGTTTCCACGACGTTGAGCCATCTGAGCACGACGTTCTTCGAACTTCTGTCTTCTCTTACGTTCATATTCAGCAGCCTGCTGTTCAACGTTGATGATTACATCCTTCATTGTGATGTCTTCAGCTGTCTCATCTTCTTGGTGAGCAACTTCTAATACACCACCCTTAGCTTCTAAGATAGCGTCAGCAATTACGCTTACCATTAACTTGATAGAACGTACTGCATCGTCATTTGAAGGAATTGGGAAGTCTCACTAAATCTGGATCAGCATTTGTATCGATTAAAGCGAATACAGGGAATGTTTAACTTACGTGCTTTCAGCTACTGCGTTGTGCTCTTCTAATGGATCTACAACGAAGATTGCATCTGGTAACTTCTTCATTCCCTTGATACCGCCAAGGAAGTTTTCAAGTCTTTCCTTCTTCTGTAAGAGAACTGCTTGTTCCTTCTTTGTGTAAACTGCTAACTGTCCATTTGCTTCCATTTCTTCAATCTCTAATAACTTCTTGATTGACTTTTGGATTGTACGGAAGTTAGTCATTGTTCCACCTAACCATCTCTGGTTGATGTAGAAGCTTCCACTTCTTAATGCTTCTTCAAGAATTGTTGCCTGAGCTTGCTTCTTAGTTCCTACAAATAAGATCTTTCCACCATCTTCAGCAATCTTCTTTAAAGCGTTATAGGCTACTTCTAATTTAGCCTGTGTCTTTGCTAAGTCGATGATGTATACACCATTCTTAGCTGTGTAGATGAACTGCTTCATCTTTGGGTTCCACTTGCGTGTCTGGTGACCAAAGTGTACGCTGTTCTCTAACATTTTCCTCATTGAAACAACAGTCATATTTTTCTATTTACCTACCTTTCCGTTGCTTTTTCCACCACAGTTTCGAACACCATCAACATACGGCATGTTCATAGCGAACCCATATGCACGGGATAATGAATTCACTGTGTGAGAAGTACATCTTCCTTTTGCATAACAGTACAAAAAGATGCCATTCATGATATTAGCATAAAAACCCTATAGAAGTATAGGGTTTTTATACAATTTTTTTCTATCATAAACAGCATCCTATTTCTCAACCTCAATTATTTTCTAACACAATAGTCTTATCTTTCAACTTTACTATTCTATTCGCATAGCGTTGAAGATTTCTATTGTGCGAAATAATTAATACTATCTTATTTTTTAGTAATGGTAGGATTTCATCAAAAGCCTTTGTCTCTGTATCAGTGTCCATAGAGCTTGTTACTTCATCCAAGATAATAACATCTACATCTTTGCAATTAGAAATTAATCTTCCTAATACAATTTTCTGCTTATCACCACCAGATAGATTTGTTCCATCAGACGTGAGTTTTAGATTTTTCTTTTCCCGACAAATTTATCAAAAATGACATTTTTACGTATTCTTGATTTGCATCAGCATTTAATTCAATATTATCTTTTTACCGTGCCATTAAAAATTGAATTCATTTGCGATATATATGCCACTCTCTTTCGCAGTGAAGATAAGAGAATTTTTTCTTTTTGCTCAATTCCATTGAAGAAAATTTCATTTGCATCCACAAAACCCATTAATGATTTTTACAAAGCTTGATTTTCCTAGTTCCAGTTTCTCCAGAAATAAATACAATATCACCTTGGTTAAATGTCATATTTATATTTTTGGATTAAGATATTCTTTTTGTATTGAATTGTCGTTCCTTTAAATTCAATATTTCTAATATGATCAATTTCATCTCCACCCATTCTCTCTAAATTATTTTTCAATATCATTTGTCAAGAATTCAAAAGAAGCATTCACATCTTTCATATTTACATTTAATGACATCAAATCATTAAATGCCTCAAAACAGATAACAATAATCATAATATCAAACAGGAACATTGACATATCTATACTATTATTTGCAAGTAAGATTGCTAATACCAAGTACATGACATACTGAAGATTTGTAATAATACTATTTAAAAACATAATAGAAATTTCCTGCATATGTATTGATATCTGTTGTTACACAATGAATATCATGTACATTTTGATTTAGGATGCTTTGTATTTTGCTAGAACTACCAAATTGTTTAATAAATTCAACGTTATTAAAAATCGAAATATTATCCGCAAAGCGTGAAGCACATACATCTTGAAGAATCTTACTTTTCTTAGATAGCTGAATATTTAGAACTTTTGTATCCGTTATACTGAATTACTAGCAACAATCCCAGTATTCCAATTAACAACAAACTATCTTTACCAATCAACACCAAGCATAAAATAATCGTTAAAATTGTTTTAATATAATCTGAATTGTTGTAAGAATAAAATCCGCAAAGTTATATACTGCTGTACCAATTCTTTCAATATAGTATGCGGCACCTTTTTCATTGTATTTTTGGCATATTACCATTGTTAATTCATTAAAAATTTCCATGTTGATATTCTGCTTATATTTTATAATCGCACTCCTCTTAATTTGAATGATTAGAAGATTGATTAGCAGTGTAACAACAATAATCACAAAAATGATCAGATATTTTTGATTTCTAAATCACCATCAATAACCTTCGAAACTGTAATTGGTAATACGAATGCTAATAAGGCTTGAATAATAACAAGAATTGTAATTACACCAACATATTTACCATTATCCTTAATTAGCCGAAATACATTTTTTTCAATTTCATAAAAAAATGCCCCTCAAACGCTATTCAAAAATTGGTTATATCGATCAACTCTTCTTTATAAATGATTTTAGTACCAAATCTTATATATATATATTTCCCAATATTATTTTTGAAAATGTTAAATTATTTACTTGATATTTGAAAATATTTTTCATTATCGCCGATATATCTTGAAGGATATTTGAAATCCTTAAGAATAGTGCGACCATATAATTTATTAAAAAGATGACCATACCCTAAATACTAGTACCAGTATTCTATAGTCATCTCAATAAAATCACAATTTATTCTTACAACAAACTCTTCGCTAGTTTTACTGCGATATCGAAATATAGGAATCTTGTATCTCTTTCATTATCCCCAAGGATACGTGGTGCCCACTCTAACTTACTTAAATCATCCGCAGTATAGAGAAATTGGTATAACTCATATCCTCTAAAATCTGTTACCGCCTGTAACGCTGCACATTCCATTTCCACACAGATACAGCCTTCTTCAACACGCTTATTTTTCTGATTCACTGTCTCACGATAGAAACAATCTGTTGTCCATGTTTTACCAAAGACATACTCAACACCTAGTTTATCGAATAGTTTGGCAATTACATTCGCATTCTTCACACGAATATAATCGCTTGCTGGAGCGTAGTGATAACTGACACCTTCATCACGATAGGCATGCGTAGGAATAATGCAATCTCCCTCTGGGATTTGTGCTAATGCACCACATGAGCCAAAGATAATAAACTTCTTTACACCGAAGATAACTGAAATTTCTTCAATAAGTCCACTGGCACCGACTGCACCTACTTCATTTTGATAGATACCGATCGTTGTATCTTTATAACGGTATACAGCATTTTTCCCACTGGCAGATCCTGGCATCTTTTCCATAGGTAGTTCTGTTAAATTCTCCAGAAGAAATTAATTCATTCATTACCTTGTGCGAGAAGATACCGATACAAACATCTAAAGTTACCGAACTTCTTGGTAACAATTTTTCTGGCGAAATAAATACATCGCTAGTATCAAATGAATCTGTAATCATATTTACCTCTTTCTTATTTTGCACTCTTGGAGTGTGGATGTGCTTCATCCACGACTTTACGGAGTCGATCTTGTGTTACGTGGGTGTAGATTTGTGTTGTACCAAGATTTTCATGACCCAGTAATTCTTGTACGATACGTAAATCTGCACCATTATCCAACATATGTGTCGCAAAGCTATGACGTATCATATGGGGATGGATATGGATTGGAAGATTTGCGTCTTCCCCTGCTTTTTCACAGATGAGCTGAATACTTCTAGCAGAGATTGGTCTACCATTTTGATTCACAAAGAGAATATCGTGTTCTGCAGTCTTCTCCATGAATGTCCCTCTTGCGTTATCCATGTAGTATTGAATGAGTTGTCTACATCTTGGATAGAATGGAACCATCCTTTCTTTACTCTCTTTACCAAGGACTGTTAAGAAACCTTCCGCTAGATTGATGGATGATATTTAAACCTGCACATTCACTGACACGTAAACCACATGCATACATAACTTCGATAATACAGCGATTGCGGATCTGTACAGGATTGTGTAAATCAAATTGATTTAACATTGTTTCCATTTGGTCGAACGTTAAAAACTCAGGTAGTTTTCGACGGATAGAACCTCCCTTAAAGATTCGTACTGGATTGGCTTTGATTCCTTCAAAGCGATTCAAGTATCGATAAAAAGATTTTAGAGAAGAGAGATTTCGAGCATAGCTACTATTGGAAAGTGGCTTACCACCGATCTCACCATCGTGTAATTGTGTAAAGTAATCACTGACATCTGTTTTTGTGACATGTTCAAAAGAATCGATGCGATGTTCACGAAGATATTCTAGAAATCTCTCTACATCACGACGATATGCGTTTTCTGTATCTTTTGATCCCGTGCGAACGCGAGCAATCTGTCGCAAGAAACGATCCAATGATTTCTCAAAGTCCATTCTTCTCTTTTAACTCCTGAATGATTTTTAAAGCCTGTGGAGCGTAGGCAGCTTTACGATCTTTCTTCTTCACTTCACCTTCCAGATGCATAATGCCAAAGTTTGCATTCATTGGTTGGAAGTGATTTGGATCTGCATGCGTAATATAATGTGCCATTGCGCCCATCATTGTATTTACACCAAGTACTACTGGTTCTTCTCCCTTTAGTACATGGGCCATATTAATACCTGCTAGCATTCCTGATGCAGCGGATTCTACATATCCTTCGACACCTGTCATTTGCCCTGCAAAGAACAAGTCATCTCTATCTTTAAACTGATAAGTTTCGCGTAGGTAGATTGGTGAGCAGATATATGTATTTCGATGCATAACGCCATAGCGTACAATTTCTGCATTTTCAAGTCCTGGTATCATCTGAATAATACGTTTCTGTTCTCCCCATTTTAAGTGTGTTTGGAAACCGACAATATTGTACAAGGATGCTTGTGCATTATCTTGACGTAACTGTACCACTGCATAAGGACGCTTCTTACCCTCTTGTTCAAGTCCTACTGGTTTCATTGGACCAAAGAGTAAGGTATCTCTTCCACGTTTTGCCATGACTTCAAATGGCATACAACCTTCAAAGAATACTTCTTTCTCAAAGGCGTGTACTTCGGCTGTTTCTGCTTGGATTAATTCCATGTAGAAAGCATCGAATTCTTCGCGTGTCATAGGACAGTTGATATAATCTGCCTCACCCTTATCGTAACGTGACTTCTTATAGGCTTTATCAAAGTTGATAGATTCTGCTGTTACGATTGGGGCTGCCGCATCATAGAAATAACAATAACGATCATCAATTAAAGTACCGATGGCTTTCATCATTCCTTCAGAACTTAACGGTCCTGTTGCGATAATAGTTGGCCCATCAGGAATCTTCGTTACCTCTTCCGCAATCACTTCAATATTTGGATGATTGCGTACCAATTCTGTAACCTCTCTAGCAAACTTTTCACGGTCTACTGCTAGAGCACTACCTGCTGGCACCTTATTGTCATCAGCTGCTTGCATAATCAATGAGCCAATCTGACGCATTTCCTCTTTCAAAACACCGACCGCATTTGTTAATGCGTCAGAGCGTAATGAATTAGAACATACCAGTTCCGCAAAGTCATCGCTATGATGTGCTGGTGAATGCTTCGCTGGCTTCATCTCATAGAGACGAACTTTAAATCCTCTTTTGGCTAATTGATATGCGGCTTCGCATCCTGCTAAGCCTGCACCGATCACTGTTACATCCATTGGTTATTCCTCGTTTTTCTTTGTACGTTTTGTTGTTGTCTTTTTGGTTGTCTTCTTAGCAGTCGCTTTCTTAGTGGCTGCTTTCTTTGTTGTCTTCTTAGCGGAAGTCTTCTTTGTCGTCTTTTTAACAGATGGCTTTGTTTCCTTTTCTGCCTTGGCTTTATCCTTCTTGGAAACGATACGTTCTCCTTCTAGATTCTCCATGTAATGACACTTAGGGAAGTTTGAACAACCTAGGAAGTATGTTCCATAACGACTCTTACGTTTTAGTAGTTCACTACCGCAATCAGGACACATCTTACCTGTTGGTTCTGGCTTTTCTTTTTCTGGTTTATCAATTTGTCTTGTATATCGACACTTAGGGAAGTTTGAACAAGAGATAAACTTACCAAATCTACCGGTACGATAGACAAGTTCTCCTCCACAATCTGGACAAGTTTCACCAACCTTTTCCAACTCCTTCTTTTCCATGTTTTCGTATGCATGTTCTAGTAATGGTTGGAAACGATTATAGAATTCTTTTAATGTTGCGACTTCTTCTGCTGTACCATCCGCAATTTCATCTAGTGTAGATTCCATCTTTGCGGTATAGCGAACATTGATAATATCTTGGAAGAATTCATCCAGTTTCTCTGTTGTTAGGATATCCCTGTTCTGTTGGTTTAAATACTTTTTGTACGACTACTTTCAGAAGTCTTCTAATGTAACATAGCCCCTTGCTTTGAATTGTATCGATGATCATCGCATATGTAGAAGGTCTGCCGATTCCATCTTCTTCCAATGCTTTGATTAACTTGGCTTCTGTATATCTTGCTGGTGGTTCTGTAAAGTGTTGGTTTGCTTTGAGTTCCTTCGCAGCGATTTGTTCTTGTTCTTCAAAAGATGGTAATACGACATCCTTACCAGATTCATATTCGCCATATACCTTTAGGTAGCCATCAAACTTCATCGTACTTCCAGACGCAGTGAAGTCATAACCATTCTGACTCAGTGTTAATGTGAGTGAGTCATATTTTGCCGCAGACATTAAGGATGATAAAGCGCGCGCATAAATTAATGCATATAACTTATATTGTTCACTTGTTAAGTGTGCCTTTAACTTTTCTGGGGTATTGGCAAGACTAGTTGGACGAATTGCTTCGTGAGCGTCTTGAGAATTTGCGTCATTACTTACATGGTAGGTGCCTAAATATTGTTTCCCATATTCATTTTGAATCAGTTCTCTTGCACCATTTACATATACATCTGATAGACGTGTACTATCTGTACGCATATAAGTGATTAAACCTTCTTGACCATTTCCTACATCCACACCTTCATATAATCTTTGCGCAATTGACATTGTACGCTTTGCGGAGAATGAAAGTTTTGTGGAAGCTTCTTGTTGAAGTGTACTTGTAATAAATGGTGGACGTGCTTCACGCTTACGTGTAGTAGACTTGATATTCGACACAATGAAATTACCCTGACATGCATCATATGCTTTTTGGGCTTCTTGTTGTGTTTTTAATTCTGCTTTTTTACCATTTATCTTCGCAAGGCTTGCGGAAAAATCAATTTTATCCTTGTTAAACTTCGCATCTAATGTCCAGTATTCTTCCGGAACAAATGCTTGGATTTCTTTTTCGCGTTCAACAACTAGCTTTAACGCTACTGATTGTACGCGACCAGCAGACTTGGAGCGAATCTTATTATGTAATAGTTTTGATAACTTAAAACCGATAATACGGTCTAAGATACGTCTTGTTTCTTGGGAGTGCACAAGGTCCATATCAATTGCACGTGGAGATTGGAACGCTTCTTGTACTGCATTTTTTTGTAATTTCATGGAACGTAACACGATCGATTGCGTCTTCATCTAGTCCCTAACTCTTGAGCCAAATGCCAACTGATAGCTTCTCCTTCACGGTCCGGGTCGGTTGCTAGATAGACACGTTTTGCTTTTGGCAGCTTCTGCGCGCAGTTCTTTGACGGTTTCTTTTTTATCCTTTGATATCTCATAAGTTGGCGCAAAATCATTTTCAACATCTACACCAAGACCTTCTTTTCCTCGCGTTGCAAGATCTCGAATATGTCCTTTACTAGAAATAACGGTATAGTCTTTTTCCTAGGTATTTTGCCAATTGTCTTTGACTTTGATGGTGACTCCACAATCACTAAGTTTTTTTCATGTTCGTTCCTCCTTGTGCAAAAATTCTTTTTCCAGAATAGCCGAAAAAAATTCTGATTTTTCAATCATCTTTTTCGGAATCATCTCTTTTATCTGTATTGTATCGTATAAAATCTGTGCTCCATCCGCAATTAATTTGTTACAACCCATCCCTTGTTCACTGCGATAAAGATGTGGAAAAACATAGATCTCTTTATCTAATGAGATAGCTTCATTTACAGTGCACATCGTACCAGAACGTATCTTAGCTGCAATCACAATCACACTTTCCCCAAGTGCTGCTAAAATGCGATTGCGCCATGGAAAGTGATGCTTACGTACACCAGTACCGGATGGATACTCACTTAATATTAAATCTGTTTTCTGTAACTGCTGATAGAGATGTTCATTTTCATATGGATAGTGAATATCTAAGCCACTACCGATAACCGCAATCGTATGACCACCTTGTATTGCCATAGTATGTACATATCCATCAACACCTTTGGCAAGTCCAGAAACTAACACAAAACGATCTTTTAAGTGCGTTACACTTTCTTCGACTAACCACCTTGCGTAACTGTTCATCTCACGACTACCGATTATCGTTAACATAGGTTTACGCAACAACGAAATATCTCCACAATAAAATAAAACCCATGGAGGAAAGCGTAATTTTCGTAAACTATCGGGATACTCACTGTCGTAAATTGTAATATACGAGTCTTTGATTGGAATGTCAATTACTTGTACATCATCTTGTAAAGCTTTTCGCAATTTTATCCCAATCTCCTTGGTACATTACTGATAGTGTAGCTAATTTTTTTCTTTTGTCCATATAAAAACTCTCCTACCTATTTATAGAAGAGTTTCTTGATTGTTCCCTAGAACAATTTTATCTTCATGTATTCTTCCCTAACAGGACCAAAACTCTTGCGGTGAATCTTGGTTACTCCATAAGTATGTACGGCTTCCATATGTTGCTTAGTTGGATAGCCTTTGTGTTTAGCAAAGCCATACTCTGGATATTCTTTATCGTACTCTAGCATTGCACGATCTCTTGTGACCTTCGCAAGGATACTTGCGGCTGCGATAGAGATAGATTTTTGATCGCCCTTTACCAGTGGAATGATTTCTCTTCCTTCAATCAGTAATGGCATCGCATCTGTTAAAACAACTTCCGCGTTAGAATGGATAGCAATTTGTTCCATTGCAAGTTGATCTGCACGATAGATATTGTATTTATCAATATCTTCTGGTGATACCTGAATAATTTCAAACCAAAGCGCATCCTCTTGTATTTGTTCAAATAGCGCATCACGCTTTTTTTCACTGATAGATTTAGAATCATAGATATCTAGATTTTCATATCCTATGGGAAAGACAACACCTGCAACTGTTAAAGGTCCAGCAAGCGGGCCTCTTCCTGCTTCATCAATCCCAACTATCAATTTTTCTAATGGCCAATATTGATGTTCATATTCATTCGGACAGACTTTCTGAATCTTCATTTACTCTCTCCAATGTTAATCTACCCAATTTCCCATGGCGTAGTTCTGTTAAGAATAACTCCGCAGCACGCTTTACATCCAATTCGTTATCTGCTTTGAGTAAGTTTCTCTTTTTTGCGATTGCTTTTAACATGCCATTTGGATTCACTTCACCACTTTCATAAATTTCTTCCAATAGATTTGGATAGAGATCTTGAATATAGTGAATGGCATCCATAGCTACCATCTTACGGTCTAAAATATCATCATTGATTGAGCCAAGTGCTGCAAGTAAGGAACCTGTCTTTTCATCATCAAACTTTGGCCAAAGTACACCTGGTGTATCTAATAAATCTAAGTTTGGATCAGCGTGTAACCACGTTAAGGAGCGTGTGACACCTGGTTTATCTGCTGCCTTTAATGAGTTCTTTCCATTGATACGATTGATCATCGTAGACTTACCAACGTTAGGAATACCACAAGCCATCGCACGAACTGCACGTGGGCGTATTCCTCTAGCAATCTGTTTCTGACGCTTTTCTTCCATGAGTTTGATTGCTTCGCGGATAATCTTTTTACCACACTGTGAATCTTTCATTAAATCCAATGCTAGACATGCATTTTCGCCTTGGTTTAGATATTCTACCCATTTCTTTGTTTGAACTGGATCTGCCATATCAATCTTTGATAAAACGATTAAGCGAGGCTTTCCCTGTGCCATCTGCTTTAACATTGGATTGACAGATGCCTCAGGAATTCTAGCATCACGTAACTCTATCAACATATCAACAGACTTCAAACGTTCCGTCATCTCACGACGGGCTTTTTCCATATGTCCTGGATACCACTGAATCTTTACCATGTGTATACTCCAAATGCCTTAAATGGATAGATTACAAACACACCCTTGGATACAATATCGGACTTGTGGAATGCGCCATAGTAGCGTGAGTCAGAAGAATGTGGACGATTATCTCCCATGCAGAAATATTCATCCTCTCCAAGCTTCTCTGTCTTAAAATCGCTCGTGAATGTACCAGGATAAGTACTTGTATAAGACGCATCTAAGAACGGTTCTTCTACCGGTTCTCCATTTATATATAGTTGGTTATTACGATATTCGACTGTCTCACCAGGTAAGCCAATGACACGCTTGATGAGATATTCTTTCTTTTCCGCTAAATAGACAATGACAATATCAAAACGTTTTAACCCAGTTAAGCGATAACCAATTAAATCTGAGAAGCCAAAATAACCATCTTCTAGTGTGTTATACATGGAACTTCCCTTTACCTGTATTGGTCTTACAACAAAGTTCACAACAATCAATACCACCGCAAAAGAAATAAATACTTCTTTTCAAGAAAGAAAAAAAGTGTACTTTCTTCTTTATCATCTTTCTTCTTTGGTTGATTTTGTTCATTTCTGATTTTTTCCATATCGATGACAGTTGTCTCATCTGTCAATCGTTCCATAACTCTTGTTTCATCAAGCATTTCTTGATCTTTATTCATATCCGTATTCATATCATGTACCTACTATTGAGTATTATATCAAAAAGAGAGAATAATTTCTCTCTTTGTATACTACTTACGACGATCTTCCTTGATACGAGCGTTCTTAGCAGATAATCCCTTGAGGTAGCCAAGCTTAGCTCTACGAACCTTACCATAACGAACTACTTCAATCTTTTTCGATGATTGGTGAATGAACTGGGAATGTTCTCTGTACACCTACACCGTTGGAAATCTTACGAACTGTAAATGTTGCGCCGATACCACCGTTAGAACGATCAACTACAACACCTTCATAAGCCTGAATACGTGTCTTCTGACCTTCCTTGATACGTACGTTAACCTTAACTGTGTCACCTGACTTGAAATCAGGAACATCTGTACGTAGCTGACTCTTTGTAATCTTCTACTAAATTCAACTTCATTTTCTTTTCTCCTTTTACGATTAATCAGCTGCTCATGAACCCAAACCATATCAGCGGAACAGTGACGCACTACATGTGCCGTTAAATGATACCATAAGCTGGAATTCTTCGCAAGATTTTATTTCTTTACAGAAGTTGTATGAAAATGACACCAAACGTTATATGCCACAAAGACGATGATTGCGGCCACAACGAAGATAAATAGCTCTACTAAAATAATACTTTCAATTTGACTACGTAAAAGAACAGTTCCTGCATCCATCACAAAATGGAAGAGTAATGCCAGAAAGAAATATCTCTTGTGCTTAAACTTCACTGCAAACCACACAAGTACAGATAAAGAAACTTGTGCCATTAAGGCAGATATACGTTCTACACCGCTTAATAAGAATACATAAGATGGTGTTGTCGATAGTGTTTGCATCGCTAACTGCATCTTCGCAAGTGTAGTAGAATCCAATTGACTAAGCGTATCACCAATTGTCCCTTTGTTCATCATGATAGAAATTGTGATGTAGTTTAACATCATAAAACCTACTATCATGATTGCTTCACATCCACCATGACCTACACCATACATAAGTGCATTAGAATCATTTCCCATACGGTTTTTTAATATCGTACGATATGCAATCCATCTTCCACATTCTTCGAATACAGCCGCCATTAAACCTCCATAGACTGCATATAAAACCTTGTTATTACGAATGGTTTCGCCAATTGTGCTCTTAAAGATTGTTTGATTGACTGCTGCTTCTAGTGTAAATACAAACACAAACATCACCGCAATGCCTACAATCATCGGAATAAACTCACCCTTCTTCTTGTGAAAATACAACGCCAAAAGAATTGGTAAGCCAAATGCAATCACACATGAAACAATCATGCATGCAATGGTTAAATCAGGAACCGTTAAATTCATTGCTCTTCCTCCATTATCCACCCAAAGTGGACACATGCTTTATAGATTCCATCGTTAACATTTGAATCCGTCACATAATTCGCGAGTTCCTTTAATGGCGGATATGCGTTTCCCATAGCGATGGAAGTCCATCTTTTATCAAACATAACTATATCATTTTTTCCATCTCCAAACACAACAACATCACTTGGATCTGCATGTAGATACTGCATCATATCTAAGATTCCATCTTTTTTCTTATCATGCTGGAATACACAATATGTTTTAGCCATACGTAAATGACCAATCTCGTCTACCCATGGATTTTCTCGTTCATACGCATCATCAAATGCTAAGTATACCTTTAGGATATTTGGAATCTTTGTATAATCCAAATTTGGTTCATAGATATAGGTTGTAAGTTCCTTTCGTAAGCCTGCTTGTTCAAGGAAACGATAGTCACGCATGTATACTTTATCACTATCCTCTAACATCAAAAGCCAACCGATATTCTCTTTGTCCGCATGTTTTAATAGTTCCTGTACTTTTTCAAACGGAAGTGGCTCATTTTTTATGATTTTATGTTGATATTCAAGGCATCCACCACCTGCACATACAATATTATGAATCCCTATCTGATTGGTAAACGAAACTGTCTTGTAGTGTGCTCTACCAGTTGCGATTGACACAAAATGACCGTTCTTTTCTAATTGATGTAGTGCAACCTTCGCACTTGGTACAATGCGATGTGTTGCATCATCCGTTAATGTGCCATCGATATCAAAGAAGAAGTATTTCTTTTGATTACTCATACTTTATCCACTCACTTTGAATTTGATTTTCATTTTTAGAAATAACATTGACACCATCAATAATATCAACCTTTGTACATAGCCAGAAATCCTCTTCTGGAAATTGCGGTTTATTTGGATCAAAGAACTTGGCACCTTCTTGTTGTTTCAGAAGATCCACTCTTTCTTGTAAGTCATCAAGCGTACGATTTTCTAATAACGCCTTTAGATAGTCGGCGCACAAGGCATCCTCTTCCGTCTCAATCTTTCCTTCCCAACCCATCGGTACAATTGATACCACCTCTGGATTTTGTTCAAAAATATACTTTGCGGTCGCCTTCGCATTAACAAGAGCTCCTGTTACAATCTGGCTTGCATTCACTGCGGAAGCGAGTCCTAAAACACCCGCACTGGTTGTATGTATTAAGGTCTTTCCACTAAGGTCTACTCCTACAAACTCACTTGGAGAATTACCATAGTCAAAACCTTCAACTTTTTATACCTTTTTCTTTCACCAACAAGGATATAAGATGGATTCTCTTTCTTCAGCGCTAATGCGTCTTCCACTGTCTTAACAGGTATTACCTTCTTTGCGCCACTTGCGTACATGTATGCTTCTAAACTAAATGCACGAAAGACATCAATGATGACAGTTAAGCCAGTAGCTTTCTGTGCGCCTGTTACAAGTGGTAAGATTTGAATTTCCATATTTTAATTTCCTCCAATCCTTTTAGCTGGTGCTTGCGAAATATAGTTATCAAGGATATTATATTGAATAAAGGAGATGGCAAAATGAACGAACAAAAGCTCATTTACCCATTTGATTACCTACATCATCGCGTAGCGACAGTTGCCTTATATGGCACCAACAACCCATTGGTCGTTGTCGGCAACCTAGTTCTACGTACTTATTATACAGATGATACGAAGAAAAATGTTGATATTGATCACACTTCTGAGTACGTAATGGATGCGGTATTTTATGAAACAAATAAAGTCATTCGAGAGTCTTTAGACGATCCATATAACGGTAAGCGTGAACTCGTTGAAGTGCCAATGCCACAGCTTGGCCCAGGATATTGTGTCATTTACAATGAAGCTGAAATTCCATCTCAACGACATGACGATTTTATTACAATTCTCGGTCATCTGGAAGATGATCCTCATGGTGTTGCGATTATCATGAAGCGTTTAGAAGATGGTTCATTAACTTGGCTTGGTGAAAAAGAAGCCAGAAAGTTAGCCGCAAAAATGCGATAAGGTCCTAGTGTTAGGACCTTATTTTCTATTCAAATTCTTCTTTTAATGCAGGGTTCTTTTCAAATGCATGTGCCACATAAGAACATTCAGGTACAATCTTTACCTTCTTTTCTCTTGCATGTTCTAATACACAATCTAAAAGCTTACCAGCAATGCCCTGCCCCTTCATAGATGGATCTACAACAGTATGGTTTAATACCCACTTTCCATCCTTTTCATAATACTCGCAAAGACCTACTTCTTTGCCTTCATCGTTATAGGCTTTTTGCGCCATTTTCTTCAAAACGAATTTCCATAAAGTTCTCCTATTCTTGTTCTATTATACTCAATTTACAAGAAATACTGGAATAGATGTTGTGACATTCTTCTGTGGTGTTAGACGAAAGTATGCTTTTTGTTTCGCTTATTACAAAGCTTGAGTGCATATGCCGTCACTGCTAGGGCAAAACGGCAATACCAAATCTGTACATCTACTTCATTTAAACCTATCTGTTCTGCAAGCATCGCTGCTTCCTTGTTGTAGTAATAACCATTTAACAAGGCGACCCACTGTTCTGGGCTTAGATTATTTTTCTCACTGTGATATTGTTCATAGGCAAACTCTTGTAATGCAGTGTGTAATGTTTTCTGTTTCATATAGAAATCCTCCTGGCATTATCGTAACTGTCAGGAGGATTATTGTTGTGCACATAAATGCACTTTAATGAAACATTGTCAGATAGTTTAAAACAAAGATATAGTGACAAAGACTTCCCAGTAACACAAAACAATGGAAAATCTCATGATTACCAAAAGACTTACTAGCTAAAAGCTTTGGTTTTAACGCATAGATAACTGCACCTATCGTATAGGCAATCCCACCTGCTAGTAACCACGCAAATGCATGTGCAGATACTGCACTTAATATCTGTGGTAAAAACATAATACAAAGCCAACCCATTAGCGAATACATCACTGAGGATACCCACTTCGGACAAGTTACCCAGAATACCTTAAAGACAATCCCTGCAATTGCGATAATCCAAATCATCGTCAATAACATTGGCCCTACCGTATCCTTTAAGGCTGTTAAACAGATTGGTGTATAGCTTCCAGCAATTAAAATAAAAATGGAAGAGTGATCAATCTTTTTTAGAATCATATCTACATGATTTGATACATGGAAGCTATGATAACTGGCAGAGGCTCCATACAATAAAATCATACTTAACATAAAAATCATGAAGCTGATCATCGAAAGAAATGATGCTTGATAGGATGCTGCTTTTGATTAGTAATATTGGCATGCCTATAATCGCAACCACCATTCCGATAAAGTGTGTTACTGCACTCCAAAAATCCTTAATACGAAATACAAATATTTCTTTTTCCTGGCTGATTGTCATATTTTTATATGTCATACATCAGCACCTCCATTCTCAAAAACTGATAATCGGTTTTTTCATTAACCTATATACATATTATCGGTTATTCAAAAACCCGTCAAGAGTTATAGTATATCGTTGACGAGTTCTTCACTTATGTATACACTTAAATTATGAAAACAAACACAAAAATTGAAAGTACCCTTCACGAATTCCGTTTACCAGCATATAACGAAATACCTGATGTTGGTCTTTATCTAGAGCAAGTCGCAAAATTCATCAATAGCTATTTCATAGAGTTTCCTGAGATGCAAGTTACTCCTTCCATGATTTCTAACTATGCAAAACAAAAACTCTTTGACCGTGTTAACAAGAAAACTTATACACGCAATCAAATCTCAATCTTACTATTTATTGTTTGTGCAAAAACCGTATTATCGATTGAAAATATTCGTTTAGCACTGCATGATTTCCATGAAGGAAATGATACAATGGAAGAACTATATCAGTACTGTAGCGAATCTCTTATGAGTACATTATCCTCTTTCTATCATCATGAACAAAGTGAAACACCTATCCTTCATGATGACAAGCACCCAATGTTAAACAATATCATTACCGCTGTTGCACATAAAATGTATCTTGAAAGATACTTCGCATCACTGAAAAAATAAAATCTGTATGCATGTTGTTCGTCAATATGCATACAGATATTTTTATTATTCTAATTTTTTACCACAATTTGTGCAGAAGATTGCATCTTCTTCTAAGACTTCTGCACCGCATTCCTTACAAACTTTATGAGTAGGTTCTTTTACTTCTGCGGTATCATTTTCAATTGCAGTCGAGATTACTTGTGTATATCCTTCTGTTTCTACAGGATCTACCCTTGGTGCTTCTTCTAGAACAGGTTCTGTTTCAACCGGTTCTTCTTCCGTGGTCTCTGCCAACTTTTCTTCCGAACTTTCTTCAACTGGTTCAGGCTTTTCTTCTATTTCGGTTGAGGATGATTCTTCTTCAGCCTTTTCTTCTACTTCAGAAGGAATTGTTTCCTCTGTCTTTACTTCCTCGACTGTAGATGTTTCCTTTTCTACTTCTTCAGTGTAGTCTTTCGCAAAGAGTGCCTTACGACGTACGAAGTAGATGATATTTAAACAGATATAGATAATACCTGCAATAAGCCATACAACCACAAATACTAGTAGTGGAATGTAGGACACAAAACTTGCTGGAACTTTCACACCAAAGTTTACTAGGTAACCCATTACAACTGTTGATACTGTACTTGGTGGTAGGTACATGAGTGCCATAACCATCACACCACCGCAGATGACATACATGATAACTAAATAAAGATTCCATAATACTGTGGAAAATCCTTCCCACTTGATGAGTCCTCTTTCAATTTCAAATACCCAATACACTAAGATAATTAGTGCTAACAAAACAGAAAGAATTGGCCAAAAAGCAGAACCCAAATGATTTGCCGAATAGCCATAGATATTGAGAATAGGTGCTAGTAAATGCGGTAACATATCCGTTCCAAACAGTTCCATCAAGATACTAACAAATACAAAAATATAAAACAGAATCTGTACTGGTAAAATGAAAAACTTTAGAAAATTCAGCCACTTTAGTGGTGTTTTTTTACGTGAAGTATATTTCATATAGTTAAATTCCCCTTTTTATTTATTATACGTCAATCCAGAAAAAAAGAGTAGCATTTACTCTCTTCCTGTGTGAACTATCGTTGTTTATTGAAACAATTATTTATTCTGTTTACTTTCTACATCACAATACTTGCAGAGGTATTTACCACTTGTTTCATCTGCTAGATAGAATACATGTGGTATCTCACGTTCTACAGATGTAATACATCTTGGGTTTTGGCATTTAATTACATTGACAAGCTCTTTTGGTAGTTGTAGATGGTCCTTGCTAGAAAGAACACCATCGACAACTTTATTGATTGTGATATTAGGATCAATAAAGCCAAGAATATCTAAGTCCAAATCAATCATTGAATCGATTTTGATAATATCCTTCTTGCCATATTTTCTAGATACTACATTTTGAATAATCGCAACTGAACAATCTAGCTTTTCTAATTGTAGTAAACTGTAGATTTCCATTGATTTACCAGCCTTGATATGATCTAGTACAATACCTGTTTTTACACCATCGATATTCATTATTTGACCTCCTTAACGATGTTGAGAAGATTTAGAATCAAAGCCATGCGAATGTATTTACCACAGAGTGCTTGTCTAAAGTAGGCAGCGCGTGGGTCATCATCGACTTCGACTGATATTTCATTTACTCTTGGAAGTGGGTGTAAGATTGCCATATCTTTCTTTGCATTTGCAAGTTTGTCCATATTCAAGATATAAGTATCCTTTAAGCGAATGTAATCTTCTTCGTTGAAGAATCTTTCACGCTGTACTCTTGTCATATATAAGATATCTAACTCAGGCATAACAGCTTCCATCGTTTCTACTTGCTTATACGCAGCACCTGCTTTTTCAAGCATATCAATAATGTACTGTGGTACTCGTAATTCTGGTGGAGCGATTAATACAAACTTCACATTCTCATACCGTAACATCGCTTCAATTAAAGAGTGAACGGTTCTTCCAAACTTTAAGTCACCACATAAGCCTACTGTAAGATTGTTAAGCCTTCCCTTTTCTCTTGTAATGGTAAGAAGGTCTGTTAGTGTTTGGGTTGGATGATGATGTCCACCATCACCACCATTGATGATAGGTACTGTTGTTCGTCTTGCGGCTACGATAGGTGCGCCTTCCTTTGGATGTCTCATAGCAATGATATCCGCATAACAACCTACCGTTCGAATCGTATCACTCACACTTTCCCCTTTTGAAGCGGAACTTGAGGAAGCTTCAGAGAAGCCCAATACAGAACCTCCAAGCTCTAACATCGCTGCTTCAAAGCTAAGTCTTGTACGTGTACTTGGTTCAAAGAATAGCGTTGCCAGTTTCTTGCCCTTACAAATATCGATGTATTTGTTAGGATTTGCCATAATATCCCCTGCAACCCTCAATCATTTTATCGATTTCTTCTACTGAAAAAAATCTGTGATACTGATTAAATTTCTAATTTCCATTATGATTTCCTTTCATCAATGATTCATCACTACTATTGTTTCTTAAAACTTTAATCAAACGTCTTATTTTCAATTCTGATTTATCGTGAAATAATTCTCCTTTCCTCTTAGTCTTTATGTGCAATTCCTATAATTTCATCAAGTGAAGTAATTCCTAGTTTTTTCATTACATGTGGTAATTCTTCAATGATTTCTTTACAGGCCATAGGATTGATTAGATTTGCGGCCCCAATCTGTACGGCAGTAGCCCCTGCCATCATCATCTCAATGACATCTTCTGCACTTGAGATACCACCAATACCAATGATTGGAAGATTTGTTGCCTCATATACTTCATATACCATTCTTAACGCAACCGGGAAGATTGCAGGACCAGAGAAGCCACCTTTTTTATTAGCGATGACTGGTTTTCTGCGATTGATATCGATACGCATCCCCATCAGGGTATTGATGAGTGAAATACCATCTGCACCACCTTCTTCAGCTGCGCGTGCAATTTCTTTGATGTCTGTTACGTTTGGACTAAGTTTCATATAGATAGGTTTTTGTCGTTACTTCTTTGATTTTTCTTTGTTAGTTCTCTAACGTTATCCGCATTTGTGCCCAAATGCGAGTCCACCATGATCTACATTTGGACAACTGATATTGACCTCAATGATACCAACGTTATCAACCTTATCCATTTCTCTAGCTAACGTGACGTATTCCTCTACAGAAAAACCACTGATGTTTGCAATAACTGGTTTTCGATAGATTTTTCTCTAAATCTTTAAGTTCTTTCTGAATTACATTTTTCCATGCCTGGATTTTTCAAGACCTACCGAGTTGATCAATCCAGAATAACATTCTGCGATTCTAGGGTTGAGGGTTTCCTTACGTCTTTGTACCGTAGTTCCCTTGATGGAAATTGAGCCTAAGATATTGATGTCATAAAAGTCTACATATTCTTTGCCAAACCCATAGGTTCCACTGGCTGGAATCACTGGATTATCTAGTGATAATCCACTTAAATTTACTTTTGTATTTACTTCCATAACAACTCCTTATGTACAAGAACTGGTCCTTCTTTACAGATACGCTTATTTCCTACAAGTGTTTCGCATGAACATCCCATACAGCCTCCAAAGCCACACGCCATACGTGCCTCAAAGCTATATTGACCATCCTGTGCTTTACGATAAATCGCTTCTAACATACGTTCAGGTCCACAGGCACAAACATACTCTGCTTGATCAAACCCGTTTGTCACAAAGCCTCTTTCCCCATAAGAGCCATCTTCTGTATACACTGTAACTTCTAAACCTAGTTTTCTAAATTCATCATCATAGAAAGCCTGTTTTTTCTCTCGAAACCCAAGAATAATTCTTGGTTTCTTTCCTGCTTCGACTAACTTTTTCGCTAAGCCATACATCGGTGGAACACCTACTCCTCCACCAATCAATATCGCGGAAGTAGGAATCCATGTTAGGTTATATCCATTGCCCAAAGGCCAAAGAATATCTAATTCAATTCCTATTTCCATTTCACTGAGTGCCTTTGTGCCTTTACCCACTACCTTGTAGATAATAGTTAGACTTTCATCATTCCAATCTGCAATGGAGATTGGTCTTCGTAAATAGAAGCCCTCAATTTTGATATTGATAAATTGACCTGGTACTAAGGCTTTTAACTTTTCAATTTCTGACCCAGTTGGTTGTAATACCATCTTGTATGTATCTAGCGCAATCTTTACATTCTCAATGATTCTCACTCTTTTCCCTCCACAATAATTTATATTTCTTGCTCGTCACGATACACTAGTTTTCCATCCACAAAAGTTGCGATAACTTTGCCCGTAAGATTTATTCCATCAAATGGTGTTGATCTTCCTTTGGTTAAGAATTCTTCTGGATTAACTTTCCAAGTAGTTTCCGTATCAACAACACAGATATCTGCGACTTCTCCATTTTCAATATAACCACCTGGTAAGCCAAATCGCTTTCTTGGATTAACACTCATTAATTCGACAAGTCGTTCAAAGGAAATCACATTCTTCTTCACAAGTTCTGTATATGACACCGCAAAGGATGTTTCTAGTCCTACAACCCCGAAGGACGACTTATCAAAACCTTTCGATTTTTCTTCTAAGCTATGTGGTGCGTGATCTGTCGCAATCATATCTATCGTTCCATCTTTGATGGCCTCTATGATTGCCTTTTGATCCTCTGGGGACTTAATTGGAGGATTCATTCTAAAGTTTCCTTCATGCTTGATTGTATCGGTATTAAAGGCAATGTAATGTGGTCCAGTTTCGCAGGTTACATTGATTCCTCTTGCCTTTCCTTTTCTTACTGCATCTAAGGTTTCCTTCGCTGAGACATGACAAATATGATATTTACAACCCGTTTTAGCAGATAGTTCGATATCTCTTGCGGCTTGTACACTTTCACTTGCGGAAGTTGTGCCAGTGTATGGGATTGTATTCAAACTTTCATCTTCACAATGGGCAGAAATGATTTTTCCTAAGCTTGCGACTTTTACCATCGCATCTTCCATCGTAAAGTCTGCTTGTACACCAACACCATCATCAGAGAAGCCCGCTACATAGGCAGCCATCTCATCCATCTTCGAAAGCTTTCCACGACCTTTTTGATTTTCTGTGATAGCACCAAATGGTACGACTTTAATCACTGCATCTTTTTCAATACTATCGAGTTGTTGTTTAAGGCTTGCATAATCACAAGGAGGTGGATTTAAGTTAGGCATCGTAAATACAGTTGTAAATCCTCCGTGTGCTGCCGCCTTTGAACCTGTGCCAATCGTTTCTTTATAAGAAAAACCGGGCTCACGGAAATGTACATGTACATCAACGAAACCCGGTAAAATATATTTATGATTGAAGTCAAAAACGATATCGTCACTTTGAACACTGTCTGAAACGTCAAATGGGACAAGAAGTCTATCACCAGAGATAGCGATATCCATCCTCTCAAAACCCTTTCGCGTAAAGACTGTTGCGTTTCTTAAGATTGTTTTCATATGAAACCCCTTCTAGAGCCAACTACTTAAATCTTCGATATTATAATTGAACTTTTTTACTTTTACAATAGGGTTTTGATTGATATTTCCAAAAGAGTGCACAAGCGATTATCTAAACTCATTATATACAAAAAGAGAGCGTTATTCGCTCTCTTGCTTGCATAGTTTTTTCCAGACTTTTTCTTCATATTCTGTTAATTGATGTTTTTCGAAAAGGTCTGGTCTTACCTTCTTTGTAAGTAATAAAGATTGTTGTGTACGCCACTCTTGGATCTTCGCATGATGACCACTCAGTAAGATATCTGGTACCTTATCCCCCTGGTAATCTGCGGGTTGGGTGTATTGTGGATATTCAAGTAATCCATTTTCATGAGATTCATCATCAGTAGAACCTTCACGAATCACACCATTCAGCAAACGAATGACACTATCCATAATGACCATAGAAGCCATTTCCCCACCCGTTAAGACATAATCTCCAATACTGACAAGTTCATCTACATGTTTGTTAATACGTGCATCAAAACCTTCGTAATGTCCACACAATAGAATCAAGTGGTCTTTTTGAGATAACTCTCTTGCCTTAGATTGGCTATAGACATTACCTGCTGGTGACATCATCATACTGTAGCTATTTTCACTCTTTACAGAGTTAAGTGCGTCCAGTACTGGTTGACACTTCATCACTTGTCCAAGTCCTCCACCAAATGTCTTATCATCCACATGGCGATAGTTGTCATGGGCAAAATCACGTATCTGAACAAAGTCTACTGTAACGAGTCCTCTTTCAATCGCACGGCCAATGATTGAAGTACTGACAAAGTCACGATACATCTCTGGAAATAGTGTTATTACGGTAATCCTCATAGTAGGCCTCCCATACGATGAATCATCATCACTTGCTTATCTAAATCTACGTTCTTTACAATCATTGGAATGTAAGGAATTAGCACTTCTTTTGCGTCTTCTAATTGAAGACGTAAATTATTTTGAGCACCTAGTGTTTCTTCAACACTGATAATTTTACCTAATGTAATACCTTCTTCATCCACAACTGTTAAACCAACAAGGTCTTTGCGATAGTATTCGCCCTTTTTGAGTTGTTTACGATCTGCTTCATCGATGTAGATTTCACATCCCTTATACTGTTCTACAAAGTTGATATTTTGCAAGTCCACAAAGGATACAAGCGGAAAGCCTTTGTGCTTACGATAGGAAGCTACCGTAAGTGGTAGATATTTCTCATCAACACGAATATATACTTGTTTACCTTGGTATATCTTTCTTCATCAAAGTCGGAGTAACTTTCAATCTTTACTTCTCCTTTGATACCATGCGTATTGATAATTTTTCCAATACAAATATATGCCATCTTCCTTCTCCTTTGTTTTCAAAAAAAAAGGATGCCATAGCATCCTTAAATCTGTTCGAACTTGATTGTTACTTTCTTGTTATCACTATGAGAAGCAACGGACATTACTTGACGTAATGCGCTTGCCATACTGCCCTTTCTGCCAATCAGACGAGCAATATCATCATTTTTGCATAAACATGTAACAAAAACTTCTTTATCATCTAAGCTAGGCATCAGACGTACATCCAAAGATTCTTTGTCTTCAACCATTGGCTTAACTAGATTTAGAAGTACCTTATCCAGCTCTGCCATGATGCTTACGCTTTCTTCTTAGCGGCTACCTTCTCATCATGGAACTTCTTCATGATACCTTGACGAGAAAGAATGTTTCTAACTGTATCAGAAGGCTGAGCACCGTTTCTTAACCAATTAAGAGCCTTTTTCTTCATTTACTACTACTGTTTCAGGTTCTGTTGTTGGGTTGATATGTCCGATTGTTTCGATTTCACGTCCATCTCTAGCAAAACGTGAGTCTGCCGCAACGATACGATATCTTGGAGCCTTCTTGGCACCCATTCTCTTTAAACGTAATTTAACTGCCATGGTATAAATACCTCCTATTTCTTACATGTTTATTATACTGATTCGAAATTCACTGTCAAGTAAAAAACCTTTACATCATTAAAATTTAAATGGATTCTTTCCACCAAAGCCATTTGGGAAGTTTTTGGCCTGCACGCTTTTGTGCATTGCCCATCATCTTTTCTAGATTTTCTTGGTTTAAAGAGCCATTTCTTTGCATGTTGCCCATGGAGTCCATCAGCTTCTTCATCTTACCAAACTGGTTGATGAGCTTATTCACTTCATCTACACTACGACCAGAGCCACGTGCTACACGCTTCTTCATTGTGCCACGCATCTTTTCTGGATGTGCACGCTCTTCAAATGTCATGGATTGGATGATTGCCTTCATATGACGCATAGAGTCACTTGCCTTGGCTTCATCTAACATACCAGCGTATTGATTCATACCTGGAATCATCTTCATAATGCCACCAAGAGGACCTAGCTTTTGAATCTGTTCAAACTGCTTTAACATATCATCCATTGTAAATTGACCTGCAAGCATACGTTCAGCCATCTTATTGGCTTCTTCAAGGTCTAACTTCTCCTGTGCCTTTTCTACAAGAGTAACAACGTCACCCATGCCAAGAATACGGTCAGCCATACGATCAGGATGGAAGATATCCATATCCTCAATCTTTTCACCTTCACCGACAAACTTGATAGGAACGCCTGTAATCTTCTTAACCGAAAGAACACCACCACCTCTAGAGTCACCATCAAACTTCGTTACAACTAAACCAGTTAGTGGTAACGCATCCTTAAAGGCTTGCGCTACGTTAACGATATCTTGACCAGTCATCGCATCGACTGTAAGGAGAATATCATTAGGATGAACAAGTTCATTGATGTCCTTTAACTCATTCATTAACGCTTCATCGATATGTAAACGACCAGCAGTATCGATAAATACTGTATCAAAACCATTCTTTTCAGCATATTCCATACCCTGACGAACTGTTTCAACCGCTGGAGTTTCAACCCCTAAGGTAAATACTTCAGTATCAATTTCCTTACCTAATGTCTGTAACTGATCAATCGCCGCAGGACGAATCACGTCGGCCGCAATTAACAATACCTTCTTATTGAACTTCTCTTTACAGATACGTGCAATCTTAGCTACGCTGGTTGTCTTACCTGTACCTTGTAAACCAACAAGCATAATTTTCGTAATGCCATCTTCTACAAAGTTGAGACCAGCTTCTTCTGTACCAAGTAATTCAATGATTTGATCATGAACGATCTTAACGAGCTGTTGTCCAGGTTCTACGCTCTGTAGTACTTCCTCACCTCTGGACTTTTGTACGAATCTCATCTAAGAATTCTTTTTACAATACGATAGTTTACATCTGCTTCAAGTAATGCTAAACGCACTTCTTTCAGCATATCTTCCATGTTATTATCCGTTAACGTACCCTTACCGGCCACATTACGCAACGCTTTATTCAGTCTGTCACTTAAGGAATCAAATGCCATGTTTTATACCTCACTTTATCAAACGTCCTTATTTTATCATAGTTATCTCTGCTTTACATATAGTGAAGTATCCCAATTCTCTACTTATCGAATAAACTCAACCTTTTCTGCAATTAGCTCCATCGCTTTTGTCTGTAGATTTACTTCCACCCTTCCCTTAATCGCAATGACAGTTCCAATCTTACACGCCGCCTTACAAGACTCTGCAATCCCACGCCACAAGCGCACAGTAAAAATATCCGACATCACTCCATTATCCGTAAATGCACGTTGACACTCAATCTCTATCGTCGATTGATTCTCTGAAAGATTCGTCCCTTGTATCAAAGGTAACGAATGTACCTTTCCTAATAGCACAAATGTATTTAACATAATCTACCACCCCATTCACTATGTACACTGTTCTATTGTCTATTCACGAAAAAAATCGTTGAATGATTCAACGATTCAAAAAGTTGATATTTACATCTTATCACGCATACAAAATACGATGTATATTTTTTCCATTATTCTAATGCTTGCTTAAAGTCTTCCAGTAAATCTGTAATATCCTCAATGCCACAAGACAAGCGTAACAGTTCATCGGTTACTCCCTGTTCTAAGCGCTCTTCTACACTTAAGCAAGCATGAGACATAGTTGCAGGATGAGATAAAATTGATTCCACACCACCTAAACTTACTGCCAAAATTGGAATCTTTACTTTCCTTGTAAAAGACATCAAATCATCTTTACTTGCAAGAGAAAAGGATAATACTGCACCACCACTCTTGGCTTGAGACATATGAATATCATGACCAGGATGAGAATCTAAACCTGGATAATATACTTTTTTGATTTTTGGATGATTGTACAAGAATTCTGCGATTGCTTGTGCATTTTCAGATGACTGTTTCATACGTAAGCCCATTGTCTTCATACCACGCATAATTAGCCAAGCATCTTGTACACCTAAGATACCACCAAAGTTCTTTCGAAATAGAACTAACTGTTTGTAGTAATCTTCATTATTTGTCGCAACAACACCCGCCACTACATCACTATGACCATTGATAAACTTCGTAGCACTCTCTACAACAATATCAACACCTAACGCAAGTGTATCTTGAAACAATGTTGTCATAAAAGTGTTATCAGCTACCGCAATCAATCCATTCTTTTTCGCAATGGACACGATTGCACCAACATCACATATCTTTAATAAAGGATTGGATGGTGTCTCAATATAGATCATACGTGTTTTATCCGTAATCGCATTTTCCACTTCATCAAGATTTGCCATATCTACAAAACTTGCTGAGATTTGATAACGCAGTAGAATCTTCGTTGCAAACTGACAAGTACCACCATACACTTCCTTTGGAAGGATGACATGTTCACCAGCATTTAACAACATCAAAACATTCGATATCGCACTCATACCAGAACTAAAACTCAATGCATATTTGGCATTCTCAATACAACGAAGACCATCTTCTAATGCATCAATCGTTGGATTGGAGAAACGGGTGTACAAATACTTCTGCTCATCACAATACAACTCTGTATTATGAAATGTGGACGTTTGATAGATTGGTATACTGGCAGCACCAGTATATTGATCTAATACGGTATAACCATGTAATAACTTTGTATTCTGTTTCATTTTTCTTCCCCACTAAAAAAATTATGAATGATATTGGTTAGTAATTATTGTCGTTGAAACATCTACTTATAGCCTACACCCATCTATGATAGCTTTCAAGAAAGCAAAAAGAAAAAAAGCCACCTCAGTGACTTATAGATTACTTCGATAATCCTAACAAGGACTTAATCTTATTTTTGAATACGGATATTGCGTTGTGCCTTTTTGATGTCTCCTACCCATCTACAGGAAGAATGACAGCCAGAACTACAATCTCCACTACAGGAGCTTACTCCGTTCTTCATTACATAACGAATATCGAATGCAACGATTACAACAACGACCATTAATACTAAGAATGTTGAAATATTCATATAAACGCTCCTTTTAGTTAACTATAACTAACACATTAATAGTATACTTCTTTTTTTCTAATTTGAAAAAGTCAAATGCAATAAAAAAATTAAACGTGATGCACTAACATTGCCAAACGTATCAATTTCTCGTCTTTTTCAAAATCGATATCAAATAATTTTTTTCAATCTGCTGAAGACGATACTTAACGGTATTCAGATGAATATAGAGCCCTTCTGCAGTCTTCTGTTTTTGAGTATTGTGAGTTAACATACATACACAATGTCTCGTAATACTTCGTCTCATACTTATGATCATACGAGATGAGTTTTTCGTATTTTTAAGTCAACCAATGTATCTAGTGGTAATTGTTTTTCTAACTGGCTATGCAAATAGAAATCAATTAGATTCTGGAAGTTTGCCTCTTTTCCCTTTGCCTTACTAGCTGCATATTCTGCCTGTCTAGCATATCCATCAAGATGATGAAGTTTTTCAAACTGCATACTATATCCAACATGAATATTTGGGTATTGTTTCAAATCAATATAGTTTGTGCTCGCCAATAAAAGATAACACTGTTCATTCACAATACCACCTAATAGGTTTACATCACTCTTCTGTATCTCACTTAAGAAAGAACGCAATACAGTAATACGATTTGCAATCGTAGTATCAATATATGCAAGCATGTAAGTACCTTTGACGAGATAACCAGTTTCTTGTAGTAATTGAAGACCTAGCGATTGACTCTCTTCATCTTTTTGTAGCAGTAAGGTAAATGCTTGTTCACGTTTCGATCCATGATTTGTAAGTTGATGACGTAGATAGATTGATGAAGCATCCGCAAGTAATTTAACATCCTCTTCACTGATTTCATTCTCCACCGCAACCGTAAGTTTTCCAATCGACTTCTTTTTTGCAAAAATATCGATTACATAAACATCTCTTTGATACTCCGTATCGAATATACGCAATGGTTTTCGAATACCATTCTCATTGAGTAGTCCTCGTTCTATCAATCGATTTACAAAGCTTCGTTTTAGTTTTTGTATCTTGTAAAAATGATAAATATACGTAAGCATCTGGTACCTTAGAGCAGGTTACTAATCGATATGCATCATCCATAATCCAAATCGGATTTTTGAATTAACTTCGCAGCCTTTGCCACAAATATTTCAAGTGTTGCACACTCACTAACCAAATCAAATAATTCATCTTTTTCATAGTTTTATTTTACCATGAATAATGCAATAGTTTTTAGTAGCACTGTTTTTGTAGAGTTACAGATATATTTTTTTATACTCATATTTAACTCTGACTCATACTCTTGAATTTTTTTCTAATAATCCTATCAAATGGAACTAAATCACCAAATAACATATTTTTTTCATTCTTCGGTAATCATTCAAGAAAACATTCATTCCTTCGTTAGAAGGAACAAGTTTTACTTTACCTTCCATAATTTCGTCGTATTTTGCCCAATTACAACGATAAAATTTCTTTTTTAAAAATGTATAACAGATTTCAGCATTTCTAAGTGGGTTAAACTTTTCTCTTTAATATCTGTAAGAATCATTTTGTAAACATCATAATAATGCCTTGAGTATCGAAGTGGATAATGACCATTTTTTTCTATTTGCCTCCCTGTGAAGTATCGTAATCTTCTCATAGAAAGTTCTTAAACTATCCACTGCAATTACATAAATATTTTTCATCAAAAAAATATCAGGATAAACTTCCTCTATATATGTTCTTATTCTATGTCTATTTTTTTAGGAATTGGTTCAGCTAAGCAACCAATTTCAAACGAATTATTTGTAAAATAAAACCACCATCAAAATTATGATACTTAGGATAATCAAAAACAAATCGTATTACCATCTGTTTCATCTATATAAAATCTCTGAGTACAATCTTTTAGTATCTTTTCAAAAATCTGACTGTAAAATAGGTAGAAATACATCTTTGAGAAATACCTTAGTATCTTCATTAATCTTTTTATTAAAGTTACTTTTGCTGAGTAATACTTCTTTCTTTATAGGGCTCTAAAAGCTTTATATCCTAAAAACTCTCCAATCCAAGGCAATGTCAACATCTTCTGAAAATCTTTGAATTAAGTTAAATACTTTAGAAAGACTAGTCCCTCCTTTGAAAATTATTGAATCTTTATATTTAAATTCTTTAAATAAATAGTTTAGAATGATGCAAACCCAAAAATCCTTCTCAACAATAGTTCTCGAAATTTCTAGTTTATCCGCAGTATTCTGTATAACTAGGTCTAACTGATCATTTGATAATTCAAGTAATTTATTCATCTAGAACTTCCTTTATTCTCTTTAAAACCCCTTGTATCCAAAAAGGGTAATTTTAAAATATCAAACTTAAAGTTCTCTTGAATTCCACGCAAATATATGGAAAGTCTTTTTATTTCATTCTCTCTAATATTATCTTTACCAAGTGCTTTAATTGCTTGAATTAAAATAGATAATTCCTTTGAATAGCATGTGATATTCCTATTTGTTGTATGTCTAAAAATAATCTTCTTATTTCTGTATAAGTATTCCCTGTATGGACCATCTGAAATATAAATATATTCATTTGGAACCTGTGTGGATAATCCTGTGACATTTAATGCAGTATCTCCTGTAGGCGCTATTGTCCAAGAAAACTTATCAGCAAGTTTATCCGCAATTAAATTACTATCAGGAAAAGAATACTCATTTAAGACTTCGCTGTACTTAGGTTTTGTATATAACCCATCAAGTATTCTTGTAATCTTATTTTGCTCATTTAATCGATAAATTGCTGATTTAACCGTATTCTTTGTACCCAAATAGTAGAAATCATTTATTGAATAGATTTTACCTGGATTTTTTTCGAGAATAAATTTTTCTATTTGATTAACAATCGAAATCATACACATATCCTCCATGCACCCAAAATTATATACTTTTTGGGTGCATATTTCAATTACATATTACTTAAAGAATCTTTTTAGTTTGATACTCTAAAGAGTATATACATATTGATTTCTTTTATTCCCCATAAGAAAAAGGAGAAATCTTACGATTTCTCCCGAGTGGGATTATTTTGTTGCGTATTCAGCTGCAGCTTCACCACAGATTCTGCCACCTGTTAGAGCTGTCATTAATGTAACACCTTCAACGAGTGGATATGAGTTGTTATAGATTTCTGCAATTTCATTACCAGCAGCGTATAGACCACCGATAACTGTTCCATCTTGCTTAATAACTTCTAGATTAGAGTTAACAAGTACTCCACCAATACCACCTAAGGATACTGGTCTTGCCTTAACAGCATAGTATGGACCATCACCTAGAGATAACATGTACTTAGAATCTTTGCCGTATACTGCATCTGATCCATTTGCGCAATCTGCGTTGTATGCACTAATTGTCTTCTTTAATGCATTGGCATCAACACCCATCGCCTTTGCAAGATCTTCTACTGTATCACCCTTAAACACGGTACCATTTTTAACACCATCTTCTAGTGCAGATCTAAACTCTGTCCATGGTTCATTCACACTAAATAGTGGTAATGATGGTTGGTATCCAACAGCTGTATCTACATTCAATTCCTTAGAACCACCCTGCTCTACTTTCTTTACCATATCATCTGACATGATTGAGAAATAGTATTCACCTTGTGTCGCAGCGGCGTTTGAAGATAGCGCTGTATCATAGTTTAAATCTTCTGGAGCAAATCTAGAACCACGTTGGTTCACCCAAATACTTGTTGCAAGATAAATAGCCTTTGCGATTTCATCTTTACCTGAACCTGGTTCAATTCCAGAGTAGGATGTTACACCATGGTACTGTTGGATTGTCTTACCCTTACCAGCACCGATTGCTTGTGACATTGTTGCGCCATCACCTGTTTGTGTACCTGTTGTAAATGTAACAAGTGGGAAACCAACTTCCTTTTCAATCACATCCGCATTCGCACCGAAACCACCAGTTGCAAGCACAGCCGCATCACATGAAATTTCATATGTTGTATCAGAAGACTTCGCTACAACACCAGTAATCTTATTGTCTTCTGACTTTAGTTCTACTGCAGGAGTTTGATAGTAGATCTTACCACCAGCATTTTCAAACTGCTTTAATAGAGCCTGATAGTAGCCAAGCTTATTGGATTGGTCTGCATATGCATGATATGTTGGAAAGCCATTTGCATGTGCTTTCTGTTCGTTACCAACATATACAAGGTCCATACCATTCTCTTCTAACCAGTCAATTGTTTCACCTGAGCGGTTAGCGATGTTATAGAATAACTGTCCATCATCCATCCAACAGTTATAGGATTGCCAATATGCAAGTACTTCTTGTGTTGTAAATGTACCAGCTACACCTGCTTCTTGTTGTTCCTTAGAGTTAATACCCATTGGTCCACCAGCAATAACAGACACACCACCAATATTCGCTGACTTTTCAAGTAAGATAACCTTTGCACCATTTTGTTGAGCTGTTAATGCGGCAGTAATACCTGCACCACCCGCACCAATAACAACTACATCAGCACTTAACTTTTCTGTCTTTGATTCGGATGCTTGTGCACTATCACTACCAAATGAATCAGGATCACCACCAGCAGTCTTAATTGCATTCTTGACAGCATCCTTAATCGCGTCAGAAGTGATTGTCGCACCAGTTACCCCATCTACATTAGGACTGTTCTTCTCAACAATCTTCTTTGGTAACTCTGTAATAGCAGTACCAGCAATCTCTGGTGTTTCTTCATTATCTTTTACTTCTACATTTGTAATCTTCCCCGAAGAAATTGTTGTGCTGACTGTAACCTTTCCGTTACGTCCATCAACTGTTTCCTCATAAGTACCATCTTTTACAGTAGTACTCTTCTTCGCTGAGCATCCAGCTAGTAGCATACCTACGCTTAAGCATGTCGCAAATAAACGTTTGTTCATAGTTCTCTCCCTTTGTTTACTTGACAAAAATATCACAAAAAGGGAGTTAAACCATTGTCCATTTTGGACAATGCAAGAAATATTTTTTGTCAAAAACGATTTTTACAGGTTCTCATATCGCAATAATCGTAGATTAGCCAATCTACCTGTCCATATCTGTCTATAAAAACTTCATACACCCCGATTCACTCATCCTACTAAATCTAAAATGATTATTTTTAATAACAAATATTTCTGTTCAAAGCATGTTGCATGTATACAACAAAGACGATAGATTTTCTTCCTATCGCCTTTGTTGGTTTTATTCAGTTTGACAAACTATGTTTTACTGCTTGGTTGCTTTTGAAAAAAACAATAAATACACCCCAAAAAAATTAATTTAATGGCTGCATCACTATAAGCAAAAGAATACTAAAGGAACATTTGAGAAAAATATACCCCGTAATAATATTGATAGTACACATAGTACCTAATAAAATCATTGATTTTCCATGTACAAAAATAGAATGGAAAAAAATGCAGTGCTGTAGCCAATAACGCTCCCAGCCATATCATTCTCCAATTCTCAGTGTCGAAAAAAATGGACCACCTATAAATGCCATTAGTACAAACAGTAATATTATTGAATATCTAGAAATATTTTTTTCTGAAATTTGGTTGATGAACCAGTGGATAGTTTGTTAAGTAAGCCTTTATTCATATTAATTGAAAAAGCAAATCATATAACCTATACTAAATACCTGCATGTTTATTATTTGTTTTTCCACCTATTAAGGTAGCAATTACGATTACTATAGCAATCGCAATTAACCATAAACCACAGGATTTTTTTATAATTAAATTCTAACTTTTTCATTTTTCATATCCTAGCATTAAATTAAAAACCTCTTTCTAAATCAAATCTGATATTACGCCTATGCAATATAGAAATCAAGTAAAAGGGTTATATTACAATATCGTAATAACCATATTACTTTAATCCTCAATTCCCAATTATTCTTGTTATTTTTCAATTCATCCATGAATCACGTTCTACAAAAAAAGAATCATAGTGTTTTTCGCCTATGATTCATATGTATATTATTAATTATTTTAGTGTAACACCTTCAGGCTTTTTAATCTCTTCAACATTGTTGAGATTACGATAGTAGTATTCAAAATGGTCTTCACTTTTTCGCCGTCCATTTTTTTCCTCTTTATTTTCTAATGAAGTTGTAAGAATAATCTTTGCTTCACTAGGAATAAGTTTATTACCTTTTTAACCTTTTTCCATCACTAGCTTAATTTGAATGTCTACAGCTGTGATATTATCTCTTGGTTCTACAAACATATTACTTTCAAATACACTTGAATGAAATGCTTCAATTAAATCAAGATTGTCTTTTTACATCACCGTTAAACTCTAAATATACAAATTGATTATCTTCAGATCTAGTAAACTTATCAGAATATGTTTCATATAGTTTTAAAAATTCTTCATTACGACCAAGTTTAGGAGCCTCCACTTCCGTAGCATAGGTCCAATCTTCTATTTTTCTCCACTCGAATTGTTTCTCATTATTCACGTACCCTGTATAGGTTACGCCCTTACTTGGTGAATAGATACTTCTGCCATGATCCAATCTGTATGGAGTCCCAAAGGTCATGAGTTCTTCCTCAAAAAGAGCAGGTGCTTGAAAATCATTACGCATTCCTTCAATACTATTGTATACTTCAAAAAAAGCCTGCGGTTCAAATTGAATCATTCCCTGGCGAACCTCCATCTCTTCACGAATTGTTCTTTCATCATCACCTGTATAGAGATATTTACGATAAACTTGACTAACATACTCAGTACTTTTCGCATCTCTTAGTTCCGTTATAAAAGTATCAACATCTTTTTTTCGCATTATGAGAAAAACTATGGCAAGCAGAAAGATTTAAAACAAGGATAAGTGTAAGGAACGTTAAAATTACTTTTCTAATATTTTTCATTTCATGCCCTCCTTTAGCGATAAATTGGATTATCTATTCCACTTGGAATATCTACATGTATACCAGAGTTGACTTTTGAATATGTCACTTCACTAACATATTTTTGATTCTTATAGTAATCATTATCAACCAATCCAGTAATTGTTACCGAGGCAGGCATGCCATCATCTTTAGACATCTTTAAGTCGATTTCCAACTTACCACTCTTATCATTACCATTAAAACCAAGAGATCCTAGAGAAGACCATATCAATTGCACATCATTTGCATGAAGAAAATCTAGATCATCTGTTTCATAATGTACTGTAATCGTATCGCTATCTTCACTCAATGTAAGTTGATCCTTTATCGTTTCAAAATAGAGAATTGCATCTTGTTGGATTCCAATCGGTTGATTGTATTCCACTATAGAGTAATTAGTTGTTGTCCATTGTGTATCTGTCTCATTTTTCTCATATGAATACATTCTGTCACAATAGTAGTCTTTAACGTTACCATTAAATGAACGCTTTCCTGATACATGATCTGGTCTTAATTCAAACGTACCTGTAAACTCTGTTTCATATTTATAAACAGGATCTGCTCCTTCTTTTGGGTTAATAACATCAGCATGCATCGAAGCTACAATATGGATTTCCCCATTCTTCATTCGCTCAAAACTCTGAAGAACTTTGTCAATCTTTTCCTCATCTGACAGTTTGCTCCAATTCGTTTTTGGCGTATCACAACCCACCATTGTAGTAATCATCAACAAACTCAAAACAAACAAGCACACTCTTTTAAATGATTTTGTCATACATTACCTCCTAAATCATATCAAACTTCCAAGGTTAATATCATTATAGATTGAATGCTAATATATCACAAGAAAGTGGAAGTTATAGATACAATCAACACATCTTTGTTCATTTTATACATAATAGAAAATAAAAAGAATGATGATTACCAAATTCACACATCATCACTCTTAATACTTATTATCCTTCCCACTTTGCACTGAATGTATCATTAACAAAGGTCTTCTTACTTACATCCTTAGCCTTTTCGGTTTTGTTATAATATCCTGCAAAAATGATATCTAGCACACACTGCATAGAAGTTCTTGATTCAATACCACCAATTCTATAATACGATTCCGTATTACCAACTTGAAAATTAATGTCTGATAAGTTCGCAATTTCATTTGCTGCATTTGATGTAATTGCTATAATTTTACACTTATTGTAATGCAAGATTCGTGCAATTTTTTCCATCTCAACAGTTAGTCCCGTATAAGATACTATGATTGCTAAATCTTGTGGTCCTGTCTGACGTGCATGCATAGACATTTCTGAATAGTATGTATAAGAACAGATTGGCAATCCCATTCTGATTCCTTTCATTAGTGCATCATGACAGATTAAATTTGATACACCACTTCCATATAATGTTATTGTTTTCGATTCCTGCAACCATTCTACAGCTTTTTCAAATTTATCTACGCTATTGAGCATCTTTACATCAATTAGTGCACGTGTACAGTTTTGAATAACTTTTTCCATTGTATCTTGCAAACTGTCTGAACAATCAATGGGAATTCTATTCGTATTAATATAGACATATTCTTGATAGTTTTGTATATCCGCATATAATCTCTGCTTAAAATCGGAGAAGCCATTTACTGAAAGTTTGCTACATACTCTAGAAACAGTACTTGCAGAAGTAAATGTATTTGCACCTAGTGCAACAATTGAAAGTTCTAATGCTTGTTCTGGATGCTGTAACACAAAATCAACAACTTGCCGTTCACTAGGTGATAAGTCTCTTAGTTGAGACATTTCAAGAAAAATATTATGTCTTTCCATATACGTCAACCTCACTAGTAGTATATCAAAAAATCAGTCTGCGGATTCATACAATTCCGCAGACTTTTTCTTTATTTTTTTGGATAACTCAAAATTGATTCTTTTGTAACATTTTCCATAGTTGATATTAATGCATGTAAATCATCTTTATCACCAAACACTGTTTCTAATATTGCAGCTAAATTAACACCAGCGAGTACATATACATTTGCATGCATTGTTGTTTCCATACAGCAGATTTTAAATGGAGTGCCATTTGCAATATCGCAAACAAACAAAATCGTTTCATCCTTGAATGCATGTAATAGTTTTTCAATCTCTGCTTGTAATTGATTCATATCCATTTCTTTCGTGAAATCAACTGCTGAATATGAATCGACATCACCTGCGAGCATATGGATACTTTCTAATGTCGAAGTTCCATAATGTCCATGCCCACATAGAACAATTTGTGTCATCTAGTTACCATTCTTCTTTACTACTTCTGTATAGTTTGCGTAAACCTGATTCATATAGTCAGCTGGAACTTCTGTAACATTAGGAGATACAAAGATAAACATTTCATGTCCCATCTTTTGTAATTCTAAAGCTGTTTCAGACGCAATACATTGGGTGATAACCATAGCTGCTACAGTACTTGATCCACCTACTGGTTGTGGATATCCAGGAATGGATACAAGAGCATCCTCTAATGGACAGCAGTTAGAAATAATGATATCTGCTACATCACCTAATTTATTACCACTTGAGTGAATTGGCTGTGCTTTCTTATAGTTATCCTCACTTGTAATTGCTACAACCTTCATTCCTTTTTGCTTTGCATACATAGCAACTTCAATTGGAGCTGCATTTAATCCACCATGAGAATATACAATCATTACTTCCCCTTCATGGAAAGTAAAACTTTGTAAAAAGTTACGAATATAGCCTTCTTGACGTTCGATCCAAAGTAACTCTCTTGCTCCACCTGGACCAATAACATTGCTCCACATTAAACGTGGATCCATTAATGGATGAAATCCTACTACTCCACCATAACGTGGGAACATATCCTGAATTGGCAATACAGAATGTCCGCTTCCAAACAGGTGTACCATATTACCATTATTGATAGCTTGTGCGCATAACTTTGCTGCTGCTTTAATCTTTTCGCTTTGTGTTGAATCAATTGATTGAATCACTTCAGAAAAACGCTCTACATATTTTTAAGTTTGTCATATTAAATAAACCTTTCTAGAATGTATAAATTCCACTTAATTTTTCCAATGATAGTTAATAAAATTGCGATAACCAATATGAATCCCATAATAAACAATGGCGATTTCTTCTTCTTTGCATATAATCTATATACACCGATTGTCAATAATAATGGTAGTAGTTTAGGGAAGATTGCATTAATCATATCATCTACGTTGACTGCTGCTGTTTCACCACCTGGAGGAGTGATTACAAGTGGTATTGATAAACTTACAAATGAAGCAATCAATGCACCGACAACAATAAGTCCTAAAATTGTCATTGTTTTTGTAATCAACTCTAGTTTTCCTGACTTCATGAATTTCTTCATGAATCCGATTCCAGTTGAATAACCAACATTCCATAGTCTCCAGCTCATTATTGATGTTAATACTGGATAACCTACTGCATATAGCAATGGTCCTAAATATAGGAAAACATTTCCTGTATTTGTGATTGTCATTGTGATTGTTAATAGTAATGGAATAATTGTGGCAACCCATAATGAATCTCCAATTGCACTGGTAGGACCAATTAATGCAACCTTAATCGACTCTGCAACATCTGGAGTAATCTCTTTATTTGCTACAGACTCTTCTACACCAATTAAGATTCCTGGCGCAATTGCACCTAACTGCTGTTCTGTATTAAACAACGTCAGACTACGTTTATATGCTTCTACTTTATCTTCCTTTGTCGTATATAGTTCTTCAATTACAGGGCTCATGGTATGCGCCATGGCATTACCAAGCAGGTTTTCTCCCTGTTGTGAACAACCATGCCAGAAGAACCAAGTCTTCCATGATTTACGCAAAGTACTTTTAGATACTTTTTTACTCATGTAACTCACCCTTTCCATTTAGGACGTAATATACAATTGCAATTATGATTGCAAACATTGCACATGCCATCATACTTAGTTTCAAATATCCAACGAGCATAAATCCAAAGACTACTAATGCCCATTGCCATTTTTCTTTGATCAAGAATGAAAGTAAAATACCCATTCCTAAAGCTGCCATCATGCCACCAAATGTATTAATTGTTATTAAAAACCATGCCGGAATGATTTCTGCAACATTTATCCCACTCTGTGATCCAACAACTGCTGTTGTAGATAACAAAACCATCGCAGGAATAAATCTAGTTAAAAAGCCAATTATATTTCCTAAGCCAGCATTTGCAAATGCAATCTTCTTAGGATTAGCTTCTAATGCACCTTGATAAGAAATACGGTTAGTAAATAAATTTAATGCATAGTTTACATTCCACATTGCAACACCAATTGCACCACCAACCACTGAGAATGTCCACATTACTGCTGTTGTTGTAGCTAAATCACCAGTATCGAATGCAAGTGCTCCAGCAACCCCAATATATGTTGCATATGATAAATCCCAGCCCACTGCTCCACCAGGAGTTACTGAGCCTAAATTTGCTAATTGAAGTAGTAGACCTAATTGAATAGCTAATGGAACATTACCCATAATTATACCCACTACCAACGAAGCCACTATTGGACGACCCAAGCTATACCATCCTATCGTGTTACCAACTATTGATCCAATAGAAGCTAGATAAATGAAAATTGCGATTAATATTGCTTGAATTATATTCATAATTTATCTCACTATTCTATTCTTTTTAACCCTTCTTTTATCTGTTGCCACTGTACTTCTTTATCCGTTGGCATCTGCTGAAAAACGGTTTTAATTCCTTTGCTAGATAAATCATCTAAGACTTCAACATCTTTTTCAGAAAAGTATAATGTATGACCTACACCTATACCTTTGAACACATAAGATGAAGCCTCCTTTCTAGAGCAGTTGCCAATGTTTACTGCAGATGCCAACGACAGTTGTTCTTGTAGTAAAGCCAAATTCTCTGCAGCACGTGTTACAAGTAATACATTTTCATCCCGTGGATGATGGCTAAGAAATGATTCAACAGCTGATGTTGTCAATATTTCTGGTTCATATGCATCAGATATTCCCATCAACATAATTTCTGCTAACATCTCACTTACAGCAAGTGCATCATCTAATGCAATTATTTTTTTAATATTTAGAACTTTAGCCCATGCTGTAACAATTTGTCCGTGAATCAACCTGTCATCAATCCTAATAAATAATGATCCGTTCATATTGTTAAATTCCTCCTTGACTTAATTATGGTCTATTTAAAATTGAAAACAATCGCATTACAGCTATCTGGAAATCGTTTTCATATTCAGAAAAAAAGCATCCACTGAATAGTGAATGCATGTTTTAAAACTATTGTCTACCTACATTATTTTGCAAGTAAGATACGATCATCTGCAAGATTACTTCCTGTATTTGCGTGGAAGCGTTCCATCAAGTCATAAACTGACATGTTTTCTCTTTGCTCACCTTTAATGTCTATTACAATATGACCATCATTCATCATGATTGTACGATCACCAACTTCAAGGGCTTGTTGCATTTGGTGAGTTACCATCAGACATGTAATATGATGCTTACGAACAATTTCTTGTGTAAGCTTCATGATCTTTGCGGCTGCCTTTGGATCTAGTGCTGCCGTATGCTCATCTAGTAGTAATAACTTTGGTGGTACAATTGTGGCCATTAATAATGTTAGAGCCTGACGTTGACCTCCAGAAAGATTTCCTACCAGTGTATTCATGCGATCCTCAAGTCCCATATCAAGCATTTTTTTAATTGTTCTTTGAATAGTTCGCGTTCTTTTGTTTGTAATCCAAGAAAATGGTGATTTCTTTTCCTTTGCACTTAAGCATGCAAGTGCTAGATTTTTCTTCAATTGTCATATTTGGTGCAGTTCCTTTTAGTGGATCTTGAAATAAACGTCCGATATAACTTGCCCGTTGATACTCTTTTACATAAGTAATATCAATATCATCCAACATGACTTTTCCTTTATCTGGGATAATACTACCAGCAATGGTATTTAAAATGGTGGATTTACCTGCTCCATTCGAACCAATGATAGAAATGAATTCACCTGTTTCAACATGCAAATTTAAATCATGAAGTACATTTTTTTCATCAATACTTCCTGCATTGAATGTAATTGAAAGATTTTGTATATCTAACATTTGTTATTTCCCCTTTCTCATATGTAAAGAAAGTTCTTTTTTTATTGTCGGTGCTGCTACTGCAAGTGCGACAATCACAGCTGTCACTAGTTTTAATGATTGTACGTTGATGATCTTTGTCTGCAAAATAACCGCATAAATCATTCGATATACAACATTACCAACAAAACAAGCTGTTAAATTTCGTGATAATGATTTTCTTCCTTGTAATAGTGATTCTCCAATGATTAAGCATGCTAGTCCAACCACTACAATTCCAGTACCTGCATTAATATCACTTGTTTTATTGAACTGTCCAACGAGTGCCCCACTTAAACCAACTAGCATATTAGCCATTACTAATCCAAGCGTAATCATATTTTTGACATTTACACTAGACGCTGTTACCATCGCACGGTTATCTCCTGTTGCACGTAATGATAAGCCTAGTCTAGTTGACAAGAATAAACGTAATAGAATCATGCATACAACTAATAAGACAATCACGAATATGCTTGCATACCAACTACCACCGATGTTTGTTTTCTTTAACATTGAAAATACTGTTGTTTGTTTTAAAAGTGATATTTGGCTTGACCATCCCATGACGAATAGATTAACTGTGTATAGTCCTGTACTTGTAATGATTCCTGAAATAATCGATGGAACACCCATACGTGTTTGTAAAAAGGCTGTAATATAACCTGCAGCACCACCTGCAAGCATACCTAATAAAATACCTAAAATTGGATGACCTGCAAATGCACAAGATACAGATATCGCCATACCTAGGACAAAGCTTCCATCTGTTGTTAAATCAGCGATATCTAAAAGACGGTAACTGATAAATAAAGCGATTGATACAAATGCATATAAAGCACCTAGTTCTAAAGTAGTTTGCAAAATACTTAGCATACTATCCCTTACTTTCCTGTTGTTTCAACTGTTAACACTTTTCCGAAATCCGCGAAAATATCTGGGTTTACACCTAACTTCTCTGCTACTTCTGTATTTACAGTGATAATACCACCATCTAGTGTGATAAAATCTTCTGTCTTTTTGAATCCTGGCTGTAAGACTTCATATGCAAGTTTAGCTGTCTTAATACCAGCATCTGTATAATTCACTCCACAAGTCGCAAATGCACCTGATCTAACAAAGGAATCTGCTCCTGCATAATGTGGGATATTCGCATTCATAAATGCCTCATAGATAGCAAGTTCAGAAGACATAATTACGTTATCTGTTGGTGTAAATACTGCATCTACCTTACTTGCGATAAGAGATGATGCGGCAGCGATTACTTCTTGACTAGTATTTGCGGTTGCTTCGACATATTTAATCTTCTTTTCATCTAAGATCTTCTTTACTTCTGCAATTGGCTTTTGTGAGTTTGCTTCTGAATTTGAATAGAGTAAACCAACTGTCTTTAAGTCTGGATTTTGTTTTAACATCATATCAACAAATTGCTTTGTATTAAGTACATCAGAAGTACCTGTTACTCTATCAATTCCTGTTAGTGAAGCTGCTTCTGGATCACTAATCGTAGCGTAAACCACTGGTATCTCTGTATCTTCACTTGCCACAACCATTGTTTGTGCTGCAAGTGTACCAATTGGAATAATAACATCCGCTCCATCTGTTACTGCTTGCTTACCAATTTGCATTAATGTAGACTGGTCATTTTGACCAGAATAGATTTCTACTTCTGCTGTTTCATCCAACTCTTTTAATTCGTTTTCAATTGCGACTGCAATCTCATCGATGGATGCATGATCAAGTTGCTTAACGATAACATACTTTTTCGCATCCTTTTTTGATGCAGAGGGTAAAGAACACCCTGATCATCATACTGCATAATAAAACACAAATTACCTGTACTAACTTTCTCATGTGATATATCCTCCTTCTCTCTGCATTTTCAGTCATAACATACAAAAACGCCTGCCCATAAAAGGACAAGCGTTAACCTGCGGTACCACCTTTTTTAATAGTCTTTTGACTACTCTCTCTTTGAAAATGCAATCACATTCTCTGCCCTTTAACGCTGACATTGCGTCTTAAATACTTGCATAGCTTTCCTTAAGCCCTCATGGGTCCATTTGCATACCGCATGCCTGCAGGTTTCCACCATCCCCGCTCTCTAGAAGTTGCCTTTGTATGTTTGATTTCCCAATCATCGGTTTGTTATGTTGAAATAGTATGATAGTCAGTTACTTTTGTCAATTAATTTCATTCATTTAAAAATCTCTTTTTGTGTATAGTCTATTAGAGATTTTTAATGAAACAACTACAATGACAAAGAAAAATAATACAAATAATTCTATAGCAACAAATGGATTCATCACTAGAAATTGTAATATAGATTTTAGAGATT
>BNJU01003131.1_pt1 | contig 45594 bp, 48 predicted proteins | sample 8539281 | NCBI WGS metagenome assembly BNJU01 (sample SAMD00202456, study PRJDB9452) | human saliva metagenome | isolation source: human saliva | place: Japan
CTTCTATTGCTGAAGGCTATGAGCCTTGGCATGGCGTGATTGAGACCCGCACCACCGGCTCGCTGATCTCTGACCGCTCCGGTGCGGTTACTGCCTATGCCCTGATTCGCCTGCAAGATCGCGGAACTTTCTTTGTTGAGCCTACTCAGGAAACCTATGAGGGCCAGGTAGTGGGGAGAACCCTCGCAACGAAGACATGGAAGTTAACGTGGTGCGCGAAAAGCAGCAGACCAACATGCGCTCGTCTACCGCTGAGACTTTCGAGAACTTGACTCCGCCGCGTAAGCTAACTTTGGAAGAGGCGCTAGAGTTTGCTGCAGATGATGAATGCGTAGAGGTCACCCCGGAGGCAGTGCGTATCCGTAAGGTGATTCTTAACGGCCAAGAGCGCTTCCGTACTCAGCGACGCAACAAGTAACACAACTGTTAAGAAATGAGGAAGAGATGACATACGTCATCGCCCAACCTTGCGTGGATATCAAAGGACCGCGCCTGCGTTGACGAATGCCCCGTGGACTGCATTTATGAGGGCGCCCGCACGCTTTACATCAATGCTGAAGAGTGCGTTGACTGCGGTGCCTGTGAGCCGGTGTGCCCGACTGAAGCTATTTTCTATGAAGACGATGTGCCTGAAGAGTGGGCCGACTATACCCGCGCTAACATCGACTTCTTTGAGCTACAGGGCCTAGGCTCTCCCGGCGGTGCCCGCGCTGCTGGGGTGCAGGACTATGACGACCCGATGATCGCCGCCCCTGCCGCCGCAGAATCAGGACTAGCGCACTAACGCAAGGCTTTGTCAGGGTTTAAAAACCCTAGCAACTGCCAATGCGTGCGACTTAGCTAAACGGCTAGAAGAACGTTTGTTCTTCTAGCCGTGTTTTTATGTACGCTCGCTATTAGGCGGATAATTAAACCGAAACCCGGCTAGTCGAGGCTAGTAAACCTCTCCATTTACAGTGGCTCGTTAGAGCCTAACCCTCCTTATTTACTGCTCTAGTTGAAAGTCCCTGATCATGCGTAAAGCTGTCATTTGCTTAGCTGCAGGCCTAGCCGTGTTAACCGTTAGCGCCATGGGCACATTCGGTTCAAAGCCGATTGAGAACCCAGATTTTGCTGGCCCGAAGGTTGGTGTGGTAGAAACCGACCAAAACGGAGACCGGGTGTGGCGTGGTGAACAGCCAGAGGTCATGTACAAAATTCTGGCGGACTTCACGCCATTGCGGGAACGCCACTCCGACAATATTATCGACAGCGCACTAACCTCTGACAGGCAGGTGGTGGAGGTTTATGTGCGTAACGTTGCCGGCCCGGGCATGGAGCAGCTATCAGCTCTGGCCTCAAAGTACCCTCAGCACATCAGGGTTAAGACCACCACTGTGACTGAAGCTGACGCTCAAAGGGTCAGTGACTACGTCACTGAGAATAATCTGTGGGGTAACCCAGTTCTAGGTGTAGGTCTATCTGCGGAGACCAACAGCGTCACGGTGGATGTAGACCCAAGCTACCTAGCTAAGGGTGAGCCCATGCCTCTCGATAGCGCCGCGCTAGGTGTGAAGTTAACTTTCAAGTCTGGCGCAGTAATTACCCCGCTGCGTTAGTACTTATCCCGGTAGTAACTGGTAGTCGTCGATTATCTAGCGTAATTACTCTCTAGAAGGGTTAGAAAATGGGTAGCAGGCCAGTAGCCATTATCTGGATGATTATTGGCGTATTAGTGATTACCTCTGGGTGCGGTTCAAGCACTAAAGAGAACGCCCAAGCAGGTAATAAATCCAGTGATATTAGCACTTCCGCTCCCCGGACAGCTAACCCTTCTCTGGGTGACCAAGACCCGTACTATCGGGACACTCGTGAAGACCATGAAGCTAAGGCTAAATGGTGTAATGAGCACGCTGATAAAGCACCCGAGTTCAAGGTCAGTGACAAGGCCACAGTCAAGGGAAATTTCTGGATTTGTCAGCGTGGCGCTGGACCTAACGGCATAACTTTCTTGTCAGGTATATCTCAGCAGCGTAAATACCTACTAGAGGCATACGCTGTAGACGGCTCCACGCCTAGTGCTTGCCAGCCATTTACGCCAGATACCTCGTCAACGGTTCCAACGTACGAAAGCTATCTCATCTACAAAGATAAGATCTGGCGCATACGTCAAGGACTTATCTGCGGTCTCTAGCCCTTAGCTCTGCCACAGGTCAGTCCAGGTCACGCCCAGCTGGGCCAATAGCCTGCGCAGCAAGGGCAGTGACAGACCCACTACTCCGTGCGGGTCGCCTTCAATCGATTCGATAAAAGCCCCACCCAGGCCATCAATCGTGAAGGCGCCCGCACAGTACATGGGCTCACCGCTGGCCACATAAGCCGCTATTTCCTTATCGCTCACCTCGGCAAAATTAATTACCGCACGCGAAACCCCCTGCGCCTGGGGGCTATCAGGGCTGTAGCCCTTGGTGGGGCTTAACGCAATAACCGCGTGACCAGTAAACAGCGTGGCACTACGGCCACGCATAGAACGCCAGCGCTCGACGGCGTCGTCGGCACTAGCAGGCTTACCCACCAACTGGCCGTCAATAAGCAGCATAGAATCGCAGCCCACCACATAACGCCAGCCAGCAAGCCCGCTGCGGCCAAGCTGGTGCGCCACCGCCTGCGCCTTAGCTAAAGCCAAAGCCTGCACCACCTCCTGTGGCCCACAATCAGGCTGGGTGCTACGCACCTGCTGCTCAACGGCGCGCTCATCCACCTCAGACACAGCCACCTGCGGCTCAATGCCGGCAGCTCGTAGGGTAGCTAAACGACCTGAAGATTTAGAAGCAAGCACAATCATGGGCCTAGATTATCCCTAGTTAACGCGCAAAGACGCAGATGTGGGAAGCTTGACGCATGGGATTTAGCCGTTTAACCGTCGTAGAAAAAATTGATTCCACTCAAACCTATCTTTACTCACAACTAACCACCCCAAGCGGGCTGCTGCGGTTAGATGCCCCCAGCCGCTGGCCTCACCTATCAGCGCTGCGAGCCATTAGCCAAACCGCCGGGCGCGGACGCGGCGGACGCAGCTGGGTGACCCCCGAGCGCGGCGCCCTACTGGTATCAACCGTGCTTTATCCCGGCCTAAACGAGCAGCTACTAGGTTGGCTGCCGCTAATCATTGGCGATGCGGTAGCGAAACTACTAGCCAGCTATCTAGACACGAAATCGTGGCAGGTGGGCACCAAATGGCCCAATGACGTGCTAATTCAGCCCCGTCCAGACTCAGGAATTGAGCTAGAGGAGGTGCCCGGATGGGGGCAAGCCCGCAAAGTCTGCGGGGTGCTATGCGAGCTAGTGGCCAACCCTAATGGCAGCTATGCGGTAATTGCTGGCGTGGGCATTAATGTAGCCCAAAGCCGCGAGCAACTGCCGGTTGATTGGGCCGGTTCGTTGGCGCTAGCTGGGGCTAACGTTAAAATCCCGGCGCTAGTGCTAGAACTAGGTACCACCATTGATTTTGCGCTACGTGAGCTGGGGAGTAAACGGTGAGGGCCCGGCCAAGGTTACTTCCCTGCCGCCGGTGCTACACAGGCGAATTTGCCAGGGTTGTCTGACCTTAGGACAGCAGGTGCAGGTAGGGGAGGGGGACGACGTCGTCGCTGGCATCGCCACAGATATCCGCCCACAATTGGTCATTTCCACCCCCAGTGGAGAGGTAGAAGTGCAGGCCGGAGACGTTTTAAAAACCCGCTTTGCGTCCTAAATGTGATCTGAGCTACCATTGCCTGTGTGATTGATACCGATGCACAATTGCCGCTCGATCCGCCAGCGGTACAGATGCTCGGCGCACAGCCCGTAAAAACCCTGCGCCAAGCCGCGCAAGAGCTAAATGTTGATATAGGGCAGGCCCGTCGTTACTGGCGCGCCTTGGGTTTTGTAAATATCGACGACGACGCCTGCGTGATTACTGACGTCGATATTGAGGCTGCGCGCGGTGTCAAGTCTCTGATGGACGAGCATGGCATGAAGCAGGCTGCGGTAAAAAACATGCTGCGTGCCCAGTCATACACCATGGACCGCCTGGTGCTGTGGCAGTTTGAGGCGATGGTAGCTCAGATTGCGGCTGAGAAAAACATTAGTGACATGCAAGCTCGGGAATTGGCCATTGAGAAAGCCAATGAACTGGCTGAAAACCTGCAAGATCAGCTGCTGTACACCTGGAGGCGCCATTTTGCGGCGCTAATTCAACGCACCAACAGTGAGATAAGTGCTGAAGGGCCCCAGCGTCGTGACGGCCATTTCCCCCTAAAACGCTCAATGGGTTTTATCGACATTGTGGGTTTTACAGCGCTAGCTGCACGCCTGAGTCCGCAAGAACTTACCCGGCTGCTGCACGATTTTGAGGACACTGCCCGCGATGTGGTTACTTCGCGCGGTGGGCGAATCGTAAAAACCATTGGTGACGCGGTTATGTATATTGCCAATGATCTGTCCACCGCCGCCGATGTGGTTACCGCCCTGATGGAAGAAATTCAGGGAGGCAGCCACAAGCTTCGGCTACGCGCCTCGCTGGTAAGCGGGGAGGTAGTTTCCCTATCTGGTGACGTGTTTGGCCCTACCGTCAACCTGGCTTCACGCTAGTCAACATGGCCCCTCCCGGGGGAATCCGGATGGATGGCAACACGGCGACGCTCATCAAAACCTCAAAGGTTGCCAGTAAATACGTGATCCACCCTTGTAGCAAGCAAGAAGCCAAGGGATTGGGAGAGATTATTCCCTGGTCGCTAAAGCGAACTGAGTGGGTGCTGGCTGAAAAAGCCGGAACCGAAAAAAAGTAGGCAGGTTCAGAAAAATCTGAACCTGCCAGTGCGGGCGCCGTCGGCTTAAATAGCCGAGCCGGGCTTAAACGGCCGGATAAGACGGGCCTAGAGCTGGGCCCTGACTGGGCCAGATGGGATCAGGACTGGGCTTTACGAGAGGCCAGGTAAGACTGCAAGCCCTTGATGATCATGGGTAGCAGCGAGATGAACACGATCACCAGGATCATGTGCTCAATGTTTTCACGTACCCAGGTGAAGTTGCCCAGCCAGAAACCTAGCAGGGTGATGCAAAAAGCCCAGAAGAAAGCCCCGATCAGGTTAAAGATGGCAAAGTGGCGGTAGTGCATCTTGCCTACACCGGCCATAACCGGGGTGAAGGTGCGGATAATCGGCACAAACTGGGCCAGGGTTACGGCCTTACCGCCGTGGCGTTCAAAGAACTCCTGGGTGTTGGTTACGTACTTCTGCTTAAACAGGCGCCCATCGGGGCGGTCAAAGATCTTGGGGCCAACCTTGCTACCGATTAGATAACCGCTGCCGTTACCGGCAATGGCAGCCAAGAAAACCGCTGGGGCAGCCACCCAGATCGGTACCGGTACAGCGCCGGTGCCCACAAACATGCCTAGGGTGAATAGCAGTGAGTCACCGGGTAGGAAGAAACCCACCAGCAGACCGGTTTCAGCGAAAATCACCAGCATTACGCCGATGATGGCCCAGGGGCCGAGCCATTCAACAAACTTATTGATCAAAGTACCGGCGTCGAGCCAGTCAGGCGTGATAGAGGTCTGAACTAGCGTGGCGCTAGCAGCAAGATTGAACATAAGGCAAACTTTAAATCTCTAACTTGGTCTCTGGCTGTGAGCAGCCCTAATTGTTGGGTGTGTACTAAGGCACCAATGTCGTTAAGACTTGGATTTTTCGTCCTGACTGGTGCCGGTAAACACTACAAAGTGGTAGAAGAGGAACCGGCAGGCTGTAGACAGAGCGAAACCAACCACATAGGCGGCAATGTTGTCGCCTAGCTGGGTGTTGATATTTAGTACGTGGTGGGTGAAGAGCAAACAGGCCTGGGTTACGCATAGCCCCAAAATGTTTGCAATAACGAAGAGAGTGCCTTCGCGTACTACGTTTTCTTGGGTGCGGCCGCGGTAAGTCCACAGTCGGTTAGCTATCCAGGAGTAGATGGTGGCGATCGTGGCCGCTAAAACATTGGCGCTGTTGGGGTGTCCAGACAGGAACCCCAGGGGCATAGGGGCGTACTGGAATACGTTAAATAGCCCGGCGTCGATCACGAAGGCGGAGGCGCCAACTGCACCGAACTGCATGAACTCTACAATCCAGGCGCGCAGACGCTGAGAGACGAGGGATGAGCTTAGCATTATTTATTCCGTTGGTTTCTGAAAGATACTTAAAAAGGCTTAAGGCATCCAGTAGATCTTACTGAGTGAGAGTGAGTAAGCGTCCCAAATCCAAGCTATCCACAGCACCTGGGAGACGATGCTGAGTGCAATAAGTGCCACCGCAGCGCGTAGATGGTTGCTCAGTTTAGCGCCAAGCACCCAAGCTAGCGGGGCCATCATAAGTAGCATGCGCAGAATCGAGGATGAGGGGTCGAAGAAGATCAGTAGGTAAACCCAGTAGCATACACACCATATCCAGGCTAGGCGCCCTAGCTTGCGTAGCTGGCTAGAGCTAAGTGCGCAGATGCTTAGAACTAGCACTGCTACTAGGGCGACGATACCCGAGTTAGGACCCCCGTAAATGGTGGCCTGCTTAATCCAGGACATAAACGGGGCCAAATTATCTTCGCGCCAGGCAGTTTCGGTATCCGTATAGGCGGTAGGTACCCCGGTAATGAACCAGGCGAATGCTGGCCAGAAAAGTGCTCCAGCGCAAGTAATGATGGCGGTTACAAATAGCCAGATACGGTCTTTTTTACTGAGTGGGGTGGGGCTAATGTCTAGTGGAGTGGTGGCAGTTTGCGGGGCGGTAGTGGCGACGTCGTCACTAACGTTGCCGGCGAGGTCGGCTGATTTTTTAAATGGCAGGAATGAGCTATTAAAGCGCGAGGTTGGGGAGACTATGCCGCGTGCTCGTAGTTCTTCCCAGAACCACCATAAACCGATTGCGGCCCCGAGTGGGACGCCAATAGGGCGAGTGAGCTCGGCAATACCAAAGAGTAAAATAGCCCAAATAAAGCGCCGCTTAGTTAGCAGTATGAAACCAAAAGTCAGCAGCGCTAAGGTTAAAGACTCTGCATAGGGAAGCTGCATGACAATAGCCGGGGCGAAGCTGAAGAAAAGAGCTACGCCTAGCAGGCTGGCGCGCTTGCCTACGCGCGGGCATAGCCAAGCGTCAAGACCTAGAGCTACGGCTGCTGAGCTAATCCAGGAAACTACTACTGCACAGGCAAAATAGCTTTTTGTGGTGATGGTAGAAGTAAGTGTGGCCAGGGCTTCACTCAGCAAGGGGAAAACTGGCATGAAAGCCCAAGTGTTTTGGCGTACGTGACCATTAGCGTCATAAGTTAATTTAGTGAAGTAACGCTCAGTGATGATGCGGTGATACCACTTGGAATCCCATAAGGATACGTGTTCTAGGTAACTGGGGTTAGCTGGCACCCAACGGCTTGCGGGGGTGTCAATGGCTGAAAGGTTGAAGATCAACAGACTTAGTAGGGTTATAAGTAGCCAGACGGCCAGGACTTGGAGCCGATGGGGGAAACGGCTGGGGGATATGTTTGGGAACTGCATATTTGCATCCTAATGGGCGTCAGGATGTTTTGGTACTGCCTAAATAAAGGTAACTGGTAGATAAATGAGTGAAATACCTTAATGAAAACTTGAAACTGAAAGCAAATCGATTAACTTGTGCAACCTGACATAGTCCTATTGTCTATAAATGTGACCTGAACTGCAGGTTTTGGCCATTAGCTGTTTCTAAAGAAAAACCCGTAAATAATTTAGGGAACCCACAGGATGCTAATTGAGCCGTAATCCCACACCCAAGCTACCCACAACACCTGGCTAATCAAACCTACAGTTAAAACCGCCAAGGCGGCGCGTGGGCGCTTACTTAGCCTTGCTGCCACAGCCCAGGCCAGTGGGGCAACCATCAGCAACATGCGAAAAACTGAGGAGGAAGGGTCGAAGAAGATCAGCAGGTAAACCCAGTAGCATACGCACCACATCCAGGTCAGCCGCCCCAACTGACGCAGCTGAGGCCAGCTGAGCACGCACAGGCTAAGCACCAGCACCCCAAACAGGCCAATAACACCTGCGTGGGCGCCACCAAAGCTAGCAGAGCGGTTAATCCAGGCCTCAAAAGGAGCCAGGTCCACGCCGCGCCAAGCAGTTTCCGTGTCCACATATGCGCTCATGCGTCCAGTGGCGATCCAAGCTAGCAGCGGCCAGGTCAAAGCAGCCGCGCAGGTGACTGCGGCAGTAACAAACAGCCACAGGCGGTCTTTGCTGCTCAACGGCAGGGGGCTTAAATCCATAGGCGTAAAGCTAGGCAAAGCTGGCGGGGCTGGTGCAGGGGCCGGCGCGTTGCTCGCGGTGGCGGCCTCGTAATTAGCGACGACGTCGTAACCGGAGGAGGCCTCGGCACTGGCTGCAATGGGGGCGGCCTCAAAAGAAGCAATGGCGCTAGTGGCAGACTCATTAGCGGAAGAATCACTAGCTTCAGGGCCGCTAGTTTCAGAGTCGCCAGCTTGCGGGCCAGCGTGGGCAGAGCCGGTGGTTTCAGTGCCGACGGCGCCAGCCTCACTGGGGGACACGGAGGCAGCCTCACTAGGAGGCGCAGGAATAGCCTGAGGGGCGGTCTCAAAAGAAGAGCTTGCGGTCAGGTCAGGTGCAGTTTCAAAAGAGGCAATAGCGGCCTCATTAGGGACAGGGACGGCGGCGTCGTAATTAGCGGCGTAAGGGTCGGCGTCGGCATAAACCCGGGCGGAAGAGAAAGACGCATCAAAGCGGGAGGCCGAAATCAGACCGCGCGCCCGCAGCTCCTCCCAAACCCACCACAGGCCCAGGGCAGCCCCCAGCGGCACCCCGATCGGGCGGGTAAAAGCAGCCAGTACAAACACCACCATGGCCCAGGCAAAACGACGCTTAGCTAAAACCGCGAAACCAATCGCCACCAGCGCCAATCTAAAGACTCGGCGTAAGGAAGCTGCAAAATAATGGCCGGGCCGCAGGTGAAGAAAATTGCCACCCCCAGCAAACTGGCCGCCTTACCCACGCGCGGACGCATCCAGGCATCCAAACCCAAAGCCGCCAAAGCTGAGCCCAACCAGGCCACCACCACGGCGCAGGCGTAATAGTTAGCCGAGAGTAGCTTGGCCAGGCCACCACTTAAATAGGCATAGATGGGCATAAACGCCCAGGTGTTCTGACCCACGCGGCCATCTTGACCAATCGGCAAGCTGGTGGAGTCGGGATAGCCCTGGGTGGCCACGCGGTAGTACCACTCAGAATCCCAAAAAGCCACATGCTGCAGGTAGCTGGGCTTAGCTGCGCTCCAATAAGTCTGGGGGGTGTCTAGGCCGCCCAGATTAAAAATCAGCAGCCCAATCAGCGAGGCAATAGCCCACACTGCCAGTACCTGGAGGCGATGGGGGATACTTGAATGTTGCACGTCCATATCCTATGTGGGTTTTGCGAAGTGTGCCGTTTAGTGCACGCCCCGCTTAAGGCGGGTAGGCTAATAACGTGAGTGCACCAACTGTGGCAGTTATTGGCGGCGGGCAGTTAGCTCGCATGATGCAAGAAGAAGCAAGTGCGCTAGGTGTGCACCTGCGTGCTTTAGTGGAGGCCCCGGACGGGTCTGCGGCGCAGGTAACGCCTGATGCCCCAGTGGGGCGGGCCGACGACGCCGGGGCGGTGCATGATTTGCTGCAGCCCAAACAGGGGGAGCAGCCCCAAGATCTAGCTGACGCAGCGGTTTTAACTTTTGAACACGAGCACCAAGATCACGCCTTGTTGCAACAGTTAGCAGCCCAGGGTGTATCGGTGCAGCCAAGCGCCCAGGCTTTGCTTTACGCCCGCGACAAGCTAGAAATGCGCCGCGCTATGACGCGCTTGGAGCTGCCTCAGCCGGCTTGGAGCCCGGTTAGCCAGCCCGCTGAAGTGCTTGAGTTTGCCTTGCAGCATGGCTGGCCGGTGGTGTTAAAGACCCCCCAGGGTGGCTATGACGGTCACGGGGTGCTGCTGGTTAATGACGCCGCTGAGCTTGAAAATGGTGAGGCTGCAAAGTGGTTTAAAGCTTTGGCCGACGGCGCCGGTGTGGGCGGTGGTGGCTCACTAGGGGGCGCTCAGGTCAGCTGCCTGCTGGTAGAGCAGGCAGTTAACTTCACCCGTGAACTTGCGGCCCTGGTGGCCCGTAACCCCAGTGGCCAGGTGGAGGCTTGGCCGGTGGTGGAAACCGTGCAGGTTGAGGGCATGTGCGACACAGTGCTGGCCCCAGCCCCAGGTTTGAAACCGGCTACCGCCGCGCTAGCCCAGCAGGTGGCTAAGCGCGTAGCCAGTGAGCTTGAGGTTACCGGTGTGCTGGCGGTGGAAATGTTTGTGGTTGAAGGTGATGGTGGCGATCAGCTGTATATCAATGAGCTGGCTATGCGCCCCCACAACAGTGGTCACTGGAGCCAGGATGGGGCTCTAACCAGCCAGTTTGAGCAGCACCTGCGGGCCGTGTTGGACTGGCCGTTAGTAGTGCGCAGCTGGTGGCGCCCACGGTAATGGTTAACGTGATTGGTTGGCGTCAAGAAACTGACGCGCCCCTACCTGACCCCTCTAGCCGCTTGGCTCAGGCTTTACAGGTAGCTCCGCAAGCCAAAATTCACCTTTACGGCAAGCAGGCTCGGCGTGGACGCAAGTTGGGGCATGTGAACTTGAGCTTGGTAGAGGGGCAAGATCCCTGGCAGGCGGTAGAGATTGGCCGCCAGGTGGCCCACATACTTACTTGCCCGCAGCTATAAGCTGCCCGCTGATTTAACTAGTGCTTTAAAAACCTTGAAAGGAAAACCGTGAGCGACAAGCAGCCTGTAGTGGGCATTGTGATGGGGTCGGATTCTGACTGGCCCACTATGGAAGCGGCCGCTAAGGCCCTGGAAGAGTTCGGTGTTAGCTATGAGGCCCGGGTGGTTTCAGCTCACCGTATGCCGGTGGAAATGATTGAGTACGGCCGCCAGGCCGGCGAGCGTGGTTTGCGTGTAATCATTGCCGGCGCTGGCGGGGGCTGCGCACCTGCCTGGAATGCTGGCAGCGGTTAGTGAACTGCCGGTGATTGGTGTGCCCGTACCGCTGAAGTACCTGGACGGCATGGATTCGCTACTGTCGATTGTGCAGATGCCTGCCGGTGTGCCCGTGGCCACGGTCTCTATTGGTGGGGCGCGCAATGCTGGCCTGCTAGCAGTGCGAATTTGGCTAGCGGCGAGGGTGAGCAGGCTAAGCAGCTGCGGGCAGCTATGCGCCAGTTCCAGGTGGAGCTAGGCGAACTGGCTAAGGCTAAGGGGCGCGCGCTAGCTGAGCGCGTGGCCGGCAACTAGGCCGCAGCTGGCGCTGGATTGATATGGGCTGGCCGGCAGCTAGGCTGCAAAGCTCTAGCCTAACCACCCAGAAGCTACATAAACTATCGAAATCGAACACAACCGAACAATTTTAGGGTTAGGATAGAGCTGTGAACACAAAACACGAGCCTCGAACCGTCCTAGTAGCGGGCGGTGCCGGATACATTGGCGCCCACGTTGTGCGTCTACTACTTGAGCGCGGCGACAAAGTAGTTGTCGTAGATGACCTGTCTTACGGCACGCCCGAGCGCATCGGTCAAGCCAAGCTAGTGCAGCTTGACGTGGCTGGCGCCCAGGCCCAAGAGCGCCTAGAGCAGGTAATGCGCGAAGAAGGTGTGGACTGCGTAATCCACTTCGCTGCGCGCAAGCAGGTAGGTGAGTCAGTGGCTCGCCCGGCCTGGTACTACCAGCAAAACATTGGTGGCCTAGCCAATATGCTGGCAGCCATGGAACAGGCGGGGGTGGATCAGATGATTTTCTCCTCTTCCGCAGCCGTTTATGGGATGCCCGACGTCGCCGTCGTCGACGAAGAAGTAGCCTGCCACCCCATCAACCCTTACGGCGAAACCAAACTAATCGGCGAATGGATGATGGCCGACTGCGAGCGCGCCTGGGGCCTGCGCTGGGCGGGTCTGCGCTACTTCAACGTAGCCGGAGCCGGCTGGGACGACTAGGTGACATGGCCACACTAAACCTGATCCCGATGGTTATGGAGCGCCTAGTTAAGGGCGATACCCCCAAGATCTTCGGGACCGACTATGACACCCCTGACGGCACCTGCATCCGTGACTACATCCACGTGCGCGACCTAGCCACCGCTCACATTGCCGCCCTGGATTACCTGGGTAACGGCAAGCAAATGCAGGCTCACGTATTCAACGTGGGCACGGGCCAGGGTGCCTCAGTGCGTGAAGTGGTAGCCAAGGTAATCGCAGCTACCGGCTCCAAGCTAGAGCCTGAAGAGCTGCCGCGCCGCGCCGGCGACCCGCCCAAGCTGATCGGTAACGCCACACGCATCACCGAGGTACTTGGCTGGCAGGCCCAGTACAACCTGGATGACATTGTCACCTCCAGCTACACCGCTTGGCAGGCTGACCCTAAGCGCCCACATTTCTAACTACTAGCTGGCGCTGAGCTGGCAAAGCTTAAGGCCCGTTGAGAGTGAATCTCAACGGGCCTTAACTGTTTATTTGGAAGCCTTATTTAGCCTGGTTGAAGTCGCTGGCGGTGAGCCTTCCGTCGCGTACCTTGCCGAAGAAATCGGCGCGGTGGTGTCTACCAGCAACACGGTGGAGCCCACATCTCCCGGCTCATAGTCGGGGTCTTCAATGGGAGGAGCGCCGGTTAGACCATCGTTTGAAGCTGAGCGGAAAGCCAGCACCATTTGGCCAATATCCCACACGCCTGAATCCTTATCCACAGTCAGTGAGCCAGTACCGGCGTCAACCAGTTTGCTGGTGGCTGAGGGGTTAAGCAGGGTAGAGGGAGACATAGCTTTTTTTACTGCCGCTGAAATAATGGCGCGTTGACGCAGGCCACGGCCAATATCGCCAGTGGGGTCAGATTTACGCATACGTGAGAAAGCTAGCGCCTTTTCGCCGTTAACTTGCTGGCATTTGCCCTGCGCGGTATTCCAGATCAAACCTGAATCGTGATCATCTACGTCGTAGTCCAGGCAGGCTTCAACCCCGCCTACAGCATCGACGACGTTCTTAACGCCGCCCATACCAACTTCAACATAGTGGTTGATCTTCATCTTGGTTAAGCCCTCTACGGTCTTTACCAGTAGCTTGGCGCCGCCATAGGCGTAGGAGGCGTTGATCTTGTCCTCGCCGTAGCCGGGAATGTTCACGTAGGTGTCACGCGGCAGGGAGGTTAGCGAAGTCTGGCCGTTTTCAGCCTTATGCAGCACCATCACCGAGTCGGCGCGCTGGCCGGCGGTGGTGGTGTCAGCAATGGCGCCGTCGGCGCGCGAGTCTGAACCCACAATCAGCCAGGTCTCGCCGGGAGTGTCAGCCATGCTTGACAGTGCATCAACCCGGCGCAGCTGGTCACTGGCCTTATTCCACAGGTGCCAGGTGTAGCCACACAGGGTAATCAAAATGACGGCTAACACTGCGCTGGTGTATTTAAGCCAGCGACGCTTACCGCGACTAGGGCTGGATGGTGGTTCGTCAATTGGTAAACGTGTGGGCATTACTGGGCGTGAGGATGCACGAGAGTTACGCCTGGGTGGCACGGTTGCTGGCTGTGCGGTTGGGCGCAGGCCAGTGCGCGTAGGGGCCCCCATGCGCGTGGGGGTAGCCTGGGCGGCTGGGCGTGCGGGGGCGACGTCGTCGGAAAGGGGCACGGCGCCGCCAGAGCGACCCACCCGGCTAGAAGGACGCGCCTGCGCCGAGCCAGTGCGCGGAGGAATCGACTGTGGGGGAATCGTCTGCGGCCCACTGGTGCGCGCGGCACTTTGACCAGACAGTGACTGGGGTAAGGCTGTTTGCGCTCCACTAGCGTGCCCGGGCGCCGGGGCAGCCTGAGTAGCTGGGCGGGCAGTCTGAGCGGCTGGGCGGGCGGGGGCGGCGTCGTCGGGAAGGGGGACTGCAGCGCCAGAGCGACCCACACGGCTAGAGGGACGCGCCTGTGCCGGAGCGGCGGTGCGGGCAGCCTCATCAGAGGTAGAACGGGTTGAAATTGGCTGCGCCGGTGCCCCAGAGCCAGACCTAGTGGACTTGGGGTTAACCCGGCTAGAGCCAGAATTACGTTGAGCTGAGGCACCCGCCGCACCCTGGGAACCGGCTGCGGTAGGTGGTTGGTCAGCGCCGGAATTTTTAGGGACTAAACGCCGGCGCCTGGGCGGCTGACTAGGGGGAAACTGAGTCAACTATTTACCCTCCCTTACTTGCACTGTAATGCGGGGTCGGTAGTGGGGGTAGCGGAAGCCTTGGGTGCCGGGGCAGGCGACGACGCCTTGGGTGCGGGAGCCTGAGTGGTTTCTTCGCTACTGGGCTCGGTCTCTTGCGCCGGGTCCTCAGTTTCAGGGGCGGTGGCAGTGGCGGCCGGGGCCGGGGTGCCGTTAGCGGTAGAAGAAACGGTGTTAGTGGGGGCCGGCTTGTCGTCCTTCAAGGACTTCCACAGGGCTTTGGCGTCTTTTTCACGCAAAACCACGCGGTTGGGGTCATCGGGGTCAGCCTCATTAGGGGCGGTGATGAACTCAATGCCAGCAAAACCAATAGTACGCACACTCATAGCTAAACCAGCCAGAGTGTTTAGCTGCCCCACATGCGGGGAAGTGGTTAGTGTGCCCAGCGCGGCCTTAGCGAAGGCGTACAGGTCAGGGGCGCTAGTGAGCAGGTTCTTACGCATAGCGGTACGCATCATGGCGCCCATCAGGTTCTGCTGGCGCTCAATACGGTGCAGGTCAGAGCCGTCAGAGACGCCGTGACGCACACGCGCATACATAACCGCTGCCGAACCATCAAGGTGGTGGCAACCCTTATCAAGCTTGAGTTGGGTGTATTCGGGGTCATCAATGTCTTCACTGACATACACGCCGACGCCGTCTAGAGCATCCACCATGTTTTTAAGGCCAGCAAAGTCCACCACCATGTAGTCATCAATGTGGATGTCGGTTAGCTTCTCCACGGTGGAAATAGCGCAGGCCGCCCCCGCAGCCAAGGCGCGGGCACTTAAATCTCCACTCCCGGCGCCGTTAGCAAAGGCCGTGTTGAACTGTGCATACATCGAGTCGGTGATAGTGCCATCAGCGCTCTTACATTCAGGAATATCCACCATAGTGTCACGGGGGATAGAAACCACCTGAATACGTTTACGGTCGGCACTAATGTGCATGATCATGGTGGTGTCAGAGCGAGCCGAAGACTCAGTGGCCGCGCCGCCGTCGATGTTGTTGGCGCCCTGACGCGAGTCAGTACCCATTACCAAAATGTTTACCGCACGTCCGTCGTAGTCAGTGACAGGCCGGTTGGAGCGATTACCAATGAGGAACTGATTGGCGTCGATCTGGTTAACCGAAGACTGCAGGTCATGCCAGGCCATAGCGCCAAAGGAAGTGACGAACAATACCGCCGCTAGAGCACTGTAAAAAAAACGGCGCAATCGGTGGTTTACCAGTTCCTTTGCACTATGGCGCGGGGGGGAGCTTAGACGCAGTCATGAGGTCAAGTTTAGGTAACGTTGAGGATGTTTTCAGTCAGATAGGTTATAAAACTACTAAGTGTGGTCTAGTTACCGCCAGAATAATCGAGCCTAAGAGTAGAAGAACGTGCCTGAAAACCTTGATAAATCTGCCGCTGAGCGCGGCTCAGAAGTTAGCGCAGAAGAGCTACTAAGCCCGAGCCAAGCTACGCCGGACGTGTCTGAGCAAACCATTAGGTTAATCACGGTTACCTACAACCCCGGTAGTGAACTGGAACGTTTCCTGGCTTCTATTGCGCCGGCAACCAGCGCAAAGGTGAACGTGTACATTGCCGACAACGGCGCCCAGCACGAGCTAGTAGATGAATTAGCCGCCAAATACAACGCCACCGTAGTGCGCGACCCCAACACTGACCGTGGCTACGGCCCTGGCAACTTGGGTTACGGTGGGGGAGTGAACTTTGCTGCCAAGGATCTAAGTGAAGACTGGATTGTGGTGGCCAACCCTGACCTAGTGTTCCGCCCCGGTGCCCTAGATGTGCTGGTGGCCGCTGGCCTGGCCAATAAGCGCGCCGGTTCGCTAGGCCCGCGCCTGCTTAACACCGACGGCACGGTCTACCCCTCTGGCCGCGCCCTACCTACCCTGGGACGCGGCGCTGGCCACGCCTTTTTGGGGCGCATTTGGCCTTCAAACCCGCTAACCAAGGCCTACCACGGCACCAATGAAGACACCATCCACCCGGTAGGTTGGCTCTCGGGGGCCTGCCTGCTACTGCCGCGTAAAGTGTGGCAGGAGCTGGGCGGCTTTGATGACGCCTACTTCATGTTCTTTGAGGACGTGGATCTAGGTGCCCGCGTGGGTAAGGCAGGGCTATGAAAAACCTGCAGGTGCCCGGGGCGGTAGTGGTGCATGAGCAGGGCGCCAGCTGGAAAGCCCGGCCTGAAAACATGATCCGCGCCCACCATGCCTCAGCGCGCCTATACATGTCGCGTATCTACCCGCACCTGTGGCAGGCCCCGCTGCGTGGAGCCATTAACGCCGGCTTGAGCCTGCGTGAAGAAATGGAAGTGCGTCGTCCCAACCAGCGCACCAAGCACGCCTAAACGCTGGTGTAAGCACACTTAAGCCCCCCGAGCTTTGAACTAGCCCCCGAAAGTTGGACTGGTTTAATTCTAGGTGGTTAGGGTCTCAAGGGTCTGATTCCGATATTGCATCGGGGTCAGGCCCTTGAATCGTTTTTGAAGCCGGGTGTTGTTGTACCAGAAGATGTAATCATCTACGGCCCGGTAAAGCTCATCAACACTGGCGAAGTACTCGCCGTAGTACATTTCGGTCTTCAGATGACCGAAGAAGTTCTCCATCACCGCGTTGTCGTAGCAGTTGCCCTTTCGTGACATCGACTGGACACCACCAACGGACTCAATTAACTGGCGCCAACTGGAGTGCTGGTACTGGACCCCTTGGTCAGTGTGCACCATCAACCCTTCACCAGGTTCATGCCACGTGATCGCATTCTTTAACGAGGTAGACGTGAACTTCGTTGACGGGGATGTCGACAACTCGTGTGCCAGAATGCTCCGGTCGCCCAGATCCATGATCGGTGAGAGATAGACCTCGTGCCAGCCACCCTGAAACTCGGTGACATCACTAACCCACACTGTGTTGGGTTGTTCTGGCGTGAAGTTGCGGTCCAGGAGGTTCTCGGCAACGTGGCTAGTCTGGCCTTGGTACGAGTTGTACTTCCTACGTGACCTGACCTTGGATTTCAAGCCCATCTGGTCCATGAGTTTGTAGACGAGCTTGTGGTTAACCTCCCAGCCTCGTTTACGTAGTTCACTGTGGACCCGACGGTAGCCATAGCGGTGCTTCATCTGCTCAAAGATAGCCTTGATGACGTCCTTAAGCGCGGCATGTAGGTCTGGCCAGTCCAGGCGTTGCTGGTGGTAGAAGTACGTCGACCTGGCCAGGCTCGCGGCTTCCAAAAGATCATCGAGTCGATGCTCTGACTTGAGGATGACGATGGCTTCGGTCTTTAGCCTCGCCGTTGGTTCCTCAAGTCCCGCAATTTTTTTAGGTATGCATTTTCCGCCCGAAGTTTCTCCACTTCACGCAGAAGTCTGTCTTCCTCGCTCAACAGTGCAGGCTTCGCAGAGCCTTTCGGTCGTCCCTTCGGTTTGGACCTAAGCGCTTCATCACCGCCTTTGCGCCACTTACTCACCCAGCCTTTGACCTGTTGAGGTGAGGACAGTTCAAATTCCTTCGCCAGGTCCATGCGTGTTTCGCCAGCGAGGAAACGGTTGACCACTTCCTGTTTGACCTCGAAGGAGTATTGCTTCTTGGTTGGTTTCTCCACAAGACATAGCCTGCCATGTAGAAACCAGCGACGATACAGGCTACGAGCCGGGTCGTGCCGGACCCCAATCCGACTTGCCGCAGCCGCAAAACCCAAGTCTTGCTCAAATAGGCCAACGAGCTGTTCTCGTTGTTCCTCTGACAGAGAACTTCGTGCTCTCATAGAAACACTCCCCATTAGTCGGTGTCTGATTTCTCAGTCCAACTAAAGGGGAGCAGTTCATAAAAGCCGAGGGCAAAAACTTACTTGGCGTCGTCGTCGGCCTTATCTGCCGGGGGAACCGGACCCAAAGCACTGGGGTCGGGGGCCTGAGCCAAAGCAAAAGCGCGGGCCAACTTAGTCAGGCGCCGCTCCTGGATAGAGGCGCGGCGGAAGCTGGAAAGCAAAGACGCCAAGAAGGCCAGCACCAGCGCATAAAGCAGCAAGTCAGTACCACGGCCAACGCCCACAAAGTGAGCCAGATAGGTGGTCAGGGACGGCACCGCAATCGTGACCAGGGCGAAAACCACAAAGGCCAGCGTGACAATACGGCGCCCAGCCATGTGCTTAGCTCCGCCAGAGTTGCGCAGCAACATCACGCCCATAAGCACCACGCCCAGGGCTAGCAGGCTCTTAATTAAAAACTGAGAATCCATTTAGCTAGCTCCTTAGCTGAACATCAAATCGACGAGGATATTAACGCTGTTCCACAAGGACTGGCCCTTAGAACGCGAATAATCGGTGTACTCAATGTGTACCGGCTGCTCAGCCCAAGGCAGGCCACTGGCGCCAAGCTGGCGAATAATTTCGCTAGCGTGAGCCATCCGGTTTTGGTGCAGATCCAGCTTTTCGGCGGCGTCACGGCGCAGCAGGCGCAGGCCGTTGTGGGCGTCAGTGAGCTTCATACCTGAAGTCTTAGAACCAACCCAAGCGGCGGTACGCAGCACAATGCGCTTAAGCGTGCCAGTATCTGCGGTGCCCTCAAGGAAACGCGATCCCAACACAATCGCCAGATCCTCATCATGGGCGCGGCGCACCATGGCCATAACATCATCAGTGGAGTGCTGGCCGTCAGAGTCAAAAGTAGCTATATAGCGAGCATTAGTGCGAGTTAACACATAGGTGATGCCGGTTTGTAGGGCAGCACCCTGGCCTAGGTTAAGCGGGTGGGAGACCACAATCGCCCCCGCAGAGCGGGCTTGCGCAGCTGAATCGTCGCGTGAACCGTCGTCAACGCAAACAACATTAGGGAAGGTTTTGCGCGCATTGGCGATAACCTCAGCCACCACCTGGGCTTCATTGTAAAGAGGGACAACGAGCCAGGTCTGCTCGGCCGGGTCAAAAGTTTGCATAAACGCAATTGTGCCAGGAAATTACATCTGCGCTATGAACTAACTCCTATTAGCGTAGCGCTATGGGCTCGATTAGCAGAAAAACTAGGGATAGACTGGCCTTGTCTGATGCAGTTTTTGCGTAAAGGAGCTAACCAACGTGGCAGTACGCATCGTTGATACGGCGGATGTCTCACCCGAGGCTCAAATTGGTGACGGGTCAAGTATTTGGCATCTAGCACAGGTGCGAGAGCACGCTCAGATTGGCCGTAACTGCATTGTGGGCCGTGGCGCCTACATCGGTGAGGGCGTACAGATGGGTGATAACTGTAAGGTCCAAAACTACGCTCTGGTCTACGAGCCCGCCGTGATTGACGACGGCGTCTTCATTGGCCCGGCTGTGACCCTTACTAACGACCACTTCCCGCGCGCTGTTAATCCTGACGGCACCATCAAGTCAGCTTCGGACTGGGAGCCCGTAGGGGTAACCATCAAGACCGGCGCGGCGATCGGTGCACGCAGCGTATGTGTAGCTCCGGTAACCATTGGGGCCTGGGCTACAGTGGCAGCTGGTGCAGTGGTCACCAAGGATGTGCCCGACTATGCACTGGTAGCTGGCGTGCCCGCACGCCGTATTGCCTGGGTTGGTAAGGCCGGCGAACCGCTGGTAGCTGCTGAGCCGGGTATGTGGCGTTGCCCCGTCACTGGGGCTCACTATCAGGAAGTCACAGACTCAAACTCCAACACCACTTTGAAAGAGGTAGAAAAGTAAATGGAACTCGCATTCATTCCCCCGGCAAAGCCTGTCTTCGGTGCTGAGGAGCGCGCTGCCGTGGACGCGGTTATCGCCTCCGGCATGGTGGTGCAGGGCCCTCAGGTAAAGGCCTTCGAGGACGAATTCTCCGAGCAGGTAGTTAGCGGCGCCCACTGTGTGGCCGTAAACTCCGGTACCTCCGCCCAGCACCTAGCCACCCTAGCTAGCGAGCTAGAGCCCGGCGCTGAGGTAATCGTGCCTTCCTTCACCTTCGCCGCCACCGCCAACTCTGTGGCCATCTCCGGCGCCACCCCGGTGTTTGCCGATATCGACGTAAACACTTTCACCCTGGACCCGGCTGCGGTTGAAGCTGCTATCACCCCCAACACTCGCGCCATTGAGGTTGTGCACCTATACGGTCTGCCTGCCAACATGCCCGCGATCCTAGAAATCGCCCAGCGCCACGGCCTAGACGTCTACGAAGACTGCGCCCAGGCCCACGACGCCTCCATCGACGGCACCAAGGTGGGTACCTTCGGCCGTTGGGGTTCCTTCTCCTTCTACCCCACCAAGAACATGTCCTCCCTTGAAGGCGGCATGATCACCACCCGTGACGAGGGTGTCTACCACCGCTCGCGCCTGCTGCGTAACCAGGGTATGGAGCGCCAGTACGCCAACGAGCTGGTGGGTCTAAACAACCGTATGACCGACGTCGGCGCCGCCGTGGGCCGCGTACAGCTAAGCAAGCTGGCTGGCTGGACCAAGCAGCGCCAGGCAAACGCCGCCTTCCTAAACGAGGGCCTGGCCGGGGTTGAGGGTGTAGTCACCCCCTTCGTGCCCGAGGGCTACCGTCACGTCTACCACCAGTACACCATCCGTTTCGAGGGTGCTAGCGCCAGCGAGCGTGACGAGCTACAAAAGGCCCTGCGTGAGCAGTGGCAGGTAGGCTCGGGCGTGTACTACCCGATCCCTAACCACCGTCTGGACTCGCTTACCAAGTACGCCCCCGGCCTGGAACTGCCGGTCACCGAGAAGGCTGCTCGCGAGTGCCTGTCGCTGCCGGTACACCCTCGCTGAGCCAGGCTGACCTGGAGCGCATTGTTGAGGCCGTGGCCGCTGTTGTGAAGGCTGGTGCCTGATGAGTGCTTCGCTTCGCGTTGGTGTCCTGGGCCTAGGCTCGATGGGGCGCCACCATGTGCGCAACGCCCGCAACACTGAGGGCTTTGAACTGGTAGCTGTAGCTGACCCGGGTGGTGACCGCTTCGGGGTGGCCGGTTCTTTGCCGGTGCTGGACTCCGTTTCTGCCATGATTGAGGTAGGTATCGACGCCGCCATTGTGGCTGTACCTACCATCTTCCATGAGGAGGCCGCCCTGGCTCTGGCTGAAGCTGGGGTGCACACCCTGGTTGAAAAAGCCCCTGGCTGCCCTCAGTGGAGTCTGGCCAGCGTGTAGCTGAAGCCTTCAAGTCTGCCGGCCTGATCGGTGCGGTGGGTTATGTTGAGCGCTGCAACCCGGCCCTGCTGGAGATGCGCAAGCGTCTAGCTGAAGGCCAGCTAGGTGACGTCTACCAGGTGGTTACCCGCCGTCAGTCGCCTTTCCCAGCCCGCATCAGCGACGTCGGCGTGGTCAAGGACCTGGCCACCCACGACGTTGACCTGGCCGCCTGGGTTGCGGGAAGTGAATACAAGGAAATCTACGCCCAGACCGCCCACCGCTCGGGCCGCGAGCACGAGGACATGGTGGTAGCTTCTGGTTCCTTCAAGAACGGCGTCCTAGTTAACCACCTGGTTAACTGGCTGACCCCCTTCAAAGACCGCACCACTATTGTGACCGGTGAGCACGGTGCCCTAGTAGCTGACACCGCTATGGGTGATTTGACCTTCTACGAAAACGGCGACATGCCGTTGCAGTGGGATCAGATCGCTGCTTTCCGTGGCGTAAGCGAAGGCACGGTAACCCGTTACGCCCTAGCTAAGCGTGAGCCGCTGGCTGTGGAGCACGAGCACTTCCGTGACGCCATCTTGGGCAAGGGCAATGAGCACGTGTCTATGGAAGAGGGCCTAAACGCACTGAAGGTAGTGGAAGGCATCCTGGCTTCTGCTGCTAGCGGGCAGGCTGTCCACTTCTAAAACTAATCTCAACAAACTGGGGTCGCACTCGATAGTGCGGCCCCAGTTTGTATAATTAGCGCTGATTCAGTTAGGAAACGGGATGCTAGCGCGTTTATTTAAATCATCGATACTGCGTTATCTAGGTGTTGGTGGCACCGCCTTCGTGGTGGATCTGCTAGTAACCGTAGCTACCCGCATGGTGTTGCTGGCCACCACCCCGCTAGCTGCGCAGATAGCTACGGCTTTAGCGGTTGCTGCCGGCTATTGGAGCGGCTTCGCAGTTAATTATTTAGGTCAGCGTAACTTTGCTTTTAAAAGCTACGCTAATCGCCTGTATTCGCTCATCATGTATTTCGTTTTGGTGGGCTTTAACTGGTTGGCTACCACGGTGGCCATGATTGCGTTAGTGGATCATTTGGGGCTTTCAGCCACGCTAAGCAAGATTATTTGCACCGCCGTAACTACTGTGTGGAACTACCCGATTTACCGCTATGTGGTCTTCCCGCGTCGATTGCAGGTAGCTCAGGCCCAGCCGCGTGAATTGCCGGGAGCTATTGACGTTATTATTCCCGCCCACAACTCGGTGACCGTGCTGGAGGGGACTTTGGCGCGTCTGGCCGCCTGGTCGCGGGGACGGCGCGTGCCTATGCGCGCCATTGTGGTTGAAAATGCCTCCCAGGATGGCACCGCTGAGCTGCTGGAGGGCTTGGCTCTAACCTATGGCCCCAGCATTTATGGCGGGGTGGATATTTTCACTGTGGAGGCGGTGGCTAGCGCTAAGGGTATGGGCCGTGCCTATAGGCGTGGCATTAGTGTCTCGACGGCGCCGCTAGTGGTCTTTAGCGCCGACGACCTGCCCTTTGGTACCTCTGACCTGGATTATTGGTGGGCTCACCCCACTGTTGGCCTGTCTATTGGCTCTAAAGCCCACCCTGATTCGCAGGTGGATCGGGGTATGATGCGCGCGGCTATTTCAGCAGTGTTTAGGCTGATGCGCCGGGTAATTTTGGGTTCTAAAGTGGGTGATCCACAGGGGACTTTATTTATTGACGGCGACTGGATCCGCGCCCACCGCAGCCAGCTGGCAGAAAACGGTTACCTTAGCTCCACCGAGATTGTGGCTTTAGCTGAACACGACGGCCAGATGCCGATCACAGAAATGCCGGTGGTGCTCACCGCCGACCAGGGCGCCCACGCCACCCGCATTAAAGTGCGTGACGTATGGGATATGGCTTGGGGTCTGGTGGCGATCCGCCGCCGTATGCGCCGCCTGCCTTAACGCCGGGGACAGGGTCGACGGCGCCTGGCCCCAGCGCCCCATGCATTGGCTGGCTGTGGGTAGAGAACGGCAGCGGCTAGCGGTTTGTGGCCGGGGCGCAGGTTAACTCCTGGGGCACGGTCTTGATCTGCACCCTAGAGTCTAGGCCGTAGAAGATCCGCAAATGCTTCACATTAGAGGCGGGCGGATCAATCCACTGATACGAAATCACGTTATTACAAGGCATAGTTTTAGGGATCTCAACCACCGAGCTTGCCCGCTAGCAGCCGCCGCAAACTGGGCCTCCACCTGCTGCCAAGCCCCATAGTTAACCAGCAACTGGTTAGCGCACAGCACCAGGGTGGAGCCAGCCACAAACAGCACCCCACCACTAAGCAAACTAACCGCCCGGCCCGCGCCGCCAAGGCGAGAGAGCGCCACCAGGTTAGTTATGATCAGCGTGCCCATCAGCAGCAAAGCAATGTAGTGGTCACGGACCACCCCGGCATAAAGCGAACGGGCCATATAGCTATTAGCCGCCAAAGAAACCGCAATCGCCCCAAACAAGGCCAGGGGTAGGGGTCCCACCAACTGCCTGGGCAGGGTTAAAGCTAATAGCGCCAGCATCACAAAACTAGCTATAGCCCAGCCAATCACCGCGCCACTAGCGTCATCCATTTGGGTGATCAGCGGGTAGCGGCCATGCCCATAGGCGTCGTCGATAATCAACAAATAGCGCCGCCCAGCCATAATCCACGCCCCCACACAGGCGGCGCTAACTACATACAGGGCCGCTAGCGAGCCCACCCACAAGCGCCGGCTGGGCTGCCAACGCGACCAAGACGGCGTCGTCGTCAATAAAGCACGCCCATGCAGCCAAATCAAAGTTGCCGCCACCAGCACCACCAAGGCGATATACACCACCGCCACATTGGCGAGCGTGCCCGCCAGGCGCAAATGCAGCTTTACCTCCTCAGGCAGCAAATCATTAGGCGAACCGGTGGGCTTAGAGTTGCGCTCAATACGTTCCCACAACCCCGGGGCGGTAACTTTCAGATAAAAACCGTAGCCGGTAGCCGCTAGCGAAACCCAAGTAATCGCTCGGGTAAGCAGACGCGGGCAAAAAGCCAACAAACCAGCCACCAAACCCAGCGCGGCCACAGAAGTCATCTCATGCATCACCATGGCCAACACAATCAGCGGGGCAGCCGCCAACTGCCAACGCCAAGAAAAGCCCCCACGCGCCGCCCTAGCCAGCGGATAGAAAGCCAGAAGCACCAGGTTCAAAGAAAACAGGTAATTCCACACCACAGCCATCGAAAACACTGCGCTGCCGCTTAAATGGAAATGAAACCCAATCAGCATAAACGGGATCGCACTAGCTAAAAGCTGCGCCAACAAATCACGGCGCACCCAGGTACGCCAGGGACTTAGCTGCGCATAGTCACCCTCATCCTTAGGCCCCAGGCGAGTGGCATAAACCCACACCAAAAACGCAAACAGCACATAGCCCAGCGCCATCAGCACCCGGGCCCCGCCCAAACCAAAACCAAACCAGGCCGCACCCAACCCATCAGCTAGGCGCCCATTAAAGGTATTCCAGGTCTTATCCACCATAGTGGTAATACCCGCCCAAGTTTGGCGGCCATGGGGCAAATTAGAGGCGTTAGCGAAAAGCCGATCATCGCCGTTAAAGCAGCGGCAGGCGCCATAGGCACCCCCAAAACACCGCTAGAAGCAAATAAAACAGGGCGCTGGGTGCGCAAGGGTATAAGCGCGCAGTCGCTAGGGAACGAAAACGCGCTAGGGAAGCAGGCACGGTTAAATAACCTCCGTAAACACATTAGAATCCGCCGCCCAAGCGTCAGCTAAAAACAGGTCGGCAAAAATACCGTTAAGGCTGCGGCCTTTGAGTAGCTGTGGGGCATAAGTAGCCGCGCTACCCGCCGGCAGTAGCGCCTGGAAAGCCATAGGGTGACGCAGCTGCACGCGGGTAGTAAGCAGCGAGCTAACCGCCTTATCCAGGCGCAGGGTAGACAGAACCTTAATTGCCGCGCGCCTAGGGGCAGCAGGAATCGCGTTAACCCCAGCCGCATACAGCTGCGGCTGCGTGCCGCTAACCCGCGCATAAATCTGGGCAATCAAATTCTTGTACCAGATACGCTCTTCATCAGTGAAGGCCAGGCCCCCGCGCTCCCAAACCTCAATCACCTCAAGATCGAGCATCGGCAAAGCCCAATCCAAACCAAAATGCTCATAGGCGCGCATAGAGTGGTTAATGTATTTGGCTTGGCGCTCGCGGACGTTGAACCACTCAATGAGGCTCTGGCGCGCGTCCAGGGTGTCTACCGTCAACAGCTCATCAACCGCCTCCAGCAAAGGCTTGCGGATGGGGGCTAGGGCCGCCACCAGATCTTGCTGGCCTTGCAGGTTTAGGTGCTGGTGGGCTAGTAGCTCAACCCAGTCTTTGCGGCTCATTGGAGTCTTGGGGTCTAGCAGCTCCTGGCCGTGCAGGTTGCCCACAATGGTGTGGCCCGGCAAAATCACGGTGCCGGCGGGTAGCACCCCGGTGCTGGTTAGCTCACGTAGCGCATACCAGTCCTGATAGTGGGGTAGGGAGGCCCCCGCCCAAGCGTTGCGGATAAAGGCGCCGCCCTCGGCCTGCCAGGCTTGGCGCACCTTGGCTTCGCTAAGCTCAACGAAATACCAGGGTACGTCCAGGCACTGCGCTACTTGCTGGGAGATCTTGGCTTCGCGCGAGCTGGCGGTGCCGTAGGTGAAAGCTACTACGTCACTGGCGCCAGCCAGTTTGAGCAGGCTCAAAATCAGGCGCGAATCAAGCCCGCCCGACAGTGGCACAGCCAGGCGTCGGCCCTGAGTTAGCTTAACTACCCGCTCTACCGCCTGCTCTAGCGCCTGGGTGAAAAGCTGGCGGAAAGTGGGCTCATCAGTGATGCGCTGGTGGTAGCGCAGTGCCTTCCAGGGGTGCACGTGGGGGGTGGGGTCGCCGTCGATTAGCTCCACGCTAGAGGCGGCGGGCAGCTGGTAAATCCCTTTTAGCAGGGTGCGTGTGCCCAGGGTGTAGGCGCCATGGCGGAACTGGAGGCGCCCGGTGGCGTCCCAGCTGGTGGGGGCGGCGTCGATAAGTACCTGGGGGTCGTCACTTACCAGCCAGGTGCCCGCCACGTAGCGGTATAGCAGGGGGAATGAGCGCGGCATGTCGCTGCTTAGTAGCGCCCCGCTCTTAGTCACGACGACGCCGCTCCACTGGCCTGCCTGCTTATGGGCCCACTGGCCCACCTGCTCAGGGGAGGTAGGCAGAGGCGCGTGAGGCTGGTTGCTGTTGGGGGCGCTAGCCCACCACTGCTGTATAGGGCTGTCGGCGGGGGACTTGGCATCAGCCGCGCTGGGGGCCGCGCCAGTGCCAGCAGCGCAGGTGGCTGCGGGGGAGGCTGCGGCGTCGTCGTTAAAAGTGCCCGGCTGACACCAGCGCGAGTGGGAAGCGAAAATTACCTTGCTCATTTACTCTCCAAAATAGCCGGGTAGACAGTGTCCAAATACGATATTTACCCTGATTTAAGGGATTAACGCGCCGCAATAGTGTCTTGGTAAACCTGCACATAACGCTTAGCCACCTGGGGGGCGCTGAAAGCATCAGGCAGGGTAGCGGCCACCTCCTGCGCGCAGCAGGCGGCGGTACGCTGAGCCAACTGCTCCAGGGCCTGGGCCCAAACTAGCGGGTCACGCCCACTAACCAGGGCACAAACCGCCGGATCAAGGAATTCTGTGTGACCCCCATAGCTGCCGGTAACCACCGGGCGGCCAGCAGCAATAGCTTCAGCGGCGCTCAGGAAGAAAGTCTCCCCAATGGTGGGCACTAAGAACATGTCACTGTCACTAATTAGCTGGGGGATCTGCTCGGCAGGAACCTGGCCCAAGAAAGTGGCATCCACCCCTAAAGCGGCGGTCTGCTCACGGCACTGCTCCAGTAGTGGGCCACTACCAGCCCAGGTCAGCTTAGCTTTCACGCCAAGGCTAGAAAGCTGATGCAAAATCTGCAAAGCCAGCAGCGGGCCTTTATGCTCAATTAACCAGCCCACGCCCACTAGTTTTAGTGGTGCGTCAGGGTGTAGCGAGCGAGGGGGAGGGGTCAAAGTTTGCGGGCGCACTACCTGGTTAGGCACCATCACCAGGGGCTTACCATGGCGGTAAGGGCGCAAATGGTTAGCCAAAAAGCTACTTACCGCCGTCACCGTGTCGGGTAGTGCCTGCGCATTTAGTAGCGTATGCACGCCCCGACGCATAAACGGGTTGGTGTAAGTGGCGGTAGCGCCCGACCAGTGCTCGGTATGTACCCAAGGCTGGGCTGGGCGGCGCAGCATATAGGGAAACAGCGCCGAAATAGCCTGCGTATGCACCACATCGGCGCCGGCAGTTAGCTGCTCTAGGCGCGCGCGGGCGCGGGCCAGCGAAACGGGATTAGAAACCTTCAGGGGCACCCGCAGCGTGGGCACACCCAAAGTGTAGGTGCGCTCACGCCCATCATCTAAAGCGGGAGATACTAAATGGATTAGCTGCACCTGGTGGCCTAAAGCTGCCAGGGCGGCGGCATCTCTGGCCACGAAAATACCTGAACCTGGATTTACTTTGGTGGGTAGCCAGGTGGCCACCATGGCGATACGCATAATCTGGCTTTTATTCGGATAGTAGAGTTACTTGGCTAGCGGGGGTTACTTAGCTAGCAAAACCTCGGCGACGCGCTCAGCGGCGTGCCCATCGCCATAGGGGTGAGCCACCTCAGGGGCCGGCTCGGCTGGGCGCGGGCGGCTAGCGGCCTCAGTTAGGGCGCTGCCGGGCTCAACCAGGATGTTCCAACCCAGCTGCACGGTCTCCACCCATTCAGTTTGGGGACGCACAGTGGTGCAAGGTACGCGCAGCAGGAAAGCTTCCTTCTGTAGTCCACCGGAGTCGGTAACCACGCCGCGTGCGTGCAGGGCCGAAGCTACCAGGTCAGGGTAGGCCAGCGGGGGGTGTACCAGCAGGTTGCCACGCTTGGCGTACAGGTCAATGCCGTGCTCGGAGCACTTAGCTACCAGGCGCGGGTGAGCTAGCAGCACCACCGGGTGGTCCACAGCCCCCAGCGAGTCAAGAATGGAGGTTAGGCGAGCGGCGTCGTCGGTGTTTTCCGCACGGTGAATAGTAGCCAGCGAGTAGGCCCCCTCAGCCAGATCCAGCTCCTTCATAACCGGGCTGGGCTGAGCGGCAACCTGGTCACGCACCTGGTAGAGCACGTCAGTCATGACGTCGCCCACGATCACGGTCTTGTCAGCTAGGCCCTCTTCAGCCAAGTGCTTAGCGCCCTCCTGGGTGGGGGTAAGCAGCAGGTCAGCGGCGTGGTCAGTGAGCACGCGGTTAATTTCTTCAGGCATCAAGCGGTTGAAAGAACGCAGCCCAGCCTCTAGGTGGGCCACCGGAAAGTGCAGCTTAACTGCGCTAAGCGCACCGGCCAGGGTGGAGTTGGTGTCGCCGTAAACCAGCACCCAGTCAGGCTGGTAACGCTCAAATACCTCATCCATGGCAGATAGCATGGCGCCGGTCTGCACTCCGTGGGAGCCTGAGCCTACCCCTAGGTGCACATCCGGGGCGGGAATACCTAGGTCTTTAAAGAACACGTCAGAAAGCATGGGGTCATAGTGCTGACCGGTATGGACAATTACATGCTCAATTCCAGCCTTAGCGAAAGCGTGGGCGACCGGGGCGAGCTTGACGAACTGGGGGCGAGCCCCGACTACGGAAATAACGCGCATGACTCCAGTTTAGCGGGGATAATGTGCCTGAGCCGAGATACCGGTGGGGTTTATTCACCTGGCTATATAAGTGTAGGTGCTTAAACAGTAAGATTGCCTTATGCCTACTATGGTTTATCACGCCCCCTACGCTCTAAATCGGCAGGCCACCTCTGCCTCCGGGATTCGCCCTGTGCGCATGTATGACGCGTTTAAATCACTTGGCTATGAGGTGCTGGACGTTACCGGCGATGGCCGCCGACGCCGTCGGGCCATTAAAGCCCTAAAAGCGCGCCTGGCAGCCGGGCAGAAAATCGATTTTCTTTACTCTGAGTCCGCCACCATTCCCACCATGCTCACCGAGGCGCGCCACCTGCCGCCGCACCCGGTTTTGGATGTGGAACTATTTGCCCTGGCATGCCGCTACCAGATCCCCTCGGGGCTGTTTTACCGTGATATTTACTGGAAATTTGGTGACTACCGCGAGCGCGTAGGTGAGCCTATGGCCACCATTATGAGCGCGGTCTACAACTATGACCTGTCTTGGTATAAGCGCTATGTGGATGTGCTTTACCTGCCCAGTATGGCTATGGGGGCGCATGTGCCCATCTTCCCGCCCCAGCGTATGGCGGCGCTGCCGCCAGGCTGTGAGCTGGTGGATAGCGCCAGCCCCAATAATGGGCAGTTGAACCTGCTTTATATTGGCTCGGTTTCTGGTCACTACCAGCTGCATGAATGCGTGCGAGCGGTGGCGGCCACGCCCGGCGTGAATCTAACTATTTGCACTCACCAGCAGCAGTGGGAGCAGATGCGCGGTGAGTATGAGCCGCTCATGGATAGCTCGGTGCAGGTGGTGCACCGCAGCGGGGCTGAGCTTGAGCAGCTTTATGACAATGCTGATGCTTGCGTGCTGTTTGTGCAGCCTGACCCGTATCGTGAGTTTGCGGCGCCGGTTAAACTTTTTGAATATTTAGGTCACGGTAAGCCGGTGATTGCTTCTGCAGGTACCTTGGCAGCTCAGGTGGTAGCCGATAATGAGGCCGGCTGGGTGGCTCCTTATGGGGCTGGGGTGCTGCCTACTTTACTGAGTCGTCTCCAAGCTAATCCACAGGAAGTAAACAAGCTACATCGGCAGGCTAAGGCTGCAGGTAAGGCCAACACCTGGGCTCAGCGCGCCCAGCAGGTAGCTTTTGAACTAGGACAAAAGGGGGCTAAAGCGTGAGTGATCAGCAAGCCGGCATGGCAAGTCAGGCGCACCAGCCTTTTGCCGACAAGTTAGCGCGTGCTAAGGCTAAGGGGGTAACCCTGGCCACCCGTATTCATCTGCCGGAGGCGGCTGCGGCTTCTTTCAGGCTCGACGGCGTAGAGCGGGCTTTGCGGCGGCTAGACATTCCGGTGCGGGTACTTACCAGCCAGCCCCCAGCTGATGGCCCTAAACCTGAAGATCCCCAGGGTGTAAGCGTTAGTCGCTGGCCAGTGCTGCGTGACAAATCTGGATACCTGCGCGGCTATGTGCCCTATATGTCTTTTGACCTGCCCTTGTTTGGGCGTTTGCTGGCGGCTAAAAAGCCGGCGGTGTTGCTGGTAGAACCCCCACCTACTACCGGTGTGGTGGTGCGTGTGGTAACTACTCTGCGACGTATCCCTTACGTGTGGTACGCCCCTGACGTGTGGAGTGACGCCACGGTTTCTACCGGGGTCAGCCCGGCGGTGGCTAAGGCTGTGCAGCTGATGGAGTCTTTCGCGATGCGGGGGGCTAAGGCTGTGATTGCGGTTAACGACGGCGTCGCTATCCGAGCCCGTCAGCTGGGGGCCCGGCGTGTTGAGGTGGTTAATAACGGTATTGACACTGACCGTTTCACCCCGGTTTCTGGCCATATTGGTGCGGCTCATGGCGTTACTGGCCCCTACTTTATTTATGCTGGCACGGCTAGTGAGTGGCAGGGGGCCGACATTTTCATGGAGGCTTTTAAACAGGTACGTGCCCAGGTCCCCCAGGCGCAGCTGGTTTTCATTGGTAAAGGTTCGCATTGGCCGGTGCTAACTGAGCTGGCTGAGCAGATAAACGACGCCTACTCCGCCCAAACCCCGGCCGCCTTGGTGCTGCCTCCGCAAGATCCCCGCTCGGCTGCGGCTTGGCAAAGTGACGCGGTGGCGGCGCTGGTGTCGATTAAGCCCGGTCAGGGCTACGACTTTGCTTACCCCACTAAGGTGCTTTCGGCTTTGGCCTGCGCCACCCCGGTGATTTATGCGGGCCTAGGCCCGGTAGTTAAAGAGGTGCGTAGCCAGGATCTGGGTTGGGCGGTTGATTACCGTGTGGACGACGTCGCCCAGGCCATGGGGGCCGCACTCGAACGCGCCCAAAGCCCCCAGACTCCTAAGTGGCGCCAGCAGCTACGCAAGTGGGTGGTGGAAAATCGCTCCCAGCGGGCGGCTGCTGATGCAGTAGCACGGGTAATCGTGGATGTGATCCGTTGATTGCTAACTGGCTGCCTACCTTAACCACCCTTCCGTCCCTGCTATTGGCTTTGTTTGGGACGGGCTGGGTGTTGGCGGTCATTTTGTGTGCGTTGTTGATGGTGTCTTTGCGCTGGGCTTTGCGGCGCTGGATTGGCACTGACCCAGCTTCAGTTACTCGTGGAGACGGCGCGCTAGACGGCTGGAAAGAGCAGCTTAGAGCTGACGCCTCCCTAATTGGGGCAGCAGTGGTTACCTGGCTGCTTAGCGCCTTTCCGTTTTTCTATGGTGGGGCCAGTGACCGGCCGATTCAGCTGGGTGATGCGCTTTACCACTACAACCAGGTTTGGGCTATTTCTAACACCGAAAACACCTCTATGTTTTCGGCTAACCAGCGTCTATTTGGGCTAACTGAGGCCCACAGTTTCTATCCCACGGTGTGGCACCAAATTGTGTCTTTGGCCTCTCCTTCCTGGGAAACTAATGTGGCCACCACCAACTCCCTGATTGCTTTGGTGGCCCTGCTGTGGTGCATTTCGATTGTTTATTTGAGCCGTGAGCTGTTCACTGACTATCCGCTGGCTCCCTATGTTTCTTTAGGGCTAACTGCCCTGATCCCGGCGTTCCCCTGGCTGCTAACTATTGATAAAGCCATGTGGCCCTACTGTTTGGCGGTGGCGGTATGCCCGGCGGTGGCCGCTTTTATGTTGCAATGCGTACACCGCTGCGGTTTTAGCTGGCGCAGTGGCCATAAGGTGCTGGGGCTATGTGCCCTATTAACCCCACTGCCGGCGGTTTATGGGGTGGCGGTAGCTCACCCCTCAGCCCTGGTGGTTTTGGGCTGGCCGCTGGTGATTTTGGCGTGGGCCCGTACCGGTTTGGAGGGTTACCGGATGGTGGCCGGCGGCAAGTATCTGCGCGGTGGGGCCCTGTTGGCCTAGCCTTTTGGTGTGGTTATAGCGGTGGCGGTGGCACTGTTTGTGCCCGGCCCTTGGTATGACTACATCCACCGGGGCACGGTGCGTGACTGGAACTATTTAAGTGCCAAACTGCAATCTTTGCCATTGCTTTCCTACGGCACGGTAGGTCAAACTCTGCTCACCCCCATTCACTGGGTGCTGGCTTTCTTGCAGCTGGCGGGAATTTACACGGCTTTCCGCTACTGTAAGTACCGCTCTTTGGTGGTGGCGTGGCTGTGCTGCCTGCCGCTAACTTTTGCCACCATGGCGCCTATCCCGGTGCTAACTGAGCTGACCGAGGTGTTTTACAACAACCCGCTGCGCACTGAAGCGATGTCAGCTATTGCTTTAATACCGCTGCTCACCTTGGGTTTCTTGGAGGTAGCTAAACGCATTAGCCTGCATGGGCGTGAAGTACTGGCTGCTGCTGGAGTGGTTTTCTTGGCTGCTACCGGCCTAAGCGCACCGTTGCTGCTGGGTGACACCCGCCAGGTGTTTTTCCCGAAAACCTCAGACGCTAACTTCATGGTTTCTGAATCTGAACTGGCCATGATTCACCGCCTACCTGACGTACTGCCACGTGAGGCGGTAGTAATTGGTGACCCGGTAAGCGGGGCAGGCTTACTGCCCTTTATGACCGGTCGGCGTAGCGTGTGGGTGTTTGCCGGCACTAAAGCTGAGGACGTGGACGGCACCTACCTGCTTAAAAACTTCCGCAAGATCCACACTGACCCCAAGGTGTGTCGGCTGCTGCGTAAACACGGCATCGACTACTACTACCAGGATGTAAACCGGCGTTTTAGCGGCTACAACACCTCCCAGTACCGCAGCGGCCTATATGGCGTGGTCACCTGGAGTGGTTTCACTAAGATAGCTGCCGCCTCTGACGGCTCCGCCGTGCTGTGGCGCATTGATGTATGTAACCTGGGCCAACGCCCAGTAGTGGCTAAAACTCTTAGCCCCGCAGACCCCGAATGGGAGCCTAACGGTATCCCAGATCCCCAGCCGGGCGTTAAATATGATCACTGGCCCGGTGCTCAAGAACTATAGGACACTGATGAGTAAATTAACTGACACTCTAGTTAAAGCTGGTTATGTGGCCGCCAACCAGGGCCACGGCGCCATTTCGCGGATGCTGTGGAAGGGGGCAAGTATGGGAGACCAAGTGCGTTCTCAGGTACTGCTGGATTTGTCACGCCTAGAGGCAGACCCAGATGGCTCCTACCAGGAGCTAGCCCCCAATTGGCTAGAGCACGCTAGCGTCCTGCTTGAACGCGCCGGGGCCCAAGGTGACGCCGCACAGGTTTTAGAGGCCCTGAAACTGATTTTCCACCCCACCATTGAGCAGGGGCTTAACCATTCGCCTATCGCTGAGATGGATCCACGTCTGCGTAGTTACCTGTTTACCTCCCTAGTGGTGGCGCGTTTGCGCGGCGACGGCGCCATAGTGGAGCCCGCTCAGGTGGCCACCACCGGCGTGGATCTGCCTTGGGCCAAGGCAGACGGTAACCAGGTGGTAAGCGCCCATGTGGTGCAGGCTCAGCGTCCACGCGCTGAGCGTTTACTGGTGCTTACCGACACAAACTTCAACTTCATGGAGCCAATCATTGGCTACTGGCCGCAAAAAGCCCAGGTGCGTATCCGCCAACTGGGAGACGAAGAACTAGATTTTTGCTCAGTCCTGCAAACCATCACTGACCGGCTAGAAAACCGTGACGCTGAGGTTCCAGAATTTTTACGTAAAGATCTACAGTGGGCTGACACAGTCTATGTGGAGTGGGGCAGTGCCCTGGCCGCACGTCTAAGCGGCACGGATTTAACTAGCGTAGGTAGCCCGCGTCTACTGGTGCGCGTTCACAGATTTGAGGCATTTACTATGATGCCGCTGCTTACCCGTTGGGAAAACGTCTCTGACCTAATCACCATCGCCCCGCCGGTGACGCGGGCACTGACCTCAACCGTATTGGGGCTAGCTGAACGCACCCGCATTAACTATGTTCCCAACTGTATGGATTTGGTTTCTTTTAAGCTGTCCAAACTCCAGCCGGCTGCATACAGCATCATGCTGGTGGGCTATGACCGCCTAGTTAAAGACCCCGCTTGGGCCCTAGATGTGCTTGAGCAGCTGCGCCAGCTTTCTGACAAACCCTGGAAGCTTACCTTAGTGGGGGAGGAGCCCACAGCTGGGGGTAGCTATTGGGATAGCTTCAACCAGCGCTGCCAGCAGCTGGGCGTGCAAAGCTTGGGTTACCGCAGCGATATGCCCGAGGTTTTGCGTAAAGCTACCGTGATTTTGTCCTCCTCTATGGTTGAAGGCGTACATATTTCAGTGCAGCAAGGCGCCGCTTCGGGCTGCCTGCCGGTAGTGCGTAACTGGCCGGGCCTGGCCAGCCTGGGTGGGCCCGAAACTATTTACCCCGCTGACTGGGTAGTGGACAGCCCGCGTGCCGCAGCGCAACGCATCTTGGATAACACCAACGAGTCTGGTTTAACTAAGCCAGAGGTAGTTGAGCAGGCCAGCCAGTGGACGCTAGCTAACCTCGATGCCAAGGTGACTTTACCGCTGCTAGATCAGGTAGTGCTAGGAGGGTCGCAGTGACAAAAAAGTTTCGCCCACTAGTGCAGGTAGTGATCGCCACCCACCGCTATGAGCGTCCTATTGAACGTGCCGTAGCCAGTGTGGTGGAAGGCAACACCACCAATGGCGCAATCGTGGTGGTGCACAATATTGATCCGCAGCCTATCCGTCAACGTCTAGAACAGTTCGGCTCCCGCGTACAGATCCTGACCTGCACAGATGGTATTCCTTCACCGGCTGGCCCACTGAATACCGGCCTGGAGGCCGCCACCGCCCCCTACGTAACCGCCATGGGCTCAGACGACTATTACCAAAGCGGTGCCGGTAAAGCCTGGGCTAAATACCTCAAAGCCAATCCCAGCGTCGACATTTTGATCCTACCCACCCTAGAGGCTGCCACCGGCACCCTAGACCTACCCCCGGTGCGCGTGGGACGCCGTCGTCGCCTAGACCCAGTCAAAGACCGCCTCACCTACCGCACCGGGCCACTGATGCTGGTACGCACCGAGCTACTAAAGCGCTACCAAATCCGCATGAGCTCAGGTCTGCGCACGGGGGAGGACCTGGCCTACTCCAGTCGCCTATTTATGGTGGCTCAGCGCATCGACCTACTGCCAGCTAGCGAACCTAAATATATTGAGGCCGACGACGGCGGCGTGCGGGTCACCTCCACCCCCTTCACCATTGCGCAGCAGTGCGCCGGGGTGGCTATCGTAGCCAGCTCCACCTGGGCTGAGCAGCTAAAACCCGCTGCCCGCCAGGCCCTGGCCGTGCGCCTGGTGCGTAAAAGCATTCTGCCGGCAGTGGCCAAACACAGCCACGATCTAAGCCTGGATGATGTTGACTACCTCTACACGCTACTAACCAAGGTGCTTATGCTAGCCCCGCGCTACTATCAGGTGCTTAGCCGTAACGAGGCGCGCCTGGTTGACGCCTTGATCATCGCCCACGGCGACGGCGTCAGCAATGATGAGCGCCAAACTCGCCTACTGGGTGCGCGCCAAGCCGCCGCCAACTTGAACCAAGGCGGCCCGGCTAATACCGTGGCTCCGGTTAGCGCGCGCGGCTGGTTTAGCCGCCAAAGCCGCCTAGCCCATTGGGGCGCGCGTAAACTAAACCAATTGCTAGACACCCTCAACCGGGGAGACAAATGAAACGTCTGATAGACGCAATTCGCCAGCTAGTACCCTTGCTGCCGGCGGGCACTAATAAATTCTTGTGGATATACATGGTATCCACCTCAGCTTTGGCGATTTTAGATACGGCTGCTTTAGGTCTACTGGCCCTGATGCTCACCCCCATGATCAAGGGCGAGGCCATGACCATGCCACTGATCGGCAAGCTTGGCCCCAGCAACTATCCTTGGCTGCTGCTAGTGGTGTGTGCGCTGATGATTTTGAAAGCCATTTTGGCTTTGGTGATTCAGTGGTTTGCCACCCGCCGCTTTGCCAGCTACGAAATGGTGGTTGGTGACGAGCTTTTTGACGCCTACATCCGCGCCCCCTGGACTGAGCGTTTGGCGCGCTCGACGGCGGAAATCGTGCGCATGGCCGACGTGGGTATCGCCAACACTGTCTCTGGTGTGCTGCTGCCGGCGGTAAGTTTGCCCCAGCAGATCGTCAGCTTTATTGCGGTAGTGGTGGTGTTGCTGGTAGCGCAGCCCTCAACCGCCCTCATCACCCTGGTGTACCTGGGGCTGGTAGCCATGTTCATGAACCTGGTGGTTTCCCGCTCAGCCGTGGTGGCCGGACGAGTAAATATGCGTTACTCGCTGCGCATCACCAAACTCATGACCGAAATGGTCTCCTCCCTTAAAGAAATCACCCTGCGCGACAAATTCGCTGATGTTTCACGTGTAGTACACGAAAACCGTGAACACTCCACCCGAGCCCGCGCCAACATCCAGTTCCTCGGGGCCGTGCCCCAGCGTGTAATTGAAGCCGCCATGGTGGGTGGATTCGTGCTGGTAGGGGCAGTGGCCTGGTGGAGTCAAGGCACTACCGGAGCGCTTAGCGCAATTGCCCTATTTGGTGTGGCCGGGTTCAGGATCATGCCCACCATCGTGACCTTCCAGTCAGTTATGACCACCACCGCCAACTCCCTGCCCCACCTAGAGGCAGTGCTACGCGACATTAACGACGCCAAGCGCTACCAGGAAAACGCTGAAGACCCTAGGGCACCCAGCAGCTACAGGGCGAACCTGACGCATTGCGTCTAAAAACATCACCTTCACCTACCCCAGCGCCCAAACCAGCGCCGTTAAAGACCTAAGCCTAACCATCCCCATGGGCTCCTCCGTAGGTATTGTGGGTACCTCCGGCAGCGGTAAATCCACGCTGGTAGACATTATTTTTGGGGCTACTAGTACCCCAGCAGGGCCAGATTTTCATTGGCCAGCAAAACATGGACGACGTGCTAGGTGCCTGGCGCAAACGCGTCGGCTACGTACCCCAGGAAGTGACCCTCTTTGACGCCACCATCGCCCAAAAACATTGCCCTGACCTGGGGCGATGACTATGACGAAGAGCGCGTAAAGCGAGTCATTGAAATGGCCCAGCTTTCCCAGGTGATCGCCGGACGCCCAGAGGGCATCAATGAGCGTATCGGTGAGCGCGGCCTGGCCCTCTCCGGTGGTGAACGTCAGCGTCTCAGGTATCGCCCGCGCCCTGTACTCAGACCCGCTGGTGCTAGTGCTAGATGAGGCCACCAGTGCGCTGGACACCAAAACCGAGGACGCCGTCGCCAATGCCATCTCCCAGCTGCACGGCCAAGTCACAGTGATCTCAGTGGCACACCGCCTATCAACTATCCGCCACAACGACATGATTTGTTTCATGCGCACCGGTGAACTCAAAGCCAGCGGCACCTTCGAAGAGCTGGTAGAAAAAGAACCCGAATTCGCCGTACAGGCACACCTAGCGGGCTTGGCCTAAGGAGCAGATATGAGCAAAAAACTACTGATTATCTCGTTTTCCCCCATTGCTCGCGACGCGCGAGTACTCAAACAAGTACGCCTGTTCACCCCCAAATATGAGGTCACTACCTGCGGTTTTGGCCCCGCCCCCGAAGGCGTCAAACGCCACCTGGAACTAACCCACGCCACCTTGCCGGGCAAAACCTGGGATGTGCTACTAGAGCTAAAAGCCTACAAAGCCGGCTACTGGCTGATGCCAGATGTGCGCAACGCCGCAAAAGCCCTCAAAGGCCTTAAATTCGACGCCATCCTAGCTGACGACATCGACACCGTGCCGCTAGCCCTCTCCCTACGCCCACGCCTAGGGGTACACGCCGACATTCACGAATACTTCCCCCGCCTACAGGAAGAACACGCTCTCTGGGCTAAGCGTATTGGCCCCTGGTACCTGTGGCTATGCCAGCGCTACCTGCCGCGCTGCCAGTCAGTCACCACCGTTTCCAAGCGCATCGCGCAGGAATATGAGGTACAAACCGGCGCCAAGGTAGGGGTAGTCACTAACGCCACGCCCTACTGGGAGCTAAACCCGACCCCGGTAGCTGAGCCCATCCGCCTAGTGCACTCGGGCACCTCCCACCGCGAACGCAACATTGAAGCCATCGTGGACGGCGTCATCGAGGCCGGCAACTGCACCCTAGACCTATACCTAACCCCCAACGACCCTGAGCACCTAGAACACCTAAAACAGCGAGCCCAGGAAAACAGCGCCATCACCGTGCACCCGCCCGTGCCCTACGAGCAGCTAATTGAAACCCTCAACGGCTACGACCTAGGGGTGCACCTACTACCACCCATCAACTTCAACTTCGCCAACGCCCTGCCCAACAAGCTCTTTGACTTTGTACAGGCCCGCCTAGGCGTAGTGGTAGGCCCCAGCCCTGAGATGGCCCGCATCGTTGAAGAAGCCGGTTTAGGCGTGGTGGCGCCAGGCTACAGCGCCAGCGACCTAGCCCAGGTACTAAAGGTCTAACCAAAACCCAAGTACAGGAATTCAAAGCCGCCTCCCAGGCCCACGCCCGTGAGCTGTCAGCCGACAGCCAGCTGCTGATCTGGGAGCGTTACATCACCAAAATCATGGGTGAGTAATGCATGTTCTGGTAATTCCCTCCTGGTATCCAGCCAGCCCAGAGGACGTACACGGAATTTTCTTCCGCCAACAAGCCCAAGCCATGGCCGGCGCCGGATTGCAAATGGGCGTGTTGGCGCCGCAAATGCACCCGGTATATGGGCCCGCCTGGCGCCGGGGCCTAAGCGCGCGGCGCTCGCGGCCACGCGTCAGTCAGGAAGAGGGCCTAAATGTGGTGCGCGTGGATCTGCCGGCATGGCTGCCTAAAGCCCGCTGGATTGATGCCCGCGCCGCCTTTAGTCAGTTAGAGCAGGCTTTTAGGGTCTATGTGCGCCGCTTTGGGCGCCCAGATGTGCTGCACGCCCACTCGCTTTACCCGGCGGGTTTCCTAACCCACCTGTTGGCTGCTAAATATGGGCTGCCCTGGGTGCTTACCGAGCACCGCTCACTAGGCCATATGCCGGTGCGCACCGCCCTGGGCCGCCGCGCTGAGCAGCAGGTGGCCGCCAGCGCCGCTAAACGCATTGGGGTTTCGCGCGGTCACGCCGATTTTATCGCCCAGCGCCTGGGGGGGCCAGTGGGATTATGTGCCCAACTTACTGCCGCCCGCGCTGGAGACAGTTACGGTGTCGGACCATAGCGGCAGGCCCCTGGTGGTGGGTCATTTGTCGGTGCTGGACCCGGTTAAACGCCCTGAGCTGGTGATTAAGTCCTTCGCCGCTGCCCAGCTGGGGGCAGATGCCCGGCTCATAATTGGTGGCCCGCTAACTGCGGAAATTGAGGCCAGCCTGCGTCAATGTGCCCGCCAGGCGGGAGTAGAAAAACAGCTGGAACTGCCGGGCATGATTAAGGATGTGGCCGGCTTAACCAACAGCTAGACGTATTTGTACTGCCCTCAATCACCGAATCTTTCGGCATGGTGCTAATTGAGGCTCTGGCTACGGGGGCGGCTTTGGTGGCCACTGACACCTGGGGGGCCAATACGGTCATTAGCGACGGCGACGGCGTCGTCGTAGCTAGTGCGGACCCAACTGAGCTGGGGGCGGCTATAAGACAAGTCTCCACCTGGCCGCGCGACAAAGCTGGACGCGAGCGCAGACGCGAAAGTTGCCTAAGCCGTTTTGCTTTAGGCGCATTTGCTGCCAAGTACAAAGAGATTTACGCCGTCGCAGCTGCGAGCACACATGCTTAAAATAGATAACAGCCTGAAAACCCTAAACAGTGAGGAAAACCGGATGCGCATTGCGGTAGTCGCTCTAGGAAAGATTGGCCTACCCCTGGCCGTACAGTTTGCTAGCAAGGGTCATGAGGTGATCGGGGTTGACGTTAACCCCCGCACCGTAGATCTGGTAAATGAAGGAAAAGAGCCCTTCCCAGGTGAAGCGCACCTGGCCGAGAAGCTAGCTGAGCTGGTGCCCGCCGGTCGTCTGCGCGCCACCACGGACTACGCTGAGGCTATCCCCGGGGGTTGACGCAGTAGTGGTGGTAGTGCCGCTGTTCGTCAACGACGAGACCTGGCAGCCTGACTTTGGCTGGATGGATGAAGCCACCAAGTCCCTGGCCGCCCACCTAACCCCCGGCACCATCGTCTCCTACGAGACCACCTTGCCTGTGGGCACCCTGCGGGGCCGCTTCAAGCCCATGATTGAGCAGATCAGTGGCCTAGAAGAGGGCCGCGACTTCACTTTGATCTTCTCTCCCGAGCGCGTGCTTACCGGCCGCGTCTTTGCGGACCTGCGTCGCTACCCCAAGCTGGTTGGTGGCCTAAGCGAAGACGGTACCCGTCGTGGTATTGCCCTGTACCAGCAGCTGCTGGACTTTGATGTGCGTGAAGACCTACCCCAGCCTAACGGCGTGTGGGACATGGGCAGCGCCGAGGCTGCCGAAATGGCCAAGCTAGCTGAAACCACCTACCGTGACGTAAACATCGGCCTGGCTAACCAGTTCGCGGTTTACGCCGACAAGATCGGTGTGGACGTGCAGCGCGTAATTGACGCCTGCAACTCCCAGCCTTACTCCCACATTCACCGCCCCGGTATCGCGGTAGGTGGCCACTGCATCCCGGTTTACCCGCGCCTGTACCTGTCCACTGACCCTGACGCTTCCGTGGTGCGCACTGCCCGCTCCTTCAACGCCACCATGCCCCAGTACGTGGTAGACCGCGCCAAGGAGATCCTGGGTGACCTGACCGGCCTGCGTGTAGTGGTGCTGGGCGCCTCCTACCGTGGCAAGGTTAAGGAAACCGCTTTCTCTGGCGTGTTCCCCACAGTTGACGCGCTGCGCGCTGCCGGCGCCCAGGTGCTGGTGCAAGACCCGATGTACACCGATGAGGAGCTGGAAGGCTTCGGCTGGCAGCCCTACCACCTAGGTGAGAACGTGGATGTGGCCATTGTGCAGGCTGACCACCCCGAGTACAGCAAGCTGACCCCGGCTGACCTGCCGGGTGTGCGCCTGCTACTTGATGGCCGCCGCATCACCGACCCGGCGCTATTTACCGGCGTGCCGCGCATCACCATCGGTGGCGGCGAGTGACCCCGGAGGCGCTCTGAGCGTGGTGGTCGGCTCGATTCCGGCGATGAGCCCGGTCGGTGACGGCTCCTGGTGGACCGTGTGGCCCACCGTGGTCGTCGCGGTCGCCCTGGCGCTCTTCCCCGGGTGGCAGGTGGCCCGTGCCTGGGGCATCCGCGGGATCACCGGAATCGGGGTGGCCCCTGCGCTCTTTCTGGGACTTGTCGGTCCGGGGACGGTGATCGCCGGGGCGCTCGGCATCCGCTGGGGCAGGGGCGACCTCCTCCTCGGGCCCGCCGGGTGGCTGTGGGCGGTCGGGGTGATCCTCGGGGCCCTCCTGACCCGCTCCGGGGGGCGCTCGCGCGACGGAGCCCGTCCTGGCGGTGCCGGCACCGTCCTGATGCCGTCGGCCCTCAGCCGCCGGGACACCAGGCTGGTGGCTGGGGCTGTCGGGTTCTCCGGCCTCATGACGGTCCTGCCCGCCCTCATCGGCACCCGTGGCCCGCAGTCGCCGCCCCAGGCATCCGACGCCGTCTTCCACCTCTCCGCCGTTGCCTTCATGCGCCAGGAGGGCAATGCCTCACCGCTCGGCGGGCTGGCCTCCATGTACGACGGTGTCGTCGGCTACTACCCGACCGGCTGGCACGCCCTGGCGGTCCTCCTGCCCGGGAGCGTTGTCGTCGGCGCCAATGTCCTGGTGCTGGTCACCGCCGGACTGATCTGGCCACTGGGCGTGGCGGCGTTGCTGCGCGAGGTGCTTGGCCGTATCCGCTCCTCCACGACCGCTGCCGACGGCGTCGTCCTCGCTGCCGGCACAGCGCTGTCCGGCTCGGTAGTGAGTCTTCTGCTGCTCCTGACCAGCACCTGGCCCTATGCCTTGAGCCTCGCCGTCCTGCCCGGGGCACTGGCCCTCGTTGTCAGGGCCTGCGCTCCTGGTAAGGCGGGGCCCGCCGTCCGGGCCGGTGCGCTGGCCATGGCGGCGCTGGCCAGTATCGGCGTCGTGACCGCCCACGGCGCCGGACTGTTCAACCTCGCCGTTCTCGGCGGCCCGGTGGCTCTGGCCTCGTTCATGCCGCTTCTCACCCGCTGGTGGCGTCGCGGTGGGGCCCAACGAGCCGCACTGCTGGGGGGGCGCGGCCGGTGGAGTGATCGTCGTCGCCGCGGGCGCCTGGGTGATGCGCTCCTCCCTGGCCTCGGTCATGGCCTATTCGCGCCCCGGCGGGAACCTGCCCGAGACGACCTGGGCGGTCCTCACCGACCACCCGCTCCTGGCCACGTACACCCCCTGGTACCTGGGCAACGCCGTGGTGACTGGTCTCGCCCTGCTCGGGGCGGTCTCGGCCTGGCGGACGCCGGGGATGCGGCGCTGGTGCGCGGGGACCGGTCTGGCCATCGTCCTCATCCTGCTGGCGGCCGGCCCGCAGTGGCCGCTGCGAGCCCTAGCCGGGCCCTGGTACACCCAGCGGGCCCGCATCATGCCATTGGTCACGATCGGAGTGCTCGTCCTGGCCGCCTGGGGAGTCGCCGAGGCGCAGCGCCGCTGGGGGAGGGGCGTGGACGAGGCGGAGGAGAGTGCTGAGGGGACCTCCGCCCCTCACCCTGATGACCGCCCACAGCGGCCCTCATGGCGACGTCGGGCAGGCATGCTTGCGAGGCGCAACGTGCCGGCCTGCCTGCTCCTGGCCTCGCTCGTCCTGGCCCCCGCCTGGCGCTGGAGCCTCAAGACGGAGATCCTCCGGTCCATCCACGACCCCTCGCGCATCGTCTACGGCACCATGCTCAGTGATGAGGAGCTCGCCCTCATCCGCCGTGCTCCCTCGACCCTGCCCGCTGACGCCGTCGTCCTGGGGAATCCCTCGAACGGGAGTGCCTACCTGTGGAGCGTGGCCGGGGTGAGAGTGGTCTATCCCTCCAGGCCGGAACCACCCGCGCAGGACCTGGCCTGGCTGGGACGCCACCTCCACGAGATCGGCTCGAATCCGCGGGTGTGCAGCATCCTCAAGCAGCGGGGCGTGCGCTACTACTACACCGACAGCACGGTGCCCGACGGCGCCACCGGTGGCGGCCGCGAGCCGCTGTGGGGTCAGGCCCTGGACCGGCTGCCCCACCAGTACCTCGAGGAGATCGACCGCACGCCGGACGGCACCGTCTCCCTGTGGCGCATCACCGCCTGCGACTGACGCGGCGAACAGCCTGGTTCTCAGTCCTCCCAAGCGGTGCGGTCGGTGCCCAGCAGAACCGCGAGGCCGATCGGCGCGACCATGATGAGGGGCGCCGTGTAGCGGAATGGCGTGACGGTGGGAGCCGCAACCATGAGCGTTGCCCACAGCAGGATCACGGGTGCGTAGATCGCCACCCACTCTCGCCACCCGGCGTAGACGAAGCCGACCACGCTCAGAGCCACCACCCACATCCAGGTTCCCGGGCCCGGCATGACCTCCATGGCCCGCACGGCGGCCTCCGCCACCGGTTGCCAGGGCTTCGGCAGGAGCGAGTGGCTGACGACGCCGGCGCGGGCGTAGTCGCGGATCAGCTGATCGCGGTCGGCCGGGTGGTTCGAGACCACGGAGACGAAACGGGACTGCCCCTCGGTGCCGATCGGGTCGGCGTCGAAGCGCCACAGGTTGCTGGTATGCACGAGGAAACCGGTGACGAAGGGGTGTGGGCACGCCACCAGTGCCCGTCCCCACGCGGAGAGGAACTGGCCGCGGTGCGTATCGAGGTAGGTCCTGTTGAAGGCCGGGGAGTCCTTGACCGGGTCGACGCTGGAAGGCCGGTAGGCCCGCTTCCAGGCCTCGGGGGACAGGATGCTGTCGAAGACCTGGCGGCTGGCCGACGGCAGGCAGCCGGCGTCGTGGGTCAGGGTTACCCGACCATCTGCAACGGGATGCCCACGCCCTCCTCAACGTGCTGGGACTGCGCCGTCATGGCCGAGGGTACAACGATGATGACGAGGGCGAGGGCGGTGACCGCCAACGCCCGGCGCAGGTGTGCCCGCGACCACCACACCACCAGCGCCAGGGCGATCAGAACCACAGGCAGGGCGTTGCTGCGCATGAGCGCGAAGTCCGCCGGCACCACCACGACCACGGCGAAGGAGTAGTCGGCCACCAGCGGCATCAGTGCGCAGTATGCGATGAGAGAACCGGTCACTCCGCGTGAGGCCCCCTTGCGGTCCAGGAACACGACGAGACCGCTCACGCAGGTCGCCCACAACAGCATCTGTCCCGCCGACAGCAGCACGACGCCGGTCAGGTCGCCCCCGACCAGGCGCCCCAGCCGGAACATGGCCACGATCATCAGCCTGTAGGTGATGGGGTGCTGGGCCCCGGCGCCGAACGGGTCCGTCAGGATCCAGGCCGTGTCGTTCATTGAGGCCATCGGCCACAGGTGCCCGTACAGCAGGGACCAGCAGGTCAACGGAATCAGGAAGGCCCTCAGTGCCAGCCACCGCACGCAGCGGCGATCACCACCCTGCTGCGAGCGGGGGCCTCTGCGCCGTGCGGCCAGATCCACCAGGGCCAGGAAGCCCCAGCACGCGGCGCCGCTGAGAATCAGGGCGACCAGCAGCCGCAGTGGGCTGAAGGATCCCTCCAGGAGCGCTCCGGCTGCCCGCTGGACTCGGCCGACGGTCTGCGAGACGGTGTCCACCGCCGCGAAAGCGGCTGCGAAGAGGCAGGTCGTCACCGCCCGACGTTGTCGGCGAGGAGCGTCTTCCCGGGGATTCGGAGCCGGCTCCTGCGGTGGGCCGTGGTGACCGGACCGGGAGGAGGGGCACAGCGGTGGCGGTAGGCACAGTGGCACAGCGTGGATCTCCGGGCCGGGGACACATGGCAGAGCGCCGTAGCGCTGGATGGAGACGCGTGTGGGGTCCCCCGCAGAGGACCCCACACGTCACGGCTCATCGATGGCGGCTCGATAGTGGCGCTGCCCGGTCACTGGCCCTGAGCGGCGTACTTTAGCCTCAACCTCAG
>BNJU01005359.1_pt1 | contig 45593 bp, 53 predicted proteins | sample 8539281 | NCBI WGS metagenome assembly BNJU01 (sample SAMD00202456, study PRJDB9452) | human saliva metagenome | isolation source: human saliva | place: Japan
TTGGGAGCGCTGTGGGGCGCAACCCGCTCTCGCTGATCGTCCCCTGTCACCGCGTAGCCTCGGCCTCGGGTCAGGTCCACTATGGAGGAGGGCCACAGCGCAAGCTTTACTTGCTGTCGGTGGAATCAAAGGGTTCTCTCCACTAAACCCTTGACGTACGTCAATCTCTACGCACAATTATGCGTAAGATTTCACGTACTTTGGATGGTTCGAGCACTCCTTCACCCGCGTTGCGCCTTACTACGGTGAACGAGGAGGCTTCCGATGCAGAACTAGAAGCAGCCAAGCCAGCCCGAGACGAAACTACTTGTTCTCGGTGGAGTCCGGCAAGGCCTCGGCAATCTGCTGGGCAACTAAGTCCTCGTCGACGGGCAACTGAGCGCGCGCATAGGCGGCCGCGTCATCGTGGGTGGCGACGATCTGCTCGGCAATCGAATCGGCATCACGGTGCAAACTGGTCGCATCAACGACCGAGGCGCGCGCAAGACGCTGTGCTTCGGCACGGTCCGCGTCGGTGTACTCGAGGTCATCGGCATGCTTACGTACCTGCACGCGGATCAGCTTGTGGCGCAGGTTCTCTTCTCGGATCACCGAGGCGCGGTGGTGCAGCCACGCGATTGCAAGGACCAGCAGAAGGGCGATGCCCTAGGTAACCGATGATCGGATACATCCCGCCGACCAGTTTCTTGAAGCCCAGCAGGGAGGCCGCATAACCCGCGGCCGTCACGCCCGCAAGAATCACTCGCATACGCTGATCTGAACCGCCGGAGAAACGGCGCGCGGTCGAGTAGAACAGGGAAAAGACCGTGTTGTAGATCAGCGCAAAAATGATGAGTGTGTACAGGAGCGCGAAGGCCGGGTGGATGTGGCGAGCGATCTCGAGGGTCGGTACTCCCACGTCCCAGATGCGATCCATGTTGAGGAAAAGCGTCACGGCGTCGGCTGCGATAACGAGGGCGATCAGCGCGCCACCAAGCCGGCCGGCCTTGCGTGCAACATCGATGCGCAGGACAGAACCGCCCAGAACAAAAGCCATCGCGACACCGTTGACCACGCAGAGTGCGAAGTAGTTCAGGGTTGAAAGCAAGATGTTCGGCAGAGCGGGAGTGACATTCTGCGCTGCGGCATTGAGCTCTGCAACTCCAGGATGCGGGCGCGCAAGCGAGTAGATCGTAAGGATGGAGATCGCGAGAATAATCATCGGGGTAAAGACGCCGATGACTTTCATGATGCGGTCAAAATCAAGGAAGGCCGTCACGACAACTAGAACTGCACAGATCGCGCTGCCCGCCCAGGCTGGGATTCCAAACTGCTGTTCCAGGTTCGCGCCTGCGCCAGAGAGCATGACGAAGCCCATCGCGAAGCCCGAAAAGACCAGAACGACGTCAATTATGCGACGAACCAGAGGCGGAGCGATGCGCTCGAAGACCTCGTCATGATGGCCCGATCGATAGTAGGACCCTAGCTGCAGAGCGACAACACCAAAGACGACGTTGAGGACACCCAGGACGGCAATGCCAATCAGGCCCTTCGCACCAAAGGACAGGAAATACTGCAGAAGGTCTTGACCACTGGCCAGGCCCGCGCCGATGACGACACCTACGTAAGCGAAGGCGACAGAGAGGTACTGTTTCGGCACTCTTACTTCCCTTCGAGAAGCTGGATCGGCGGGCGGGGTGCGTTGACCTGATTGATTGGGGCTTCGGTATCTGCGTAGCCCAAGCAGAAACCGGTGATGAGCTTGTAGTGCTGGGGAATCTCAAATTCCTGCTCGACCGGACCGCGCCAGGCCGAGAGCACACCGATTGCACACGAATCAACGCCGCGGGCCTTGGCGGAAAGGAACAGGGTTTGGAGCATGAGGCCTGCGTCCATCGCGCTCCAAGGGAGCATCTTCTCGTGGACGAAAACGAAGCCCATGACGGGTGCGTTGAAGGCAGAAACATTGCGGCGGTTCGCGTTGTCGCGCCCCTCATAGTCGCGGCGTTCAACGCCGTATGCTCCGTAGACCAGTTTCGCGACTTCGACCTGAGGGGCGCGAAGTTCCTTCGGGTAGGGCTTCCAAACGGGAAAATCGCCGTCAGGAAGTTCGCGCTTGAGGGCGGTTTTAATCGTTGCGAAGCGCTTGTGGTGCTGGATCTCCAAAGTCTGGTTGAAACGCCGCACGTATTCTTCACGCAGGCGATCAGCACGCTCCCCCGTTGCCAATGCAACGCGGAAGGCACGAGTATTGGACCAGCTGGGGGCAGTCGTCGCGTCCTTGAGAATGGCATCGAGGACGTCGCGCGGAACCTGCTGATCCGTGTATGCGCGGGTCGAGCGGCGCGAGGCCGCGAGCGCGGAGAAGTCAAGGGCAGTGAAATCGCTTGCGTCGGTTGTCACTGTTCAAGGGTAGCGTGCTTGTGTTATTGGAGCGTGTCTCGATGCACTTGCCTCCGCTTCCTTTGTTCCCGCTTCCCTTTTGTCACACGAAGTCAGCAAATGCCACAGGCTATAACGCATGACATTTACCGACATCATGTGGAGGGAGCGGATCCCGGGAGCAGTGCCGAACGCAACTTCATGTGGAGGGAGCGGATCCCGGGTGCGGTGCCGAGCGCGCCTCACGTGGAGGGAGCGCAACAGGCGTGGCGGCTATCAGGCCAGCGCGGCCTCGAAAGCTTTGATGTCCTCTTCAGGAGTTCCCCACGAGGTACAGAAGCGCGCCAAGAGACGACCATCGGGAAGGGTCTCCCAAATGCCGTATTGCACCTTGCGCGAGAGCCGTTCATGTCCGGCCTGATCCAAGGCGACAAAGGTCAGGTTCGTCGGTGAGTCCATCGTGACGACATAACCCGCGCGGATCAGAGCCTCGCGGATTCGCTTAGTGGCGGCAACGCCGGGAGCACCCAAAGTCAGGTAGAGGTCGTCCTCAAACAGGGCCTCGAACTGGACACCCAAGAGGCGGCCCTTCGCAAGCAGCGCACCATGCTGCTTCATCTGCGTGACGAATTGGCGGATCGACCCACCGTCGGGGATGACGACGGCCTCGCCGAAAAGGGTTCCGCACTTGGTACCGCCGATGTAGAACACATCCGACAGGCGCGCGACGTCCGCGAGTGAAACATCATTTGCCGGCGATGCAAGGGAATAGGCCAGACGGGCGCCGTCGACGAAAAGCTTCAAGCCACGCTCGCGGCATGCGGCGGAAATGTCCTCAAGTTCTTGGAGCGAGTACAGGGTCCCGTACTCGGTGGGCTGCGAGATGTAGACCAGCGCGGGGGCGATCATATGGTCGCGCGCGCCATCGCCTTCCCACGCGTCGCAAACACGGATGACGTTTGCGGCCGTAATCTTGCCTTCTTTCGCGGGAATGTCCAGGATCTTGTGACCACCGCGTTCAACGATGCTGCCTCGTGCATGTTGATGTGTCCGGTGTGAGGCGCGATCACGCCCTGCCACGGCAGCAAGATCGCGTCAATGACGGTGGCGTTTGTTTGGGTTCCGCCGACTAGGAAGTGAACGTCCGCATTAGGAGCATCGCAGGCCTTGCGGATCAGGTCGCGTGCGCGCTCGCAGTGCTCGTCGGTACCGTAACCGCTTGTTTGCTCCATGTTGGTGGCGACGAGAGCATCGATGACCTCTTGACGCGCACCCTCTTGATAGTCACTGGAGAAATTAGGGATTACAGCTGAATTCGTCATTGGACAATTATTGCACGCTTTTTACCTTAGGAATAACACGCCGAGCAGGCACCGTATCTATCATGGTGACAAGGTAAAGACGCCGCCAAACCACTAAAGGACACTACTCATGCCGCATGACAACAGTCCGCACCCCGCTTCACTCAACCGCGATTCCAAAGACTACTGGAACAAACGCGCGGCGACTTTTACCCGTTATGCGACCGAAGACTATGAACTCTGGCTTATGGATTTGCTCTCCCCCGCACCCGGCAACACGATCTTGGACATGGGCTGCGCGACGGGCACTCTTGCAGTCCCCCTCGCTAGGGCCGGTCACCACGTCCACGCGTGCGATTTTGCCGAGGCCATGCTGGCTATCCTCGATCAGCGCGCCGCCGCCGAAAACCTTCCTATTACTTCGCATCTTCTTGCCTGGGATGAGGACTGGAGCCAGGCCGGTTTGGGCAAGAACAGCGTGGACCTCGCTTTTGCCTCACGCTCCCTGATGAGCGACAACACTCGCAGCCGCATTGCAAAGCTTGACGCCGCAGCTCGAGTCAAGGCCGCGGTCGTCGTCCCGAATAGCCTTCCGCCATCGTCGGATCCCAGGCTCTTGACCTACCTGGGTCGCAAAGCAAAGCGGCCCAGCACCGTCCCCGAGGTCATGCGATCCCTGCGTTACCTCGGCCGCATTCCTGTCACTGCAACGACGAACACCTATCGGCCGATACGCTTCAATTCCTTTGACGAGGCCAGGGCTGACCTGCGTCGTTTGGCACGGCCCGAGCCTTTCACTCCGCGTGAGCAACGTTTGTTCGACGCCTATGCACGCGATCATTTCGTTGAGGTTCCAGCAGTGCCGCCTGTGAACGGTCTTTCTGAGGATCACAGCGATTCTCCTCAGACACATTCACCCCAGACACAGTGGGTTTTGAATTACCCACTCCCCGTTGTCTGGACCTTCATTGGCTGGCGCACTGACGGAAGCGAGTGGGAGTAACAATCGTGGATAAAAATTTCCCCAAAGACATCACTGCCTTTGGGGAATAGCTTCGCAGAGAAAGTCACTTCATAATCTGCGCGACAAGCTCCTGCAGATCCGGAATGACAGTCTGGTCAAACCAGGGTTCTTCTTCATCCAGATTTGGTTACGAGGCGATGGGTGCACGAGTGGGAAAAACTCGGGTAGGTAGTCGCGATAGTCCTTGACGACCTGCGTGAGCGAGGCCGAGGACTTGAGCTGCAGATAGCGCTTTGTCGCGTAGGAGCCGACCAGAATAGTGAGCTTCAGATCGGGCATGAGCTCGAGCAGACGCGGGTGCCACTTGTCCGCAAAATCTTTGCGCGGGGGCAGATCGCCGCTTTTTCCAGTGCCCGGGAAGTAGAAGTCCATGGGGACAATGGCCAGTTTCCCCGAGTTATAGAAGGTATCGCGATCGATGTCCATCCAGTCACGAAGGCGGTCACCGCTGCGGTCGTTCCAGACGATGCCGCTTTCTTCGGCAACGCGGCCGGGAGCTTGGCCGACGATCATGATCCGGCAATCGGGTCCAGCGAAGAAGAGCGGATCAATACCGCGCTTTGTGAACGAGGCATTTTCCGGGTCCTTTTTGATTGCTTGAGCAATCTCTTGGAAGCGAGGATCCGTGATCTCAGGTGTCATGCACCCATGGTATGCCACGCACACAGACAAGCCGCCACCAACACGTTGGAGGTCACACGCTAGCCCAAGTCTCCGGCGCGGGCGACATCAGTGCTCGCGCTCGGCACGAGGCCCCCGCTCTCCAGGGCGGCCTCACGCGCTTTCTTTTCCAGTCTTCCCAGCTCTGCCACGGCGTCGTCAATGTGGGAGACCGCTTCCTTCAGGCTCTTCCTCTGCTTTCTGGTCTGCATTTTTCGCTCCCTGCAAGGCCTCAATCGTTCGCCTATTGGTGTCGGCCGCGCGTTCCAAGCACGCCCGCAGATATTCAACGATTGCCAGCGCCTGCACCGGCTCTTCCTCGAGAAGCACCGAACAGTAAGCAAGTCTCTCTCGACGCACCCCTGCTTCACCTGTTCCGCATAGTCCTTACTGAGAGCTCCCACCAGCAGTGCACCACCGGTTGCAGTCGTCAGGCCGAGAACCGCGCCTCCTCCCGTGATGATCGCGGTCCCACCCGCCATACCGAGGCCTCCTGCGGCGAGGGAGCCACCGCCCACCCAGGCCAGGCTCGCACTCGTCAGCGCGGCACCACTCAACCCGACCACCGCCTCTCCAGCAAGGGCGGCCGCGATCGCAGGAGCAGCGACGGCCGCCACCCCACCCGTCGCAGCGGTCACCGCGACAGCCGCCGCACCGCCTACCACGAGCTTCTTATACGTACCCGAAAGCCAGCGATCATACGACTTGTGGGCACTCCTCAGGCGCTTAATCGTTGCCGCATCGATAACGTCTTGGTCAACAACAAAAACATCAGTCAGCCATGTCTGCGAAAGGGAGAGTTTCTTTTCCACGGCGTAGGGATTAAAATCGAGCAGCTGCTGGGCGATAGCGAGCCGGAGAGCTTCCGCGCCCTCCCCCGAACACAAGGCACGCAGCTGCCTGTAAGCATCGGCAGAGCGAGAAAGTAGTCTTCCCTCTCTCATCCCAGGCAATTCTCTGCCTACGTTTCCACGCACCGATCAGAATTTCCTTGCGCTCGCGCAACTCAGCTTTCTTCTCGCGACGATGGTCGTCCTCGACCCACGCCATGTTCAGCGAGTCCAATACCCGCTGAACATCAACGCCCAGAGGCGCATACACAGCCACGTCCGAGCCCGCTGTGCTGGCCCGACGCTGCTCCCACCGCCGTTCGACATCCTCGTAGATATAGGAGCTGTCAGCCCACAGAGCGAAAGCAAAACGTCCGATCCCGACATAGTTGAGGCGCATGAAGAAAAGCGGGACTGCTCCCACCTCGCCACTCGCAGCCCCCTCGACCGCCGCACGCACAGCTGCGATGGAGGTATTGATGACCACGAAGGCACCGGAGGCGACCGTCAGCATACGCGTCAGCGCCCGGCTATTGAGGGGTAGGAATCGCGAGGGATTAATGCGCCCCAAGTCTTTGACGCTGGACACATCAGCGCGTCTGAGTTCATCGACGAAGCGCGTGATCGTGTAGAAGCCGCGGACAATGCACTCGTTGGCGAGGACGGCGGGAACCTGCGTGAGGATTTGACTCGCCAGGCCAACCTCAGTTCGCAGATCGAAGCGCAGGGGGTTTCCATCCTGGTCCTTCAGGAGAGTACCGTTGAATGCCTTCGACACCCACTGCGAGAAGGTCGCGACCTTGTCCTCGTACGCGATAGACATGTCCCGGAAGAAAGGCAAGGCCGAGGCCTCCTTGAGGAAGGAGAGAATCGGGCCAGGAATGCCTGTGCCCGCGCCGGGGGTCGAGCTCGAGCCCGCCATGTCGCTGATGAGATGGAGTACCCAGTTGAGGGTGCCGTAGAGGAACTTCTCCTCAGCATTCCTGCCGAATAGCCTTCGATCCTTCAGAGCCTCGGCAGGCAAGTCAAAGATCGCGAAGCGCCCATCCGTCGTGGTTCCATACCCTTTGCCGGTGAATTGCATGAGGATGGAACATACGAGCCCCACGGGCGAGGGATGGTGGGAAAGTCGCGCAGGTGGTGCTGGAGGCCACCGCCGAACTCCGGAGTGAGCTTGTCACCAACGAAAGGGGAAGTCTTTTCGAGGAAACGGATCGCGTCTGCGATGCTCGGATTCTCTTTCTTGAGGCCAACGCGCTGAGCCGCTCCAATAACGATTTTCTCGATTTTTTTCGGAACCTAACTTGTGCGCGTCCGCCAGGTTGAAGTCCTTTTGCCACAGGACACTGAGTGCTCCCATAAGAGCGCCACTCGCTGCGGCAAAAACATAATCTCTGGCTTGTGCGGGCGAGGTGTTGGGATCAAATTCGAACGCTTCGCCCTCGTCCGCCTCGCCGCCCTCACTCAGGCTGACCTCATACGTCCCCTCGACCCGAATGTCCGTCAGCTGGGGAAGTGGGGTTTCAGAAAACACCAGACGCTCGTTGTCGCCACGACGGATCAGGTCCCGGGTCATGTTTGCTCCTATGCAACTCACGATAGATACCGGGAGACTACCACGGTAACCATCTGCACGTATCGACTCTCACTCAGTACTTCCTTACTCCTCCCCACTCTGCCCCTCTCCCAAATTCCGCATGCAATTCCCCGACCACCTCTTTTATCAACCCCGCACAAACCCTCGGAATTTCAACGATCACAATTCAAATTCTGAAAGATCTGCGAGGGAATTGCATGCGGAATTGGAGGGGAGACGGCGCGCGGGAAGGACCACACCGATTGGTAGCGGCACATCAAGCGGGCCTACGCGTACGTTCCCGCGTCCTACGCCTCGGACACACCCGCGAACATCCTCTATCTGACGCACGGCTGGTGGGGAAGCGCCGCCGGTCTGACTGACGGCGTTTCACCCGTCGTCGACGAGCTGGAGAGCGACGGCAAGGCTGCACCGACGCTGGTCGTTTTCGCGACCTACTATCCGGATCGCTCCTTCGCGACGGGTAACTACGAGGAGGACTACGCCCTCAAACGCTTCTTCACGACGTTCGCCCGCGGTGACACCTCCGACCAGTCGTTGCGAGCCTCGTGCAGGCACCGCGCATTCGGCGGTTTCTCGATGGGTGCGACGACCACGTGGGATGTTTTTACCTTGTGTCCGCAGTACTTCTACGGGTACATGCCGATGGCCGGCGAGTCGTGGATCGGACGCGAGGAGGACGCGGATTCCCCGCGCATCGCCGAGCTGGTGACCGCCGGCGTCGAGCGCGACACACACGCAGCCCCGGCCTCGCTCCTTTTCTCAGGGACGATGCCGGGAGCTTGGCCCACGATCATGATCCGACACTCAGGTCCTGCGAAGAAAAGAGGGTCGATGCCGCGCTTTGTAAACGAGGCGTGATTCATTCAGACAGTGGCCGCTTCCACGTTCCCAAGATGTCAGTGTTGACAATCCCGATCGCACTCATCAAAGCCAGTGCGGTGACCGGACCAACGAAGACGAAACCTCGACGTTTGAGCTCGGCTGAGAGAGCGCGAGATTCCTCCGTTTGAGCGGGCACTTCCCCTGCATTTGCGGGCCGAGGATGCTCCCTGGGTTGGTAAAGCCAGACAAGCTCGCCCAAGTGTCGCGGATAGGATTGCCGAGGCCGAAGCAGCTGTGCAAGTGGCGCTTCATCCATCCGTCCAGCACGGTGTGCGTTGGACTCGGCGGCTAAAGCAGTGCGAAGCGCAATAACTGCCTGTGCATTGGTAATAGCCGCATCAATCTTCCGCTTATTTCGTACGATGCCCGCGTCCTGCATCAAGCGCTCGCGGTCTTGATCGGTGAAGGCAGCGACGGCCTCGGGAACGAAGGATGCGAAAGCAGTGCGGAAGGCTTCGCGTTTCTTGAGGATCGTTGACCATGAAAGGCCCGATTGGAAGCTCTCAAAAGGACGAGGCGTTCAAAGACGCCCTGCTCGGAGGTGACCGGACTTCCCCACTCGGTGTCGTAGTAGTCGCGCAAGAGCGGGTCCGTAGCCGCCCATGTCGGGCGGACGAGGCCGTCCTCGCAGACAACGAGGCCTTCGGGAAGAGTCACGGTCACCTCCTCGAGCGGTGCGGTTAGTTCGTCTTCGTATTTGTCAGGTGAGGGCCGATGTAGCCAATGTAAACCTTGTGGGTATGGTCGTTGTCAATCAAGTAGTACATCCGAGGATCGTTCGTATCACTGTGGCTCGTCTTAAAGTGCGCAAACATTTCAACTTCTCCTTCAGGATTCACCTCAAACGGAATTGGGAAGATACGTTCCGTCCTCCACCCCGGTGTATTCCTAACAGTTTGACTCTCAGTTGGTGCATGCCGCTTATATGAGCACGTACGATATGTCCCCACACTCTCTTTTAGATACTGATGAACACTACCGCAGAAATCGCCTACCTCACATGCACGCATATAGTCGCGAAGCACTAAAATAAACTTCCAAAAATCTGCTGCATATCGCCAGTTCTCTGCTTTTTCGTCGAGCTCCATGATCGCATCTTGCATTCGTTTGGGCGCCGAAAACTCCACATATTCCCGCACTCTTGCGTACCTATCATCCGCAGTCATCCAATCGAAGAGAGTCGCCATATCTTCTGGTGGTTCATCAAGATATTGTTCTGTATCTACAAAATCATGAGGTGACAGTTGAGGATGAGAAACTTGCCACTGAAGTTTCCGATTCTCAGCCTCGAGCTTCCGCATCTCATCACGTTCGTAAGAACGCTCGATCTCTTGATCCTCAAATCTGTCTTTTTCCTGCTCAACCTGACGTATCTGTTCAGAAAGCTCTTCTCTGACCTGCTGAAGCAACGCTTCACCAGTCTCTTGCGCTATTTGAAGCCTCTTCTTTTCTTCAAGGTGATCCAGCTTAAGCGTTCTTATGCTTGCCTTAAGCTCGTCATACTTCTTATCAATCCCCTTAATACCATCAGACAGCGCCTCCACTCCATCCTTTAGATCCTCATGAGTCTTCGGATTAAAAAGCGGCGCAAATCGCCTAATCAGAGCGATAAGAGGATTAGCCCATGGAACTTCGCGTCCACCAATTGGTCGAGTACGGACAGTGCTCGTTGCACGAGTTTGAAGCACCTGCGTGCTCGGCCCCTCCAGAAATCTCTGTGGTTTTTTCTTTGCAAGTGCTTCTTGGACCGAATTCGCTAATCCTCCAGTTAGCGATAGTTCCTGATCGTGAGGCTCATCGGGTAATACCTCGACAACAGGACTCGATGGGAAGGTAGGAACGTGAATCCTCTGCTTACTCAGCACGTCTTCCGCGCTTTTAAGTTCGCCATCCAGTCCTTTCTCCCACAGATAGGTGCATGGTGTTTGCGCAATAATCTCTGAGAGTTTCCGACGGAATTTTCGTGTTTCGCTATCAATACCATGATACAGAGTTGATGAGGTCAAAATCCTATGGCGCTTTGAATCAAGATCGTCACTTGGATTGACTTGTGGGAGGTAGGTTCTCAGGCAGCCTCTACCCATTTTCAGGCTCCCGATGCGCTGACAAAAATAGTCATAAACATCCGGTTTGAGCAAAAAATAGGACGCGCAACCGCAAGAATCGTCAGTCAGTGTCTTTAAAATCTCACCCCATTTATGATGGGCATGATCATTCTCGTCCGAAATTGGCGCGGCAACAACGATAGCTACGCGTCGCTGCTGATCAAAAATTTGATCAACCAATACATCTACTTCTTTTTGGTCAATAACCTCACGAATCGAATCAGAGATGAGCACGCCACTTTCGCGAACCTCATACTGACTGACCAGATTCACGACCAAATTGGGACGCCGTGCAGGTCCTTCAAAGGACGCAGGAGGAATAACTTCGATCCAAATGACTTTTCTGTATCTGGATTCTTTGGTCGCAGTCATGGCATATACGCGCGTCGTCCAGCGTTCATTCTCTTCGGAGATATTCACAACCTCCAAAAGGTGACGGATATAATGGTCATCCTTACACGACTCGTGCAACCGCGTGACAATTACGTCGTCAGAACGGTCGGGATGCTCTTTTACCGTCAGCTTCCCAAGTTGATAAATCCCGTCTTGTTCGAAGTCAATGCTCCCTTTGCCATCGGGCGAACGATACTTGCCATTGATCCACTCATGGAAGATCCGATACGCCACTTCCCACACGTCTTCTTTTTCCTGCAATTCCAGAATTGCCCGATATCCTCGTGCCATTGTTATCCCTCATTCGTCGTTGATTGGTGGATATGGTCGATAGGTTACAGTGCCGTCCAGGCATTTCGAGTCACTTTTACGGGAAATTCGCAGCGAACTTTTCACTGATTTCTCGCGCGCACGACTAGCAGGCAAAAAGCTTTACCACGAACAGAAAACAACGTCCCAGAACTGCCACGAACAGCAATTCTGGGATGTCCGCCGATCACGAGGCTCAGCATTCATGCATGAGCACGCAACAGCCTCTAGTCGATTCCCCTAAATTCGGCCACGTTACAACCTCGGCTGGCGCTCGGCCCACTCTTGCAGGCTCACGCGGGGACCCGTGAAGAAGGGCGTATCCTCGCGCACGTACAGGCGCGCTTCGGTGTAGCGCTGGGCGTGCATGACGCCCTCAAGGCGGTCCAGGCTGTCGGCCTCGAAAGCCAAAACCCACTCGTAGTCGGAGAATCCGAAAGCCGACAGAGTCGAACCCTTAACATCGGGGTACTGCGAGAAGCCGTTGCGCCCATGCTCGGCCATGATCCGCGAGCGCTCTTCGGGGGCCTTCAAGTACCAGTCGTAGGAGCGCACGAAGGGGGTAGACCATCGCCCAGTCACGCGGCGCAACCCCACCAAAGCACGCAGGAATATGACGCTTGTTAAACTCCGCGGGAGTGTGCAGGCCCATGCAAGACCACACAGGCTCCAAGAACTTCCCCAGTGCACTGGCGCGCAGACGATGGTAGGCGTCTTGCAGGACCTCGGGGTCATCATCAAGCCACCAGACCATCAGGTCCGCCTCGGCGCGGAAGCCGGAGACGTCATAGAAACCGCGGATTTGCGCGCCCGCGCTCTTCACATAGTCCAGGGATTCAGCAACAATCTGGGAGCGCTCGCTGTCGTCTGCCGGTAAGAACTCACCCAATGCAAACACGGAATACAGCGCGTAGTGCTGCTTACCGTTGACCTCGTCTAAGTCAATATCGGTCCGGTCGCGCGGGTCAGGAACGTAAGAGTGCGCGGCATGGTGGTGCGGAGCGTGCTCAGCACCGTGTTCGGGCGCAGCCTCAGAGTGAGCGCTGTTTTCGGCATTTTCAGCGGGCTGTGCCGCACGACGGTTCAAGAACGCCATTGATTCCTCCTGTTGTATGGCGGATTGACCGGCGACTCGAGCAGGGCCGTCGGAAGAAAGTGGGGCATGCGAGCTTGCGCGCTGATCGCCCGCTTGGTCGAAGTGGTGGGAATGCGCAGGCCGAGCCGGCGCCAAGCAGCAATCCGGCGGACACGCCGTGTGGAAAGGTCCCATGCCTGTGACGGTCATGCGGAAGGGATTTTCTCCTCGCGCCTGGGCTGCGCGTTCTTCCAGCACGTCCACCAGCGAAGAGACAAACGCGGGATCCGTCGAGATTGTTTCGGCGCGCTTGTAAGCAATTCCAAGCTCCGCGGCGGTTTCCTTCGCCTCGGTGTCTAAGTCGTAGACAACCTCCATGTGGTCGCAGATAAAGCCGATCGGGACGACGACTACGCCACTGGGCTTTCCACTTCCCGAGGCCTCGTTTCCTTCCCCCGCACTCTGGCCTTCCGGGGCGATCAGTTCGCGGAGGAAATCGTTGATGTCGGGCTCCAGCCAGCGCGCCTGCGGCGGGCCTGAGCGCGAACAAAATGCTAGGTCGTACCCCAAATCCTCGCGCCCCAAGACTCGACGCACTTCCGGCATGATTGCTTGGATCAACGCATGGTGCTGGGCCGCGTAACTAATTTCGGAAGCGGGGTGCCCTAGGATGAGGTTTTCTTCGCCTTCAAGCTCTCCATCGGCATCAGCAGCGAGGAAGAAGAAACTACCGAAGGGAAGGGGAAGGAGAGGATCCCTCTTCCATGCTTACGGGGATGGAGTGGGTGACGAAAATCAGACGGATCCCAGAGGGATCAGCCCCGCCCTCAACTAGGGCCGACCACGCGCGACGGATCGAGGCAATTTCAGCACTGGCCATGCCGGGCGTCGAATAGTACGGGCGCACTTTATCCACAATGATGTCGGCACTCGGGTTGTCCGCACTGTCCTCTGCGCCAAGGACGATACTCCCCCACTTTTCGCTGAGGGACTGCGCGGCCTCGGCAAGGTCTTCACGGTACTGACGGCACCCCGAATACGAGGCGTAGGCGGAGGTCGGCAGCACAAGGATGCGTCGCGCGCCGGCTTGAGCGAGCTCGTCTAAGCCCTCGGCGACAAAGGGATGCCAGTTGCGATTCCCCCAGCCGACGGGGATGTCATATCCGCGACGCGAGAGCTCAGCCGACAGGTCGGCGATCAAGCGCTGATTGCAGGCATTAATGGGTGAAACTCCGCCGAAACGCTCGTAGTGCTTCGAGACTTGAAGAAGGCGTTCGTCGGGGATTCCACGGCCTCGCGTCGCGTTGCGCATGAAGGGGGAGGACATCCCCCATGCCGTTGGGGCCACCGTAGGACAGCAGCATGATTGCGTCGTAGGGTTCCAATCCCGGCACTTCGAGGCCTCCTTCGCGGGTAACGTGGCAAGTTTAGGACCGCACGCCCGCTCTTCGCAGCGACAAAGTGTCAGAAAAACGCGAGATTGCGCCATTTTTGTGCGCGTACTGGCCAATCCGGGCACTGTAAAATATTCATGTTCTAAGGAGGATTCATGGACAAACTCGATCGCTACCGCGGTGCACTCATTGGCGAGGCCGCCGGAGACGCCTTGGGCTATACCGTCGAGTTCCTCCGCGAACCACAAATTTTTCAGCGCTTCGGCCCTGCAGGCATTACCGATTACGTCCTTGATGAGCAGGGCGTTGCGCGTTTTTCTGACGATACGCAGATGACCCTCTACACCGCGGAAGGGTTGCTTTTTGCACATACCCGAGGGGCCTTGCGCGGCATTATGGCCTCGATCAGCTACTACATGTCCTTCATGTATCAGGATTGGTACCGGACGCAAACCGAGGATTTTAGCGAACGCATTCGCTGCGCTTGGGTCAGCGGGTTCCCCGAGCTTTTTGCGCGGCGAGCGCCCGGGACAACGTGCATGACGGCATGCGCTGCGGGGGCTAATGGGACTCTTGAATCCCCAATCAACGATTCAAAGGGTTGTGGCGGGATCATGCGCGTTGCGCCGGTCGGCCTCTTTTACTCAAAGAGTTTTTCAAACATGACTCGCCACATGACCTACGCCGATATCCAGCTCCAGGGCGCGGAAATTGCGGCCCTCACTCACGGCCATGAGCTGGGGTGGCTTCCCGCGGGAGCCTTCGCGCAGATTGTGTCGATGATCGTCCACGAGGATTCTCCCCTTACCGAGGCCGTCGCCGCCGCGAGCGCAACCCTTTCCGAGGCATTCCCCGAAGCACGGATGGTCGGCGCTTTGCAAGAAATCATGGAGCGCGCAGTTTCACTGGCGTCTTCTAATTTGAGCGACCTCGAAGCGATCCACGAGCTTGGCGAGGGCTGGGTTGCGGAAGAAACCCTGGCGATCGGGGTCTTGTGTGCGCTGCGCCATCAGGGGGATTTCGCGGGAGCGATCGCCGCGGCCTCGAACCACAACGGCGATAGCGATTCAACCGCCGCGCTCGCGGGCACGATCATAGGTGCACAAATTGGTTACGAGGCAATTCCGCATCGCTTCATTGAGCCGCTTGAACTGCACGAGGCCATTGTTGAAATTGCCGATGACCTATCGACCGGCTGCGGCCACCTCAGCGAGTTCGCACCCCTCGACCGCGCGTGGGCGCACAAGTACATCCACCACGACTACGTTCAGTGGAGGCGCGAGGGAAGCAAATACTAAACCTAAGCTGCGCAAGAACTGGCCTCACTACTTAAGACGACCTGCGCCGCACTCCCGACTCTTCCCGAGGCAAATGCAGACGGGGACCTTTCTCCCCAAAAACTAACCCCGGCCTCGGCAATCAGTTCTTCGACTCAGCGACGCTTACGCTCACCTCGTAGTCCTTGGCCTCGTCACCCAAAACTGCCTTGACGTGGCCGGTGACGATCTCGTCCAAACGTTTTTGTGCCTTCTCAAGCAGGCCGCGCTTCACGGCCTCCTCGGATGCACGCTTTTCCTCGTTTGCAATGAAACCGGTGACTTCGTTGACTTCGAGGCGGTTTGCCAAGCTAAAGGTCTGGTCGTAGGTCTTGACTGACGAGGGATCGATTTTGGTCGAGATCACCTGGGCTGCCGGAACAGTGACCTTAATGGTTTTCTTGCTTTCGTCCCGTTCAACCTTGATCGCGCTGATATTGGTGATGCCGGCTTTTCACTTCACCCGAGTAGGTGATGAGGAATGACGCTCCTGTTCCGGGAACCTCCATGCCAAAAATCTGTGTTCCTTGCTCGGAGTATTTGCCGATCTCAGTGAAGATATAAGACTCGGTCGCGAGCTCTGCGATATCAGAGAAAGAGTTGGTGATGGTCGTAGTGTCGGTCGTGACCTTCTTGGAATTGAATCCCAAGAATCCCAGGTAGGGAGCCATTTTCATTCCACCGAGGAAGACCAGGACAATAACTACGAGAGCACCCAACGCTCGACCTAAACCGCGAAGTTTCACCATGACACAACCACCATTGCTTGTTGATACAGGATCGAATACTGTGCGATTTTACAGAGTTCCTCAAGAGTAAATCAAGGAAGTCACAAGAAATATCCCCGCATTCCAGGCCGCAGCATTAGGCCTGAAGTGCCGGGATTTACCTAAAAAATACGCTCATACCTCAACAGCGGTGCCCGTGGCGACTGCCGCGAGCATTCCACTGTCAGATCCGGCGGTGAAGTAGTCGACGTGCACGCCGACTACCGCGTTCGCACCCATTGCCTGCGCACGCTGACACATCTCGTTGATAGCAGTTTGCGAGGCCTCGAAGAGTTCCTCTTCATAGTTCGAGGCCCGCCCTCCAAAGAGGTTCGACAAGCCTGCACCAATATCTTTAAAGAGGTTCACACCCGCGAACGTCTCTCCGGAAACAATTCCGTAGTACCGCTTAATGGGCGTACCTTCGAGGGTTGGGGTCGTGACAGCAATCATGGCAACTCCTTTGTCCAGTTGGTGCCTCAATCCTATCGGCCTGTAGCGAAGGCGCATTCGCACCACCACAGCCGCGGACCTAGAATCGACTATATGAGGTCAACACGCGCGAACTACACGGAACTTTGTCGATGAGCACTCCGACCTCACCCACCCCCAAAACCGCGGAAGTGCCGGCGCGCCAGCCGCTGCCTCATGACCGCAGGCGAACGATCGCGCTTGCCGTGGGCACCTTAGTGGCGGCAACCGGCTTGGTCAGCGCAGCAGGATACGAGGCCTATCACGCCTCGACCCCCTTCCCCGCGGTTACCCACCACGAGAAGGCGGACGGGACAACGGTGATCATTCCTGCGGCCTCGGAGAATCCGATTCCCCTGCACGGGCGGATCGAAACCGTGGATTATCAGCAGGAATATCAGGGCGTGACCTATAAGAAGCAGGCGCTGGTGTACGTTCCGGCGACATACGTACAGGGGGCGCCGGCCAATATCGCGTACCTGACTCACGGGTGGATGAGCAGCGCGGAGGAGATGGCCGACGAGGTCTCGCCGGCGATTGATGACCTGGAGCGCAGTGGTGCGCTCTCCCCGACGATCGTTGTTTTTGCAACGTATTACCCTGATCGCTCTTTCGTGAATGACGATTTTGAAACGGATTATCAGCTCAACCGTTTCTTTGCGACCAACGAGATTAACACTTTGATCGACACGATCGAGTCGCGTTACTCAACTTACGCGGACGGCGACATCACAGATGAATCCTTAAAAACTAGCCGTACGCACCGGGCTTTCGGTGGTTTTTCCATGGGCGGGATTACCGCCTGGGATGTTTTCGCTCTGAACCCGGATTATTTCTACGGCTATATGCCAATGGCCGGGGAATCATGGATTGGTCGCGATCATGACGCGCCCCTCCCCCAGATTGCCGACGAAGTAACTCTGGGAGTGCGCAGCCGCGACATGGGGCCGCAGGATTTCCGCATTATCGCCAGCGTCGGTTCAGACGATCCAGCGCTCGACGACATGAATCCGCAGCTCAATGAGCTTTACCGCAGGTATCCGACGCTGATGACGCCCCAGAGCCTGCAGGTGTGGATCGACGAGGGTGGGACACTCCCCTGGCCTCGGTTTCGCACCAACTCAGCCACGCCCTGCCGCTTCTTTTCCCGCAGCAATAGGTCCTTTCCCTCAGTTTTTCGGACCGCGTTGCACCTGGAGGATGCGCAGGCACTGCGTCCACTCATCCGGTGTTACTCAGCAGGACTGACGCTATTAGGCCGGATCGTTGTTTATAGGTGGAATCAACACCAGCAGACCAGATCGACACCACTAGGCGCGATTGGCACCAGTAGGCGGGATGCTCTGCCAGTCCGGATCGACGCTACTAGGCACGATTGACACCACCTGGCGGGATTGACACCACTTGGACGCATCGCATACCCCAAAAACCACCCATTCAAAGCTCCAACTTGTGTCAATGCCTCCAGACGATGCCAATGAGGCCCGAATAGTGCAAACAGCCTTGGCTCAAGAGGCATTGATCAGTCATTCTCAGGGCGCGCGTCGAGTAATTTCTCGACCTCGCGGACAATCCGCTCAGTTCCGCCCAATGCCGACAGTTCGTCGCGTACCCCTCGGATCCCGAGGTCAGGGCGGGCTCATCGACGAGGCGCAGCGCGGCCTCGACAATAAGAGCGGGCTTGGGTGCGCGAACGCTCAGGCCACAGTGCGTGCGCTTGACGGCTTCGGCGTTAAATTTGCGCTCGAAAACACACCCGGGAACGACGACTTGGGGGACTTCGTACGCCAGCGCGTCCATCATCGAGTTTTGCCCGCCGTGATGGACCATGACGCGGGCGCGCGGCAGGAGCTCGGCAAAGTTGAGGCGAGGCGCGCAGGTCACCTCATGGCCCCCGACAGCTTGGACAGCCTCGGGCACACCTGCGACGTACGTATCGCAGCCAAGCGCGCTCGAGAGCTGGCGGCCAACTCGCATGGCAACTCCCGCAGGAACACTGCCCGAGCCGAGGTAGACGACCGCGCAATCCCGAGGCGTTGGTGTCAGTGTGGGCGGCTCGTCCAGAAAACCCGCAGTAGATCGCCCGCTTCCCCGCCCGCGGTTCCAGGGTCGGGCCACTTGGGATGAAGCGGCGTTTCATCCCTCGAGTATCGTCAGCGACGAGGCAGGGGCGGGCATTCCCATCTCGCGCAGCAGGCGTCGAATTCCCGCTGATTTTCGCGGGTTTGAGGCATAGGCAGCGGTCGTCGGCTGCGACCCACTGCCCACGCACGGGACACCTTCGGCGCGGGCGGCGATGACGGCGGCTAGATTGAATTCCGAATAGACAACGTCAGGGCACCAAGTGCGCATGAATTCACGCAGCTTCTCAACGACCACGCAGCTGTAGCGGTAATCCAAAGACCCCGTCAACCACAGCACTTCTTCGAAACTATGAACGGACTTGCGACCCATCAGCCCCAGGCGAGAAGCCAGCGGGAAGGTGTGACGTGCGATGGCCTCGGGAAGACCAAGGGGCGAAGGAACGGGAATCTCGAGCGTCGGGGCGATGGGATCGACGCAGTTTCCGTCGTCTCCCCACGCGAGCGTGACCTCGTGGCCACGGCTAAGGAATGCGCGGGCAATCTGTTGCGCGCGCGACCACGGACCGCCCATCTGCGAACGGGCAAGCATGGGGACGACAAGGATTTTCACGGTTTAAGGCTACGCCCGAGGCGGAAGAGCACCCAACTGCTTCTTATAGTTTTCGCCCCACACGCGCATGGCCTCGAGGACGGGGTGCAGGCTGCGGCCCAGCTCAGTGAGCGAGTACTCGACGCGCGGTGGAACCTCGGCGAAAACCTCACGGTGAACAATGCCCGCCTCCTCCATGGTGCGCAGATTCGTCGTCAAGACCTTTTGCGAAATCGATCCGATCGAGCGCTGAAGTTCTTTGAAACGCATGGTTCCCTTATCGCTCAGATCTCGCAAGATCAACACCTGCCATTTGTTCCCAATCAGGGTCAAAGTTGTCTCAACTGGGCATGGGGGCAAGTTTTCAAGCTGTGAATTCATTTTCTTCCCCCTCGATCTTCGCAGGTCAGCGTCAATAGTTACTTTTAGGTACCTATAGCACAAAATAGTGCCTACTTCCAAATTGCTTGCATTAATTCTACGCTGTCACGCGTACGAAAAACAGAGCGATTTACTCGCACAAACAATCGAAGGACAACCCATGACTCGCTCAATCGCAGTCGTCGCAGCAAACGGCAAAGCCGGCCAGCGAATCAGTGTTGTCCGCAAGTAAGGGCGTACCTAGCACTCACAATCGGGCACACATTTGAAGCAGCCCCAATCCATTACACGATCGGAAAACCCGTAGGAGTTCCAATGAACCAGACAATGAACGCCGAGATTTCGCGCCTTGTGGATGCGATCAGCGCAGCGGATGCTGTCATGGTCGGCGCGGGCTCAGGTCTGTCAGCAGCCGCAGGTTCACCTACAGTGGCGAACGCTTCTAGGCATACTTCGCGGATTTCATTGAGACCTACGGGTTTTCCGATATGTACTCGGCCGGCTTTTATCCATTCAAAACTTTGGAAGAGCAGTGGGCTTATTGGAGTCGCCACATCTGGTACAACCGCTACGTTGAGGCTCCAAAAGACACCTACGACAAGCTCCTTCAACTGCTCACAGGCAAGGATTTCTTCGTCCTTACAACGAACGTTGACCACCGCTTCCAGCTCGCAGGATTCCCTAAAGAGCGACTGTTCTACACCCAAGGCGATTACGGTCTGTGGCAGTGCAGCGTTCCTTGTCATGACTCGACCTACGACAATGCTGAGGTTGTGGCGCGCATGGTTGAAGAGCAACACGGCATGCGGGTCCCCAGCGAGCTTGTCCCCTACTGCCCTAGGTGTGGCGAGCCTATGAGCATGAATCTGCGCGCTGATGCGACTTTCGTTGAGGATGCGGGATGGCATCAGGCTGCCCGTAGGTATCAAGATTTCATTGAGGCACACGCGGGTAGCAGGATTGTCTTCCTTGAGCTTGGTGTTGGGGCGAATACGCCGGGAATTATCAAAGTACCCGTTCTGGAAGCACACCTACGCCAACGCCTCGGCAACTTACGCTTGCGTGAACTTTGACTACGCGCAGGCTCCTGCCGAGATCCGCGATCGCTCGATCCTCATCAATGGGGATATCCACGAGGCGCTCACCCTGGCCTTGCAAGCGCGGGCGATCTGCTGCGAGCCCACACACCGACCAGGGATGGTCCACCATGAACACCGATAAGGTCGAGGACGTCGACTGAGCGGCTACACCGCTAGCGGCCCAAGCGCTTGACGAAGCGGAACATGTAGTCGGCCTCGCCCATCGGCTCGCCTGCTCCGCGGGGATGCGAGGTGTCGGGGTGATGTTCGTTGAAGAACTCGACGATGTGGAAGCCGCACTTGTTGACGTAGAAGTGGATGTTGCGCACCTCGAAATAGGGCGTCACCAGGGTCCATTCCCTCACCTGCGGGTGGGCGGCCTCGATGGCGAACCAGGCGCGCGTCCCCACTCCCCTGGAACGAACCGAGGCCTTCATTGCGAAAAGGAGAACCTCGCCTCGATGCCCGACGACGGTGAGGATCACGTTGCCCACGACTTCGCCGTCCTCAAGGATGCGATAGGCGAGCGCTCCCGGCGCATTCAGGGACTCCTCAATATCGGACAGTGGGAGAATCGGCTGCGCCGTTGCACTGCCCTCGCTGGGACCAGCCGGAGGCTGCTCACGCGCGGCGAGACGCTCCCCCACGAAGGATCCCTGCGGGTTACCCTGGAAATGCTCGAAAGATTCCTGAAAGTCCGAGATCAGCGCAGGACGCTCGGTGTCAGTCAGGGGCACAAGCATAATCGTCATGGGCTCATCGTATCTGTGAACGGCCGCAAATCTGACAGCAGGGGTCTCTTTCCTCAGCATCCTGGAGATGGGCCCAACGACGCGAGCCCCCGAGAGTCAAAGGGGTACACATGGAACGCCTGTTCGTCATGCCATTCGTCATGCACATCATCAAGGTGCCCCCACTCGTTTCGACTAAAGGAACTGGGGTTTTAGGCTCCTCAAGCTAGACACGTAACCGCCAGCAGCTACACTCCGGGGCTACAACTCCAGCCTCATATACACGAGCTCCTGGTATCCCGCAGACGCGGACTTGTAGCCCCGGGGATTGCGTCCGTAATCCTCGAATCCCGCGCGACGGTACAGAGACACTGCCCGTTCATTGTCCGCCACGACTTCGAGCTCGAGCTGGGTGTAGCCCGCCTTCCCAGCACAGTCAATGCTCGCTTCCATTAGTACCCGACCGATCCCCATCCCCCAGTACTCCTTGAGGATGCTGATCCCAAAACGCGCCCGGTGCACGACCTTGCGCCGACTGCGCACTGCTGAAACTCCTGCGCTTCCCACGATCTGCCCGTCGATGATGGCAACAAGCTCGACCTCATTGCCACTGCGCTCTGTTTCCTCCAGGGAGTGGGCTTCTTGTTCATCGTCGACGCTCTGCTCGTCTGGGTAGGACAGCAGGTAGTCAGTCTCCGCATGCGTGCGTTGCGTGGTCTCACGCAGCGCACGGGCGTCCCGAGGCGACAGCGTTCCTCACGAGGAGTTCCAGCCCGTCGTCCAACAGCACCATCTTGGCGTACCTCATAGTCGGGCTCCTTGTCTGCCTAGGAATAAGCGCCAATTTCACGCTCAATGTAGCAATAGCAGTGCACGAGTGACACGTGCGAACAAGTCTGCAAGGAGCTTACTTACCCCACTGCAGATTGATTACCGCCAATTTATACCGCCACTGGCGGTAATCGGGCGATACTGATGGCTGTCAAGGCGTAAAACCCATGCGTTATCCGGGTTCGCGTACATGTTGGTCAAACAGCGTGAACCGGTCACCGCTACGGAACTACACTGTTGTCAACCCTCGTCTTTTTGGAAAGGAATGCTTTATGTGGCCCAGCCGGATGCTTGAGTTGTTAACCCCACTGATTGCGGGGCTGTGCGAAGAACGCGGTATCGAAGTGCCCGCGCCGACGAGTGTCGATGAGATGTGGGCGCAGTTCCGCGCGCTGGTCAACACGCGCCCGCCCATGCCCGCCTCGCCGCAGTGGCTGGCTTTGCAGGATCAGTTGCTCAGTGAGTTGATTGTCGGGGATGGCGTTGTTTCCATTGACGAGGCCGAGGTTGCGCCCCTGCACCCGAACATTCGCCTGTGGCGCGGTGACATTACGAGGCTCGCGGCGGATGCGATTGTGAACGCGGCGAACTCGCAGATGTTGGGCTGCTGGGAGCCTGGGCATGCGTGTATTGATAACGCGATTCATACGTTTGCGGGCGTTCAGTTGCGCTTGGAGTGCGCGCAGCTCATGGAGGAGCAGGGCCACGAGGAGCCGACGGGTAGGGCGAAGATTACGGGTGCCTATAACTTGCCTTCGCAGCGCGTGATTCACACGGTCGGGCCGATTGTGCCCGCCGGCGAGGACGCTGACATGTACCGTTTCGAGTTGATGAGCTCGTACCTGAATTGCCTGGATTTGGCGCAGGAGAGCGGGATGGCTTCGCTTGCTTTCTGCTGTATTTCGACGGGCGTTTTTGGCTACCCGAAGCAGGACGCTGCTGAGGTCGCGGTGGATGTGGTCAATCAGTGGCTCACTGCAACCCAGTCCCCCATGATCGTTGTGTTTGATGTGTTCTCGGATGAGGATGCGGCGATTTATCGAAGGCTGCTGGGGTTCTGAGGCTTTAGCACTCCGGGCACTTCGAAGGGCGGGCAAGCGTGGATAAGAAGGCTGTTCAGATTCTGAATCGTTTGATGGACGATCGGAAGAAGCATTCGGTGAGTGCTGAGGAGCTTACTTATGCCCGGAAGATGGGCGTCGTTGTTGAGGACCGGCCGATTACTCTCGATCAGGCGCTTGATGTGTTGGAGTGTTGCTTCGAGGCCGTGTCTTTAGAGGATGCCGCGCAGGCGTTTTTATATAGTTTGTCCTCGCGCGACATGGATTACCGCTATATTTTGGTGTCCTATGTGTATGCGCGCAGTTGGTTTTCTTTTGACAGAGGCCGGACGGAGGAGATTCCAGAGAAGCTAACGGGTACCTTCTTTAACTGGGTGAAGCACAAGGGCGGCGGCATTTGGGGAACGATCGGGAAGCCGATCTTCTACTTGGAGCAGTTCGCGTCGATGGAGCGTCGGGCTGCGAACGATGCTGATGTGAAGGTCTTGAGGTCGATCTTGGGACTGGCTGATTCCATCGAGGACGAGGCCAGTGGCACTGCCTTGGCGACCGCTATCCGCACCTCAAAGTTGCTTCCCTGCAACCAGGCCGAGGCCGTTGGAATCGTTGAAACTCTCGGAATCTGCGGGACTCTCGAGACGCCCGGGCACCCCGGTTTCCTGCATTCATTCACTCCCCCGTTGGAGCGCGACACCGGCGACCTCCGGCAAAGTCTGTCGTATCCCTTGAACTGGTGGCACGGAAGCGATGGCGTGAATTGGGAGAATGTGGCGGAGGTGTTTGGGACCTTACACCGAGACTAAAACAGACTTTCTTCGTTTTTTCTTGAGAAAACCCGCCAAAAGTGGAGTCTGCATGGAGATGCGCAAAGATGAAGTGGCAAACAGGTCTTCCGGAGCAGCACAGCTTCATACATGCGATTCCTCAATGATGAGTAAACCGAAAAAGAACAGATGAAGAATAGCTTGTAATTAACCTTCTGCCTTCACAGCACTTCGGATTCAAAGATTCATAGCCAAGCCCAATAACCCGAAAACTTTTGGAATCCGTCGCGACAACTACGGATAGTATAACTAGAGAAGATATACCTCTATCGCCCGCGATTTTCAGCCATACACTAGGGCCAGAGGGCGTTGAAAACTTCCCTTACAAGACGTACTCGTACTGAAGTTATTGTCATTCAATAAACAGGTCCATTTAGAAAGTAGGACCACAAACTGAGGAGAAACGAAATGCGGGCAATTGTCCTCTCGGTTGCCTCTGGACTAATTGTTGTAGCAATATCTGCTCTCTTAAAATATACCGGAAGGAAAATAAGAGCAGTCCGAGAGTCTCGCGTCACTGATGTGAAGATAACCTACAACCAAATTACTTCTGAAAAAACTTACGTATGGTTCCAAAATATTGGAGAAACTCCTCTTTTTAATATTCGAATTACTCATGAATACGACAACGAACATGGCCTGGTAAGGCTCAATCAAAATCGTGAAGAATATAGCCTCTTGGAGCCCGGGCAGACCATCAAGGTAGTCCTTCTTTTCACGCTTCAATCTCGGAAGACTGCCACTGTTTTCATTCATTGGACAGATCGACAGGGGAAAGATCACAGCCGCAAGGAAGAAATTAATCAATAGCGCTAATGCTTGTCTCAATAAGTCTATTGATCCTCAATTCTTCCAAGTAAGCACAGAGATCACGCTCCGGCAGCTCACTCATAATTCAAATCCGCCCAATCCAGAGAATCTCTCAACCCATTCCTGGAGCAGTTCACGTACGTGGGTACGTAGTTTTTCGCGGTCACCTCCCCCACCAAAACGGCGCACGGGGGGAAGAATTGCTGCCAGTCCGGTTCCTTCATCAGGTACGTAGCCCTCATTCAGGCACCCATACGCAAAATCGCGTGCGCCTTGGCCCAATCGCTGGTCCTCAATGAGGTCTGAAAGTTCCTTTTCTCGACACTCGATAACGAAATTCCCGAATGCATTCGGAATATCGCCTTTCAAGCTGGCTCGCCTGTAGAACTCTTCGATGAGATCTCGTTTTCCGCGCATCATTGGTGATGAAGCAAGCGCGCGACTGATTTCGACTGGGATTTCACGGTCTCCACCATCTGCCGAATCATTCCTATGCTGCTCAATTAGCATGAGGATGTAGTCAACATTGATATCTACCTGCTTAACAAGCTCCATTTCAAATACCAGGTCATCGGCAATGGGTTCTTTTTCCACTTCAGCACGTTGACGCACCTCGTGATACAGGTCTAGATAAACACTGCGATAGTCTTCAAGGTCTCGTGAGCTGACTCGGTCGTCTTCTTCGAAGTCATCGAACGCCGTCAGAATATTCCGTAGCCTCAGAATCTGCCCCATGAGTTGGATGAAGCGTTTTTGCTCGCCCTCAGATGCAATGGACCCCAGTGGCAGCGGGAATTCTCCAGCTAACGCTTCCAACGTCTCGTTGTACTTGTCAAGATATTCCCTATAGGGACGCAATAAGACCTGACTGCGGGCTTCTTTGTTTCCAAAGAGAGCAATAGCCTCGTTTGTTTCTTCCTCAAGGTTCCGGAAACAGACGATGTTCCCGTAGGTTTTCACTGAATTCAAAATCCGGTTGGTCCGCGAGAACGCCTGAATCAAACCGTGAGCATGCAGGTTTTTATCAACCCACAGAGTATTGAGTGTCTTTGAGTCGAAGCCGGTAAGGAACATGTCTACGACAATAACCAGATCGATTCTCTTCTCTGTCAAGGCTTTTGAAAGGTGCTCATAGTAGTTTTCAAAACCCGATGCGTCGGTGCCGAAGTTAGTTCCGAATCGGTCGTTGTATGCCGCAATCGCATCATCCAAAAAGGCACGATCATCAAGAGATAGCGCCGAAGGATCCATCGATTCTTCAGCTAATAAACCAGTTCCTGGAGCTTCCTCATTCGGCGCGTACGAGAAAATAATGCCAATGCTGCGTCGCTTATCCGAGGGCAGGTTTTCTTGCTGACGCTGAAATTCACGATAGTAGGCGCGTGCCGCTTTGATGGATGAAGTTGCCAATAGCGAATTGAAACCGCTGACGCGTTGATCTTTGAGCTCGTATGAGGAACTTCGTTTTGTCTTTTGATCGAAGTGCTCCAGAATGTACGAAACGATCGCTCCGATACGACGCCTGTCCATGAAAGCGCTCTCTGTATCAATTCCCCTCCACGTCGTAGTTGTCGATTCCTTCGCGTACACTGAAGGTGTTGATGTAATCGATTCGGAAGGGAAGAACATTTCCATCACGAATCGCATCAACAATTGTGTAGCAGTGGAGCTGATCGCCAAAGGCTTGAGCAGTCGTCCGTATATTTGTCTTGCCAGAGGACGGAGCATTTTCGGCAAAAATCGGTGTTCCAGTAAAACCAAAAAGGTGATAGTTCCTGAATGCGCGCGTGATGTACCGGTGCATATCTCCAAATTGACTTCGGTGGCACTCATCGAAGATTAGAACAACATGACCGTCATAAATGGAATGCCCTCGGTTGCCTTTGACGAACGTTGCCAGCTTTTGGATGGTCGTGACGATGATCGGTACAGAAGGGTCGTTGATTTGAACGGCAAGCTGTCGAGTTGATTGATTTGCCGAAACCGTCCCCGCGGCAAAGCTGTTGTATTCACGAATGGTTTGATGATCGAGATCTTTACGGTCGACAACAAAGAGGACTTTATCAATGCCTTCCATTCCAGCGGCGAGCTTCGCGGTCTTGAAGGATGTGAGAGTTTTCCCTGATCCCGTTGTGTGCCAGATATACCCGCCCGCAGCTACTGTGCCTGTCTTCTTGTTCATCGAAGCTGTCTTGATGCGTTGAAGAATCGCCTCTGTTGCTGCAATCTGATAGGGACGCATAACTAGCAATTCGTTCTGAACATTAAGAACGCAGTATCGCGTGAGGATTGAGAGAATTGTCCGCTGCGCGAGGAATGTTGCGGTGAAATCTGTCAGTTCGGGGATTTGGTTGTTTGCCGCATCGGTCCACCATGAGGTGAACTCAAATGAACGAGCATTTGCAGCCTTCACCTCCCGCCTTCTCCCATGGTTTTCAGTCAAATGTTGAAGCCGAACAGTATTGGAGTAGTACTTGGTGTGCGCACCGTTCGAAATAATGAAGATCTGAACGTATCCGAAGAGCCCATCTCCAGCTGCAGCATGAAATGAATCCCGTTGATAGCGGTCAATCTGATTGAAGGCCTCTCTAAGAGCTTTGCCTCGGCGCTTAAGCTCAATATGAATCAGGGGCAAGCCATTCACAAGGATCGTGACATCGTACCGGTTCTTTCGTTCTCCAGTATCGATAGCAAATTGCCTAATAACTTGTAGTTTATTGCGGTGAATATTGGTCTTGTCGATGAGACGAATATTCTTGATTGTTCCATCGTCACGCGTAAGAACCTGAACGTAGTCTTCGTGAATACGCCGAGCTTTCGCAATCACCGAGTTAGGCTCATCCGATGGAACATTGACAATTGACTGCTGATAAAAGCGTTCCCATTCATCATCAGTGAAGCGATAATCGTTGAGCACTTCGAGCTGGTTTCGCAAGTTAGCTGTGAGCCCATCCAAATCATGAATATCAAGATATTCGTAGGCTTGAGCGCGTAGCTGGACAATCAGCGCGTCTTCAAGAGCAGCCTCGCTTTGGTATTCGCTTTGCGTTGCTCGCGAGGGTTCGTAGAGGCCGACGACCGTTGACTCATCGCTGACGACGATAGGTTCAATTCGTGGACGGGCGGCAGTGACCATCGCGTTTTCCTTTCGTAACTGCGCTTTCTTGTTGACGAGGCCGAAGCACCTGGGGAGCGCTTCTTCCACCTGCGACTGTTAGTTCGATGCTAACCCTGAGCATCGTCATTTGTAGCCAGGCTGCATCGACTGCGTCAGCCGAGAGACAAACCTGAAGCCTGTTCAACCTGACTGATGAAGCCAGCGATGCCAAGGCTATAGTTCAGATACGAGCTCTTAATGGCGTCTGCACTCTCCGCTTTCACCAGGACGACGTTGTCGAACTCTGGTTCAGCAATAGTGACGTCATTTCCATCATCTGTCCGAAGCGCTTCCTTCTCAAGGCGTTGATACTCGTCATTTGCAGCTTCAAATTTCGAGAATCCAACGATGTTAAAGAACTGGATCATACGGCTGAGGCAGAGGAGAAAATACTCGTCTTGTGCATCTGCATCTGCCTGTACAAGGATGCCACTACGGGCTGCACGAAGATCTTCGAGTAGATGGGTTGACTCACAGATCGCACTAACTTCGCGCCTCACTACAGCCAGGTCATCTGGCACATCAGGTACGCCAGGCTGCCCCTCTTCACGCGCAAACAGATGGGAACTGAGCATGAGGAATCGGTCTCGTTTCCGCTCATCTCCTTCTAGCGAAGCACGCACATCAGGGCTCTTGTATTCGAGGCCGTACACTTCCCCAACTGCTTCCACTCCTGTCGCCCAAAGGTGCTGGAGACGAGTACGTATCTGCACCTCAATGCGGTACGTAATTCCGCCAACGGGCACCTTGTAGATCGCATGGTAGCTTCGGTACCCACTCCGTTGCGGCTCAGCTATGTAGTCTTTTGACTTCCAAGGTTCAAGGAGACCATCAAGGATTTGAGCTGCTTCGTAGACTTCGCGCACACTACCCACAATGAGCCGACAGCCCCCGATATCGTCGAGCGCGCCAAGTTTGAAACGATTGTTGTCGCGCTGTAACTTCCTGACGATCGAGCGCATGCGCTTAAGACGGTACGAGACAACTGCTTTCTGAAAGTGTGCGGCACACCGAGTTAACGCTTCAAAGCAGCAAACTGTTGGTTCCAGGTGCTGTACCCGCCAAGCTTGGGCAATTGCAAGTGCCTCTGGGTCGCGACCACCACTTGCTTTCAGCCAGTTTCCGGCCTTTGATGCTGCTTCCCGGCTCACATGCTGCTGACTTTTAGACACGACAAGAGTATAGTGTCTTGGAAGCTCAGCAGAAGGGGATCGACATGGCACAATCAATCGTTGATGTCGCAACCTACATCCTGGAGCGTACTGGCACGGTGACGACAATGAAGCTCCAGAAGCTTGCCTTCTATTCTCAAGCTCAGCACCTCGCTCAGTACGGGCACTCCCTCTTCCCTGAGGACTTTGAGGCGTGGCGCGGTGGACCCGTTGCCCCCGAGCTCTACGCACTGCATCGCGGCATGTTCCTAATTCGTCCGGGCGAACTGGTATCCGGCGACTCATCTGCTCTCACCGATACGGAACGCGGGCTCATCGATAGGGTGTGTTCTACACTGGGCGACATGACAGGTTCCGAGCTGAGTGAACGCACGCACGTGGAATCTCCCTGGCTTAATGCACGCGAAGGGTTGTCACCATCCGATCCCTCGAATGCGGTTATCACCCAGGAAGCAATGCGCAGCTACTACCTGGAGCATCCCGTCCTCGCTTGATTGCCTAGCGACGCCCCATTGCTCTGGTACCGCTATGGACACTAGGCTGATCAGCAGGGCAAGGGCTGAAACGGGTAAGAAGCAGTTCAACTGCAGATGATGACCGCGAAACCCGACAAAACAGGGCCTCGTAATAGTCCACTCGTGGACGGCAAGCTGAAGTCACCCCTCGTGTTCCCCTCGCGCATGCGCGAGGGGAACACGTCTCTACGACGCATCGCTTCCGGAGACGACTTTCTCAGGGAAGGACAGCAGGCGATCCCTGTAGTGCTCGTACTGGGTACGGCGGGCCGCAATCTCGGCGGGCAGACCCGACAAAATGTCGTTCACGAGGGCGTCAAAACAATCCAACAAATCGGCGATACGCCTTTGCTCCGACAAGTCCGGAAGAGGCAGCTTCACTGCAGCTAGCCCCTTAGCAGAGAGACGCTTCACCTTTCCTTGCGAGACAAAACTACGCTTCTGTCGGTGGTATTCATCTGAACGCAACCAATACGACAGATAGCGCGGATCTTGATTATGGTGCAACGCAAATGAATCATCATGGTACGCAACCGCATCAGTACCGAGCCAGGCAACACCAATACCAACATCTTCTACCGTTTCACCAACGCCAGTGACGATGATGTCTCCTGGGGACGCAAATCTCAGAGAAGAAGAGAACGATTCTTCAATGTAACTCAACACGCTCGTAGCGCTCACACCATAGTGCGTATAGATCTGTCCATAGTGAATTGCAGGACGCCCGACGGCGCCCAGCTGATCGAGCGTAAAACGACGTCCGCGTTGAATGGATGCGATGTCCCCAAGCTCAACCATTTTAACCGGGCCACAGGCGGCCAGGGATTCATAGGAAAGCAAATCGTTACGGTAGTGCTCGTACTGGGTCCGCCGCGCTTCCAGCTCCGCTTCCAGCTCCGCTTCCAGCGTCGTGAACTGATCCAATATTCTCACGATCTCAAGCTGCACTTCCAGCGGAGGAACCGGAATTCGAACGTCTTGAAGATGTTTCCTTGAAAGATTAAACCGCGTGACCCCATTTGCACAACGACGAATCTGACGACGCACTGCGGGCGAATTAAACAAGTACTTCGCATACCCTGGTTCAAATGCAGCGTCGTGCCATCGTAAGCAAATTGAGAAGAATTGAGATAGACAGGTTCAGAAAATGCTGCGGTAACAACGGCTGTCAATCCAACTTCATCAATATTTTCAGAAGAACCGGTAAATAGAACATCGCCTCTTTGCAGAATGAGATGCTTCTCATGGGGATGAACCAGAACTCGTCCTTGTGGGCACTGTTCAATCTCTAGCAAGGAATACACTTCGTTATAGGTAACGAAGGGGCGAGCATCATGAGTTTCAACAAAGTCGCTCTTGGACTTTCCAGATAGCCCACCAAAAAAGGACCCCAATTCCCCCAGAGTACGATACTCCACCCCATCCGGGCACAACTCTGCAATCAACTCAGAGAGGCGGCTCATCGATCGGCCTCCAGTTCCGCGACGATTGTGTCGATGGAGGCACGCAGCTCCTGTTGGCGTTTCACGATGCCAGCGATGCGTGTGTTCAGCTCAACGATGTCCACCTGCTCGCGCGTGTCCTCGGGCTCGACGTAGGAGGACACCGACAGGTTCCAGTCGTTGTCCTTGATTTCGTCGATCGACACCAACGCGGCCAGATGATCCACATCCTGACGCTCGGACACCAGGGAGAGAATCCGCTCCTGATTCTCCAACGCCAGTCGATTCTTGTTTCCTTCGCGCACACACTCAGCGGAGGCGTCCACGAAGAGGACGCTGTGGTCGGGACGAGCCTTCTTCAACACGATGATGCAGGTTGCGATGGTGGTCCCGAAGAACAGGTCCGGCGGCAGCTGAATCACCGCGTGCACGAAGTTGTTTTCGACCAAGTAGCGGCGAATCTTCCCCTCGGCGGCACCTCGGTACAGCACGCCAGGGAACTCAACGATCGCGGCCGTTCCGTCCTCTGCAAGCCAGTGCAGCATGTGCATCGTAAAAGCTAGGTCTGCCTTCGATTTCGGGGCGAGCACACCTGCCGGCGCAAAACGTGGATCGTTGATGAGAGCGACATCATCTTTGCCGTCCCACTTAGTTGAGTACGGCGGATTCGAGACAATCGCATCGAAAGGTTGTGCATCCCAATGAGCTGGGGCAGTGAGGGTATCTCCCAGTGCGATATCAAAATTGGAGAAATTCACATCGTGCAGAAACATATTGATCCGACACAAGTTGTATGTCGTGAGATTGATTTCCTGGCCGTAAAATGATCCGACATTCTCAACACCGAGAATCTTCGCAAATTTAAGGAGCAACGAACCTGATCCCGCGCAAGGATCGTATACTCGGCCAACTTTCTTGCGCCCATCCGCAGCAATCATTGCCAAAACCTGAGCAACCTCTTGCGGAGTGTAAAATTCACCTCCAGATTTTCCGGCACTGGACGCGTACATCTTCATCAAAAATTCGTAGGCATCACCGAAAGCGTCAATTTTCGCGCTTCCATGATCAAGCGGTAAGTCGCCGATTGATTCGATGATCTTGACAAGTTTTGCATTCCGTTCTGCAACGGTATTACCTAGTTTTGTCGCATTGACGTCCACATCGTCGAATAGCCCGCGCAAATCAGACTCGGAGCCGCTGCCTTTAGCGGAATCTTCAATAGAACGGAACGCTTTAGCTAGAGTTTCATTCAAGTTTTCATCAGAAGCGGCACGTGTGCGAACATTCGCAAACAGATCTGACGGACGGATAAAAAAGCCCTTGTCTTTAATGATTCCAGCACGGTCACTTTCAGCAACTTCATCGCTGAGAACCGCGTAGTCAAATGCATTCGCTTCATCGACGCTTCCACCATCTGCCAGAATCGCTTCACGCTCCGACGCGTTGACGTACTCCGTCAGATTTTCTGAAATAAAACGATAGAAGAGGAAAACAAGTACATAACTCTTGAAGTCCCAGCCATCAACGCTTCCACGCAAATCATTGGCAATACGCCAGATTGTTTTATGGAGCTCCGCCCGCTCTTCTACTGCAGCCATACTTGCCCTCAATTCCGGAACAGTCGAAACCACACGTTCATTTTCATTCTTGACCGGCCTAATGCCTCGTCGCAATTCGTACCGGTCGATTTCTACAACAGTGCTAGTTTAAAACCTCCGTTAGCAACCGAGGCTATCCACACTAAGAAATCCTCTCCTCTCGACAAAGAGCATCCCTCTCTGCCCTCCGAGCATGAAAAGCCCAGCCTTCACCAAACGCTCGGTGCAGCAGGAAGCTGGCCCCCGCCAGTGCCAAAGCACATCCCAGTCCCGTGTAGAAGAATGCAAAGAACCAGGTGGGGATGAGGCCACTTAAGCGCAGCCCAAAACCGAAGGACATCATGAATGCCATGATCAGGTAGCCCTTGAGGTCCAAGAAGCGCAGGAAGTTCAAGCGTTCTGAGTCCAGGCCTCGGATCCTCTGCGCGTTCTTCAGGACAATTGTGCCGAACATTGCGTGGAAGGCAAAAAATGCGGCGACAGCGCCGACAACAAGTGCAACAACAACGCCAACAGCTGCACCGCTCATTTCAACAGCAGCACGCGCACCGATCAGGGCAACATTCACTCCCGCCAGCAGCCAGACGACGCCGGCCACGGTGATCAGGTTTTCTTTCTTCATTTTGAGCAGTGTCATCAGCAATCTTTCTTTTCAATCGGGGCCGCAGCGACGCTTCCAGAAGCAGCACCATCAGCCAGGGCCTCGTACAAGCTGGTATCAAGAAGGGCAAAAAGCGTCTCGCAATCAGAGCCCTCCATGAGCGAAGTAAAAATAGTTCCCAGAATAAAAGGACACAGTTTCTCGGGGCTCAGCGCACCAACCAACCGTGAGCGCACAACCGCAGGGTCCCCATTCAGCACATACTGGAGCCCCTGTTCCATGTGGGCCAGCATCGGGCCGCGCGCAGCCTCCAAGGCCTCGTGCTCGCTGCGGGGAAGACGGCGCATCTCAGCAAACCAATCGACGTCCATGTCCGCCAAGGCCACCTCCAAAGCGCCGCGCAATTTCCGCACGTAGTCAACGAAACTCTCACGCCCATCAACCCGACAGCATTCCTCGAACAGCGCCTGACCGAAGAATCGAGTGAATACTGCGGCCGTCAGGTCCGCTTTTGTTGGGAAGTACATGTAGACCGAGCCGACGGCGATTCCGCAGGCCGCGGCAAGTTTTCGCACAGAGAGTGCAGAGATTCCTTCGCGCGCAGCAATCGAGTATGCCTGCTCGATCAGCTTGTCTTTATCAATGACCTGCTTGGGCACAGAAATCCTCCTCTCGCCGGTTTCGCTCTATAATGAACAGTGTTCAGTATAGACATATCCCATCCCCAACACGTCAGGCGAGGAACCCACAAGTGAGTACTCTCGACCACAAAGAGCGCATCATCCAAGCCGCCTACACAATCGGCGCCAGGGGCGGCCTTGCCGCGATCTCCGCCCGAGCGGTCGCCGAGGACGCGGGAGTTTCCGTCGGATACCTCTACAAAGTCTTCCCCTCCAAGAGCGACATCACGGTCGCCGCCGCGCGACGCTACTTTGAGTTCTCACTCTCGCAAGAACTGTGCCGAATCGACGACAATGAGTCCTTCGTGGAGTTTTGCCGCAGACTCTGGGAGCAGACGAAAGCAGCCTTTGTATCCTTTCACCACGAGTGGCTCCGCGACCACGAAGAGCTACCCAAACAGGACCTTTTAGCCGCGCACGAGGCCATGGGTTTCGTTCTCGCGCACGCGCACACCCAGCTGAAAGCATCCTCGAGCAGGACACGCGCATTAAGTGGACGCTCCTCCCCCAAGGGACCACGGCCTCGACAATCTCAGAATTCACCATGCGATCACTACTCACCTCTCTCGAGAAGGGGACGAAGACTGCGAGCTTTTGCTGGCTTTCCTCGAGCGAGGACTCTACGACGCGAAGTAAAAGCCTCGCGTGAACACAAGGGATTGTTGTTCACGCATGCGTTCCTAGCATGGATTGCAGATCCATCAATCAACGGAACGGGACAATCATGATCGCAATCGCCTCGACGGCTATCACTCTGGCACTTGTTTTCTACACGATCGGCGTCTTTGCCGAGCGCCGCGCGGGCACGCTCAAGCTCGGACACATCATCTTCTTCTACATGGGCCTGGTCTTTGACACCGCTGGAACTGCTGTCATGTCTGTAATCGCGCGAGGCAACTCGGCGAATCTTGCGCACGCCACCACCGGATTGCTCGCGATCATCCTCATGATCATCCATGCCGCGTGGGCAACCATCGCCTACGCGAAGAAGAACCCCGAAACGCTTTCACGCTTCCACCGCCTGAGCATTGGCGTGTGGCTGGTGTGGCTCGTGCCCTACGTATGCGGGATGCTCATGGGAATTCCGGCGCTCAAGCTCGACTCGAATGTCGCCTTTGCAAGCGCGATCGGAACTTCTGTCATCACTGGGCTACTGATCTTTGGGGCCGAGACCAAGCGCCTGCGCCAATAGAGGCCCAACACAAACTAGCATTAGACCCAGGTTTACAAGCGCGTTCAAGGAAGGCCGCTATAGACATGGGTCAATTCACCTCCCAACATGACACCCATCGAAAACTCACTCGGTGACGCTGATGTTGAAACGACTCACTACTGGCTCTACGCGCCAGGCAAGGGCGCGTGCATGTGGGAGGACTTCTACAGCCAGGGAGTGATGGGACTTGCCTGGGAAGAAGCTGGCGACCTTTCCGCGTACGCAAGCAAAGAAGCGATCCACCTCGCCCTGGTCGATTCAAGCAGAGGAACGACCAACCCTCGCAACGATGCCTACGCGCTCTGGCAGTTCGCCAACACTCTCAAGCCCGGCGACGTCGTTTTCGTAAAGGGAGGCCGAGGGAAGATCCTCGGGCGCGGCCTCGTCACCGGAGACTACGAATATGACGAGGCCCAGGGACACTTCCCCAACCTCCGCAGCGTTGAGTGGACACACAAGGGCGAGTGGGCAGCTGATCGCATACTTCCGTTGAAAACACTGACTGACATCACGGATGACACCACGCTTGTCGCAGCCATTGAAACTCTTTTCGAGGTCGAGGCCGATGAGGTGATCGACGACCAGCCCGCGATCGAATACCCCGCATATGACAGGGAAGATTTCCTCTCGGAAGTTTTCATGTCCGAACAGCAATACGACACTCTCACCGGGCTACTTCGCGCGAAGAAGAACGTCATTTTGCAAGGCGCACCCGGCGTCGGCAAGACCTTCGCAGCAAAAACGACTCGCGTATTCGATCATGGGCGTGAAAGACGCCAAACGCGTCATGATGGTGCAATTCCACCAAAGCTACTCCTACGAAGACTTCATCGAGGGATACCGCCCCTGCGCGGACGGTTTCGAGCTTTCCAAAGGCGCGTTCTACACATTCTGCAAGCAGGCAGCCGACGACAATGAGCGCGATTATTTCTTCATCATCGACGAGATCAACCGCGGAAATCTTTCAAAGATCTTCGGCGAGCTCTTCATGCTCATCGAGAACGACAAACGCGGTGAGAAGAACAAACTCCAGCTGCTCTATTCGCGCGAGCGTTTCTGCGTGCCAAGCAACGTGTTCCTGATTGGCTTGATGAACACAGCGGACCGCTCGCTTGCTTTGCTCGACTACGCACTGCGTCGCCGCTTTGCGTTCTTCACGCTTTCGCCGGGCTTTTCTTCCGCTGGCTTCACGCGCTATCGCGAGGCCGTGGGCAGTACCGCTTTCGACAATTTGGTTTCGTGCGTGGTCAGGCTGAACACAGAGATCGCGAGCGACGAGTCTCTTGGTGAAGGCTTCATGATCGGGCACAGCTACTTCTGCGGATTCCTTGGCGGCACAGTCGATCACGCCAGTCTTTCAGCGATCGTTGAATACGAACTCATCCCCATGCTTGGAGAGTACTGGTTCGATGACCCGGAGAAGGTCCGTGTCTGGTCCGAGGCACTTCGCCGCTCGATCCAATGATTCCGATTCGCAACACCTACTACATGCTCGCGTACGCCTTCCAGGTGCTACGCCAGCAGGGGTACCGCGAGATAGCAACCGAGGAATTTGCGTCCACCGCGGAGCTCTTGGCGGAGATCCTGATCCGAGGCGTGCGCTCACAACTCAAGCGAGGCCTCGGGCGCTCCTATGTCGACGTTACGGAACCGCTGTCTTCTCTGCGCGGAAAAATCGAGGTTACGGAGTCCCTCAAAACGCGCTCAATTCTGCGTCGGCAGTTGGTGTGCAGTTACGACGAGTTTTCGCTCGACACACAGATGAACCAGATCATCAAGGCAACGTGCATGGCCTTAATTCGCTCGAGGATCTCGAGGCCTCGGAAGAAGGAATTGCGCAGACTACTCCCCTTCTTCGCGGAGGTTTCGGATATCGAGCTCGGTGCGACCAACTGGCGCATGCGTTTTGATCGCAATAATCAGACCTATCGCATGCTGATCAACGTCTGTTGGCTGATTTACTCGGGGCTTTTGCACACCAATGAAGGCGGGGAAACTCGGCTTGCTGAGTTCCTGGACGAGCAGAATATGTGCCGCTTGTACGAGAAGTTTATTTTGGAGTACTACCGCCAGGAGCATCCAGAGATTCAGGCGAGTGCGCCGCATATTGCGTGGGCGCTTGATGATGGTTTCGATGACATGCTGCCGGCGATGCGATCCGATGTGACTCTGAGGCACGGGGACACGGTGCTCATTATTGACGCAAAATACTATGCGCACACAACGCAGGAGCGGTTTGGCACGCGGAGCCTGCATTCGGGGAACCTCTATCAGATCTTCACGTATGTGAAGAATATGGAGGCCGCGCATAGCGGCGAGGCACACAGGGTGTCAGGCATGCTCTTGTATGCGAAGACCGATGAAGAGGTCTATCCCGATGGCGTGTACCAGATGAGCGGGAATGCGATTAGCGTAAGGACGCTCGATCTCAACAGGCCTTTTGAGGAGATCCGCGCACAACTCGACGGGATTGTAGAGGCGCACTTTTCAGGGTGATATCCTCGCCAGTAGTGCAAGTTTTCACCGGAAAGAAGGCTCGCCGTGTACAAAGTCGTGCGCACCGCCCTGCCGCTCCTTTTCATCGCTGCGGTCTACAGTGGCGGCCCCTTTTATGACGTCTTCGGCTGGGGAACAGACTGGCCGACCTGGGGTACTCTCGTACTAATCATTGGGATCGCAAATATCCTATGCGCATGCTTCGATCGAGCAGAAGGCAGCCCGCGCAGACTAGCTTTTTGGGATCTAGTCCTCAAGCTCTGCATGATTCCCTTCTACACACTGATATTCCTCTACGCCACGGGTATCGCGACGATCATGTTTGTTATCCCCGGGCTTTTTCTTGCAGCACCTTTCGTCGTGGTTCCTCTGCTTGCAATGTCCTACCTTCTGATGCTCGCGACCTCCTCCTACGGTTTCGCGGCCTCGATTCGCGCGGCAAAACGCGGACTACTCCCCGGCACCTTCGCGGCGATCCACATAGCGCTGCATTTCTTCGCCGTCGCGGACTTCTTTTCCGCTTCCGTCCTATACCTGCAGCTGCGCAGGGCGGACAAAGTACGCAAAGCCAGCGCCGAGGCCTCGGCAGCCGCCCCGCACCAAAATCCCACCGGCGTACAATGACCAAATGACTGAAACACGCAGACAAGCGCAATGGTTTTCCGATAACGAGCGCAACTGGGACGACCGCGCCGAGCTGCACATGGCTGGCAACTACTGCGACTACCAGCGTCTTCTCGAGGACCCAACGGCCATCAGTGCCGAGCTGGCCCAAGATATCGAAAAATTCGGCGATCTCACCGGCAAAGAGGTCATCCACCTGCAGTGCCACGTCGGAACCGACACGATCGGGTTTGCTCGCCGCGGGGCCTCGCGCGTCATTGGCCTCGACCTTTCCGAGGCCTCGCTAGCCCACGCGCGCAGCATCGCCGAGCGCGCAGGCGCTGACGTCGAGTTCATTCACGCGAACGTGTACGAGGCACGCGAAGCAGTCTCCGGAAATTTCGACTTGGTTTACACCTCGATTGGTGTCCTGTGCTGGCTGCCCGATATCGCCCAGTGGGCGCGGGTCGTGGCTTCCCTGCTCAAACCGGGCGGCACTTTCTTCATCCGCGACGATCACCCGATGTTCATGACGATCGGGGAGGATATTTCCGACGGGCTCAAGATTGAGCAGCCATACTTCGAGCAGGATGCTCCGATGACATGGGATGACGATTCAAGCTACGTGGATTCCCCCGGTGCGCCGCGGATTACTCACACGACGAACCATCAGTGGAATCATTCCCTTGGTCAGATCGTCACAGCTCTCATCAACGCAGGCCTAGTGGTCGATGAGCTTGAGGAAACCCCGCGCGCTGCATGGTGCCCGTGGCCCGAACTTATGGAACAAGATTCCACTGGCGGGTGGCATCTTCGTGAGCACCCCGAACGTCTGCCCCTTCAGTTTGCGATCACCGCACACAAAAACTGAAAGTGCGCAGTCGGTACTCACCCACCCATATGTGCCGACACGGCGCCTTTCTTTAGGGTTCCTCGCACCATGATGCAGTGTCCGAAGAACATCTGATCATCGTCGAAATAGGCGGTGAATGAGCCTCCTGCGCTCATCGATATGCTGCTGAGCTCAATTCGCTGAGCAAAGCTCTCTTCTGTAATTTCTGGAGCCTCGTCGTCACCAGATTCCTGCCAATCGCTAGCGCTCGCGGTCAACGAACGCGCCGCGCAGTCACGCATGTCGCGGTCCCATTGTTCTTGGCTTGCGAGCAGACTCTTCATCGCTTTTCTGGCTTTCGTCCAGCTCGCCTTTTGAGCCGGGCTAACCTCCAGCGAAATGTCGATTGACGCGCCACGCCACTGAACTTTCCCCTCAAAGATCCCCAGGGTTTTATCGAGGGTTAGCTCTCCTAGGGCCTCGTCATTCAAGATGATTGGCCTGCAGTATTCAGCCAGAATCTCTTCCAACTCTGGACACGGAGGGTTCTCCTCACAAACCTCGACAACTCGAAACTGATTCTGCGAGGAAGCAGTAACAATCTCAGGTACTTCTTCGGGGATCTTCTTGCGTACCTTCACGCGATAAATCGTCCGCTCTTTAAAGCGAGAAAATATATCTCCCGCATCATGGTCCTCATCAGTGGCGGGATAGACCAAGCGCCCTTCATTTGGGAACAAAGTACCGGTCTCGCACTCCACGTGCGCGAGAAAATCAACGGAGACTTCCCAAAATCCGTTCCTCTTGTTGGCCCCCTGTCCCTCAGCAAGGACAACAAGAATCTCGCGTTCAACGTCCTCAAAAGTGCACTCCCACTCCGCTTGCGTCATGCGATTTTTTGCACGCATGTACTCAAGTAAATTCATGAGAGTTCCTCCTTGAACGGCCAGAACGGACATATTACAACGAACGTTACTCCCCTCCGTATCATCAGCAAAAAAACAGACAGGGTCGTCAAAGAGTCACGAGTTCCGGGTGTTCTCCTACCGCCTGTTCCACCTCAAAGAGCTAGGCTGGCTACGACAGCCGCACCACCCGTCACAGGAGCAACCATGGAAACCATCACCTTAAACAACGGCGTCAAAATTCCCCAGGAAGGCCTTGGCACATACCTGCTTGAACCTGATGATGCACAAGCCTCGGTCACCTACGCCCTCAACAATGGTTACACCCTGATCGACACGGCAAATGTTTACGTGAATGAGCGCGCGGTTGGGCGCGGAATACGCGCATCTTCCAAGGCCCGCGAAGACATTTCCTTGAGACCAAGCTATGGCCTTCTTTTTTCGAACGAGAGACCGAGGTTGATGAAACCTTGGAGCGCCTGGGCGTCGACTACATCGACCTCATGATCTTGCACCAGCCCGCGGGGAACATCATTGCCGGTTACCGACAGCTCGAGGCCGCATACAAGGCTGGCAAGATTCGCGCCATTGGCCTGTCGAACTTCGACGTCAAGCAGACCCAGCGCATCCTCGATGAATGCAATGTTGTCCCCGCAATCAACCAGGTCGAGTGCCACCCCTACTTCCCTCAGACGGAACTCAAGGCGCTCCTTAAAGGAGCACGACATTGCGCTGCAGGCGTGGTTCCCCTTGGGTGGGCGCGGAAACGATTCCATCATGGGTGAGGCCTTGATTCAGGCTATAGCTGAGAAGTACGGAAAGCCCCCGGCTCAGGTCATCTTGCGCTGGCACGTCCAGCAGGGACACATTGTGATCCCCGGTTCCAAGACTCCCTCCCACATCGCACAGAACATCGAGATCTTCGACTTCGCTCTGACAGACGAGGAAACGGCACAGATCGCCACCCTCGACCGCGGTAAGCCCATGTTCGAGCACACAGAGGAGCGGCTCGCACAGTTCGCTGCATTCGTGCCCAACGTGGAGGGCCAGAAGTAAAGACGCCCTCTAGCTGCGAACTGCCGCTAGTTCCATAAGCTGCCTCCTTTGGCACATGAACGACGTCGCCCTGTACGCAAGTGCCGGGCGGCGTCGTTTTTCCTACTAAACACAGCGGGAACTGGCAGTATAGCGCGCTAAAAGCTGCAGCCTGTGTGGGATAATTTCTCTCGCAGGCCGCAGCTGGTTACAACCCTGGTGGCGTCGCGCCTGCTTGGAGGAAAAATGCGCGCTTTCGAAGAGTCCCAGGCAGCACCGTCGCCAATTACCTCGCAGCGTGCCGCCCGCACCCAAAAACCCCAGACCATTGAGGTGCGCGGGGCGCGCGTGCACAATCTGAAGAACCTAGACGTTGATGTTCCGCTAAATAAAATCGTTGGTATTGCTGGCGTATCTGGCTCAGGTAAATCCTCCCTGGCCCTGGGGGTTCTCTATGCGGAAGGCTCGCGCCGCTACCTGGAGTCACTGTCCACCTACACGCGCCGGCGCATGAGCCAAGCCCAACGCTCTGACGTGAGCGAAGTGCGTTACGTGCCGGCGTCGTTGGCGCTGCGGCAAAGGCCGGGCGTGCCCGGAATCCGCAGTACTTTCGGAACCATGACTGAGCTAGCCAACAGTCTGCGACTGATGTTTTCGCGCCTAGCCCACCACCGCTGCCCTAACGGGCACTACGTTGAGCCCTCATTCGACGTCGCCCGCATGGCTGAAATTACCTGCCCCACCTGCGGCGTAAAATTTTATGGCCCTGGCGCTGAGGACCTGGCGTTTAACTCACGCGGAGCCTGCCAAACTTGCTCGGGCACAGGCCTGACCCGCAGCGTGAATGTTGCTGCGCTGGTGCCGGACCAGAACCTGAGCATTGACCAGGGCGCCGTCGTAGTGTGGGGCACGCTGATGTGGGCCCTGATGAAAGACGTGTGCCGCGAGATGGGAGTGCGCACCGATGTGCCATTCAAGGAGCTAACTGAGGCGGAGCAGGAGATTGTTTACCACGGCCCGGCGCTAAAAAAGCATATTATTTACGTAAATCCTAAAACTAACCAGTCGGCCGAAATGGATTTCACCTATTACAACGCCATTTATACGGTCGAAAATGCGCTTTCTAAAGTTAAAGACGAAAAGGGTATGAAGCGCCTGGAGCGTTTCTTACAAGAGGACACTTGCCCTAAGTGTCACGGCACCCGTATGTCTGAAGCCACCCGGGCGCCCCGGTTGCGCGGTATTGGTCTGGACGCGGCCTCGCAAATGCCCCTGTCTGAACTGATGGGGTGGGTTGAGGGGGTGCCCGACTCGCTGCCGCAGATGCTGCGTCCCATGGCCCAAAATATTTGTGAGGCTTTCTTTGACACCGCCCAACGTTTGCTTGACCTGGGGCTGGGCTACTTGGCGTTGGACCGTGCGGCCTCCACACTTTCTACCGGTGAGCGCCAACGCGTGCAGCTAGCGCGGGCGGTGCGTAACCGTACCACGGGCGTACTGTATGTGCTTGATGAGCCTTCGATTGGCTTACACCCGCATAATCTCAAGGGTTTGACGGGGGTGATGGATGATCTGTTGGCGGATGGCAACTCGGTGGTTTTAGTTGACCACGACACTCAGGTGCTCACCCACAGTGATTACCTCATTGAGATGGGGCCCGGCGCTGGTTCCGACGGCGGCACGGTGGTTTGCCAGGGTACGGTTGCGCAGGTCATGGACAATTCTGCGTCGATTATTGGGCCGTATCTGAGGCAGCAGAACCAGCCCAAGCCGGCGCGGGCGGATCTTTTTGAGCGCGGCACTATCCGCCTAGTCACGGACGCGATCCACACGGTGCAGCCACTTGAGGTGGATATTCCTCAGGGACGACTCACAGTGGTGACTGGGGTTTCGGGCTCAGGTAAAACCACCATGGTGCTTGAGAGCCTGATCCCGGCTTTGCAGGCGCGAATTGCCGGTCAGGCGCTGCCGGGGCATGTGCGCCGGCTGGAGGCGCCGGGTATTGGCCGGGTTATGCTCATTGACGCCACCCCGATTGGTATTAATGTGCGCTCGACTGTGGCCACCTATGCGGGGGTGCATGATGAGTTGCGTAAGCATTTCGCCAGGTCCGAGGCGGCTAAGCAGTATGGAGCCAAACTTGCCGCTGAGGCCGGCTCGAAACCTGGCCGCCACCGTGGGCTTACGGCTGGCGCGTTTTCTTATAACACTGGTTCTTTGCGTTGCGACACTTGTGACGGCACTGGGCAGATCTCCCTTGACGTGCAGTTTCTTCCCGACGTCGAGATTTGCTGCCCCGATTGTCGCGGATCTCGTTATGGGCGTGCGGCTCACGAAATTAGGTGCTTTTTTGACGACGGCGCCGCTTACAGCCTGCCTGACCTGATGGCTATGAGTGTGGATGAGGCTTTGACTGTTTGCGCGGGCCTTAGCCGGGTGAGCAAGAAATTGCAGGTGCTGCACGATTTGGGTTTGGGCTATTTGACACTTGGCGAGCAGACACCGGGGCTTTCTGGTGGCGAGGCACAGCGGTTAAAGCTTGCCAGTGAGATGGGCCGGGGCCAGGGCGATTCGGTGTTTGTGTTTGATGAACCCACTATTGGCCTGCACCCAAAGGATGTGCAGACCCTAATGGGAGTGTTTGCCAGTTTGATTACTAAAGGCGCCACCGTGGTGGTTATTGAACATGATCTGGACGTAATCCGCAGCGCAGACTATGTGGTGGACATGGGCCCTGGCGGAGGTTTGGCCGGTGGTCAGGTGGTAGCCACCGGCTCCCCCGCTCAAATCAAAGCCTGCCCCACCAGCCTCACCGGCAAATTCATCTAGCAGCACTCAAACTTGAGCATAAAAGTTATTTGTTTTACAGAAGTATTTCTAGATGAGCTCTAATTTTGCGCTCTACTCCAAGTTAGTCATAGATGAAAGCAAAGCATAAGCCTGCGCCCTATCATCCGAAACACTATTACCACAGCCAGACAACGCTAACGTAGCGCACATAACCATGGCCATAAACATCGACAATTTCTTCATCGAATTACCCCTTCCGAATTGCTTTTAAGGGTACCCCCCCCCCATTAAAATCCGCAAGAGCAAATTTGAAGAAATCCGCAGCTTCAGCCCCTAGTAAGGGACCACAGCGTAACTACCACTTTCCATAGAGACACAAAACTACAGAGCTCACTTCGCTAGTTCTTCAAACACGTCCGCGTAGGCATCCATGAAGTCGACAGCGACGTCGACAGCACTCGCCGCCTGCTGGGCCGGCTGAATAACCACCCAGGGCCTGTTGTTCTTGAGGATCGTGACAGGCTTCCCCGTCCGGTTCACCTCTGCCGTCACTCGCGAAAAGTTATTCTTCGCCTCGGCGAGCCCCGTAGTAAGAGCCGACATATTACCCCTTTCGATTCTAGCCACAATTATGGCCAGAATATGGCATCAGATCAATCGATTGGCCACAACGAGCGCGGAAGATCTGACACTCGCCACGCTCGCCTAATAAAGAAACACCGGCCTCGTCCCACGAATCAGGGACGAGGCCAGATAAAGAAATGCACATACGCATTTCATCGGTTCGGAAAATAACACAGCCTCAGGGAATACACTCCCCAAAAATAATCTTGAGCGACAGAAACAACAAAGCCCCTAGGACTGAATGACTCGTTTAAGCTTTTCAGAAAGATCTTGGAGCCCAACCTGATTTCTTTCGTACACAAAGACGCGACTTGCAGCAAATCAAAAGGCAACCCCGACACTTTACCTTCCTGTATTAAGATTGCCTTCTTACCCAAGCCGTCCGCAAATCCAAACTCATATACAACATTGGGGTTCAACCCCGTCAAATCGATAACTACAGCGGATGAGGTGCGAATTAGCTCTTTTACATCATCAGGAATTTTCGTTGCCGTCATGATCTCATCGACACGCTTCGCACTCTTGCCTGCAGCCTCGACCCCTTCCCGTATCGCCTTATACACAGGGTCCACAGAGTGATCATCACTGAAGCGCATCATCACTGCAATCAATGTTTCATCAATGGGTGCAGATTGGACCGCTTTCGCCGCTCCCAGAAAACCATCTCCAAACAAAATACGAAATGGGTCGCCCTCAAACACTGTCCAGCGCGTATCCTTCCCTACCCACTTCAATTGATTCGGAGTGTACGTTTCATCCCCAAGAATCTGTCTCTCTATCAGTAAATCTGAAGGAAAATAAAAAATCGGATTCTTCATTGTCGGACGCATAGATGGAGAGTCGATATACCCAATACGCGCAGTTTGCTTCCCGGTATCCGGCCCAAACTCTTTCACCATAATAGTAGGTAAATCACAGAGCGCTCTCAGATCAGGTTTACCATTCTGCTCAAACAACCACTTGACTTCAGGCGCCGTTTGTCTAAACATGTAAATACCAGGTACCGCCTGAGATTCATCACGCCTGATGATGAGATTGAAGTACACACTACT